>Ga0208134_1000233_pt1 | contig 35435 bp, 43 predicted proteins | sample VirMetDEL_Mar_31_FD_184515 | JGI IMG/M metagenome (GOLD analysis project Ga0208134, IMG submission 184515) | Aqueous microbial communities from the Delaware River and Bay under freshwater to marine salinity gradient to study organic matter... | ecosystem: Environmental > Aquatic > Marine >...
AACCCTCGTTCTTAGGTCTTTTTATAGCTCTTATAACAGGCCCTGCCCCAACAGCCGTAAGCCCTGCTTCCGCTAGGCTACCTACAGTAGCTAAACGATCTTGGTCAGCTTTGGGCAGTTCCTCGTAAGCCTTTTCTAACTCTTGTCCTGTGTCGGTGTTAAGCAGATATTCAAAGCCTTTGGCAGCTTTGTCTTCAACAAACTCGCCTACAGCCGTACCGGGCATAACAAAATCTAAACCAACGTCTACAGCGCCTCCGACTACCTTAGGAATCACTGACCCCGCTTCAGCTAAAGCAACTGCCGTAGCCTCCGTTGCGCTTCTTGAGGGGTCAGCTATAGCTCTCTGAACCCTGTTGTAGCCTTCTCCTATGCTTTCAGCAACTTGCGGTACGTTTCTTGAAATAGAATTATCCCAAGCCATTTGCGCGTCTTCTGGACGCCCCACACCACCTAGAGATAGCCTTTCGGATGCCGTTCTTGGAATTAATAGCCTTCTTTGCTCAATTTCGTTGTATTTTTTTTGAAACGCTTGCCAAGTATTCTCAGTTTTTTGTACAACCTCTTCCCAAGCTCCCATAGTTAAGGGCCTCCGTTATAAAAAGCAGGATTCATAGGCATGGGTGCCATTGCTGATTTTCTCATAGACTCTCTTATCTCAGCAGCGTCAGCAGGAGAAAAGGTGTCCATAACCGCTTCAAAACCCGTAGTAACCGCTTTGTTTATAAGCTGTGCCCTTACTGGGTCCATCTGTTTAATTTTTGACATGGCAGAAATCTTTTTCTCTTGTAGCAAAAGAGCTTTTAAAGAGTCGGGGTTTCTAACTATTTTACCCAGTAAAACAGGCCCCCCTAAAATAAACGCACTACCTATTACGCTACCAGCTAAAGCCGTTCCTATTTGCACTGACCCTGAAAGAACTCCAGCCTCTTTAGACCTAAGAACAAGGCTTCCGAATCCTCCTGTTTTGGTAGCAGTGCTTTCAGCAGCAGCGTTAAGTAACGCCTTAAACCTAGGGTAATCGTCACCTAAAATAGCCATTGCGGCTCTTCGGTTAGTTGGTATTTCATAGTGTTTAGCTAAGTTTGCAAAGCTCTTAGAATCAAAATTCTGAGGAGTAATTTCACCAAAAATATTTTTAAGAAACCCTGCCCTTACAACCCCTTTAGCTTGTTTTGCTGTTGCAAGCCCAAGGTTGTCACTCATGTCTATTCCCGCTAAGGTAGCCTGCTGGTAGGCAACGTCTATAGATTTCATAAATTCTTCAATAACGTTTGGGTTTTTACCTTTTAAGGCCCTAGAAATAGCATCATAATCTCCTTTATTTGCCCTTGCTACGGTACTTGCATTCAAAGGAGGAACTAAACCTTGCATAGCTTCCCCATATTCCGTATTTAATTTCCTGTATTTTGCTGATATAGCCGGGTCAACATTTTCAAATAGTTTTTCACTAACTTGCCTAATAGAAGCAGATAAAGTATAAAGTTGTTCAGCCGCTTTTTTATTTTGACCTGTGCCAAATTGAGCTAACTGCTGTATTTCGTCTTTTAGTTGTTTCTCCATAGCCAAAAGACTTCTAACATCCATTGTGGGTAAGTTTTGGAGTGCTTTTTCCCAATTAGTAATAACTTTTAAGGTATCTGAATTTAAGTTATTACCGTAGTCTACTATGCCCTTAGCTCTAAAATTAGAAAGGACTTCCATTATCGGAGTAACAGGCACTAGTTTTTTACCCGCTGCTACTGCAACTTCATCTAAGCCTTTGCCGTAAATTTTACTGGCTGCATCTTTACCTGCTTCAACAACACCTAGAATAGAGGAGCCTATAGACTCTGTAGTGTCAACTACGCCTTCTAATGCGTTATTTATCATTGTTTGAAAGTTATCAGCTAAAATATTAGAGTTTTTTTCTGCTATCTTTGTAGCTGCACTCCCTGAGATTACGCCAAGTTCAGAGATATTTTGTGCAAACAGCCTAAACGTCCCTGCTTTTCCTGTTTGGAATGCAGTTAAAGAACCCCCAGCTTCTTCTAAAATCTTTTGAGTTTGAATAAGAGAATCTGGGTCTCCTACTGAAAAGGCCTCAGAGGGTTCTAGTTTCCCCCATAAAGTAGCTAAATCCTCAGCTTTGTAACCCATTATTTTTCCGAGTGTCTTAAACCTAGTGGCTAAACCCAAAGTAGCAGCGTCTATGCCAGCGCTAATAAGCATTTCTTTACCCGCCTGACCATAATCAACATCGTCTTCCATAAAAAAGTCAGACATAGCACTACCAACACCCGTACCCAGAGCGCCCCCTACTATCCCTCCACCTATAAAGCCAGCAGGCCCCAAAGGAGCGAACAGTTTTGCCCCAGCAATAGACCCACTTATGCCTCCCGGAATGTCAAGATTATTTGCAATTGCGTTCCCTGTAGTCCTAAGAGCAGGCGCGTACTCGCCAAAAAGATTAGATACGATACCACCCTGCTCAGGGGCCATAGGGGTCTCAGGAGCCCCCACAGGGGTCTCAGGAGCCCCTACAGAGTTATTGATAGGCTGATTAGTTTTTGGGTCAAGGTTCCTCCAAGAGTTAAGCGTTTGAGCATCGTACCTATCAGATTCAGATAGTCTTTCAAAAAGCTGATCTTTTGTCATGTCCATAGGTACTTCTGATATTTCAAAACCATCGGGGAGAACGACTGTTCTTGTTTCTGACATACTAATATTCCTCAGTTAGAAATTTGCTAACGTTGTTGTTTTTACTTCTGCGCCACTCTCTTTTATCCAATGAGAAGCAAAACCTGCTATGGTGTTGTGTTTATCCATGTACGTACTTTTAGCTTTTTCATACTGGGCGTCAGCTTTAGCTATCCTACCTACTGCTGCCATAAAAGTGTATATCTCTGATAAGGATGCGGTATCATCAGGAAAACCTTGTCTAGCTAACGCTACGTCTGCGTCAGAGGCTGTTCCCGTAGGGAGTGCGTCCATTACAGCGCTGTTAATAACCCGTGTTGCTCTTTGTCGTAGCGTTTTTATTTTGTTTTCCTGTCCTACGCTTTTATAAAACTCCACTGCCGCAGTGCTTTGAAGGCCGCCCCCTCCTGCAAGGCTCTCAAGTTGCTCGTCAGGTATGGCGTCTATTTCAGCCATAACACTAGAAGCGAGGTTACCTACGCTAAGAGCGTCACTCCGAGCGTCAAGGCTTTCCCCATACATTTTTATTATGGGTGCAGACCACTCTGCTGGCTTAAGTGCTTCCCGCGCTGCCTCAGCAGCAGCAGCCTCAGACTCTATGTCTGCTGCGTCCTCTGCTTCTGTTTTTTCAGCCAAATAGTCGTAGTAAGCCTGTGCTGGCACATCGCCAGTTTTTAGCATACTAGACCATGTAGGGTGTTGGTTTTGTATTGACAAAGAAAGGGCTTTTCTTTTTGTCTGTTGGTCTTTTGTTTCTTGAAGTCCTTGCTGTATCTCTTGGTTTTTCTCGTCCAACAGGTTATTTTGAGATTGCTTCATAGCCTGAGCTCTCTGCATAAGCTGCTGTGCCTCTGCTGTCCTCCCCTGTTGCATCATAAGTTGTGCAGCGGATATTAAAGCGTTAGGGTTTTTAGAGCCAAGGGCGTCTGCTGCCTGCTTGTTGCTAATCTGAGCTTTTTGCCTTGAAGTCTGTAGCAAAGCAGGGTCAGTGCCCACAAGGTTACCTACCCCCTGAGCAGCCATACGCATAAACGGGTTTACGTTGTCTAAGTTGCCTGCTGGCATCCCTGCAACACGCTGATCGTCTTTGGCAGCCAAGGGAGACTGACTAATGCTGTCATTTAGTTGTTTAAACATTCCGGGTAAGTATGTAGCCATTTTAAACTTTCCTTTTAAGTATTGTTATTGCCAAACAACGTGTTCCAAGCCGTTGTTAAAGATGAATCTGCAAAGTTACCTAACGCACCTAGATTAGCTGATTGAGATTGAGCAAAATCTGCAAGGGCTTTACCTTTTAAATTTTCAATATTATTTTGAATAGTTAACCCGCCTAAGCCCATTTCTGCAAGCATTCCTTGACGTTGTGCGTTTCTTGCGTCATTTAATTGGTTCATTTGAATGTTTTGCTGACCTAGGTTGTATAAGTAGTCTTGAGGTATATAACCCTGCTGCATCATCCCTAAGCCTCTTTCAAACTCGCTATTTAGTTCTTGGTTAGCAAACTCGCCAGCCCCTAACCAATTTGAACTAGCTTGTTCTTGGAGAGCTTTTTCGTAGGCTAATTGCTCAGGTGTCCCGCCATACATTTGGCTAGTCATGCCTCCTCGCCCTTGTTGGCGCAATCTTTGCTCCATCATGGCGCGTTGGCGTTGTTGTTCAGGAGCCATAGATTGCTGCATTCTGTTGTATACATCGTCTTGCCTAGAGGCAGATCCGTCTAAAGTTCCTTGCAGTAAACCTCTACCCCCTTTAAACATTTCGTCTTGTATTGCTTTAGCCTCTGGGCTAAGGGTATAGCTAGTCCCGTATTCTCCGTTACTTTGCACTCCGCTAGACGCACTACCTAAATTACTTGTTACTCCATAGGGTTGAAACGTAGTGCCGCTTTCAACTGAGGTTTGTATTGAATCAAGAGTATCCCGAGCCTCTTGTTTTGTTTTGTTTAAAGAATCGTATTGATCGTAAAGACCATAAGCTCCTACTGCTCCCGGTAACAGGTTTTCAAAAAAACTAGCCATTAGAATGTACCTCCGTCAATGGTGTTAACGGACAAAGAACCTGAAAGCGTCAAGTTTACTCCTGTGAGCGTACCTGTGTATGCCCCGTCTACGCTAGATATACGAGCCTTTATAGCTGGGTCAATACTAATAAATTGCTCTTCAAAATCTTGACCAGTAACCAGTTTTAAAGGATTTCCGGGGGCAAGAGCATCTTTACTTGAGAAAAAAGATGATTGATAGTTATATGTAGACATTAGATTATTCTCCCTAAAAGTGCCTGTATATTTAATTCCTGTACGCTAAAATGATTTGTAGTTATAGCTGCTTCAAAACCAAAAGCAACAACTCTTCCGCTCCCCCATAGTTTAAAATCTCTTGAGGCAATTAAGTCTCCTGTGCTCCCGTACTGAGTAGAAGTATTGTATTCGCTGTCGGATGCTGCGTACTCGTACAGTTTCTCACCAGCTTGATTTAATCGTAACTGGGCAGGAGACTCTGAATAATTAAAAATCCATTTTAAAAAAAGCTCAGAACCTATGCCTCCTGAAATTACTACATCAATGTCTTTTAGAAATTTAATTCTGTCAGGGGCACCAAAAGACTGTGGATGTGTCCAATATCTAAAATTTACTACAAAAGCCTGAGCCGTACTAAAGTAAGTGTACTGACCGTTTGAAGGAACTACCGTAAAATCAACGAGAGCTCTGTCAAAGTTATCTGAATATTTATATAAGCCGCCTATCCCACCTATGTACGTTTCACCCTGAACAGACCTAAAGCCACACCTAACAAGGCGGCTAGGCCAAAGAGTAGCTCTAAAAGCCCTGTTGTCTAAAGGTATTTTAGTATCAAAAACGTAGGTAAGAGCATTGTCTCCAAAAGTTAAAGCATAAAAAGAATATTCTGGACTAAAAAAAGACGTTATATTCTCACCAGAGGTACGCGCAATTGCTTTTTCTATGTCTGTTTCAACAGTAAGAGACAGGCTTCCAATAGGTAAAGATTTTTCTTGTATAGTACGACCCAACGATCTAAGGCCTGAAGAATCTAAAAATATTAAGTCTGTGCCTATAACTTGTGTAGAATCTCTAGCTATACAGCCTATGCCTGACACGGTGTCCGTTAGAGCTAAACTATATACACTAGGGTCAGTATTTGTAGTACCGTAAACAAGTATACTACGCTCCCCAAATACAATTAAAAAATCGTTTTGAACTTCAATAGCCGTAATAACGTCTGTACCGTTAGGCCAATATTCTCTAACGTCTATAGCCCCATCCCACTGTAACCTTGACCCGTCTTCTAAAGTAGAGTATACTATAAGGCTTTTGTTTGAATCAAAACCCCCTACAAATAATCGCCCAAAACCTGTAGTAGCGCAAGAAGGGTACCCTGTAGCCCCTGAAGGCCAAGAGCCTCCAGAAGTTAGTATTTCAACTAGAGCAGAGGAACTAGTCGCTGGGGCAAACTCTAGGGGAAGTTTCCCTTTCTGAATTAAGTAAGCCCTATCCCCTAGGCTAACTAACTGCCAGTTGTTCTCTGTAACGCCTATAGTGTAACTCGTTGGGAGGGTTAACGCTGTAGCCGCTCTTGCTGTTATATCATTTTTAAAAATGTTACCGCCAGATGAGCTTAAAACATAAGAATTGCCTACTAAATCTATAAACTCAAAAACTCTTTCGCAGGCATAGTTTCCGTAAGTTGTTGAAGGATTATCTGTGTTATTTTGAAAACCCTGCCTAGAGCCTATGCGACCAAAATTATCTATTACTGCGTTGTCTGCAATAGCTGCAAAGGCAGTAGACATATTAACAGGGGAATCTGTTGTATTTAAACCAAAGTATCCGGGGCTAGGAATAGGTATTGATGTTACAGATTGTACCGCCATTAAGAAGTGCTCCAGTTGCTTTCACTCATATTGCTAGGAGTATACCAATAGAGTTCCTCAGGGAAACGAGCGGTGTCCAAAGCTATTGCATCAGACAATGCGTTATTAGCTATAACAGTAAGCTCTGAAGTAGAAAGAGCGTTTGTTTCTCCTCGTTCTCTAACGGCTAAGGCTGTAGCTAATAGATACACAGGGGCAGCAGGAACTTTCATGCGTTGAGTGGCTGCTGTAAGAAAACCCTGTCCCGAAGTACATTGAAAAGTTAACGTAGTCTCTGTGTTAGCTGGAGCTGCTAGTCTAACCTGTTGATTGCCGTTATTAGTGTTGCTCTCGTCAGTAGTGTCCCAATAGTTTTCATAAAAACCGTAAGAAGATGCGACACCGCTAGTTACAGGAGACTGTGCGTTGTTTTTGTAGATATTTTGTATAGAAGACAAAGGAATAGGTGTTAAATACTTACCCGTTAAAGTGTTTAATACGCTTTGTATCCTAAAAGAATTTTCTTGGGAATCGCTTATCATTACTATAGATTGACCCTGAGGAACAACAGTGGTACGGGTAGTCCTAAGAGCCCCCCAATCCCAAGCATCCTCTACTATAGTTTTTGCGTCATTTACAAAAGACCCAATAACAGAGTAATACGGTGACGAGTCAAACGTAATGCCGTCCACTTGATTTTCTCTAAGTCGGATAAGCACTTGATTAATTAAATCTAAATAGGTCATTTACTTTTCCCCGACTGTTGTTGTCTTGCTCTTAATGCTTGAAACATACGTTGTTGTTCTGCTGGACTAGGGTAGCTAAGTCTAATTCGTTTCATAAGGGGGACGTTTTCTGTATCCCATCCTGAGTCAGCAGAAGCAGGGCCACGGGCCCCTGTTTCACCTCGTCCACCCGAACTACCGTCTGTACCGTCTGTACCGTCTAATCCGTTAATTATAGTGTTAACAACAGGGGTTGTAACTGTTATAGGGTCAGGTGTTGTGGGGGGAACGGTAGGCGCTGTGACAACAATATTGTCCATAGGTTGACCATTGGGGTTAAGCTCAGGGTTTGTGAGGGTAGGCGTAGGTATGTTAATAGGAATGTTTTGAGGGTCTTCAGGAGTAATACTATCGGCAGTAACTTTAACTTCCTCTAAAGTAGGCTCTGTTTCTTCATCGTCTTCCTGCGTTGGCGCGTTATCGTCCCAAACAACGTCTTTAGGAATTTGTCCTTCGTAAGTCATGTCTATCCAATCAGCTAAAGAAGAAATTGTCCACAGATTAGAACCGTCTGGGAATCTAAATTCAAGCCCTTCCGGTTTACTTGCAGTAACAATAACTTCCTCTAAAGCATTAGGATTACCCATTTCGTTTAGGAACCACGCTACTATTTTAGTATCAGGTTTAACAGTTTGCTGGAATCCCCCTATAGTTACAGTGTCTTTACCATCAATCCTAAGAGTAACAGGCTGTGTAGCTTTCGGACTAGTGCCAGAAGGATAGGTAGTAGTGCCCCCTGAGGTATTTAGGGGGGCAGCACTATACTGCCCTTTACCATTTTGTGCGTATAGTCCCGTGGAGTCTTGATTTCCTGACCCATCTACGGTAAACAAACTATTGGCTTCTGTGGGAGTACCGGAACCTACTGTAATTGGGGACAGTTCCATAGGGGTGCCATCTGCATAAGTTAAACCTTGGCCCCCTGTCGGCCCCATTTTAACCCATTGGTTGTCACTGTTAAGGTCGTATACTGTTCCATCGTTTTTCAAAGGATTGCCTGTAGAGTCTACTGTGGGAAGCCCTGCGTCCTCTATTCCATCAAGAGTTTGCTGCCAATCAGCGTTAGATACGCCCCCAGTGCCTTGGCCTCCAGTGCCTTGGCCTCCAGTGCCTTGGCCTCCAGTGCCTTGGCCCTGAGTGCCTTGGCCCTGAGTGCCTTGGCCCTGAGTGCCTTGGCCCTGAGTGCCTTGGCCCTGAGTGCCTTGGCCCTGAGTGCCTTGGCCTTGAGTGCCTTGGCCCTGAGTGCCTTGGTCTCCAGTAAAGTTTTCGTTTGCTGTCTCATTAAAACTGGTTTCGGGTTGTACTTCAGTTGTTCTAGTCCAATACTCATCCCCATTCTTTAACGTATAGTTTTCGTCTGGGGCTAAGTATTCTCCATCCGTGTCCGTAAGAGGAAAACCAGAGTCAGCCAACTTATCTGAAAAAGACTCAAATTCATCGTAAGACATATTGCTAGTGTCTTCAGCGTTTATTGATCCGCTGTAATCTCTAGTTTCTATTGGCGCGGGAAGATCAATGGTATCTGTAGTGTCGCTAAAAATATCCAAATCGTCTAGCGTAGTGTTGCTAGGAGGTAACTCTACAAAACCATCGGGAGTAGAGTAACCAGATGTTCCGTTTCCTAAATCTACTATTAGCTGTTGTTTCGGGTCATCAAACACAGCGGGTGAACTAGGCAAGACAGGGGAATCAGGAGAATAGTCTGTAAAAATATCTAAGTCTTCTAAAGTTGATGTCGGAAGCCCTGCCCCTACAGAAGCTATTTCTTCTGTCATGGTAGGCATACCAGCAGCAGGCCCAAATCCCTCTGGCATATCAGTTGTTTCTGCACTTGCTAGGCTTAATCCTCCTACAAAGTTTGTAGCAGCTCCCCTAGCTAAATTAACGCCTTCTGCTAGCCCTGCTTGAATTACTGCTGATACAACGTCCCCTCCGTTTTTAGCCGTTTCTAAAGCTACTCCAGTTATTCTATATCCTGCCTCAACAGATATTGCACCGTTAGTTAAAGAACTAAGCTCACCAGCACCCCACTGTACCGCACCAAAAGTTAATGCTGAAATAGCTCCTGTTTTAACAGCGTTTAAAAGAAGATCAGCGTCAAGGTCTTCACCAGAAGCTAGACCCGTAGCTAATTGAGTCCCTGCTGCATACAAACCCGCTGCTGCCATAGGGGCAAACGCAGGAGCAACACCAGCAGAAAGAACCACACCAGTAAGGCCTGTGCCTGTTGTCCCAGCAGCGCTTAATGTTCCAATAACTTGGGGAGCAAAAGCTAGTGCTGCAACAATAATTGCAGATTCGACAGGGTTATCTACTACCCAATTACGAACTCCATCTGTAATTTTTTCAGGAGTACCTATTTTCCAAAAGTCACCCCCAGACTTAGGGTTGTTTACGTCCTTGCTTATTTTGCCGTCATAATTAGTGGCTATCATTGAGCCGTCTTGTTTACCGTCTTCTCCCCAGCCCAAATCTTGACTAAGTTTAAAACCTAAAGTATCCGCAAACTGCTGGTGTTTTTTTGAATCCCATTCTTCATCTCCGCTTTTATTAGCGGGGCCAAACTCTCCTGTTGCTGCCATAGCATGAAAGCGTATAGCCATGTCTATGTTATCGGGGTTGTTTCTCCACAGAGCAAACTCTTCGGGAGAGTAATAAAACATAGTGTGAATACTATTAAAAAACTCTTGCGGGTTTGTATTTGGATCAGCCCGTAAACCCTCTGTATAAGCCTGTTGAAAGCGGGAAGTTGATAATAACTTTTCTAGTTGTTGAGCTCTGGCCCCTCCTCTTTCAGGAGACCAAAAAATGTCAGAAGATTCTCTAATAAAATCAGTGGTGTCATTGTAAGTTAAGTCGTTTAATCCTGTGTTTAAGTCAGTTATGTCTTGAGCACTTAAACCTGACCCAGCAAAAGAGGACAACTCAGGAGAAATACCTTCTAAGTTATTCTCAGGAGGTAATTCGCTAATATAATTCCATTGCTCTGGGGTTAAGCTGTTTAGCCCTGAGTTTAAGTCTCTTACACCTTGGGCGTCTAAACCAGAATTAGCCAAAGGAGACAAGGCACCCCTATTGTCATATCGTTGTACTTTTAAAGGAAGGGTAGCTGCTTGATTTAGCTGCGGATACGTCACGCTATTTTGATAAGCCATTAAACTTTTAGGGGTACCCCTAGGGTCATTAATTATATCTCTTATTGTTGAGCCCCACTCAGGGTCTGACAAAGCCTCGTTTAGTTGCTTTTGATTAAAGTTACTAAAATCGCCATAGGGCGTACTGGTTCGGTATGCTGTGTATTCTTCTTTGTCTTTTTTTTCTTTTGCTTTATAGGCGGCATTTTCTATACCCCTTGGTGATTTAGCGTACTCTTCGTAAGCGCCCTGAGCACTTAAAGTCTGCCCTGTAATAGTGTTAACATACGAACGATTTTGATTTGACGAGCGGCCCTGTGCTTTCCATCCCGGTTGTTGAAAAATAGGAAGATTTCTGTATCTCCACCACACCTCGCTGTTGTCAATTTCAGGGGACTGAGAGGCACTAAGTAACGGCCCCTCTCCTACGGCATAAGTCCCGCCCCCATAAACTGGGTTTGCTCTATATGTTTCTGTAGGTTGTGAAACAGAACCCGTAGAAACATAATCTGCTAAGGGAGAGCTAGTACCTTCAGGAGTAACAGAAACAGGGGTATTTTGAACAGGACGTTCAGGATTTACCCCAGCAGAGCCTGTATTAAAACCAGAATCATCAACATCTTTAAAAAAACTGTTTCCTAATTGATTCAGGTTAGTTGCCATTTAAAATTCCTTACGTTATTGTGTAGAAGAATTAATTACAGGTGTAATTTCGATAACAGGTACAATTTCTACAGGTACGATTGGTTGCAGCGTATTTGAAAGGTCTTCTATTAAGCCGTTATTGTTTTTAACAACGGTCTCTACTGTTCCAAGGGCCGTGGTGCTAACGTCAATAATACCACTAATTGCTAAATCTGTTGTATCAGAGCTTCCATCATCAGAACTAAAAGCATCAAATAAACCCTGTTGCTCTGCGCTGTTTGCGTTAATCTGAGCTCGGGCTGTTTCGTTATTTTGCTTATTAGTTTTGTTGCTAAGGTCAGCTTGTATTAATAATGCGGCTACGCCTGTAAGCGGTGCTGCTAGAGCTTTTGTGTAGGAAAGAGCTTCGCTTTCTACATACTGAGGTCTTACTGTATCTTCCCGCATCATTGCAATTGCCATAACTGCTGCAACTGCTGCGCCTGAGTCATTTTTGTTAGCCGCTGCTAATTGGCTAAGGGCTTGAAACCTCGCTATTTGAGTGTTACTTTGAGCTGTGCTTGCAGTTCCTACTGCATTGTAATAATCTTTACGGGCTTGGCTTCCACAACCTATTAGTGCTACACAAAAACATATTGCTACTATATATTTCATATTAATCCCCTTTATCGGTTTTTTTATTTCTTGCTGTAAAAAGTGTAATAATGCGACTAACTGATAAACCTAAATTTAAAATAAGTAAAACAGCAGACCCTATCATAATCCACTCGTTAAACTGTAGACCAAAAATAGTACCAGCAGCAACTCCGTAAACTACTGGTTGAGAGCTCCCCACTGCAATTTCAACAGTTTTATGTAATTGACTAGTAGACATAAACAAGTTAACGCTTATCGCGCTGCCACCCCTTTGGTTTTCTCTAGTGTTCTTGCGCCCGTAAGGCCTAGCATACCCATTAGCAGAGGAAGCATTACCGTCATGTCAAGGGGTTCCATGTTTATAGGTGTGTAAGCCTCTATAATCGGCCCTCCCATCGGTATAACTACATAGTTAATACCTAGTGCAAATACAGTTAGCCAACCACAGGCGGGACGCCAGCCCCCTTTAAAGAGGGATTCGCTAGAAGCCTCAGCTTTGTTAATCTCTAGCTGTGCTAACACTTGCGCGTGTGCGTTCTGCTCCGCCATCGTAGCTATCTTGTACGATATTTCTGCCTGCTTGTCTTTGTCTACGATAAACTCAGACAGGAGGTCAGACACTGGTTGTACTAGAGTCCCGACAATGGCTGTTGCGATGCTCATCTACTTACCTCGTTGATTTGGCGCCAGAACACTTCCAGCGTTTGCGTGACAGATTGTTAGGCGTGTTAGGGTCATTTGCTTTGTCTTTAGACAAGCCCCTTTTTATCCCAAGGCTTCTGGCGCAATAAGAATCACCTTTAGACGTTCCGGGTTTAACTCTGGCACCCCCGCCCTTAGCTTTACCAGCTTGCCCGTAACTAACTTTTTTACCGCTAGACGTTATCTTAACTTTAGCTTTACCTTTTGATGGCGTTGTTTTACTCAAGGCGTTGCTCCCTTTAAATCGTTGAAATATCGTTGTACGTGAATGTTACTCTATGATTAACAGTGCCAGCGGTTGAGCTGCCGCCTTTCAATTGAAAAACTAACTGAGTTGCTACTCCGGTGGCTACTTGTAAAGTAGCATGAGGAACAAGGGTTGTTGCTGTACTTGGGCCTCCGTAAGGGTCGCTTATAGTTGAAGAGATTACATCAGGAAATCCACCTAACCTAAGAACAGAAACACACACGTTGTAGTGGACTACGCTTCCATATTCGTTGGAAGCCCCTAAGTAAGGCCCACGGGACTCAATCGTTATTGTGCCTGCCCACATTTCGGTGTCTGTCGTAGCCATTAAAATGGTAAACACATCTGTCACACCGTCATTAACAGTTGTTATTGAGTTTTGCATAACCCCCGTAGTTGATCTTGGGCCTTGGCTTAAATTCCCTAGAGAGTCAGCAAAAACAAAGGCTTGATCTGTTGTCGTATAGGCAGTGTTGTTAATTGTTCCTGACGCAGCAGTAAGTTTAGATGTACCGGTAGCTATTAAATTAGTAAGAGTAGACGTACCTGTAGCCCCCAGATCGCCTACTCCAGTTAGATTAAAACCAGCCCCATCTACATTTTCAGTAAAAGCGTTTAGGGTTGTGTCTACAGACCTTGGAGCAGAATTAGGAGTTTCAACACAAACTTGAGTAGCATATTTTCCTATGGCTATATTAGAAACTGTATTAGGATGAATACCGTCCTCTGTGCCATAAACATTCTGTACCCTATCTCCTGAACTTCCCGTGACATACGGTGTTACCTGTCCGTCAGGAACTGCAATGCTTCGGTATAAATTAGAGGCTACTCTAGAGTATAAAGCAAGTCCGTCAAAATCTAGCCACGCTTGCCCTACACCAGCCGATAACTGAGAACCCGCTGGCATATCCATAGAGAACCAGTGAGTGTATTGGTTTTTAGCCCAACCTCCTCCCGAAATTGCAACTACATTGCCGTTAGTAGTGGGGCTAGTACGGCTAGGGTCTAGCGTAGTCCCTTCGGCAGCACGTACAAAAGCTGTCATGTTGGCTACATAATTATCTTCAGCTTCTTTGTTTGTCCAAACAGAACCAGAAAGGCTGGATGTGTAAAGAGCGTCTCCTTGTCCCAAGGTATCGCCTACAAAGTCAACATAAGTTATATTGGAATATGCGGGGATTACTGGAGTAGTGAGTCCGTCAGTAGTAGTCTCAGGAGACCCTGCGCGTATAGACGTAAGAGCGTTGTTAACTGCTGTTGAGTGCCAAAACCACATATTGTTATTTTGAGTTATTGAGCCACTAATATCGTACAAGGAATCAGTATTGGCAAGGACATCTCCTTTTCCATCGGAAAGGCCGGGATGAACTAAAGCACTTGGTGCTCCACTCTGATAAGTCATAATTAAAAAAACAATACCCCCGTACATTTTTTGCATAGCATCAGCGGCAGCGATTGCGGGGGAACCTCTTTGGCCTCCACAGTACCCAACCATTCTTAGCCCGTCATTAACGCCAGAAGAATCTTCCCCTATTGGACGAGGGTTACCATAGGGCGTAGAGCTGTGGTCTACTACGCGCCACTTTATGTCAGTTACGAGTGTGTCGCTTGCAAGTGCTTGCCAAACATACACATTGGGATTATAAACTAAAGGAACGTCAGGCTCTTTTGTCATAAAGCCGCCAACATTACTGTTGCCAACCCAAGTCATTACTATGGGTTCGCCTTCTGGTTTGTCTAAAAATACATCGGAGGGAGATCGACCAAAACCTAAGAGAGAGGGGTCTCCAGCAGAATCCCCTACATAGAGTTTTTTGTCAGCAACATTTACAGCCAACTCACCTAAAGATAGGCTGCCATCGGCAGGCGCTGCTAAAGCCGTTGAACTGTTTTTAGTAACTAGCGTTGTCATACAAAAACTCCTAAAATAAGTAAGGCCCCTAAGAAATCCTAGGGGCCTAGTGTGTCAGAAGCTCTTAATTAAGGAGCTACTGCGATTACGACAGCCGCTTCGGCACGATACACTTGACGCCCGTACAGGCGGTCAGCAGTCATCAGTGTAGACAGAAATTCCTGCTTGTACTGAGTCTGTGTGCGGATACCTACTTGCTCGGCAAGAACGTAAGCGTCTTTGTGAGCCAAGAGAGTCATGCGCTCACTAGGAGTACCTGTTCCTGTATTTGCAACAGAAGGCACGTTAGTAGACACAAAGATAGGTACACCGTACAGGTTACCAATTTCACCCGTTGAGGTCTGCTTAAAGTTAACAAAGTCGCTAGAACTAAAACGAGTTAAGCCGCGAATTTGGTTTACAAGAGCAGGCGGAATAACAAAGAAACGACCAGTCATTGGTACGTTTGCATCGTCAAGCGTTTGGAGACCGTCACGCAAAGAAACGTCATCAAAAGCAAGGGATGCTGTTGTTCCGTTGTAAGCAGACAAAGCTCCAGCCGCTCCTACTTTAAACGCCTGAGGGCTTACCCAGTTAGCCTTATCTGTTGGGTCAAGGCTAAGAGCGTTACCCGCTTTAAGGCCTACGCCTAAATTAAACAACGAGGTGTCAACATTCTTAGCCATTGCAAAGCCAGCGTCTTCTGTGTAAAAAGAACGCAAAGAGCTAAGAGCCTGAGTCCCTGCAATGTCTTCAATCATGCGGGAATACTCAAAGTGCTGGTCAATGTTGATTTGCAAATCGCTTGTTTGGCCTGCAATCAGCGTTACAGCGGTTTCTGCAACTTTAGCTGAAGCTGTGCCACGATCAGGGATAGGGATATGAATTGTGTCACCCTTTTTGCCCTTCATTGACATTGTTTTAACTTTAGACGCAAGGACAAGGTTATTGGTGTAACTAGCCTTAATTTCGTCTGACCAAATTTCAGGAATAAATCCTGACGCTTTGGCAGCGGTTACCTGTGGTGTAACGGGTTCAAATGTAGCCATTTTAATTTCTCCTTAGAGAATAGGGGGTTATTTAACCCTCCCTTCGCTGTATGCTCTTAAAATTTCGTCTGAAAGAGCTTCGTAACGAGAAGGGTCGCTAACCATAAGTTTAATGAGGTCTGATCTACGATATACTTTACCACCTACCCTAGTGTTTGCGCTTCCTTGAGCACTGCCTGTCGAGGCAGCCTTAACTTGACTGCTCCTAGACTGCCTTTCTGCATTTATGGTTTGTACGGCTACAGCTCTTTGTGCTTTAAAGTTACTAAACAACTCGTCAGCACTGTCTGTGTCGTAGTTCTTATCGGCTCTTTCGTACAGCTCTTGGCGTACTTTAGACGATTGAACCCACTTTGTAAATGCAGGGTCGGCTGCAATCTCAGCCATGTCACTATGCTTCTCTTGAAGTTGTGCCATTGCAGATTGAGTTTGAGCAGTTCTTGCTTGACGCTCTGCTGCTATCACTGAGGGGTGATTTTCTATCGCTTTGTTTATGGCTTTCTGAGGGTCTTCAAAGAAATCTGTTTCTTCTTCTTCAGCTTCCTCAACGGCCTGTGGGTCATTATTAAGTTGTCCTTTAATGTAGCCGTCTACAAACTGCCTTAATTCCCCAACCTCGGAGCTCTGCTTACCAATCATGCTCTCAGCACTTTGGTGCATTTCTACAACGTCTTGAATAGACTTACCTCTATACTTCTCAGGTAACTCATATTCGGGAGGCTCTACCGTGTCTTGAACACTCAGTTCTTCCAAGGGGTCTGGGGCTGATTGTTCTAAGGTTTCTTCGGTATTTTGTTGAACTTCTACTAGGTCTTCTTCTTGATCCAAGATTTCTGCGCTCATTTAACTTTTCTCCGTGACCTTAGGCCATTATGGAATACATTTGATGTTAAGATTGTTCCCCGTGTCGGGCAACCTCACGCTGCTCTGCTTTGAGTCGCTTTTCTCTATCCTTAGCCCATTTTAGTGTTGCTCCCGGAAAAGAACCTGAGGAGCTTTCTAACATGAACCGGGGTACTGCTCTTACTTTTGTGCTTAGGAGGCCGCAGACTTTACATTCAACTACGGATGTTTCTCTAGGCACTAAAAGTTCTATTTCATGCCCTGCTGGGCACTTAAAATCATTCAATACTTTCATTGTAAGCCTCTTCTACCAAATCTTCGGCTTTAAGGAGGCTTTCTTCTAAATTTAAAAGAAAAGTAAGTATGTTTAACTGCCCTTTTCGATAAAACAAATCAGAAGAATCGGGACAGTCTTGTACAGAGTCTATAGTTTTAGCGGTTTCTAAAAGTTCACCCTCTAAAACTTTCCATCCCTCTGTAAGAAAAAACTCTTTGTACGTTGAAAAATACTTTTCTAGTTCTTCGGGAGTATCGTCCATGTATGCTACCTCTTATTTTCTTGCTTATAGACCTATAGTACCATAGATTTTAGCTTTTGTCAACCTTTTTTTGAGGTTTTGACGGTTTTGGTAATTCTAGTATCCTAACCCTCTCTTCTAAGGCCTCTATTCGCTCTAAAAGAGCCCCTGTTACTCTATTAACTTCGGTGTAAATTTTGTTTAAATCTCCAGCTAACATCATTATATAGTACCTCCGGGAGGTTGTGGTTGATTTTGTACAGGAACTTGTTTTTCTCTAATGTCTAAATCTCTTTCGCGTAAGGCAACTTCTGCAACTTTAATTCTCTTAGAAAACTCGTTATCGTCATCAGCCCCCGGTTGAAGATTTTTAGTTATAGCGTCAATCTTTTTAATCTCTAGTTCTTGAGGAGCTAACTGCGCTTCTCCAATGTACTTAGAAGCTCTAGCTCTGCTTTCCTCTGCCTGAGCTTTGGCGTAATCAGTCACTGCCGCTTGATTATCCATTTCCATTTGATGATGTTGTTTTTGCATTTCTTGTGCTTCAGGATTAGGCTCTGAAGCCTTTTGCAGTATTTCCACTAATTCATCTCGATTAGAAATATTCATAGACTCTACAATAGATTCTACAAGTTTTGGGTACATAGGGCTTTCGGGGCTCATGGTTTGCAGAAGCTGAACAAGCTGTGATACTTGATATTCCCTTGCCATAATACCTAGGGTACTTGTGGCTACAAAAGAATAATCTTTAATTGGGTAAAGCTCTGGGCTAAATTGCATAAGACGCCAAGCACATTTTTCTACAAAGGGTATCCAAAAGTTTTCTTGGAAATTAATTAGAGTTCTTTTTTGTCTTTTAATAATAGCCCCTAGCGACATACTTATGCCTGCTGCTGTGGCTTCCCCGTTAATAGCCCCGCCTATGCCTGAAGAATCCACAGAACCTGTGGCCTGTTGAACCATCTTTTGAAGTTCACCAGCTTGGGCAAAGGAAATTTGACTTACATCACCAAATTTGAAAGGCATAAGTGTCTCAGCGGGGTTACCGTTGGTCAAAATCATCTTTCCGGGAACTATTTGAGGCTTGTGGCCTCTGGGGATTTTGGTAGAATCCATAGCTAACATAGGGTGTATAGTGAGTGCTAAGGCGTCTATTCTGGCTCTAATTTCTGCGTCTAAGGCTTTTTGAGAGTTATAGGCTTTTTCTACTACGCCCCGTCCGTAAAACAAGCCCGGAACTATGTCCCACTGAAAAGCCACAATAGGCCTATCTTTCATCATGTAGGGGTTTTCTTCTGCTTTTAAAAGAAACTCTCCGTTAGCTATAATAACAATGGCTTCGACAAGCTCTCCTTCATCTTCTATATCGTCCATGTCATCTTGAGAGTCTAGAGCGTCAGACAAAGAATCTAATTCTTCTGCATTGTTTTCTTGTGCTTTTTGAGCTAAAGTTAACATAGACTTAGGGACTAATCCAAAATATTTTAAAAGCTCTACTTTTCCGTCTGTGTTAGGGTCTACGTCAATATCAGGATTAGGCTCTAAATCTGTGTCTACACTAGCAGAGCCTATAGCGCCTTTGATATAGACACCTGACCGTTGTAAAGCCTTAACGCTGTGCATAGGGACGTATTCTTGTATGGCTACTCCGTGGGCATCTTTAACAGAGGTAGCCACAGGGTCTATTCTAAAGTTTTTTATTAAGACAGGTTTCATTTTAACTACAGTCCTAGGCGTTATATTAACACCATAAGCCTGCATTTCCCCGCCCATAACCTCTTCAGAAGCGGGGGTAACTTCGTTTTCTTCCCCTATTACAACCTCAGCTATGCCTGTGCCCCAGACCGCAGCATTAATAAGGACTTCAGCGGTAGAGGCCCTAACCCTCTGTTTTCTCATATCTTCTTCTAGTTGGCGTCTTAAATAAGACATATCATCTTTAATTATGTCTTCTAAGCTCTTAGAGGCCTGTTGAGGCTGTTGTGGCATAGGGGGTTGACCCATAGGGGCCATAGGTTGAGGATTGCCCATAGGAGGCATTTGGGGGCCTTCTGGAGCCATAGGGGCCATAGGAGCCATAGGGGTTTGGTTAGCCTTTAACTTAGTAAGCTCTAAGTTATCATTTCTTATGTCAAAGTAATAGCCTTGACCAAAAGTAGCCTCTTCTATTTCACAAACAGCAGATTCTACGGCTTGTTGAGATGCTGGCGTAACTATGCGAGACCTTTCCATAAGTCTAGTTTTATCTGACTCGGCCCAAATACCTCGCCAAATTCTGTAAAACTCATCCCACTGACTAAAGTGATTAGACTCTACGTACTCTTGCCATTCTTGGCACAAGTTAATAACGTACCCTTTAAGAGAGCTATCCCCTTGTAACATACGAGAGTCTAGTTCGGAGTTTTCTTCTATTATTTCAACATCCATAATTTAATATCCTGAGGTTATGTCTAGGGATTCGTATTCATCGTCTAATTCTTCTAAATTCCAATAAGGTACAGTGGCTAACTGGTCAATGTAGCTAAGAGAATCTATTAGGTCATCTTTTACTAAATGCGAGGGGAACTGAAACAACTGATCTAGAAACTTAGCGTTCCAATCGCCCTCTGCTAAAGATACCCTACCGTGTTCCATTCGACCTTGTAGAGCCCAGATAATTCGGTCAGATTTCTTTTGGTTACCATGCGTAAGGGTCTGTACGTTAAAGTACCTATTCTCTCTACGCATAAGATCGCTTAGGGGGCTCAGTACGGCCTGTTGAGCTATCCCTCTTTCTATGCCTACGGCTATGGGCCTGTACTTTTTAACGGCTTTAAAGATAACTTCTGCCGTTTCTTTTAAGTCCCAGCGCCCATTAATAATGTCTTTAATCCACCAATGACCATCTTGACCTACGTTTACTATACTTATAGCTGTGTCATCAAGTCGGCTTTTTTTCTTTTTACCTAAAGTTTCAAAGCCTGCTAAATCTATGGCAATGTAGTAGTCACCGCCACTAGGGGCTTCATCGTCAAACTTTATCCATGTTTCTTTAAATATCTCAGAACCTTGAGCACTAAAGGATGCCTTAAATTCTTTGTTAAAAGCATAGGTACTCATAGAGCGTCTGGCTGCTTCTATTTCTTTGGGGTCTAGGATTGGGTTGTCAAAACTTGTAAAATGCCAAGCTGCCCAATCAGGGTCTTTTTCTGAGTCTGCATAGTTATAGAGGTCATAAAAGTGATTACGACCCTCAGGTGTACCTATAAACACTGCTTCACCTTTAAGGTCAGCTAACGCTGGTCGTAGAATCTCTTGCCATACGTCTGGTTTAATTTGCGCTATTTCGTCCATAACAAGAAACTTTAGGGACACACCTCGCATGGTGTCAGGCCTGTCACCCCCCTTTAACGAAATCATAGAGCCGTTGACTAGGGTTATTTGGAGGTTGTTTATGTGTGCTTTTTCTACAAGATCACCTCCAATTTCTAAGAGGCTTTTCCACATAATGTCACGGGCCTGTGCTTGCGTAGGGGCACAGTACCAGAACTCTCCCCTAGTGCTGCTTAGGGCTTCTACCATTAACCTGTAAGCTGCGTACCTAGACTTACCACACCTACGGCCTGCCGCTATTACCTTAAAGCGTGTAGGGTCTTCCCAGACTTCTTGTTGCCAAGGCAACAGCTTTATGTCTAATTCCATTATTTTTTTGCGTTCTTTTTAGCAGTCTCTGACAAGTCTTTAAAATGAAACAACTTTACGCTTGTCTTGCCGTGTGTTTTGCCAGAATGCAATTCACCGTTGGGCATCTTATGCGTCCCACCAGTGTGTAAAGTTCCATTTTTTTTGTAGTGTTTTACGCCTTTCACTAGTAACCCTTTAACTTTTTTTTCTTTTTGGGCTTAGTTGTAGGCTTAGGCGGTTTAGTTGTGCCATAGCTGCATTTTTTAATCATCTTTGGAGTCCTCGTCTATAGTTTTAAAGGCCCCTTCAAGGGGCTCCTTGGGGGCTGATAGCTCCACACCGGGAACACCAGATATGTTTATCTGTATTGCGCTTTTCTGAGTGCCGCCTGAAACAGCCTCTGAAAAACCAGAGGTAGGCAGAACTCTGTCCATTATCATTTTCATACACGCTGCTTGATGGGCGTGGTCATCATCTAACGCAGTTTGAAACACTTTACTTATAACTTTTTCGCTAGAAGGGCTGTTTAACAGGCGCTGCCTGTACGCTTCCATGATGCTTCGATCAGTTCTTGGTTTAGCGGGTAATTTCTTTTGCGCCTCAGTTTTCTTAGGCCTGCCCGTTTTTTTAACAACATCCATAAAATACACATACTCCCTAAGGCCCCGTAGGTTTGAGCGGGGTTATCCTAATGCTATAGGTACCTAAGGCACCTAAGGTATTTTTAAAAGATAATTTAGTAATTTCTAAATATTCTTTCTCTTTAACTTATGGTTTAGTATAACAGAGTTTTTAAGTTCTGTCAAGTGTTTTCTGCCTAGGCCTATGGCCCCCTAGAAACCTCACTGTTAGTGTTACCCTTAGTATCCCTTTTGTTACCTTTAGTTACACTGCTGTAACCTTTGGTATCAAAGGGCTAAAGGGGTTTTTTATTATATAGAAAAAGTGACTTTTTACCTTCTCGTAAACCAGAGGGGCTACAGTAACAATAACGCTGCGGCTTGGCCCCCCCGGCCCCTTATCCACAGGTTATCCACAGGTTACCCACAGGTTACCCACAAAACCCGGACTTATCCACAGGTTATCCACAGATTCATCCACAATCCCTATGGTTATCCACAGGTTACCATTCCGCAGTTATCCACAGGATACCATAGGGTTTTCCCACACTATTCCTAGCCCACGATAGTCCAAGGCTATGGCCCCTATGGCCCCTATGGCGTCACGGGTTGCCATAGGGGGCTATCCATTACAAGGTAATATTACCATTGACACCATAGGGAATGTGTGAGCCTAGGCGGGCCCCTATGGTCCCCTATGCGCTACACTGGTACACCTATCAGTGCAAGGTATTATTTACTATAGACAACCATGGGGATAGTGTGCTATTCGCACATGCGCGCATAATAAAAGGTAGGCGGTACACAATCACAAGCACACTGTCCGCATAAAATACAGGTATTTAATTGTTAATAGTTCACACAAATACAGTTGACACGGTGGCTGCCTTATGGATAATGAGAACCGTAAACACACACACACACACAAAAGGGTTAAACAGCATGAAAAACAAACGAAACGGAAAACCTACCGGACAACGTGTCTACGTGTATTTTAATTTGCATCGTAAACTGTTTTCAGTACGGGCGCTAGACGGGCCGCACAAGGGCCGTGTAATAGCCCACGAGCGCGGCGTGGTGTTACAAGACGTATCCCCTAGGGTATCGCAAGCGGGACGCCAGCGTGTCCTACGGGAGCGCAAAAAGAATGTTCACGCGGGTCTAGTGGGATATTGGATGCCGTTCAATACGCCCGTGACAGAGCCTATGGCACCTATAACGTACAACCCGTATAAATACGAATCCTTTGTATACGCGGACGAAACAAAGTATAGTGGCTCAAAAACAGCACTATTAATGGCAGCATTTAAAACAAGCATAAGGGTATCACTATGAAAATGGTAATTGATTTTGGATATGATAGGACATACAGTAGCGTTAAAGCGCTTTACGTTAACCCAAGCGATAAAGCATATTTTGAAAAACGTTGGGCTGTTTGGGACGAATATGGCATCATCGCTGTAGTGTTTGCCAGCTGCGAGAAAGACGCGCTAGACACTATTGTTGACGACTCTACAAAGCTAAACAGCTGTCAGGTAGCGAACACTAGGGAAAACAGAGAGTATCATGCGAGTTTAGGTAATGATGGGATGTTGTACGATTTGGACTATATCGGAATAAAAGAAATTTAGGTAAACAGTGTAGCGCATTGGTGACAGTGTGCTACCATGTTAAACCTTAAACGACACACACACAAAGGGATTAAACGGCATGAAAACAATTACACGCGCAGAAATAATGGAAACAAAGTTATTGACTAACAAGGCTAAACTGTGGGCGTACAGTAATCTAGATTATCTAAACACGCCTATGCGTATACTAGGCACTAGCACAAAGGTAGAGAAAGGTAGCGACAAACGTGATACCTACATCGTATACATGCAACCAGCGGACAAAGTGGCACTAGACACTATATGCGCCATGGCGGTGGCAGGCGGTTGTAAAGCGCCTTGTTTAAAGTCTAGCGGTCAACTGGGTATAAAAGAAGGTAACGCAGACAGGGCTGCTACAAAGCGCACTATATGGTACCTCATGCGGTATGATTACTTTGTATTACAGTTAAAATCAGACATTGATAAAGCCGAGCGCAAAGCCGTTAAATCTGGCATACCTGCTTTGTTTCGTTTGAATGGTACTAGTGATTTAGATTTTTTTGAAGTCATATCCGAGCGCCCACAATCACAATTTTATGACTACACAAAAATACTGTCTAGGGTACGCAAAAACACACTGAGCAATTATGACCTAACGTTTTCTGGTAGTATGTACAGTGTGCAAAGTAAAAAAGCGCTTAAGAAAGCGGTACAATCGCGTTACAAAATAGCTGTGGCGTACAATACAAAGGGTTTACAGTCCGATAACATACAGGTACCTAATGACGCGGTATCCTTCGATACAACAGACCTACGCCCTTTGGATTCTAGCGGCACCATAGGCATCTTAAAGCGCAAGGGTAGTAATAAAGTACAGCGCGCTAGTGAGGGCTATCAGTCTTTTTTTGTGACAGCTCAAAACGTAGCAGAGTTTAATAACATAATCGCAATGGGATGAAATGAAAATGCAAACAAACATGATAATATTCTACATAGTTAATAGTTTTTTAATCGGTGCGCTAATGACAATAAACGCGCTATTGTGGGGGGGTATGCTATGAAAAATAAAAGAGACGGAAAACCTACAGGACAGCGCGTACAAAGTACATCCGCAGCCTAACGCCTAGGGGAATGTCAAGGGCTATTTATCTGGCAAATTCACCACTATTACAAGACACAAACCACTATACGCATGATACAATGCGTTTCTTTTACGATGAGCAGAGAGGCACACATGGGGCATAAAAGGGTAACACGGGACAAACAAATGGCGAGGGTAAACCCTGTGGCAAAATACGCCCGAAAGTTTAACCTATCCCACACGTTTGAAGACAGAAAAGCTAAAGCCAAGCGGGGACACCGCAAACACAAGGGAGTGCAGATAGATGAATAGACTAGATATGAAATACACAGACTTTTTATTTAATTATGGGTTACAACAAACCTTAAAACACGGGGACTCGGCCCTGTCGTTTATTAGTGAAATAGAACGTAGGGGCCTAATAACCCAATGGGCTGATGGCTTAGGCTTAGAAGACCCTACGGAGCGGGTTTCTCGGATTCTACGGGCTAAAGAGGCTGTATACCGTGATATGATAGGCCTAGGCGCTACGCACACGGAGGCCATCGAAGAGGCCTTAGGCCTAGGCCCTAGGCACAGGGGCGATCTTACGAAGGCAAAAGCAGGCCTCACAGAGCCCCTAGACGGCTTAGAGTAATTGTAATATATTCACGAAATAAACACACACGGGCTTGTAAGTCCGTGATACAATCAACTAAAGGCCTTAGGTTTCTTAGGTTGTTATTAAATAATAACTAAAGGCCTAAGGCTCCTAAGGTGAGGAAGGGATTATGTACGATGTGTTAATGTTTTTGGTTTGGCTGGTGGTATCTGTGGCTTACGCTGTGTGCTGTTTTTACATTATTGCGATAGTGATAGGCTATTTTAATATGCGGAGGCCCCAGAGCCTTGATGATGAAAACGATAACGAAGAGGACGAATGACATGATGGTGACTGTTGACCCACTAAAGAAATACAAAGAGGCTAAAGCTAACAGGTTAGTCGAGGCCTGCGGGATAATACCCCTATTCTATAAAGACGCCATAGAAATGGATACGGAATCCCCAGCGTCCGAGGTCTATTCAAAAATGGTGGACTTGTACGGATTCGGGGACTATCAGTCCGTAGACTGGGGTACTGTGAGTCCTGAGGGCCTATATGAATCAGCCCATGATGACCCTGACCTAGCGCCTCTATTGCGATTAGATCACCCTGACAGCGAAGTAGTGTGTTATATTTACCAGTATGCTATCATGGCCGTTAGGGATAAAAACGAGACAATACTATCGAGGATGGACTAATGGAAGATTACACTATAGAACGCAACGGTAAATTATGGGGCCAGTACGACACTCGTGTTAAAGCACTGGCAGCTTGGGACAAGGCTGTGGACTACGCTATATCGCCAGACAGCGTGGTTTTAAAAAAGGGTGACCACATATACTGCCAGTACACGCCCCTGCCTGAAAGGAGAGCGTGATGGCTTCTTTTTTATTAACGGCTTTTTTTGTGATACTAGGGTGTTTAGCGTTTATTTTGGTAGTGTTTTTTGTATTATTAAATGCGGCTGTCAAACTACCTGACAGACCGCCAGAGTTTTACGAGGAGTATTCTGACGATGTTTGAAGAAAATGAAAGATGCCCACGATGGGATGCAGAGGTCTGGATTAATAGGCTTGTAGCAAAGGCCTTAAACGATGCCGATGTTACATTCTATGACGAGCTAGATTCATTAGCTAAAATGGAGCTCGTAGCCGATGTGGAGGACAAGCTAAATATTAACATAGACCTGTCCTACACTGACAAATCAATGACATTTCAACAATTTAAGGGAGGCATAATGGAAATGTATAAAAAAGTATATTCGTGAATAGTACCAAAAACGGCACAGGACAGTATTGTGTGCTATAATAGTAATGTAAGGCAAATTCAAATGAAAAGAGGTAGCAGAGTATGATGGTATCAGGTAAAGTAGCTTTTTCATCTGTGACTAAGACAGACGAGTATAACGGTCAGGACACAGGCGCTTACAGCGTTACTGTGACCCTTGACGATGACAGTGCTGAGAGCTTAGGCTCCGAGGGCATTCGCCTCAAAGAGTACGAGGGGACTCAGCAGCGTAAGTTTAAGTCTAAGTATCCTATTGAGATATACAATATGGATGACTCCGACTTTCAGGGTGAGATACCCCGAGGCTCTGCGGTGCGCTTAGTGTTCTCTAAGGGCCCTAAGCACCCTACGTGGGGGCCTAGTACCTATGTGACCAAGGTGCGCGTGGTGGAGGTAGCAGAGAGAGGTGACGATACCCCAGATGATTTCTGAGGACACTCCAACCCAGTGGGGGCTACGGCCCCCCTTAACTCTTTAAACAGGGTAGTAATCAATATGGGTAAGATAGTATCAAAGGGGCCCTGTGACGCCTGCGGCAGTTCTGACGGCAATATGCTGTACCAAGACGGTACCAAGTATTGTTTTGTTTGTAAGACGTTCACGGCTAGTTCAGGCGGAGCACAGGTCATTGTAAAACCAGCAACAGGAAATATTCAGCACATGAAAAACGCAACCATAGCTCAGATCGCAGACCGTAAAATTACGAGGGCAACGTGCGTCAAGTACGGTGTACAGGTGTCCTACGACACCAAGGGTGACATAGAGAAACACCATTACCCGTGGTTCGATGCCAACGGTGACCTAGTGGGTCATAAGACTAGGATCGTAGCCACAAAAGATTTCTTTTGTCCTACGGGTTCGGCATCCGATACTTTGCTATTTGGGCAGCAAACGTGCCGAGGTAGCGGTAAGTACATCACAGTCACAGAGGGTGAGATAGACTGCCTGAGTGTCTCCACTGCGTTTGAAAACAAGTACGATGTGGTCTCTGTACGCAACGGTGCCAGCAGCGCTGTGAAGGAGATTAAGGCGCAGCTAGAGTTTTTAGAAAGCTATGATACCGTTGTGCTTTGTTTTGACAACGACAAGGCAGGGAACGAGGCTACTAAGGCCGTACAGGACTTGTTCAGCCCCGGAAAGCTCAAAGTTATTAAGATGGGAGAGTTTAAAGACCCCAACGAGTACCTGTTAGCGGGGAAATCCCGTGATTTTATTAAGGATTGGTGGGCCGCTAGGGATTTTAGCCCCGATGGGATAGTCAACGGCAAAGACCTGTGGGATTCTCTGGTAGACTACAGAAAAGTAGTCAGCGTACCTTACCCGTGGGAAGGCCTGAACACGCTTACGCGAGGTATCCGTAACGAGCTTGTTACAGTCACCTCTGGCTCGGGCATGGGTAAGTCGCAGATGCTTAGAGAGTTACAACATTACTTGATGAATGCCACAGACCACAACATAGGTATCCTAGCACTAGAGGAGACCGTGGAGCGCACTGGCATGGGTATCATGTCTATGGCAGCTAATAAGCCGCTACACCTAGAAGAGGGTACCGAGGTAGCAGACCTTAAGCCGTTTTTTGACAAGACCTTAGGCACAGGGCGTTTTGTCCTGTACGGAAACTGGGCCTCACCTACCGTGGATAGCCTGCTCAGTAAGATACGTTATATGTCTAAAAGTAACGACTGCAAGTACATTTTTTTAGATCACCTGTCTATTATCGTATCTGCTCAGGAGAACGGTGACGAGCGTAAGGCCATTGACGAGGTTATGACTAGGCTACGCAGGCTTGTGGCCGAGCTAGACATAGGGCTGTTTCTTGTGAGTCACCTTAGACGCTCTGGCGGCACCTCCCATGAGGAGGGGGGACGCATAAGCCTAGGGGAGCTCCGAGGCTCACAGTCCATAGCGCAGCTATCCGACATGGTTATAGGGTTAGAGCGCGACCAGCAGGCTGACAACGAGGAGTTACGAAACACTACTCTGGTGCGGGTTTTGAAAAACAGGTACACAGGGGAGACAGGGCCAGCCTGTTACCTTAAGTATTCTAGGGACACGGGGCGCATGACCGAGTGCGCTAGGCCAGACTTTGAAGAAGACAAAAACGAGGGGGAATTTTGATGATATATTATTGTATAGAGTGCGACACAGCAAAAGATAGTGACTATAACGTAGCCACGTTTACAACGGATGACAAACCAATTTGCGAGAATTGTTGGTACGAAGAATTAGAAAAAAACCAAGGGGAAGAAAAATGATATGCCAGTTCACCTTTAAAGGTAACAACGTATACATTAAAACAGAAAGTATTGTGGCAATAATGCCCGAGGTCAAAGGTAGCAAAGCGGTAATATTCACAGAACCGCCATTAGATACGCTAACCGTTGACGAGAGTGTAGACGAAGCCTTTGCGGAATGGTACACTAGGTTGATGGAGCAGAAACTGGGTGACGATACAGACCTAGTTCATTGGTCACAGGCAACGATAGAGGTATAAATTGACTGAATTAATTATAGACATAGAAACTAACGGCTTAGACCCAGACACCATCTGGTGTTGCGGGGTTAAGGTAGTGGGTTCACCAGAGGGTGAATTAATGATGACTGCGGAGGAGCTACAATGTTTTTTAGACAAGCACAAAGGGGCTACTGTTTATGCCCACAACGGGAGGAGGTATGACTACCCTATTTTGGAGCGTTTGTGGGGTATTGATTTTGACCACGTTAATCTTAGGGACAGCGTTATTTTATCACGGGAAGCAAATCCTAGACGCATTGGAGGGCACTCGCTCAAGGCTTGGGGGCAGGCCCTCGGATTCCCGAAAGGCGTATACAGCGATTGGACAAAGTTTACCCCCGCAATGGGAACCTATTGTGTCCAAGACCTCAACGTCACCGAAAAACTCTTAGAGGTTGTTAAGGAGGAGCTTAAGCAACCCTCGGCTATACTAGAAACTAAAGTAAAAGAAATTATTAACGAGCAAATAGAGGCAGGATGGCTTTTAGATATGCCCAAGTGCTTTGATCTGCTGGCTACATTAAGGGAGAGAAAAGATGAAGTTGAAGCTAACGTACACCAAAGGTTTAAACCACTGGCGGTTCCCACAAAAGTGGTTGTACCGAAGGTTAAGTCTGACGGGTCTTATAGCAGAGTGGGCCTTAATGGGTTTAATTTTGACAGTGTTAGTGGCAGTTTTACTAAGGTTGGGTTCCCCGAGTTTAACTTGGGCTCCAGAAAACAGATCGGCGCTTACCTCGTGCGATTTGGATGGAAACCGAAGGCCTACACTGCCACAGGACAGCCCGTAGTAGACGAGGGTGCCTTAGAGGGCTCCACGATACCCGAGGCGCAGCTCATAGCAGAGTATCTTATGCTAGAGAAGCGCATAGCTATGGCGGCCTCATGGATAGAGGCTGCCGATGACGAGGGTAGAGTACATGGTCACGTAGACCCCTGTGGAGCCGTCACAGGTAGAATGACTCACAGCAAGCCTAATCTAGGTCAGGTGACTGCTCCGGGAAAGCCTTACGGAAAAGAGATGCGCCAGTGCTGGACGGTTCCTGAGGGTTATAAGTTAGTAGGTTGTGACGCTGACGCTCTGGAGCTTAGAATGCTAGCGCACTATATGGCTGACGATGCCTATATAAAGACAGTTGACAAGGGGAGTAAAGACGATGCTACGGATGTACACAGTGTTAATCAACGTGCGGCTGGTATTTCTACGAGGGATAGAGCGAAGACTTTTATCTATGCTTTCCTATACGGAGCGGGTGACGCTAAGATCGGTAGCATTCTTGGACAAGGCAGAAGCGCGGGAACGGCTGCTAAAAAGCGGTTCATGGACTCCTTACCCTCTCTTAGGTCGCTCCGAAATAGAGTGGAAAAGGCGGCAGAAAGAGGATACTTAAAGGGCTTAGATAAGAGGCACATAGAGGTCAGGAGCCCCCACGCTGCGCTTAATACTTTATTGCAGGGTGCTGGCGCAGTTTATATGAAGCAAGTTATGGTTATGTACTACGAAAAAGCTACTAAGGAAGGCTTAGATTTTACTCAGGTCTCCGTAGTACACGATGAAATTAATGTACAGGTAAAGGAGGAGCAAGCGCCTAGGTTAGCAGAGATCATGGAAGAAGCATTTAAGGACGCTGGGGAACACTTTAATCTAAGGTGCCCTACAAAAGGAAACGCTATCACTGGCGATACATGGTATGACGTACATTAGGAGGTACAATGAAAACTATTGAAAGAGCTATACCTGACGTATATAAACTACTGTCTACCAAGGACATGGTAAACGGAGTAGACGTAGAGGCTGAGTGCGTCAGATTTGGAGAAGAGATGGCGCAAGTTATGCGGGACGCTATGGGCCCTGAGCAGGACAGAGCAGGACGCCTTAGGCTGTCTAACATAGGTAAGCCTGACCGTCAGATATACAACAGCTACAACGGCATAGCAGGACAAGACATAGCGGGGGCTACGCACATTAAGTTTCTTTACGGGCACTTGACTGAGGCTATGCTGGTCTCTTTGCTTAGACTCTCGGGTCACTCAGTGACAAAGCAGCAACAAGAGGTAGAGGTAGAGGGAGTTAAAGGTCATATTGATTGTTTTATAGACGGACGCCTCGTTGATATTAAAAGTGCCTCTGGGTTTTCTTTAAAGAAATTCAAAAAGAATACGCTGCACACGGATGACCCCTTTGGTTATATTCAGCAGCTTCAGGCTTATGCCTACGCTTTAGGGGAGACTAAGTTTTCTTGGTTAGCTATGGATAAAAGCTCAGGGGAATTAGCTTTATTAACTTATGATACTGAGGACAAGTCTGCTCCTTATGCTAAGGTATTGGAGCAGGACATAAGCGAAAGAGTAAAATACCTAAAGGACATGGTGCTGTCGGCTCAGGTACCTTCCGTATGCTACGAGCCCGTACCCGAAGGTACTGCTGGAAATATGCGGTTAGCATCGGGATGCACGTACTGCGACTATCTAGAAAACTGCTGGCCTGAAGCTAGAGAATTTGGATACGCAGGAAAACACAAATGGCTGACTAAAGTTGTCAAAGAGCCTAGGGTACTTGAAGTGCCGAGGGGGTTTTAGCATGAGTATCAAGCGAAAGAAAAGAAGCGGCTTTGAAGAACGTATGGGGGAGGTGTTAGAACAAAACGGGTTCCTTTACGAACCTTACAGCGTCCCTTACGTTATTCAGCATAAGTACACTCCTGACTTTACGTTAGGGAACGTGTTAGTAGAGTGCAAAGGTTGGTTCAGACCGGGGGACAGGCAAAAGTACAAAGCTATTAGAGATAGCTTAGGAGGGGATAATCAGCTTATTTTTTTATTACAAGCTCCTCTTAAAAAAGTCTCCAAAGGAGCTCTGTTAACAATGTCAAAGTGGTGTGAAAAGGAAGGAATTGAGTGGTTCGACTGCCCAGAGGAGCTAACGGATTACGTTATGTCTGGTGACTACCAATGAGCTTTACAATGCAAGAGATAATAGATAGACTAGCCGTCCAGTATGACCCAGAGGAATTAACAGAGCTATTAGAGTTAAAGTCTAGGGAGATTGCAGAGCGGTTTGATGATAGGATATTAGATATGTGGGACGAATTACAAAAGGAATTTTCGGATGACTGAGCAAACAAAAAAAGAAAAAATGGCCGCTTACAATAAAAAGCGTTACTTAGAAAATAAGGAATACTATAAAAGTAAAAGTAAAAAATGGACTTTAGAAAATAGAGAACGAAAGGCACATTTGACTAAATGCACAGACGTAAAACGTAGGTACGGGATAAGTATTGAACGCTACAACGAATGTATGGCTACCTCTGACGTTTGTGAGTGTTGTGGTAGCAAAAAAAACTTACAGTACGATCACTGTCACGGCTCTATGGACTTCCGAGGTGTTTTGTGCGGAGTCTGCAACAAGGCTTTGGGGGCTTTAGGGGATACATTAGAGGGGGCTAAAAAAGCAGTGGCGTACCATGAAAAAGTCATTAAACGAAACAAGGAGGCTAGACAATGAGCAATAAAAAAAGAGAGTGGAACCCCTACGGAAAAGATGAAAAGGCAAACGTGTTTAATGACCCCACGCCTAGGAATAGTCTTGATGATGCAACCCCCGAGGAATGGCATAGGGCTTCTCAACCGCAACATGGCCCCCGCTGGTACGACCCAGAGGAAGTCCTCGCCTACGCTGACAAGATAGAACCAGAGGACAATGCAGGCAATGCCTTAGACACCCAAGTAGGAGGTGGGCATTACAAAGAAATGGCTATGCAACCCGTTGAGTTTATTATGGGTAACGGGTTAGGTTTTTGTGAGGGAAACGCAATAAAATATATTTGTCGATATAAGTCTAAAGGCGGGGTTCAAGACTTAGACAAGGCAATACATTACATTCAATTATTAAAGGAGTCCTACAATGGGAACAGTTAAGACTAAGATTTTTGTAGCTGGCAAAGCAGGTGCCATAAAGGCAAACAGCTACGAGCTGATGACTAACGACATGGCAGAGGTACTAAAGTACCTAGATGCCAACAAGGGGGCTGAGTTTAAGCCCCTATATGTAACTTCTACTGAGGGTTCTAAATAATGGATGAATACAGCAAGTATATTGCCAGCAGCCGCTACGCCCGTTGGCTTCCTGAGCTGGGCCGAAGAGAGGCATGGCCCGAAACTGTCCAGCGATACACAAAATACTGGGGCTCGTTGCTGTCCCCTGAAGAGGCCTCAGAGCTAGGAGAAGCCATAGAAAATCTAGACGTTATGCCTTCTATGCGCTGCTTAATGACCGCAGGGCCTGCTCTAGAGAGAGACAACGTAGCTGGCTTTAATTGCTCGTATCTTCCTATCGACCATCCCAGAGCTTTTGACGAGTTAATGTACATTTTGTTGTGTGGCACAGGCGTAGGCTTTAGCGTTGAGCGCCAATACATCTCTAAGATGCCTGAGGTTTCATACGATATGCACCCTACAGACACTGTTATTGTAGTTGCAGACTCTAAAATAGGATGGGCAAAGGCTATGAAAGAGCTTATAGGCTTGCTTTACTCTGGACAAGTACCGCAGTGGGATGTATCTAAAGTTAGAGGTTCTGGAGAACGTCTAAAGACTTTTGGAGGCAGAGCCTCTGGCCCTCAACCTTTGGTAGACTTGTTTAATTACACAGTAGAGACATTTGAGGGTGCTAAGGGTAGACGCCTAAGTAGCTTAGAAGCCCACGATCTTTGCTGTAAGATAGCAGAGGTTATTGTGGTAGGGGGTGTTCGTAGGTCTGCCCTTATATCTCTAAGCAACCCCAGTGACGGACGCCTTAGAGGAGCTAAAAGCGGCCAGTGGTGGATGACAGAGGGCCAGAGAGCTTTAGCTAACAACAGTGCCTGCTATACAGAAAAACCAGAATTTGATTTTTTCTTAGGCGAGATGCAGGCTCTCTACGAATCTAAGGCTGGAGAGCGTGGTGTCTTTAACCGAAAGGCGGCCCAGCACATAGCCTCTAAGAACGGGCGTAGAGAATCTGATTTTGAGTTTGGCACTAACCCCTGTAGTGAGATTATTCTACGACCCAATCAGTTCTGTAATCTAAGTGAAGTAGTGGTGCGTAAGGGAGACACGTTAAACGCTCTAAAAGAGAAAGTGCGTGTCGCTACTATACTAGGCACCCTACAGTCTACGCTTACAGATTTTAGGTACTTAAGGCCCGTGTGGAAAAAGAATACAGAAGAAGAGTGTTTGTTAGGGGTATCCTTAACAGGAATTATGGATCACGCTATCTTAAACAACCCGTCAGGGAAACTAGAAAGATGGCTCAGAGAACTAAGGGAGGTCTCTATTGATACTAACAAACAGTGGTCAGAGCGGCTTGGTGTTAATCAAAGCGTTGCCATTACGTGTGTTAAACCTAGTGGCACAGTTAGTCAGCTTGTTAACTCTGCTAGTGGCATACACCCTCGCTTTGCTCCCTTTTATCTTAGGACGGTCAGGGCTGATAACAAAGACCCTCTTAGTCAATACATGGTTGAGGCTGGTTTCCCTTACGAAGTGGACGTTACCAAGGCTACAACTAATGTGTTTGCTTTTCCTGTACGGTCACCGTCAGGCTCTGTGTGCGCTGACGGGGTTTCTGCATTACAACAGCTTGAGCTTTGGAAGTTTTACGGGGAGCACTGGGCAGAGCACAAAGTTTCTATTACGGTGTATTATAGCCCTGACGAGTTCTTTGGCGTTTGTCAGTGGTTATGGGATAATTTTGACATTCTTAGTGGTGTAGCTTTGTTACCTAGGTCAGAGCACACATACGCTCAGGCCCCTTATCAAGAGATTAACGAGGTACAGTACAAGATAGCCGAGGGTCTTATGCCTAAGTTTAATTGGGCTGAGGCCGCTAAGTACGAGTTTGAAGACACCACTACAGGCAGTCAAGAGTTAGCCTGTGTGGGTACTTCATGCGAGTTTACAGGAGCGTAAAAAAACCCCCTTTGGACTCTTTTTTAAATCCAGAGGGGGCAAAGGTCCTAAGGTAGCATCTTAGGGTTTAATTCTCTCCCCAACGGGCGGCAAGCCCTGATCTGGAGTCAACGTGCGTAAAGGAGTCGTAGCGTCCTACGGACAACCCTAGGGACGTTGCGTAGTCCGCAACAGCACTAGGCTCCACCTCCTTTACCTGTATATCCGCAGCCCTACCCTTGGTGTGCTGAGACCTCTCAGAGCCTCCTACGGACTTGTTATGCGCTAAACACCTACACCCTGACGTTACAGTAACGGGCTTGTCAAAGTGCTGCCTAATGGACTCTAGGGCCTCTAGGGTCATGGAGTCTACGGTGTCAAAGCCACACCCACAGCGGCAGGCGAACTCTTTTCGGTTAAAATGTTTAGATAGTTCCACTTAAGGGGTCCCTCCTTTTTGAACGGCCTTCATTAAGCCTCTCTGCTCAAGAGGTGGACTGTCAGCGGGAAAAGACTTTCCCAGAGCAGCCATTAACTTGTCTATTTCACCCTTAAATCGGGTACCGTATGGAAGAGAATCCCTGTCCCACCCACGCATTGTGGGCATAGGGGAGTTTTTTCCACCCTGAATATAACCCCCTATAACCTGATCTAACCTAGAGTTAACCCACCAAGAATCAAAATCTCGTTTTTCTCCCTCTGCTTGCGCTCTCTTGTAGCTATCCCGCGCCCACGCCATAACTTCTGGCTCGGAGTAAGATGCGTCAAGTAGTGCTTTATGGCGTTCAGGGTCTATATCTCTTAGCTGATGTAGGGTTTCACCAAATATAATCTCGTCAACGTACCCCTCAGTAGCCCCAGCGTCCTCAAACTTTTTTCGGTTAATGTACGTTATTGTTTCACCCGTAGGCGAGTCCTCTCCTCTATAAGTTTCAGCGTATCGGAAATCAGAAGGAGAAAACTCAGCGGCCCACTCGCTCTCAGGGGCAATAGAAGCCTTAGATGCCGCGTTAAACTTTTCTTTAAACGCCTGTTCTTCCTCTGTACTACCCCCTGCATTCAACGCTGCAAAAAGTCCTCCTGCACCCGCAACCGCAGTGGCTCCTTTCTGCTGTGTAGCAAACGCTTGTTTAGCTGCATCAGTCGGCTCGACTGCAAGCATCCCCTCTA
>Ga0208134_1000234_pt1 | contig 35414 bp, 62 predicted proteins | sample VirMetDEL_Mar_31_FD_184515 | JGI IMG/M metagenome (GOLD analysis project Ga0208134, IMG submission 184515) | Aqueous microbial communities from the Delaware River and Bay under freshwater to marine salinity gradient to study organic matter... | ecosystem: Environmental > Aquatic > Marine >...
TTAACCCTGTTCAGGCACTCACTGCCTTTGATAGAATTGAAGGGCTTCAGGACAGAATCAACGGTTTGGGTGCCGCCGGCAGGACACTAAGTCCCAGCATAATTGCAGCGATTGATCAGGCAGACGAGGCTACAGGTCTTGGAGACCGCTCGCGCCAGGTAGCTGAGCTAATTAGCGGTGGTAAAACGCCCGAGGAGGCAATTAAGGAGGCCTACACACCGAGGACAGCCGAGGAGGTCCGCAAGGTAGCTACGAGGACACAGAACCTCGGGACATCGGCACGCTCACTTATGAGTGAGGGAACCGAGGGGTTCACGGCGGCAGCGAAAGGGTCCGCACGTGGCGGGGTCCCCGCGGGCGCAGGCAAAACCTCAGGAATCTTTCGGAAGAACATGCCCGCAAGTCCTAGAGCCACCGTCGGAGGCGGCGCGGTTTCGGTGTCGGAGCTTCTGTATATTGCGGAGAATGACACTGAGAGGGGCGAACGAATTGATCAGGCGGATGATTACCAGGCGGGCATAGCCCAGATCGGTGCGAGTCTTGCGAACCAGACCTTTGCCGGACTTAAAATCGTAGATGACGGACCCGTAGGAGCGTTAGGGTCTGCCACTAGACCCTCCCACGTGATCGTGACCAACCCCACCGACTTTGGTCAGACAGTTAGGGACGAGTAATGAGTATGCTGAACTTTATCAGAGAGGGTGTATCCGAGATCGGATCTGCCGTTAGGAAGCGGGTCCAGAACGAGGTCACGGCAGCCCCTGTACCTCCTCAGATGGGACGTAGCTACCGGGATTACGAGGATGACTACGCTACACTGACTGTACTAGACGCTAACAACGACGAGGTTCTGACCATTGATTACATCCTGCTGCAGGGCTCGTCAGAAAGTTTTAGGCCAAAAAACTCAGCTGTTTATAGCTTTGGTAATGCTATGGTGTATACTTCGGGGGAAGGACCCCGACAGTTTAACTACACGGCTACCCTCATTGTGAATCCTAAAGACGGCGATGCGCGTGCAGAGCTTGCCCAAGAGTACGAACGAACACTTAGGTTGTCTCAGATGGTCAGCGGCGAGGCTAAGGGGCGCGTGGTACGCCTATCTTATCGAGATCAAGTTCGTATTGGTTACTTAACAAGTATGACTACTAACCTTAATGCCGAGAACCTTAACCGGGTAGACCTTAACTTCAGTATGTTCGTTACCGATCTGTACAGTAAGCCCCCGGCAGTAGCTAGCGGTGCGTCGGACGCACTGCGATTTACGGATACCCTTCAAAATCCCGAAGATGAGCGCCAGCTGGGCTCAATTACATTTGGTGAGCCTACGCCGTGACACGTAAAAGAGACTTTCAAGGGCAGGGCCAGACGTTGTACGACGATGTTCGCCTGTCCCTAACTAACCATCAACTTGACTCTGCAGGCACTCCCGAACCTGTGGACCGGGCGCGGTTTAATCACATGCTACTTAGTGCAGTAAACGAGCCGGATACGGAGATTGCTCAGGTAGTGCTTAGTTCAGACGCGGCGAAGCTCTACGGGTTTGGCCGCGAACACAAGATCTACAACTTCTCAGGTAAGATCTTGGATACCAACCTAGATAAGTCATTTAGTTCTCCCGCGTCCGGGAGCATGACGTACACCGGGCACAGCTATACAGACATCCGTAAGTTCTACGAAGACTTCGGAAGTATCGCGGCCTGTGCTCAGACGCACAGTCTTGTGAAGGTAACCTACCCCTCAAAGACTTTGTACGGTGGCCTGGTTGATCTTAATGTGACCGCGCTAGCGGCCATGCCTCACTGCTACGAAGTAGCCTTCTCCCTGTTCGTAACCCGAGAGTTTACTTGGAGCACTGTCGATGCAAACTGAGCTCGTAGCCTCACAGTGGCGTATTTTCTTTGACGGTGTTGAGGTCCCTCACCAAGGGTTTAACGTCAATTTCCCAATTAACTCCGTTTCGTCGTGCCGCATTGTTATGGAGCCAGACGAGGTGCTTGCCCGCATTCGCCCGCAGACAGTAATATCTATCTGGGCCCGAGAGCGATACAGCGCTACGCCGCCTAAAACCACAGCCATAGATCAACTTAAGAGTGAGTACTACCTGTACTGGGAAGGCCTTACTACCGGCGTGGTTCACTCAAAGGGAACCAGCCAACGTTCCATGGCTGTTAACGGTGAGGGCTTCCTAGGAGTTCTGTCCCGAGCCGGTGGCTTCATGCTCGGCCTAGGGCAGATTCCTAATACTTCAGTACTAACCGGGTCACGAAACTTTATTCCGGAGACGGCTCAAGAAGCAGACATCCGAACGCTAACGCTGTTAGGAACCACTCTTAAGGCCACCAATAGCCGCAACATGTCTGACGTAGTGATGACCACACTAGCGTTTCTGCTTTCTAAGAATGGCATTGCTAGGCTCCAGGAGCGGCGCTACCAGGTCCTAAGTCGAATCGGCGTTCTTGATGACGCTTGCGTAACCTTGATGCTTAGTACGCTGGCCAGTACGCAGTTTCTTAACATGCCTCAGTCCATGCCGTCAACGTCTAGCATTCTAGACGTAGTACGGCACGTCCAGAGCTATGTATTCTACCGCATGGTTAACGTTCCGGCACCTAGACCTGTAGACATTCCGGCAGAGGGCCTGACAGTGTATGCTCCACTGGGGGACGTAGGACCCCAAAAATTCAACACGGCCATTGATTTTAAGAGCACCTTTCGGCGCAACGAGGTACTTAGTGTTCCTGACATGTACTATGCCCCACCGCCGGCGTGCAACCTGGTACTGCCTGACATGCTTCAGGGAATGTCAGTAACCCGAGACTTCTACACAGAGCCTACAAGGACCGTAGTCCAAGATCTGTTCACGTTTAATGGTCAGGGCCTAATTCACCTGTCGCCCCCCAACATTAGCCCAGGCCTGGGTACTAGCTCGGCCGAGTTGTTTAGCTACGCAGTTAACGCGTCCCAGGCACCTGAGGATAGCGCTGACGACTCCACCACCACGTCTTCCTACAGATACGAAAAGGGCGGCGGCACTGTCTCCACGCTAGAGGCACTATCTACGTACGAGATTGAGAAGGGCATCGTACTTAACATGGCGCAGCCTGATTACAGTGCCGTGTATGCTGGGGCCCTGTACCTAGCGGCAAAACTAGAAAAGGACGAAGAGGGTGGTAACGTAGATCCTGACGGCCCCGAAGTCGAGACGTATAAACTTTTCGTTACGGCATCAGCTAACTACCAACACGAGTTGGCTCGACTTAATAGAACCATCCAGGTAGACATGCATGGTCACCGAAGCATGGTCCCTGGTTTTACTGCGGCTATCTTTGATTCAGACGCAAGCTACCTAGCTTATGTAGATAACCTGACATTTAGTGTCGACCCTACGGGACGTGAGAGCACACAGGCAACCATGTCCAGGGGACGAGTAATCCCTAAGATTAACTACACAAAGCTACTGGACGAGATTGACGTGGCTACGCAGGATCTCCTGGGAGAGACTGTGACCGTTTCCTCTGCCTGCACCGTAGTACTTAACCAACTTACAGGCGAGACAGAAATATCTGACGACGAGGACAAAAAGCTTCGGGTGGCGCAGAAAGTCTTGGCGCAACACCAAACAAAACTCTACTCGCGTCTAAGCGCTATCGCCGAAAGGTACGAGATCCCGTTGCCTCCGTATTTTCTGGCCATGGGTGTTTCTAGTGGGGAACAGCTGGACACTATCTACGAGCAGTTGCTAGGATGTAAACCTCTGTACGCGTCTGGTTACGCACCCAAAACCACTAAAGGTTTTAGCTCGGCACTGAGTGGACTAAATAAGCTGGCTAACAGTGCCCCGTCGCTGGGTGGCGCAGGGTGGCGCCAGGAAGGAGTCAGGTACGACGTGTACGATCCTACCAACCTACCCAAAGGCACGAACCTACTCTTAGAGAGTACCAAGAACTACATTAGAGCGCTACAGACACTGTCTAACGTGTACCAGATCGACACGACGGCAGACAGGACTGACGCCCCTAAGAACTGGCAGGAAGTCAATCAAGAGTCAAGCATCGGTGCGGGTACCTTTGAGTGGGCACACCGCACGTTCCTACAGCGCGAACGGGTGTACCTGGATCGCTACCTGACCGAGCACGAACTTAGCCTGTCCATCCTGTCAGCTCCCGGAAGCAACATCCCGGGCATGACACCCCGAACCTTTGCTAAGATGGAGGTCGTCCCTCAACTGGATCCGGCAAACTCTCTGGCGGCCCAGTTTGTCAGCGCAGATACTGGGGAGACGTGGGACAACAGTATCTTCAGTAAGCTGGTGTACGATCCTGAATATGGCGGCACGGACGGAGAGATTCAACGTGTACGCGGCGCGCTCACCAGCCTAGGCGGTATTAAGAAAGACATGCTAACCACTCGAGGACGGCAAAACTTCATGCTAAACTACTCTAACAAGCACTTCGGCTCAAGGGCCTTTGATGGATCATGATTTTCGACGAAGCATTTAAGAAGCTGGCTGCTGAGAACACCGATGAGGCCTTGGTAGTCAAGTACCAGAAAGGTGAGCTGTCCGTGATCAACGAGCTGGCCAGCAGGCACCAGGACCTGATTGGCTACAAAGCTAACGGCCTTCGGTCTGTCCCCGTACCCATGCCTGCCCTAGAGGGCGAAGGCCTGAAGATCCTGGCAAGCTCCGCCAGACGCTTCAAGACGGGAGCCGGGGCGCAGTTCCGAACCTTCCTGGAGTCCAACCTCCGAGGACTCAACCGATACGCCCACGAGAATAAGAACGTACTTCACTTCCCTGAGAACAAGCGTCTGCTCATCTCTAAGTACAAGGCAGCTGTGGAGCAGCTTACCAACCAGACAGGCCGCACCCCGGCCGACTGGCAGATTGCTGACGCCCTGGGTTGGTCGGTACCCGAGATCGCTAAGTTTAAGTCTAAGTTGGATCAGCGTGAGCTGGCAGCCTCAGGCCTTGAGAACCTCGTAGGTACTGAGCAGGAGGACGAAGCTGTGGTGTCCCGAAAAGAAGAAGCCGCAGAATTTATGTACTATAGCTTGACAAACGAGGAGAAGGTAGTGTACGATTACGCCCTCGGAAGACATGGCAAGATGAAGCTCCGCACTGATGGGGAGATTGCCAGGGTCACCGGACTTAATCCAAGCAAGGTCAACCGAATCCGCAAGAACCTTGCTTCCCGCGTACAAAGCAGTTAATCATGTCTAACATTAAGCAGTCCCTTATCTCCGAAGTCCAGCGTCTACAGGAGGAGAACCCGGCAGGTACATGCACCCGGGACTACTTCCGACGCAAATCGGACTTCACTGAGCACGCCGTTAAGCGCGAGTTCGGCACCTTTGCTGAGCTGTTCCGCCAGTCCGGGACCACCCCGGGCCGGGTGACTACCTCCTATGACAGCCGCAAGGCCCTCCTCGAAGGAGAGGTTAAGTTCCAGGAGTACTTCACGGCCAACGTCAAGCCCTGGGCCCGCGAGAAGATGGGTGAGCAAGGTAAAAAGAAAGATCAGGTGACTATGGTCGTCGGGTCAGACTTCCACGGCGAGCACGTTAACCCGTTCGCCCTGGACGTCTTCCTCGACACCTGCTCCCGCCTTCAGCCCGAGCACATCGTGCTTGCTGGTGACATTGTTAACTTTGAGCCGGTTAGTCGCTGGTCCAAGAACCCGAACAGGCTGCACGACCTGCAGGCCGAGATTGACTTTGTGGTCAACAACATCCTTAAGGAGTGCCGCGACCGCTGCCCCGATGCCGAGATTGACTACGTTATCGGTAACCACGAGTACTGGCTTCAGCGCCTCCTGGCTGAGCAGGCCCCGGGTCTGTCCTCCCTGCGCTGCCTGAGCTTCGGCGAACTGTTCAACCTGACTGAACTTAACATCGGTCTTGTCTTCGGTGGCGACATGCTGGCCCCGTCGCCTTCCGCTAAGCAGAAGAACGTCAACCAGGCATGGAAGCTGTACTACGACACCTTCATTGTTACCCACGGAACGTCCACTGGACGTAGCGCGTCCTCCACTGAGTTGGCCCGCTTCAAGATCTCCGGCTGCTCCGGCCACCTCCACACTCCGGCTACGTCGTACAGCTCCTCAGTTGACCGACCGCACCTGGAGTGGAACGTACTTCCTATGATGTGTAAGCCCACTGTGGGCGAGATCTACCTGGGGGGCCTGCCCACTACTTGGAGTGCAGGCTTCGCCATCGTTGATATCTTCCCCGACTCACGCGAACATTTCTACCAGCCGGTTCATTGCCGGTCAGGTAGGGCTATGAGCGCTGGCGTGGTGTACACTGATGCTAGGAAGTAGTTACAACTACCCTCTACTCTTCGACACAATCACCTCCTACACTTCAAGTGATTGGCCTAGCAATTGGTTACAGGAGTCTGAAGTTGGAGACTTACTGCTTGTCAACAACGACGACGGCTCACCTTCCTGGGGTCTACTCTGTATCGCGGAGTCAGGTGCATTCATCAACCTGACGCCGAGACAGATCCTAGGGAAGAGTACCATTGCCTGGCCTAACCTTACCGAGTCGCGTATGCGGATTCGTGACGGTAAGGTCCAGCTAGAAAGAGACTAAAACGAGAGAAGGGGTGGCCCCTCCCGGTGTAATACCAGGAGGGGCCTTTTTTATCACGACACAGCGCGGTAGTCTTGACGGGCGGGACGGAACACACCGTCCTTCGTGTTGTTAACAATGACCGTCACGAGGTTGTCGTAAGCGGCCTGGCAGTCAATACGCATGCCCGTACGCTTACTGAACTGACGACGGATGCGGCGCTGAAAGTTCATCGCAGCGAGCTCATCCTCCGTCTCAGTGCCTGTGTGTCCGTTGTGCGGGTAGTAGGCAAACTCCATGAGGCTGACGGTCTCCGGAGAGAAGCCAGCAGCGGCGTAGAAGTCGTTCACCTTGGCCGTACCACACACGACCGAGCGGGCGTTAGCGTCCCCACTCAGGGTGAAGGTGATTGCCGTAGCCAGCAGCCCGGTAATGCTCATGGTGAAGTTCCTCAGGTGACCCGCCAGTGCAAACTCAGTGTTGAGCATAAGGGCCAACGAGTTGTTGCCCTTCATTGCCTGCCCGGTATGGATAGTACCGTAGTTCGGGTTCTGGTGAAGTCGTACAACACCCAGCGGCTGTCCCTTAGATCCGCGACGCACAAGATTGCGGACGGTGTTAAGGACGGCGGTGGTGTTGGTCTGTGCAGTCTTAGTCATATTAGTCTTCTTCAAGGGGTTGGGCCAACATATTGATAAAGCTCTCCGGCATAACTTCTACTTCGGGAATAGCCGTAGCGCTCACTAATTCCGGCTGCTGGTCAATAGTCTCAGCTTCCGCCATTGCTCGCCGACGGATACCGTCAAGGTACCTCTTAGGCATATGCCCGTTGGCCGGGTTCGTCAGCAAAGCATCAGCCCATTTTTTCAGGCCAGAGGCTCGTTCTTCGTTAGTGGGAGTGTACATAGGAGAGGCTACAATACGTAGCTCAGGATTTATAGGGTTGGATCAAAAAGATCCGTACTTGGTTCTTATGACGGAAAATCCGGCATTTTGGCAAGGTACACTACTTATATCATGAACAAGCTACTTACTACCTCTGCGCTGCTGTTGGCTGGCTGCGTCTCACCTACGGCCCAGATCCGAGAGGGTGCCCGACAGATGTCCCAGGATCTCGGTATTGCCCTAGCGGCCCAGGACACCATCCTGGACTCTCTAGATCGCCTACGCGGCCACACAGGGGGCCTAGAGACTGTGGCTGTAGATATCCCTTCCCCGCAGCGTGAGACCGTCCTGGCCCACGCAGCGGCTATTGAGGAGGACGCGGCGGTGATCGACAGCTCGGTAGCAGACACCCAAGTGGTTCTAGCAAAAGGAACCAAGGTCTCCGCCGCTATCCTGGCCTACTCGGATAGGGTTCAGGATAAGCCGGGCTGGTGGAACAGGGTACTGGCTGCCTTGACCGGCTACAGCTGGTGGCTCTTCGCCATCATTATCTTCGTGTTGATCGGTGCTTTGGGCCTGTGGCCTGTGGTAGTAAACGGCCTGATTAACTTCATGTCTGCTGTAGGGTTCGGTATTAGCCGAGGCAGTGAGGCCCAAGCAAAGCGGCTGTATAAGCTACAGCAGCAGGACCACTCCGAGGCAGCGGACAGGGCCATTGAGCAGCTCCGTATGTCTACTCGGGGCGAAGCAGCCTGGCGCCGAGTAAAGCGCCAGCGACGCAGGGACGACGATACGTCTACTTCGTGATATACTAAAGGTGGGTCCTAACCCATGTACGAAACCAAGATCAACGCCCTGGATGTCCTTGTAGGAGACTGCCTTGTTAGAGGAGCCTCGACCGGACAGGTTGTAGACGTGTTCCACGACTACGACCGAGAGTTAGTTGTCATCTCCCTGGCCGACGGCCAGCAGCTTGAGATGGAGCCTAAGCGCCCTGTGTTTGTTGTGACGGATGAGGATATGGAAGAAGAGATCCCCACCAACAGTCGAGACGAATTCTAGTCTTGACGCTTATTTTGCCAAAGGAGGCTTACCATGCACGCTACTATGATTAATACCCATACAACTAGTGGAATTACGTTCCACGTTGTGGTAAATTATCGCTGCATGGTAACAGCTGGCTGAGTTAATGTCTGAGTCTGATCCTAAAGAGCTTGAGCTGATCGCCGCCGTTATGGCGATTCTGGCCAAGAAACTCAAACCTAAGAAGACCAAGTCTTCTGGGCCTAAGATCGACGAAGGTGTACTCAACCGCGCCCTGAAAGCCAAACGACTGCTACCCGGTGCCAAAATGGTCCGGTCCGGCCGTCCGATGGTAGATCTTCTCAAGAAGATCAAGAAGGCCCAGCGACGCCAAATTAAAGGTTCATTGATCCAGTACCGTAAATCGGTCAAGGGTGCCCAAAAAGCCATGATCAGTAAGAACCGCTCCTCCGCAAAACAAGCGTACAAGACGAAAAAATGATCACAGAACGACTTACGGTACCGACCGAAGCCTGCGCTAAGGCCTACAAGCTTCTCTCGGAGGAAGTAGGCCCCCCACAACGGGTAGACCACTTTAAGCCCCGCGAGATGTTTGCCGAATTCGGCCCCATCACGGTGGTAACGCGTGCCCCCGAGGATATTGATCCCGAGGACGCAGTGCTTAGTGTGTATCTCCACGACGAGGTCGAGGGGATGGCTCTGTATAATCGCCTGCTGGCCAAGGTGCGCCACTTCGCAGGCATCGAGACCGACGTACTGGATCCGTTTAACTGATATGGTAAACCCCACCACACGTATTATCCGGCAGCTTAAGTGGAACATCGCGGACTACGCGGTGAGCTACTACAAGGTGCATGGTAAGAACCCCGTGACTGCCGACCTGTCTAGTATTGTGAGGAATGCTATTGACATGGAGGACGACCCGTTCATTCGGGTGTGTCTGCGGAAAGGCGTCCGCGTAGCCCGAGCCGAGTATACGGACGGGGACTGCGCCCTGACGTTCGGCCTACACAAAGAAACATTCCAAAAGCTTAAGAGGTACCTCGCATGAGCGACGAACGCAACGTACTTGACTGGTTCTACGAACCTATCTTCGAGCCGACAGAAACCCGGGTAAGTGATCTAGACTTGTCTACGTGCTACCGCATCTTCACTAGCTTCACGGAGACTGACCCTGTGTCAAAGCGGGAGGACGTACTGTCCCCTACGCATGAAGTCACTGTACGCCCGGATACCCGTATGGGAATTGTCAAGAAGCGTATGTGTGCGCGGCTCTTCTACGTAGGAGCTGAGATTGAGCTTGACCGATACATCAACTGGCTGACCAGTGTCTACTTCTGGACAGACACTGACGACCCCGCGCCACTGTACGTGGCCCGACAGCACAGTTGCTACGCCCAGGCGGAGGTAGCCAAATCCTATCCCAAGGACAAGGTAGTCTTCGTCGCTCCAGGAGAGCTGGAGCATTATGGATTGCTGGCCGGTTCGACCCACGACCCCAGCACTACGGAACTGTTTTAGTTTCACAGCAAAAAGGAGGTGATCTAGCTTCCCCTGTCTAAAAAACAAGAGGAGGTGAGACCCCCAGGCTTGATACACCTGGGGGTCTTTTTATCAGAGCAACTCCGTCCAGTCCCGCTTAGGACGAGGGCCAAACAGCAGCTCCATCGTGAAGAGCCGGTCGCGGTCGTACTTGCCGAGTTGCGGCGGATGCTCTAGCCACTCACCTGCATCCTCGATGCCTGTCCCCTGTGGACCAAACACCTCGACGCCATCCGCGTTTACCGTCATGGGGTAGACCGTAGTCATGCTCCCGTCAAGCTCACCCAGGTACGTAATCACGTTCGTGACGTGCGAGCCGTAGACACTGACCCGCTCCTGGTAAGGGGTGCGGCTAGAGTGTAGGTACTCTACCAAGGGCTTCGTAAGGTGACCATCGTTGCAGCAGAACAGCCTACCTTCCAGGTACCACTCGTCCTTACCAGTGCCTTCGGTCAGGCCAAAGCGCCTAAGGAACATATCCCAAGGTTCAGGTGCCCGCAGGCGGATACTTTTAGTCGTGTACGTCATATGTATTCAATTTCTTGCGGCTTGTCGTCAGTATCTTCGTAAAGCCAATAGGCTTCTTCCCAGGGGTCGTCCTGCATACACAAAAAGTAAAGAGAAGTGAGGGGCCCCGCCACTACGACGGAGCCCCTCGGGGGGTTGCCTAGCTCCTCCCAGAGACTAGGCGGTGCTGTTAGTACGTCGACCCGATTAACCACCGAGCCGTCTTAGGTTCAGTTTTAGGTACACAACCACGAGTTCCCAGTCGACGTACTGCTAGCACGACCATGCGCCTGACCTCACCACAAAGTCAGGCTGACATCCACCAACGGGTGTAATCAGAGCGACGGGTTGATAACCGCGCACTCGACGATAAGGCCCTGAGCAACGTCGCTCATGATAGTGGCGAGCTCGTTGTAGTCCGCGTTACTCGTGTCAACTCCGGCCATGTCGGCAATACGAAGCGTACACACAGCGCGAGCAATGCTCTCGCAAGAAGCGTTAACCTGGAAGCAGAGCTCCGGGGCAACGGTGACGGCGGTGACAGAGCCGCGGTCGTCAAACTGCTGACGGAAGACGCGGATGTCGTAAGTGCGGGTGATTGAGTTAGCCATAGTAGATTGTTCCCAAAGGAAAAGAGTTCTTAAGTAAGGTGATATCACACAACCTAAAGGGTTGCATTCAGAGTTCTTATGACACGAATGTGCCATATTTTGCATTAGCCGGCAGCCTTAATAAAGCTAAGGGCATCACAGTCAAACAACAACCAGTCTTCTAGTGCCGTACCGTCGGCAAACTTGTTGTCTATTAGCCCCGGATCCGCCTTAGATGGATCGACGCACAGGGTCTTTACACGAGAATGTAGCCAGTCATTATTGTTACCGGTAGACGCTAGAGGTGGTCTAGTCAGGTTAGCCGGGCGGGAGTTCTCCCGTAACAGCCTGGCCATGTGGCGAATAGGTGTAAGCCACAGATAACCCCGATCACCCATATTCAGATACTGATGCCGACCGTTGAAATCCCCAGAGACCGCAGAGATTAGCCCCACGGGCTCGGAATCCAGCTTCCTGTTGATCGCCCGACCCTCCAGCTCTACGCCATTAGGCAGCCAAGTCAGAGTCACCGACTGTGATTCCGACGTCGCGGTTGCCAACCTAACTACGTAGGATCCCTCGGGTACAGAGTCCGAAAAGCCCTCTGGTGTGGGTAAATCGTCGTCGCTATACGCCGTTAATGAGGGCATCGACCTCTCATGCACGCTTCCTTCCTGGATAATCATTGCATCCAACGCTTCCAGGCCCGCCCGTGTTAGCCGGTACATCCTGAAAGGTATATTACCTGAAGAGCCCCAGGCCCTAACAAGATGGACCATGACCATTTCGTCGCCGTCAATCGGCGGAGTGTAATTAGCCATAGACGGTTTCTCCAAACAGGGCGCACTGAAGGAACACGTCTCCGGTAATGGAGTCGTACGTGCCCTCGACCAAGTTACCTAGGTGGCGGGGGTACTTCTCAGCCATAACGCTGAGTCCGTGCTGCAGCTTCTTCGGCGTCACGGTGTGAACCTCTCGGTTCGAGTGAAGGTCAACGACCACCCACTCAAGGCTTTGCGAGGTATCTGCTAGTGCGTCATAGTCAAGGACGCCGTCGTCATCTAGCGTATAGCGAGTGAGCTGGCACCAGTAACCAACGCCGCCCTCAAAGGCACAGCACAGGAGGTTAGAGATGGACTTAGAGGGAACATTGATGATAGTGTTCATAGTGCTGTATGCGAGTTGGTTCTAGTTAACAGAGTCAAAGAAAAAAGGGGAGAGCCCCAGTGACCCTCCCCTGTAGTTATCAGTAAATAGCGACGCCGGTAGTGATGCCAGCGAGCCACAGCCCGTTGCTGTTCAGGTTGAGACCGTCAGGCGCGAGATAGACGGGGTTGATGCCGGACAGATCCACGGGAGAATCGTCGCCCGTCCACTGGCTACACACGCTAGCGTTGAAGAAAGCGTTAGGAATCGAAGTAGGGTTGGTGGTAACCCAACGACGAATCGGCTTACGGACACAGAGAGGCGAGGTGGTGACGTTGGGCAGGGCGTCAGCAATACCCGTCAGCAGGTCGCAGGTAGCCAGGGACTGCGTCTGACCCTCAGAGGCGCTCGTCCAGTTATCACCGAACGTGAAGGCCGAGAAGACAACGGAGTCGATCACGTACTGACCCGGGTTGTTGGCGAACACAGCCGCCAGCTCAGCCTGAACAGTCTCCTGGCGACCCTCCCAGTTGTTGTCCGTAACACCGTCACGGAGCGTGGGCTGGTCCCAGATCGTAGCGTCCCAGAAGTTGTCGGGGTCGCAGTCCGTTGCAGGAGCGCTGATGTTGATGATAAGGCGATCAGACCCCTCACCGAAGCGCGAGGAGACGTAGGCCATACCCTCAGTCAGGCTGAGGTTGCCGAAGAAGTTATTGCTAAAGTCCGAACCCATCGTGGTGGCAGGCTCAATCTCGTAGAAGCCGTTGAAGCCCGTGATCTGCGTGTCGATAGGGGTCGTCACGCGAGAAGGCAGAACGAGTTCAGTGAACGGGTCGTTGAGAGGAGCGAAAGCCCCCTCGGCACCAAACGTGGTGGTGTCGCCCCAGATGATGGTGACCTTGGTGGTCTGTGCGGCCGCCGAGGAGGCGCCCAGAATGCTCAGTGCGATGATGGCAAAGTTCTTAAACATAAGTAATGTTGTTGGGTTTAGGGTTGAACAAAGGTAGTTGACCTTTGTGTGGTTATATCAGAAAGGATGCTTGCCCGGAGGCAGCGGAGCTGCTCGAAAGGACATGTCGTAATCCTTCTCATGCGCCGCAACATCGTCCCAGAAGTTGTCTTCGGTGCGACTGTAAGAATCCTCGTCGTCTAGTTCGCCTTCCTCGCCGTAGTGACTACTAGGAGCGGCTTCGTGATTTAGCAGTTCTTCTTCTCCTTTAAGGATCAGAATACCGCAGAAGTCACACCCACCTTCGAAGTAAGCAAGCATAAACTTGATCTCGGGGTACTTTACAGCCGCCGCACGTAGCCAGCTCGCGGGAGGTGCCCATGCCGTGGTAAAGTTGTAGCTAACGCCCTGATCGGTGACGTTAGTCGTCACGTCGTAAGCGTTCCACTTGGTGCCCCAGTTTTCAATGCTCCAGTGATACCAACCATCACTAGCGTGACGATTGGCAGCAACCGGATAAGGAACGGCCCCCTGAAAGTTCAGGAGTGAGGGTTCCGGGTCATCTTCTTTGGGCGTCCAGGGCTCGATAGGCCTCGTAGCGTCCAGCCGAAACTGATCTAGTTGATCCTTAGGGCCAACCAGCCGAAGCTCGTTAGTGCAGTGATTAGGCATCAGGCAGGTTCCGGGGTAAGCTTGTTGAGCTTGCCGTCCACGTACACGTTGACCATACTGTCAAACTCGGGCGCGGACACGTTGCGGAGGGCACCAGCATCCATTTCTCCCTGCTCGTAGCCAGCAGTGAAGGCCAGTTGAAGGAGGGCGGTAAGCTTTTCGCGAGTGAGGTTAATAGACATCAGAAATTAAGAAGTTCGTTGGCGAGGTTAGTGGCGTCGGCACACACGTGCCCGCCGAAAATAAGTTGGATCTCTTCGCGGCGATCCAGTACCGCTTTGTAGATAGCGTCAGCCTTGTGGGCATAGGTACCAGCATAAGCTGGGTTGCCATACTTAAAGGACTCAACGTTACTAGCGCGATCCGCGAGCTTAAGGATAAGCACACGAATCTCAGACACGCACAGGTTGTCCAGGTACTCCTGCTTGGAGCCCTCGGACTTGTCGTACGTCAAGGCTTCCACGAGACGCTGCACCGTAGGACTGAACTCCGTCCCCAGGTCGTTGGGGCAAGTATCAGTATCCTCCAGCAGATCGTGGAAGAGCGCGGCCCCGAGCATGTCGGGATCGCTGATGCCCAGATACGCTACACGCAGCATAACGTCCATCGGGTGGACGATATACGGCAGCGATACCGGGACGAGCTTTGTACTCGTACGATACAGCCCTTCGTACTTACGACTGGCGTACCTGACAGCTCGGTCTAGCAGGGGCTGCTCCTGGGCACCCTCGGGCTCCTGGTACATGTACACCGACTTGGCGTTCTCGTACAGGGGCCAGTGGTCCCAGTGACTAGGCGTCTGCGTAAAGTAACCTTTCTGGTTATCGAACCCACCTACTCCGAGATGGCGTCCTTGGTGGTTAGACATAAGTGACGGATGCCTGCCTCAAGCAGGACAAAAGGGACAAGAAACAAACTGACTCCTGCCAGGAGGAGCAGCACAAGCAGGTAGACGGCCCCCAGCACAATGCTGGCGACCGCCTCCATAACATAAGGGTATACGTCGCCGCTCACGCCGAGGTAATGCCTCGGTCGGTATACTGACCAAACGTGAGGCCGCTCGCATCTTTCCAGTTGTACGGCCCGGAAGCCTTACGACCGGTGACGAACGACGCTGCGGCCGTAGAAGAGTCAAACTCAAAGTCAACACGAAGCACCATCTCGTCACCCGCGGTCTCGTCGACCAGGATACCGTTGTCCACGAAGGACTTTCGGAGGTTGTGAAGTTTGTCCGTAAGCGACGGGAACGCCTCCTTACGGACGATGCTACCTTTCTCGACCACGAAGCCGCTGACGGTTCCGTAACCAGTGGCAGCCCACTCCTTGCCGTCGAGATGAAAGGTATCCTTGGGGCCGTAGCCTGCGCCGTCACCAGACGCCGCTCGGGCCCGGTCGGACAGCTTCAGGATCTCGGCGTCTTCCGACCGTTCCCGGTCGCTCTGATCCATCATACGGATGACAAGGAAAACCACGGAGGCTGTGATCATGAAGCCCAAGCCAAGGGCGAGCGTGGTTTCGTTCTGAGAGAGGTGGCTAATTAGTGCGAGTTGCATAGGATCTAGAATTGGTTCTAGGGTTATGAGCTAGGTAGCTCGAAAAGAGTTAGGTACGGTAGCGTCAGGCGTTCATAATATCTTCGACGGGAACTTGCGTGACGTGCCTGAAGAGGTCATCACGGTCGCAGACCTGGAAGGAGAGAGGATCACTCTTGTCCATACCACTGTTCTCAGTGTGAACGTCCTCCAGCCAGTTGTCCTCGGTGAGGGCAGCCACCTGCGCACCTTCGGGTCCGTCGGCTTCGACGATGACAGTACGGAAGTGAATTTCTTTAACAGTAACGGCGTATTCGGCCATAATCAGAAGGGGGATTGGTTAGGGTCGTCGGGGTCAATAGAGTTGAATGTAACGCGCTCGGGCTCCTCAGGGAAAACAAACCCCAGGAGCCCGAGCTCTCGCTTACACCGTGCCGCTTCCTTAAGAGCGATGCGTTGCTTGTCCTCAGACGGGGCAACTTTAGCTAACTCGGTAGCGATACGGTGTCGGTCTAGGTACAGGTGTACCTCAGACATCAGTGAAGCGCACCGATCCGCAGATCGTCGCGTCTTCCGGCCAGTCCGACTCCCCTTTAACCACGGGGTCGGTACTGAGGGCGAAGTGGACTCGGTCGTCGTTCTCCTGGTAGATCCAGAGGAAGTTGTCTGCCTGGTCCAGGCCCAGCCAGTCCATCGCTTCGTCAACGGCGTCGTCCATGTCGCCTGAGTCCAGGGGGTGACCCTTGAACGCCGGGTCATGGCCTTCACGGTCGTCGAAGTCAATCACAAGGCGAAAGAACCCACCCAGTTCACTCTGCATATGCTCTTCGCTCATATCCTGTGAATAGTCAATGTCTCGATCAGCGTCGTAGTAAGACATAGTTGGCTCCGCAAGTTAGAATCAGCTCTTGCGGGGACGACGGCTACCGCCACGACGGCTACCCCGGGTAGCTGCCTGGTTCTGACTACGAGTAAGCGCCTCACTGATGGCCCGCTCGTGCGCGGCCAGGGTACGGCTATAGGTCATGAGGTCTTCCGCAACCGCCTGCAGCGTCTTGATGGCGGCCATGCACCGAGGATCCGCCTTAGCGTTCTCGAGCATCTGGATAGCCAGGTTGGCGTCCTCCATCATCTGGGACTGCTCCTTCGGGGTAAAGCCAAAGAAACGGGACTGGATACGGGCGACTTCGGTGTCGGGGTTAGACATGGGGTCTATAAGAAAGTAAGGGTAAAAAGTGGGGCCAACCTGACTAAAGGCTGGCCCCGGAACAAAATACTATCGAGTACTGTGCGGACTGTGTTTGGCTAGGCAGTCTACACACTGAGTAATATACACGGATACTCGCACGGCGCAAGTACCATCGTTGAATTATATAAGCAAAAATAGCTCACGTGGTTCTTATGACACGATATGCCCCTTTTTGGCACTACTTGTCGAGGTTCTTAATAAGAATCTCGATGTTCGCGTTGATCCTCTGGACGTCGTGGGTCAAGGATTCGACCTGGGCCTCCTGCTCCTGACGCCAGGACTCTACGGCGTGATAGCCCCTAGCAAAGAGCATCACCGCGGAGCAGACAATCCAACTTAAGGTCTTCCAGTTAGCCTTAACCCACAGGAAAGCGGCGGAGCTCTTCTTAGGAGCATTAACTGTTACAGGCACGGCCTCGCCCCTAATCTCCACCTCACCCGGCATGATCTGATAGACCAGGAACGGTGTACCGTCTTCAGGGGTAACCTTATCGGCCTGTACACGGGCCCAGCGGCGACGTCCGTCGCGTGTGAGGAACTGCTTAGACATGGAGTAGCCTTGAGAGCCCCCTAGGAGTATCTGCCGCATGAGTTTCTCCTCTACGGCCCAGTCGTGGGGGTCCGTGACCGACGACAAGGGCTTCTGCCACAGCTCAGCGTCAGCATAACCCAAAAACTCCGTAGTAAGCTCGTTAGAACGGGTCCAGTGACCTCCGTTCGCATCAAGACTGACGCAGCCGACGAGGAGAATATCCCAGATATCCTCAAGAGTAGAGATTTTTAGCCTACAAGTCATAAAGGCTCCGGGGTTGGTGTGTAGGGTGATGTGTAGGGGGCGACAGCCCTACAACATTAGGATAAACACTGTATTCCTTGACGTGTAGATGTAGCTAAAAAAGAAGGCAAGGCCACCCCGAAATTAATCGGGATGACCTCGCCTAGAGTGCAAAGGGGGCTGTTAGTTGCCTAGAGATCGTACCCTACAACGTCCTCATAGGTCTCTTCCCCCTCAACGGTAGCCTTCGGGTCCGAAGGCTGGTGGATCACAATACCGCCCTGCTTCACGGTATACCCTGCGTTTTCAGCCAGTACTTCCGGCATTTTGTCGAGAGGGCTACTGAAACGATAGACTCCGCGGTGGAAGACGTCGATAGGCAGATTAGATTTGATGCTCATTTGTCCTGGCAGCCGGGGCGGCCGCCTTCAAGAAGTTTAGATAAAAGTGAGGTACATTGTCTCACAGTTGAATGGTGGGCGATGACGGGCTCGAACCGCCGACTTCTTCCGTGTAAAGGAAGCACTCTGCCAACTGAGTTAATCGCCCTGGTGGAGGTGGCGCGAATCGAACGCGCGTCCAGGAAGAACGTAGAACTTTAACCTTTGGGCTATAATCGTCCCGCTTTCGCTGTCCAACCTGTCGATACCGTTTCACCCCCGTTGTAAGGTTGTGGAGGATAACGGAGTCGAACCGTTGACCCCCTGCTTGCAAAGCAGGTGCTCTACCGACTGAGCTAATCCCCCAGATTTGAGTTGTATTGGAGCCGGGTGTCGGATTCGAACCGACGAGGGCTTTCGCCAATGGTTTACAAAACCATTCCTATCGACCACTAAGGGAACCCGGCAAGAGTTCGCGTTCGCAACTCCCGAATTATACACATCAGGTCAGCTCTGTCAACTACCTTGTTGTGTTTTTTTCGAGTAGTTGGTTCTAGTTAGTCACCGTCTTGTCTCCATCCACCCGAGCGTTTCCGGACACATCAGCGTCTCCACACACCTTAGCGTCTCCAAACACCTTAGCTTTTCCGGACACCTCAGCGTCGCCAAACACCCAAGCGTTTTCATACACCCGAGCGTTTCCGGACACCTTAGCGTCTCCACACACCTTAGCGTCTCCAAACACCCAAGCGTTTTCAGACACCTGAGCGTTTTCAAGCACCTTAGCGTTCCTGGACACCTCAGCGTCGCCAAACACCTTAGCGTTTCCATACACCTGAGCGTTTCCACACACATCAGCGGTGTCAAACACCCAAGCGTTTTCATACACCCGAGCGTTTTTGCCCGCCCGAGCTTTTCCGGACACCTTAGCGTTTTCACACACCTGAGCGTTTCCACACACCCAAGCGTTTCCGGACACCTCAGCGTTGTCAAACACCTTAGCGTATGTATACACCTGAGCGTTGTCAAGCACCTGAGCGTTTCCACACACCCAAGCGTTTCCGGACACATCAGCGTTGTCAAACACCTTAGCGTATGCATACACCTGAGCGTTTTCAGACACCTTAGCGTTTCCGGACACCCGAGCGTTTCCCCACACCCAAGCGTTTTCATACACCTGAGCGTTTTCAAGCACCTTAGCGTTTCCGGACACCCGAGCGTTTTCACCGATGAGGGCAGTATCATCTACAGTAGCAGTATCAGCTACCCAGCCACCGGCTGAGCCGTCAGGGTTTTCGTGTCGGTGAGCAGGAACAGGCCCATTACCGTCATTGAAATCGTAAGTGTCGTTCTTCATAGTTGGTTCTAGTTGTTAAAGCCAAAGGAAGTATGGGGAGGACCACAGCGGCCCTCCCCAGTAGTTGTCACGCAGCGTTGGCCCGCTCTTCCAGATCCTCGAGGAGGGCCTGGTCGTAGGCTTCCCGCTCAAGGCAGCGATCCTCCGCAGCCATGTAGGCGTGGTAGTAGATGGCAATCTCGAAGTAGAGGATCGCGGCGCCCCACATCAGAAGCCCCGGGAACAGCATAGGCTGGTCACCCGTAGCCGGATCCCAGCCCAAGAACAGCACGACGGTACCGATGATACCGATACCCAAGGCCTTCAGCAGAGCCCAGCCGATCTGAGGACCGCGGCCCAGTGACATAGGCACGAATGCCGCGAAGAACCCGATAAAGCAGGACAGGCCGATGGTTCCGATTAGAGCCAGCGCCGGCGGCGGGGCGAAAGGCGCCCCGGTTTGAAGCTGCTCTTGGCGCAAGGACTCGACGCGCATCTGCAGGGCTTTCTTGTTGTCGTCGGTGGAGTGTTGATTGACGTTTTGACTTGACATGATTGTTTCTTTGGTTGTAGTTGAATGAGCTGAGAGTACCGAAGTAATTCTCTCGGCGAACACCCCGCCCTCCCAGTTGGGAGAGCCGCTTAGGGCCTAAAGGCCTATTTATACTCGCCCTAACGAGTTACCGGCGGCGGTTGATACGACTCAGTGCCTCCGTCCGGACACTGTAGTCGTAACGTGCCATGCGATCCCGGAGGCTGTACCAGACGTGGTTGTCCGCCCAGAGGCTGACCCGCTGCTTGACAGCCGCCACGTCCTCACCAGTCGTTGCCCTATCATAGTGGACGACGAACCTGGTATCATAGTCACGGATAGCCGTACGCTCGTCCGTGTGCCACTCAGGGAGCATGCCCACGGCCTTGTACGTCTTACCCACACCGTGAGTCACGGCCTGGCAAGACGGGAACAGCATGATTGCAATAGCAATGATGCCGAAGAGACAGATGATGCCCGTGGCCGGGGAGTCTTTGGTGGTAGTAGGCATCAGAAGATACCTCCAGTCACGAAGAGTGCCGCGACCCAAAGGCCCGCCACGATAACAAGCTGCGGCATGGCAGCGGTACTGATTTTCTGCTGGCGCTTGGCACCAGTCTCCAGGGGGTCGTGTCGATGTTTCATCGGTTGCAGTTGGTAAGGACAAAGCATTCGGCGCAGGTAGATTGCACGAACGCGAAAGGGGCGAGACCGTCGTCTGAGAGCCGAATCTTAATGGGCGGCTGGTACTCAGTAGACACACAAGAGGACAGCCCAGCGATAGCCAGGCACAGGATAGCGATACGAGACTTCATCAGAAGACCTCGACCTCGGCGGTGTACCGGGTGCTATCCGGAATGGAGTTACCATTTTGGTGGTCAATGGCCAGTGTGATGTCCACGGCCTCGACAGGCATCTCAACCATACCACTGAGGCCACCGATGCCCCAGTCGTCTTCACGGGCCCAGAGGGTCCGAAGTTCACCGCTTGCAGTGCGGTAGCCGAGCGAGACTTGCATTTGCCAGCCCCCGGCGTAGTCGTAGTTAACCGAGACCATGCGTCCTGCGATGGGCGTAGCCGGGGCCACGATCATGCAATCGGCGTCTTGGTGATGAATGTAGCCTTCAACGAGGAACAGCTCAGCGTCGGACGAGATCAGCTCGGTAGTGAAGAACGAGTCGTTAAACGGCTCGTCGGCCGAGTAGCACGGCGGCGGGCTGGCAGGGTCGTTGGGTGCGGTTGATCCACCACCACCACAGCCCACAAGGGCGACGGATGCGGCGAAGAGAATCACGAGGGTCGAAAGGACAGCGAAGTCGCCGAAGATGGCGTTGCGGTTTTGCTTTTGCATTTGAGTGTGAGCCGTTACAGCTCGGGGTTTGGGGTTGATGAACTGGCCTCCCCCAAGAACCAGTTCGGAAAGTATCAGGCGATCAGCTGGTTGTTCTCGAAGGTTTCGAGATAATAAAGCAACCAGCGGGTCTCATCAGGGTGCATGCCGTACAGGCACACACCCTCGTAGAAGTTTTGAAGCTTGTCGTCCGGCAGAGCGGTGAGGGCTTCAATGATGGTGTTGCGGCTGTTACGAACTTCGTAGATCGTAGTAAGCTCGTCTACCATGTCGTTAACAAACTCAAGGTCTGAGCTAGTCAGCATCAGGCTTTGCCTCCGTCGGGCAGGTACTGGGTGAGATCATCGAGGGCACCCTCAGCGGTCTCCCGTTGGGTGGGAGTGAGGAAGTACACAATGCCTTCCTTTGTAGGGTCCCAGCCCATAGAGATTACGTCGCGGTCTACTAGACCAGAAAGCTGTGCCATGAGCGAGTCGTTGTGTTCCATTAGTAGGACCCTCCGTTGGTTTTGTGAGCCTTCGCGGCCACAGTCATTTCGTTGTTGCAGCGTACACAGATCTTGATGCTACCAAGCCCGGTGTTCTTAGCGCGATCGTCGCCGCTACATTGCCGGTCGCAGCATTCGCATTTGAAGACAGACATCAGTTCCAGTCCTGCTCTTGAGCGACGACAGCCACGCACTCGGCGGCGTAGTCGTCAGAGGCAGCGATGGCGTCGTCGGCAAGTTCTTGGATATCGAGTGAAGTCAGCATGGGAGTTTCTCCCTAGAAGTGTTTGATTTGAGAAGTGAACAAGTACAGGCATCCCACCCTCCTAGACACGCTTGAATGGCCGTGCTGCCATGTAGTTATCAGTCCCGGGCCCGCCTCACGAGGAGGAGAAACGACTGGACGACGTCAAAGGTGTCGTGGTCGTCTCGGTAGACTACATCTCGCTGGATGTCGTCCACCAGACGGGCGACCTGCTCGGAAGTGAGGAAGAGCAGATCCGGATCTCCGCCCGAATCGGCATTTACGCCCTCGGCGATCCCACCTTCGGGCTTAAGCAGAGCGCACTCGTGCGTGTTACCTCGCTTGGTAAGGTGGACGGACAGAGACCATCCGTTCTTGAAGTCGTAGACCATACCGCGCCACGTCTCGGGCATGGATTGGTTAGTCGGCCGAATGTCAATGACGGGATTCTTCACAGGAGTTTCTCCTTGTTTGTTGTTGTTGATTTGAAAGTGAACAAGTACAGGCATCTCACCTTCGTAGACACGCTTGAATGGCCGTGTTACCATGTCGTTGTCAGTCCTGGTCTAGCCAACCGCACGGTGCAGGATCTCCCGTACGACGTAGGACGGCCGCTAGGGCCGCCTGTTCTTCGTTGTAGCCTTCGGGAGCGACTAGACGCAGAGCCTCGATGCTCTTAACCCAGCGATACTTGGCGACGTTGGCTACCTCCCAGTACCCGTATAGATCCATATCCCCTCGACGGTAGGGTGCAGGGACTTTTTTCTCGGCAGCCTCGTGGGCTTCGTCGGCAACCTTGTAAGCTTTGCGGCAGGTGACCACATTAGCGGCCAGGTTCTCCTGTGCTTCTAGGGCGTCGTGGTAGGCGTGGTAGGCGTGGTGCCAGGCGTCGTCGGCGGCGTCGCGGACGTCGCGGGTGGCTTCCCAGGCGGCGTCGAGGGCGGCGGCGGCAGCCTCCTTTTCAGCCTTGAGTTCTTCGAGGGTCTTGGGTTTGGGGTCAGTCACAGGAGTTTCTCCTTAGTTGTTGTTGATTTGAGAGTGAACAAGTACAGGCATCCCACCTTCGTAGACACGCTTGAATGGCCGTGTTACCATGTAGTCTTACGCGTGACGACGCTCGTAGCGAGCGTAGGACTCGGCACGCCTCTCGTTGCGCGCCTTCGCCCGGTCCCGCCGCCCCTGCTCAAGCTGCTCAAGCTTCGCCGACATCGTCAGGTAGGGGAAGCGGAGAACCGAGGCAACCAGGTCGAGCCCCAAAACGGGCAGCAGGATGGTCAGGCCATAGATGAAGTGAACTTTTTTGAGGATCTTTTCGGTGGCGGACATAGCTGTAGTATTGGGGTTAGTCACTTGATTACCTCCAGGGGTTCTCCTTATCAGAAGGGGACGTCGGTGGGTGAGGGCCGCAAACTGTCTACGACGTGTTCACGGGCGGCGTCGTAGTGGGCGTTGGCGGCGCTGCGGGCGTCGTCCCGGGCGGCGTCGTCGTGGGCGGCTTCGGCGGCCTCCAGTTCGGCCTTGAGTTCTTCGAGAGGCTTGTCAGTCATTGGAGTTCTCCTGGGCGTTGAGGGCTTTGTAGTAGGCGTCGGAGGCGGCTTCGAGGGCTTCGTCGGCGGCGTCGAAGGCGTTGAGGGCTTTGTTGTAGGCGTTCTCGGCGTCGTAGAGGGCGGCGGAGTCTTCGTCGGTGGCGGCTTCGGCGGCTTCGTAGGCGTCGTAGGCGTCGTAGGCGGCGTAGGCGGCGTCGTCGTGGGCGGCTTTGGCAACGTCCAGCTCGGCCTTGAGTTCTTCGAGGGTCTTGGGTTTGGGGTCAGTCACTGGAGTTCTCCTTATCAGAAGGGGACGTCGGTAGGCGCAGGACGCGAACTGTTCGCAACGTGCTCACGGGCGGCAGAGCAGAGCTCATCCAGGGTGGGCTGGTTCGGTTGATCCAGATCCCTAAGGTACTGCAGTGCCATACGCACGAGCCGCTCAGCATCATGCTTCTGGCGCAGACCTATCATGTAGATGCCGGTTTCCCAGTCATCCCTCATGAACGCAAGCCGTTCGGCTGCGTCCTCGATGACCCATCGGGCCGTGTCTTTGCGTGTGTAGTTCTCGTTCACGTCACTTACCTCGAATGATGGTAGTGAGTGCTTCCAGTACTTGAAGGATCATCAGAGAGTACCCCCCATCCAGGCGACGAGGCCCTTGTGAGCGCCTTGCCAGTAACCGAGGGTCACTGCTTTGGTGTGCCCCTTGGGGCCGCCGTTGTGGATGCGAGCAATCTTCTCGACATCCGCCAGTGTGGCCGTACCTGCATCCAAACGACCAGCCTCCTTTGAGGCGTATCGTTGCATGTAAGCACGAATAACGGTATCGGACCGGTCGCTGCTGCTCAGGCAGTTCTCCCAGGTAATGGTGCTGGGCGTACCCGACCACGCAAGCTGCTCCATGCTATCTTTCCAATACGCTTTGGAGATCTGGTACGGGCCGTAGGACGGTCCCTGAGAGGCGTCGAGGTCACCCACGACACCGAACCCGCCGTCAGTACGTTCGTGCGACTTCTCTCCGCAATAGAGAGCAGTCAGCGCGTCATTCCAGCCGTAGCCTCGGGGCTGGCTGGCTCGCTCAGCGACGACGTCCGACTTCGCGGCCTGGTCGAACTGAGGCTCGGACTTGTGCATGAACCGCTGAGGGTCTGCAGTAGGCGCAACCACCTCGCTAGGGTGGTAGCTCTTGAGGACGAGAATGCCGACCATAGCGAAGGTGGCGAAATTGACGAGATGATTAAAGAACTTCATTTGGTTTTTCCTTTGGTGGTTCGAACGCGGACAGTGATTGTGGTAGCAGGCCACAGCCCGTGCATGGTCTGCACGGTGCGAGTGGTGGGGACGGGGACGGGAGCCATAGATATCAGGCGACGAGGCGGGACTCAACGATGATGTCGAGCATCTCGCTGTTGGACAGCTCGCCTTCGGCCTGGGTGGCCTGTGCTAGCGACACAGCGCGCTCGGAGAAGTTGGTTCGCCGAAGCATCTTTGAGATAGCGGCTTCCATCCTCTCCTCCATATTCAGGTCCAGAGCCTTGAAATTTTTGTCGTTATCCTTAGGCAGCTTCGGCTCCATTTGGGACTCAAAGCTAGCTGACGCCTGCTTCATAGCCTCAAGCGCCAGCCTCGCCTCGTCCCGCTTTGCCTCAGCAAGCTGCCGCGCCGTCCTGTTATTCATCACGTTGACGGCAATGATTGTCCCGAGGGCTGCGAGGCCGAAACCCGCAGCGACCAGGGTGCTGGTGTTGTTGCTGCGGGCAGTCGTGTCGTCAAAAGAAGTGAGTGTGTTATCCACGATAGTTATCCTGCGGCTATTGGCCGCATAAGGGGTTTTTTTGGTTGTAAGAGAGCAAGTACGGGCATCCCACCCTCGGAGGTACGCTTGAACGGCCGTACTGCCATGTAGTTATCACTTGTAGAGGCGAGCGTAGGCCGCCTTACGGTCGGTAAGGGTGGGGCCGTCACGAAGGTCGTCAACCTTCTTGAACAGCTTGTGGTTCAGGGAGTGCGCATCTTCCAGGAACCCTTCCAGCTCCTCGATCCGATCGGCTCGCTCGACCAGCTCCTTGTTCATCCAGGCCGACTGTACCTCCAAGCGCAGGCAACCAGTCAGCAGCGAGCTGAAGATGACGACGCACAGCAGGAAGGTGCGGAACTTGAAAGTCAGGGTCCTGTTGAAAATGGACATTCTAGTTATCCTGCGGTCATTAACCGCATAAAGGTTGGTTGGTTGAAGGAGATTACTTTGTGTAATCTTTCCTTACACCTAACTTATGCCACAGACGACCCCCCTTTTTGCACTTTTCAAGTGTATAGGTAGATCCCGTAGTATACACTATCTAACGGAGGCGAAGATCCAAACTATCCTAATGACTAATCCTAACTCGCGCAGCCGTGCTCGAGCTCAGGTACCTGGCTATGTCCGGCTACCTAAGTTCCTCACCAGCAAAGACGTGGATCGACTCGTTCGTATGAAGGAGGCCAATCCTAATCGCCTTTGGTCTGAGCTGGTGGCTGAGCTTGTAGAAAGTAAATTCCAATGAACGACGATATCAAAGACCCGGGCTTCCTTGAGGTCATGCAGAACATGTCTGTAAGCAGCCCGAGCCCTTTTCGTAGCTACGCTAAGCTTGGCCAGACGACTGCCGAGGCGGGCGATGCCCCCTCCGACGCTAATGGCCTCCAGCTTGTATTCGAGAAGGATGTGGCTATTGAGCTGAAGGCACGCGCCATCAAGTATGGTTTCGACAACGCCCCTGGCTTTATCCAGGCAGCTGTCAGTGTGTTCGGCCAGATGCTTGCCGCAGGGCAGGACGACGGGTTCACTCAGGTTATCCTGCTTAACCCTGAGACAGAAGAGGTTATTCAGGTCCAGATGCCTGGTGCCGAGGAGGCCTGATGACACTAGGCTGCCGGGAAGTAAAGGAGGTTATCGAGACTGTTAAGAGTCTAGAGGACCTTATATCTAGTACGTTCTCGGCAGCCAGTGATCTGTGGAACACCGAGATCGGGCGGTGCTGGGACGACATTAAGAAAGGGTTCACAGACCTACCTGATCTCTGGGATGTGCTGACGGGGGACGACCGGGCCGACTTTGCGGCAGATATTGCGGCCAACCCCGTCTTTGACCTGGCCTCTCAGCTGCAGGCCCAGGCTCAATTAGAGTCAGTAGTGCCCACACTGTTCGGGGGAGCCCCCCTAGTGTCCCAGGTAGATCCCAATCTGGCTATTCAACTCGAGAATAAGGTCCAGGGAGTATTTAACAACGCCTTCACGGGCTGCCAGACGAACACATCTATCTACGGAGCCTTCCAGTCGGTAGCTCAAACGGCGACCAGTACCCTAACTTCGGCGGGTACAGCCATCCAGAGTACCATTTTTGCCCTAACAAACGTCAACAACGACTTCTCAAGTGCTGTTTTCTTTGAGGCAGCGGGTAACTTCATTAAGCGGCAGACGTCCGAGAAGTTTATTCTTAAGCAAATACAGGACACCATCGACGAAATCAATGATGATCTGGTAAAACTGACTGATGACGACTACTCGGTGGACCATAAACTGGTCATTAACCAGAGTGTGATCGAGCTAAAGCGTGCTGATGAGATCCTCCGGGCTCAAGTGGACAACGTCAACCTTAAGTTTCCAGCAAATCGGGCCGGAATTGAGGAGGCGAGGGAGAGAATTGACGCCGTCAGGGACGTTTTGAGTGGAATTGACCTTAAAGACCTCTTCGGAGGGCTCCTGAGCCTCCGAGTTCTTAAGATTACAGCCCGCTTGGCGTACCTGGGCTCACTACAGGCCTCGTTAAACGCCCAAGAACTGGTATCAGAGCGTATTAAGGTCAACTTGAGTGGCTTTGACACCCTCTACGCCGACCTGACCAACTTTGATGAGCTGCTTTTGCCTTCATTGAGCATGGCTCGGTGTCGGTTGGGCACTATCATGGCGCAGATGGCCCTGTCGGTAGACGCCAACAAGTTTACAACCTATGTAACAGCCGAGAAAAAGTGGGCACTTGACCTCTCAGTCACCTCTGCCATCCTAAAAACAGCGCAAAAACTAGGAAAAGTGACCGGTGATGACCCTTTGAACGTAGAAGGCATCAGTGAGGACCTGGGAGACATGCTGGGCACCTTTAAAGCCGACGGCCCGCTCATTGTACCGGGTCAGATTAGTGACGCGCTAGACCAGTACATCCAGAATGTACGCTACAAGATCAGCTACAACGTAGACCCGACGCAGGTTGTGGCCCGCGGTGAGTTAGTCAACCGACTCGTTGACCAAAAGTTGGCTCAGAACGAGTCATTTATCGTGGGTCTGGGTGGACCGATGGACCGCATCAGCCAGGGAGGCGCGTTGGCCGCCGGTATAGCTGCCGTGAGTATGATTAAGTCAGCTATCAGCGCGATAGCTAACTACGCCGGGGGTTTTCAGGCCATGGCTGAGGGTGCGCTGGGCCCTTTCCTTGACGGCAGCTTCTTCCTAGATATCCTGAGTGGCCTGCTGGCTCAGGTTATTGCAGCCATCGAGGCTCAACTGGCTGCAATTGGGTGTACGCTGGAAGATATCGGCCTTAATGGCCTTGAAGCCTACGACGCATTTGAGGACTTTGTGCGACAGGACGCACTATACAACGAAGCACTGCGCGGGTTCCCCGAGACACGTATCCGGGCCATCCTCTCGGATGAGTTGTCTAAGTTTGAGCTGCCGACTGTTCCCGCAGTGGCGGCAGACGCGCCCGCCCTTACCGACATCCCCGGCGACTTCTTACGTCTTCCAGGCACCGCCACTAACCTAGGCTGACGTTACACTATTTACTGTACAGAGGTGGTTTTACTATACTGAACCACTTCCTAGATTTGCAAACCTAGACTCTAAAGGATAATCCAATGAATAACGAAGAAGCATTCTTCAGCGGCCTCTTTGATGGCGTCACCGACGTCACAGCCGCAACCGAGCAACACGACAAGATGGCCCAGGTATTTGACCTCGGTCTCCTTGACGGTGTCTCCGAAGTAACCGAGCCGTCCATCATGGACAAGATCGCTTTCCTGCTTGACGGGGAAGGGGTCGAGGAAGTCGAGGAGACCGAGGAAGTAGTCGAGGAGGCCCCCGAGGTCGAGAAGACAGCATCCGCTATCCTCATGGACGTCATTCGCGGCGACGAGGCTTGATAAACACGGGAGGGGCTTCGGTCTCTCCCATTTCTCATGAACCTCTACACCCTATACGCGGCGGCTCTTGAGAAGCAAGCCACCGTAGGTACTAACACGGCTACCCGTATGGTACGTAAGCCCGTTGCCGCTGTATCGGGTAAGATCCCTCAGCCCAAGCAGGGCAGTGTGGCGGGCCCGGCTAGAGGGTTTAGACCAGCTAAGTCTTCTACGACATCTGAAGCCTAATGGACCTCAAGATCGTATCTGTAGATGACGAGGGCACTATGGCCTTCACCCTCAAAGATCAGCGGCTTACCTCAGGTACGCAACAGCTTCTTCAAGAGGTATCAGTAGAGCTGCTCAGTAACTACAACACAGCGACTGGCCGCGGCGCTAACCTGCCGGCCCTCCTAGATGCTGCTGCCCCCGGTGAGATCGCAGCCACACAAGGAGCAATCGCTAACGCTGTACAGACAGCACAAGCACACATTGTATCTAACCAGCAGTCTGCCGACCTCGCTCCTAATGAGCGACTGGCGCAGCTGACACTTTTGCGGGCCCACTCCGACTCAGGTATTGAATGGGCCATTGATGTAGAGGTAACAACCGCGGCTGGTACTATTGTACAGACAAGTATCACACTCTGATATACTAATAGCATGGATAAGAGCGCTGATCTCCGCGACTGGTTTCATAAAGAGAAATGGGTCGATATCTCGCGTAAGAAGAAAGGCGGTGGCCACCCTCCCTGCGGTAGAGATGATGCAGATAAGGGCTCTTACCCAAAATGCAGGCCCGCGAAGGCCGCCGCTCATATGAGCAAGAAACAGAAGACGTACGCTGTACGCTCTAAACGATCCAAACCTCAAGGCGTCGGTGGTAAGCCCACCATGGTCGCCACCTTTAAGAAGAAAGCCATGTTTGACCCCGAAATTGAAAACATCCTTGAGAGCCTTGAGAAGGAGGCCATCATGGCCGCCAAGCCCTTCAAAGGCGTAGGTAAGGGTAAGTTCTCCATGGTGCCCAAGAAAGGCTTCATGGAGCGTGCTGGTGGGGCCGTCAGTAAGTTCACCTCTGGTGGGGCTGGTAAGGCCCTCAGGTCCGCAGGCAGCACGATCGCCAAGAACCCCGTCAAGTCGGCCGTAATTGGTGGCACTGTTCTCGCGGGAGCCAACGCCATGCGCCGTCCCCAGACCAACCCCCAGACTGGTCAACCCACATCCACCGCTCCGGGACGCGCCATTGGTGGTGCTATCGCCGGTGCAGGCGCCGCATATGGCGGGGCCAAACTCCTTAAAAAGGTAGGAACTCTCAACCCCCTCGCTAATACCATGAATTCTGATCTTCGTAAGATGGCCTCCGCAGAGTCGGCCTACATCCTTGAGAGCCTTGAGAAAGAGGCACGCACGCTCCCCAAGGCTCATAAGGTTGAGGCCAAGATGCACAAGGCCCGGGCTAGCCAGCACAGCGCAGCCGCCAAGCGCCTTCACCCCGGCATGCTCACCCGTATGATGGGTATGAACACCCCGGAGCGCCGCAATGCCCTGAAGGACATCGAAGCTAAGTCGGGTGCCAAGGCCGACAGCCTTAAAGCTCAGCTGGACCTAGCCAAGGCCCAGCGTAACCTTAAGACCACCGAACTACTCGGCCGCGACGCCGGAAAGCGTAACTGACATGAATCTCTACGGCCACTATACAGACGCCCTTGAGAAAGTGGCCAATCGCCGCGAAAAGCATTACGCGGATGCTTTGAAGAGCCACGCTGACGCTGGGTTTAGGGCTCAGGTTCCTTGGCGGACCCACCTCTCCACCCGCGCAGACATCTTGAACGACTATCAGAGTGCCCGCAAATATGATCGCTCGGAAACTGCCGTGCAGGCCGCTCATGATATGATCGAAGACGCCTACGATCGTATGGGTATTAGTCAGGCCGCTCAAACGCACTATGGCAAAGCACAGAAGAAGTCAAACCGTAAGGCCGGCAGCATCTTAAATCGGGTCTTGCCCGGGGGCGCTGGCCGCAAGGCTAAGAACCTTGAAAGGGCTAAGCATTATGAGGCTCAGGCTAAGGCTCACGCAGACAACGTTGCTAAGGCCGAACGACAGAAAAGCGTTCACGTTGCCGCGGCAGACGCTATCGAGTTGCCTTATTCCTTCAGCAACCGAGACCAGCGCAAGGCCAACCAATTGGCTGACGCCTACATGAAAAAACACTTCTCCTAGTATGAACCTCTACGATCACTACACAGACGCCCTTGAGAAGGTGGCACAGACAATCGCCCTCAAGGACCTCCCGAAGGATAGCCGCCGCATCATGGCAAACCACCTCGCTGTACACAACGCAGACAGATCAATGGATGAGGCTATGCGGAGCGCACGCGCCGCCGACTACATGGACCGGCAGGCAAAGCGCTCTGACCGCAAGAAGGACAAGCCGGGTATCCTGTCCAGCATTCGGCGTGGGGGCCCTACGAGGGCAAAGGCGTTCCACGCCAAAAATCACACCGCTGCGACCGGGCTCAGCAAGGAGCATAGTAAGAGCCTAGACACCCATAAGCGGCGCGCCAAGGAGCACCTGACGCACGCCCATCGTATGGATGCCGCGAGCAGCGCCGGGGATGCAAAGGCGTACTACAAAGCTACCGACGATTACGCTAACAAGTACCTTAAGAACGTTGCGGTTACTAAGACCCCTAGCGGTCAGTTTAGGGTTCACGGTAAGGTTACGGCGCACTGATACTATAAACTTCTACTCTCTTATTAGTATGAACCTCTACAGCCACTATACAGACGCTCTTGAAAAGGTAGCTAAGAACGTACCCACCTCTCCTGAGAAGTGGGCGCGTGCTAAATCTGCTGCTAAGGCTAAGTTTGATGTATATCCTAGCGCATATGCCAATGGCTGGGCCGCTAAGAAGTACAAGTCAATGGGCGGCGGCTGGAAGAAGGAGGCTGGAGCTGAGTCCGACTTTCCCGCTAATGACTATGGCAAAGCCGCGGCTATGCAGGCCATTCGAGGTAAGAGCCCGGCTGAGAAGAAGCGTGAGCGCAGGGGTATCGCACTTTCCGTGGGCATACCCCTCGCCATGGTTGCCGGTGGAGTGCTCTACGATCGAATGAAGAAGAAGGCTGAGCTCGACAAGGAGGCCTACGTATCGGCAATCCTTGGGGCTGGTAGGGCCCTCTATACGGGTGCCAAGGCTCTCATGGCTTCCAAGAAGGCTAAGACGGCACTAAAAGTAGCTGGCGGTATTAGCGATGCTGCCACCGGTGTTAGTGCTATAAAGTCTGTTGCTAGCCCGAGGCCGAAGCCGGTTCCGGCTCCGCCCTCTACGGTCTAGAGTCCTTCGAGGGCCGTACCAGGCACACCCATAGCGATCAGGTCGTCTTTCACGATGTCCCTGATCGCTTTTGCGTAGGCCCTAAGTTCGAACTGGCTATCCTGCTTAAGACGCAACTCAAGAAAGTGCAGTAGGGACTGGACGGACACTGTCCACACGCACGACGTGTATATGGAGGCCGGGAGCAGCATACGAGCCTGCTCACGTGCCACGCCGCGCTCAAGCATGTCAGTGTAGCGCAGATAGGCATCATCGCAGGCGTCTTGGTATTCTTGGCTCATTTCCTCGTGCTCCTCAGCCGTCCAGCCCAGCTCATGGGACTGCTGCTTGTTACCGTGGGCGGCGTTGCCTCGGAACTCCTTAGGCACGTAGAACTCAGGCTCTAGCTTGACGTAACGGCCGCTGACCTCGTTCCAGGAGCAGCCGTTATCAATGTCAGCCTGAATGCTGGCTACGTCGATGTCAATGTCCGTCCCATCAGGGAGGACGAACCCCGTCCAACGGTTACCCACCTGATGCTTCCACCACTGACGGGCCACAAACAGAGGCATCTTGATCTTGAACGTATAGAACGCATGGCGGAAGGGGCTCGTATGGTGGTTTTTCCATAGAAAACCAACTAGACCCTTGTCCCGCTCGTCGGCTGCGACCTTTTCAGTGTCGTAGGAGACACGTGCGGCATTAACCACAGAAAGCGTAGGGTCGGCCGTAGCTCCTACGAGCTGCACAGAGCCAATAGTGTCGCTAAGCGGGAAAAAGGTGGTGGATGTTTGTTGCATGATGTTGGTGTAGGGTGTAGACTATCGGCATAGGCGCTGCCGGGGGCGCCCCTACTCTACCATGAACCGCATCCCGGATCAATAACCGAACTAGATAAATGACTGATCAGAACCAAGCCTTGGATGCAGCCCTGCGCACCCTCCTCCTTAACTTGAACAGCCTTGAAAGCCTGGCTGATGCAACATCTGCCGTGGCCGAGCTGCTCCCTATTATTGAGCATCAAGTAGCGGTCACTGAAGCTACCATCCAGGTAATCCAAGAGGCCATGACGCCTGCCCCTGAGATCGAGGTCGTCACTGGCCTCACCGCCTCCACTAACCTGGCTAGCCGCGTCGAGGTTACCTGGGACGTGATGGAAGAGGCTGACATGTACGTTCTTACCGTTGATGGTGTCGCACAAGAGCCGACCGTGGCTACGCAAGTTAACTTTGGCCGTCTAGCCGGTGCGCAGCCGGTTGCGTTCTCGGTAGCTGCCGTAGTCTCCGACGTTGTTGGTCCCATGTCCGACGTTGTCGTGGGTATGGCCGCAGCTAGGCCCGAACTTCCGACCGGCTTCAGCACTACTGCCCTGACCAGCGAGTCTGTCCTGGTTGAGTGGGACTTGATGCCCCCGGAAACCCCCGGCGTTCAGGTCCACCGCACTGAGAACAACGGCCTTACCTGGATTAGCCTTACTAAGGGCGCCTTGGGCCTGTCCTACGTTGACGAGCGCGCCACGGCTGGCATTGACTACACGTACCGTATCCGAGGCTACAACGAGTTCAACTCGCCTAAGGCCAGCGCCTGGAGCCCGGAGCTTACAGTTCGCACGCCGGACGCCACTAACCCTGAGCCGATTGACCCGACTGACTTCGTTGCCCATGACTACATTGGTAACACCGCTGCCGAGAACAAGCTCGTGCGCCTTCCCGCCGTGCGTGACACCCGTGGTACCCGTACCCAGGTCGAGCGTGTTGGTGATGTGACCCGCAATGACTGGGTCATGGGTGATGGGGACCTCCTGAAGGAGAACATGGAGTCGATCGTCCCTCAGGGCTACAGCCAGTGGTCCTCTAACCTCCATAAGAAGGTCGAGGTCCGCCCCGGCGACTACACCTGGAAGAACATCGGCGTCAGCCCGGGCCCCGGAGCTTCTCAGCTCAAGTGGGGAACCAGGGAATACAACGCTCCCTTCCGCCAGTTCCTTGAGTGTGACTTCACGGCCATCCCCCGTGAGCACGGCCTGTACGTCTCTAACTACGAAGGCACCGAGGTCAGGGACTGCACGTTCCTCCGCTGTGGTAGCCAGGGCGTCCAGTTCGCACACCGTGAACTGCCGTACCAGCAGTACGATGCGGACAACCTTCCCTACGCGGAGCCGCCCGTCCACATCGTGGCCAACAGTCACTTTGTTGACAACGCATACAAGGGTGACCGTCCTTCGTTCAACCTCACGTACTTCAACCCCGGCACCTCTGAGAACCCCGGCACCATCGTGGTCGAGGACAGCACGTTCGTCTGCAACTGGGACGAGCCTAAGTTCTACGGCGGCAAGGAGCTTCGTTCGACGGGCGCCATGGTCGTAGGTAACATGCAGGGTAACAAGCCCCTCACGAACCACCCGATGATGGAGGCAGTCACGCTTCGTAACTCGCTCTTCGACTACACCCGTACGGATCGCTCGGTCCTGTCGCTTCGCTCGATTGAGACCCTCCTCATTGAGGACTGCGTGTTCATCCTTCGAGACTGCACCCAGGCCCTCCTGACTGTTGACAAGTACATCGAGTCTAACGAGGTCAAGACCCAGATCATCATGATCCGCAACACCCACGCTGAAGGTGGCCTTGCTAGGATCATGCTCGTCGGTGGTGGCTTCAAGATGCACGACATCCACTGCCCGGGTGAGCAGATCGTGATCGACGGTATCACGGGTGAGCTCATTGACCGCTCGGTTATCTGATAACACTTAGCCCTTGTGGCTAACTTCCACGCTGTGATTAGGCCCTGGCTCTTCGGAGTTGGGGCCTTCTTCGTAGCCTACACTAAATACCGGAGGCGGACGCTATGACACTATACGACAAGTACCTGGAGAAGCTGGCTGCGGCCCAGGATAGCTCGGCGGCTACGCTGTCTACGCATCCTAAGCGGTATGGAGCCACTCTTCATGGTACGCCTAATAGTAGGAAGCGCACAGTAGGCGTGAAGAAGCTAACAACCTTCGAGCCTGAGAAGAAGCTACAGAGACCCGAGTCACGGGCAAAGATAGATGGTATCAAGCAGGCCATCAAAGCAGGCCGTAAACTGCCGCGTATCGTGACGCACGAAGATATGGTCATAGATGGGCATCACAGACTGCAAGCCCACAGAGAGCTAGGAACCCAGCACGTAGACACCGTCTCACCCGGATCGGTGAAGTACGACAGATAAGAAGAAGCCCCGCAGGGATTAACCTGCAGGGCTTTCTTTTTAGCTCGGGCTGAATGGCTCCATGTCAGGAGCCTTGTAGTTTGGTCCCTTCGTGATCTTACCGTCTTCACGGTAGACTGGCTTACCGTCCACCAGCTTGCTCATGTTGCTCTCGTGGACAGCCTTGAACGCCTCCTCCACAGGAGCATAGCCTACGAGCCCCACTAGGGTGCCCACAGTAACGTACAGGAGATCCGCCGCCTCCTTGATGATGTTCTCCTCATCCCTAAGGTCGAGGGCCTCACAGAGCTCTTCAGCCTCCTCACGGACAAGGGTCTTGCGAAGCTCAAGGAAGGCGCGGAGCTTGTCCGTGTCCTCCGTGATCTTGTGCTCGCCTACGGGATGGCCAAAAGCCTGGTGGAACTC
>Ga0208134_1000236_pt1 | contig 35268 bp, 25 predicted proteins | sample VirMetDEL_Mar_31_FD_184515 | JGI IMG/M metagenome (GOLD analysis project Ga0208134, IMG submission 184515) | Aqueous microbial communities from the Delaware River and Bay under freshwater to marine salinity gradient to study organic matter... | ecosystem: Environmental > Aquatic > Marine >...
GGCACCCTACGTACTAACACCTACCGATGCCTCTACTAGGCTTAGTAGTTATATACATAGAATTCACGAGAAAAAGCGTGCAGATATGTCTTATACTTACCCACTTATCAAAACGGATTCCAATGCCTCCGATTATGTTAATAGTAAGACTAGACTGTACATTAGTCAGTGGTCTTATGAAAAAATTAAGGTTGGTCAGTACGCAAACTGGCCTAAAAGCATTAGCGATCCTTTTGGTTCTGGCGAGACCTACGTAACCTGGTCAGGCTTCAAGGAAATTACAGGCTTGGGGTATAATGCTACCGTAGGGTACTACTTAGAGGTATCTGGTAATCACCCTTGTATGGATTTTGACGATATTACCTGGTACTATAGAAACCGGGCACCCGCAGATATTACTATAGGAGGCAGCGTGTTCGAACACTTCAACTTCTACGTACGAGGCTGGCCGGGTGTAAGTGCAACAGCAACGGGGAGCCCGCTTTATCAATTTACTTTAACGTCAAACTATACTCCAAGCAATATGGACTTTTTCGCAATCCCTCTAGACAACAGCGAAGCTCTTAGACATGAATTACGCTTATACCAAGTCCAGTCACAAGTTACCAACTTCCCTGCACACCTAGACCCTGATTTAGGTCAAACTAGTGCAGACAACCCTGCTGACTATACAGAATATTGGGATACCACTTATCATAAACCTAGTTTAGGGATTAACCCTTGGGCATATTCGAACAATGGAAACACCTTACTCGGATTACCTACTACTCAACATGGGTTTACACTTCGTGCTGGCCTATCAGGTGCCACACATTATCTAGATAATGACATGGACATAGATGTCCTGTTGAAAGGAGATGAAAGCTACCACGTACTACGTAGTGATACTGCTGATACTACTCGACCTTTGGGAGATGAAAATAATGCAGTGACCAACCTTGGTACGTCTCAGTTAGCAAAGCTACAGGTAACAAACTTCACTTCAGACAGTATTTCGTTTAACGAATCAGTAACATTTAATCCTTCGCAGACTAATCCAACGTCGTTCGGCGTTTTGTATGGAGGACACACGCTACGCATACCTTATAGTACTTCTTTTGTAGACAGTGGAGGACTCGTACGCGTGTATAACGGCACCGGCTTCCTTACCTACAATCATGGAGCTTCAGCAGCCTCTCTGTCTCCAGGAGAATACTCTTTAAAGTTCGTAAACATTTATGAAAACCTACTTTCCACCAACAGTGCCACCAACGGCATGAGTCCTGCACCTTTTACTCCAGGTACGTGGTCAGTACCAGCGAATCAAAGTACAGAGCTAGCTTTAATGGCTGATCATTCAAATTATTCATCCAGTGTGTATGCGACTCAATCATCTGGGGGCAGTGTTCATGTCAGATACCGCGTAAATGTTAGAGCACTAGATGGTACGCTTTCCGAAATATGGGTAAGCCAACAAGTGTGGAACTATAAACCAACTTCTTCACAACCTCACTTGCAAGTTCGCACTAACATTAGTTTTAGCCAGCTCCTACAGACTGCGACATATCCCAAAGTAGAGGCGAAGTCACCTCCTCAAGGAATTACAGTAAATATTAAAACAGAAAATATAACAGGTACTAGAACATATACATTATACAAGGGAACTACTACTTTTAAGACTGTCAGTACAACCAGTAGTGATTATGACATGACTCTCGATCCTTGGGACCGAACACTCTCCGCAGTACATAACACTGATATTGACAATATACTACATGCAAAAGGCCGTACTTTCTACGTCAAAGTTGAGCAATCTGGGACTAATGTACCACCGGCTCACCCCTTTCAAATGAGTCTTATTAGGACTCCAGGTAGCACTGTACGTTTAATAAAGCACCATGGAAATAAATCTTACCACACCGCAGTCGATCCATCTCTGTGGAGACACGCTGGTTTTGTAACTACTCCCGATACAGTTCAGACGCAAACAAGAAGCTTTACTCCCGGCGTAGCTTGCATAAGAGGTGTTGTAGATAATATTCATGGTGTAAATATACAGCCTTACTACCTCGCCAACATAACGATAGGCTCGACTTCGGCAGTGGCGCGACCTAATAGGGCTTACAGAACTACGCATTCTACTGGTACTACATTCGAAGCAATGAATTGCCACGAGAACGTAGGCTTACTTAGCTATTTCCCTACATACCGTTACAGCGATCAAAACCCTTTAAGCACGAAGTATAGCTATGCCAGTAGTAATAGTAGCAAATGGAATTATTCTTATGTGAGCACTGGAGGAGGCACTACACATACAAAAGCCCATCAAGTATCTTTAACCTCCGCAGCTAGGGGCCTATTACGAGCCAACTATGGGAGATTGACTAGCTCTGGCAGCACGAAAGAGAAGCTTATCTGGAACGGCAGCACAATAACGTCCTCAAATACTGTAGGAGGGATAGCACAGGGAGTCACTGTAGGAAGCTATACTTACACTTTTGACTTTGATAATACTACATATACAGAACACTTTTCGTTTGTACCAGTTAAACGTACAGGCCCTTACACTGTAGCTGATAACGGAAATTTCGATGTAAACGCCTACAACGTAGGGGGCGCTCCAGAGCTTTACATATTCTCTGAGCCGCCCTCTGCCCCCACGCCTCATGGCGACCATGGCATGCAAATACTATCAACTGCAGGAGTAACAGTGTTCGACTCCAGATCTAGACCTTTGCTTATAACAGACACTGCAAATATATCTCACCCTTCAACTCCGGTTACGCCCTCTTGTGGAAGTCTCAAGGCCAATAGTTGGGGAGGTAACTTCCAGAGCCATAGTAGCCAATTTACTCCAACAGCAAGCTCTACGATATCGCTTACTACTTCTGCGGCGCCAGCGTTCTTTTATAATACAAAGGTACAGTCGCATAGAGAGTGCATCAGAACCGAAACAGAAACAGAAAGTGATACTCTTGGACTCAGTGAAAGAACGTACTACCATACTACAAAGTACTGGGCACTATATAAAGGAGGTATAGCACGGACAGATAACAATACCTCTTCAATTGCCGCGAAGTATATTACGATAGAAAGGGGTGCTTATTACCAAGTGCGTAGAGTGAGCAGCTACCTTTTCGGAGCTGTAGATGGAGGGCAGAGTAGTGGACAGCATGGTATCATGCCCTGGAATAATGAGACAATCAATAATATTACCGACACAGTAATATCTATAGACACAGTTCCTTACACCGGACCTACATATACAGTAACTACTACTTTTAGTGGTACTATTAAACTGTCTGGCACCGACAGGAATGGCTCATTCTCGAATGTACCGAACAAGACATTAACCATGCGCACAGGCGATAGACTAAAAATCACATTTAGTGAGGCATCTATGTCACTAAAGACCGCATATAGTTCCTCGGCAACAAATAATGTACTAAATGAAGAGACTATAAATAATGTAGGTACAGCAAATAGTCAAGTAACTTGGGTTCCGCATACTCCAGGTACTTATTACTATACAAAGACGGGCAGTAGCTCTGGTGTCTATCGTGGCAGTATAGTTGTCACTACAGGATAGCTTTCGGTGCCATAACCTACGAAAAATGTTACCAACTTTTGTGAATTTTTCACTTTACTTTTGGAGGAGATTTGAGGTATACTATGTCCTCGACTAATCGAAAAAGAAATGGAGAATTTATGAAAAATTTATTATTAGTAACAGCACTAGTTGCACCTTTAGCGGTAGCAGGTCCATACATTGAGTACAAGAACAATGTAAGCTTTACAGAGTTTGATACTCTTGGTTCATTTGAAGAGACTACAGGTAATTTACGTCTCGGTACCTCAATCGGAAAAAACTTTTATGTTGAGTACGGTAAATTTGGTACTGGTTTAGACTTTGATACTGGTACTGCTGCAGAAGCAGGGTACAAAGTTAAGTTTGGTGACTTGCAGATCAAAGGTAAAATTGAAAGCACCAATGTAGAGGACTGGAACCATAAGCTAGAAACTGAAGTACGCTACACTTTCTGGTAGTATTTTCTAAGTTCGTAAGAAGCCTCCTTTACTGGGGGCTTTTTATTGCCTGGGTATAAAAAATAGTACTTGACTTTTGAACTTAACTCCTCTATAATTTCTAACATGGCTAAAGAAGTAACCAAAATATCCCCTGAAGGACTGGAAATAGCGAATAGTTATTTACAGTTCGGCAACATTCGTGCAGTTAGCGAACATTTGTGCGTACCTGAAGACAAAGTGGTAGCGAACCTAAACTCTAGAGAGGTTAAACGTTATGTCGACACCGTCTATCTAGACCTTGGATACCGTAATAAGAATCAGATAGGAGCAGTACTAGACGAAATGATTGCATCCAAACTAGAAGAAGCTCAGGAAACTGGGATTTACTCTAGCAAGGATCTTGCAGACTTACTTCAAATGGCGCATAAGATGCGCATGGACGAAATCAAAGCCCAAGCAGAGTTAGAAAAAGCTCAATCGGGTAATATAAAGAACCAGACGAATGTTCAAATAAATGAGTCAATACCTTTTGGACAGGGAAATTATGGTAAGCTGATGGAGAAGTTGTTAAGTGGACCAACAAGCGAATGATCACAGTAGATTGGATTCTCTAGAGCGAGAGACAGAGACTCATATAGTCCAGTGCGAAGAAAGATGGAAATCTAACTTTCGTAGACTGGATCATATTGATGAAACTCTTAAACGTATAGAATCAAGAACCATAACAATTGGAGGAGCTGCCATACTATTTTTGGCGTCTCTAGTTATTACGGTACTATCGGGGAAAATGGGATGAATATAATTAAACGACGAGCTAACTTTTACGTAGTAGATGAAGGCGTTACAATACGCAAATTCAGAAACGAAAAAGACGCAAAAGATTTTATTGGTGTAGAAGAAGTTGTTGTAAAAGAAGTCAAAGTAAGCGGCGCACCCTACTCAGTAAACGTATCCGACATTAAACTACCAAATACATATAAATAGCAGGTGAAACATGAAAAAAGCACTAGTTGTTTTACTGTGCTTTAGTGCACTTTCTCACTCACAAGAAAATAGTGATAACTCTTCTAACCAAGAAGGTGACCTAAACAACAACTACCAAGGGGCTACCGTAGATAGCAACAATACTTCGGAAAGCAACACAAATCAGTACAATGGAGCGGGAGCATCTAGTCAGATACCTGTCTCTACTGCTACAGCGCCCTCTCTAATGTCTGCGGGCCAGGACAGTTGCCTTAAATCTTTATCAGCAGGAGTACAGTCACAGGTGATAGGGTTTAGCAAAGGTAAGTATGTTCAAGATTCAGAGTGTAATCGTAGAAAGGATACAATTGTTTTAAAAGGACTTGGCATGACAATTGCTGCAATAGCAAGAATGTGTCAGAGTGACGAAGTATGGGAAGCGATGTTCTCTAGTGGAACGCCTTGTCCATTGTCAATCAACGGAAAGCTCGTTGTAGGAAAAGCCGCATTTATTACTATGCGAAGACAGCCCGAAACTTTCGTTCCTAATTACCTGGAGCGTAAAGAATACTACGACCTAGTGTTGGGCAGAGGGGAGAAGCAAGATGAAAACCAAGAGGTTGGTGATACTCGCAGCATTAGCGAGCGCTTCAGGACTAGCACAGTCCCAGAGCGAGATTGATAATTTAGTAACTAGCTCAAACTATATAAACGATCAAGTAGCTATAGCAAGACAGCAAGCAGATGCTGCAGCACAGGAAGCCCTCAACGGAAATATAGTAGTACCAGGAACTTACACAGAGGCACAAATAGATCAAATAGTGGTTTCCACGTATAACCAAGCTCTTATAGACGTAGTAAATGCTAACTACTATACAGCAGCAGATTTTTACGAAGACCAGTATCAAGACTCTATGGAATCCCTCGGCGCAACTATTGAGGTGTTTGCAGGCGCTGCCACAGAAATATCTAAAGTAGCAGCCGTTGTAGAGATAACTGCAAATGCAGAAACTGCAGAAGAAAGAGTAGATATGCAAAACTTCATACGCTCTAGTGACCTAACTCTAGACACCCAAACTGTAGCGGTGTTCAACGAGTCTATAGAGAAGATTGAAACATTCTCTCAAAGCGCCGCAGTGTTTAAAAATGCTTCGCTTGACGTAGATATACTATCCACAACCGATACTATATCTATAGATAGCTTTTCTAATCTGACTCGCTCAACTGCATTCTATGGTGCATACGACGACCATCTCACTGTGTACCTAGATCATACCGATATACTGATTCATGGATACTTCCAATATGGAGACACAGCCTCTCTACTGGGCTATGATACAAAAAGAGACCCACAAGAATACTTAGGAGGACCTATAGAAGGAGACTTTTATAGCGGCCCCGCACCTGAAATGGGAGAACTCCCATGAGTCTAGAGAATACAGAATTAACAATTGGTGGAACTACATTCAAGGGTGTATACATAGCAATTATGCTTAGTTTCGCAACTACAATAGGTGGGGGCATTTGGGCAGCTTCTGAGTTTTTCTCTCGAGTAGCCACTATAGAAGACGATTTAGGCTCTATAGTAATACCTGATTTATCTGATATAGAACAGGATCTCGCAACTGTAAGGACTCAACTAGAAGACAACAATGTTGCACATCTACAAGGCAAACTAGCAGAGCTAGGAGTAACCTTGAAAAATATAGGTGATAGACAACAGGAAGTACTAGATGACGCCTCTGCTTCAACAGATAAAGTCAACCAACTAGAAAAAGACTTTCTAATCTTAGAAGATAAAGTAGAGGAAGGTTTAGAAGATGTACAGGATTTTGAAAAGGACGTAAAAACATTTAAGACAGAAGTAGATGATCTTTGGAAAGGTCTAGACGCGGCGTCAAGCCCGTTAGGAGGTTAATATGCCAAAAGGTAGAGGAACATATGGTTCAACAGTAGGACGACCAAAAAAGAAAAAGCCAAAAAAGAGAGGTAAGAAAGGTGCCCGCTAAGCGCAAGGCCCGTAAAAAAGACTCTCGCCTAAAGCGGGCGAAAGTCTCTGGATACAATAAGCCTAAACGCACACCAGGTCACGCAAAGAAATCTCACATTGTTGTAGCAAAGGTTGGCAGTAAAGTAAAGACTATTCGTTTTGGACAACAAGGAGCTAAAACTGCTGGTAAGCCAAAAGCAGGAGAATCAGCGGCTATGAAAGCAAAGCGTCGTTCGTTTAAAGCACGTCACGCTAAAAATATTGCTAAAGGCAAAATGTCTGCAGCATATTGGGCGGATAAAGTAAAATGGTAATAGCTGTATTTAAAGATAGAACATAAATCAAAAGGCAAGTAAAAATGGCAATAGAAATAAGTAGAAAAGACATAGTAAGCAGCGAAATAGTGGAGCTTGACTCCGCTGATCGTTTCTTGAAGATACCTGTAGAGCCTTACTTAGATATGTTAAACATTGAACCGCTAGAGTCGCAAATAGCTATGATCAATGCAGTTAACAACCCTAAGTATCGCTTCATAGTAGCAGCACTGTCACGTAGACAAGGCAAGACGTACATAGCCAATATTATTGGTCAATTAGTTACTCTTATTCCTGGCTGTAATGTGTTGATAATGTCACCGAACTACTCACTGTCTCAGATTTCTTTCGACCTACAACGGGGTCTCATAAAACACTTTGACTTAGAAGTAACAAAAGATAACGCAAAAGATAAAGTTATCACACTATCTAATGGCTCAAACGTTCGTATGGGTTCCGTAAATCAGGTAGATTCTTGTGTAGGCCGAAGCTACGATCTTATCATATTCGATGAAGCAGCACTATCAGACGGTAGAGATGCTTTCAACGTAGCACTACGTCCCACACTAGATAAGCCTAACTCTAAAGCTATATTTGTATCAACCCCTCGTGGCCGCAACAATTGGTTCTCAGAGTTCTTTTATAGAGGATACAGCGACGAGTTTGCTGAATGGTGTTCAATACGTGCAACTTATAAAGACAACCCTAGAATGACCGAATCAGATATAACAGAAGCTAAAAAGTCTATGAGTGAGGCAGAATTTAAGCAAGAGTACGAGGCGGATTTTAATACTTACGAAGGACAGATTTGGAACTTTAATTTCGAGACGCAAGTCCAGGACTACAGCAGGTTTGAGCCAAAAGGTATGGACATATTCGCAGGACTTGATGTAGGGTATAGAGATCCTACTGCATTTTGTGTAATTGCGTATGATTGGGATAATGCTGTATTTCATGTATTAGATGAGTACTATGATTCAGAACGTACTACAGAGCAACATGCCATACAAATACAAGGACTAATAGATAAGTGGGATATAGACTATATCTATATAGATTCCGCTGCCGCGCAGACCCGTTTTGACTTTGCACAGAACTATGATATTAGTACTATAAACGCCAAGAAGTCGGTGCTGGATGGTATAGCTTATGTAGCTGCCATCGTAGATAATGATACTATGTTTGTGCACCAAGAATGCAAAGAGACCTTAGGGTGTCTAGATGCTTACCAGTGGGATACTAATCCCAACCTTGCTAGAGAAAAGCCAAAACATAATATGGCCTCGCACATGGCAGATGCTTTAAGGTACGCACTATACTCATTTCAAACCGGTGGCGGCACGTTCTAATGCAGGTACGAAAAATAGTGTTTGACAATAAACCTGAAACTAGTTATAATTTTGGATAAGAAAATGGAACTGAAAAGAGATTTAGTAAAATACATTCGTGATAAAGCGAAGTCTAAGTACAAAAAGGGATGTGAATGCGAGATTTGCGGAGATACCGTAAAGCTAGACTTCCATCACTTTCACAGCTTAACTCGACTACTACACAAATGGGTTAAGGAACAAGGCTTAGAGCCATATCTCGTACTAGAATGGCGAGAAGAATTTATTGATGAACATGACGCAGAGTTGTATGAGTATACCGCCACGTTATGTCACAAACACCACTTACAACTACACTCTATCTATGGTAAAGACCCACTACTAAGTACTGCTACAAAGCAGGAACGTTGGGTAAGAATACAACGAGAAAAACATGGCTTGGTATGATAATATTTTAGGAAGAAAAGAAGAAGAGGATGTAAGTTTCAAACTTAATCCAATTCAACAGTATGTCCAAGAAATTAACTCATCCAGAGAAGACCATACAGCCTACGAGAAATTCTACGAAGAACTAGAGATAGTTAATCGTGGGGTAAATATGATTGTAGATGACGTTGCTGAAATTCCTGTTCGTGTAGGCGGACCTACAAAAGGGCAAAGTGTTGTAAAAGGAATCAAACGATCTAAAGTAGACCTACTTTTAAACCTTGAGCCAAACCTGTTTCAAGATATTAGCACATTCAAACGTAACCTAATTACTGACTACTTGCTGGACGGTAATATTTTTATATACTATGATGGTGCTCATTTATACCATATTCCTGCAGATAATGTACAAATACACGCAGACGCTAAAGATTATGTAGAGAAGTATACTTATAATGATGTAGACTACTCTCCTTCAGAAATCATACACGTAAAAGAAAATTCTTTTCATAGTATGTATCGAGGAGTATCTAGATTAAAGCCTGCAGTTCGTACTATGAAGATTATTAAAGCTATGCGTAATTTTCAGGATAACTTTTTTAAGAATGGTGCAGTTCCAGGATTAGTACTTAAATCTCCAAATACTTTATCGGAGAAAATTAAAGAACGCATGATGCAGTCCTGGTCAACCAGATACAACCCAGAGAATGGAGGTCGTAGACCTTTAATTTTAGATGGTGGTCTCGAAGTAGAGGATCTTACTAATATAAACTTTAAAGACTTAGATTTTCAAAATGCAATTTTAGAAAACGAAAAAGTTTTAGCAAAAGCATTGGGAATCCCTTACTTAATGTTTGATTCTGGTAATAACGCTAACATTCGCCCAAATATGCGAATGTATTATTTAGAGACTATACTTCCTATCAACCGAAAAATTAACTATGCTTTAGAGAGATTTTTTGGTTTCGAAATAAAAGAAGACACTACAGATATTCCAGCTTTGCAGCCAGAACTACGAGATCAATCCGCATACTATACATCACTAGTAAATGGCGGAATTATTACTGCAGCAGAAGCTAGAGAGCGTCTAGGTTTCGATGAAATAGAAAATACACAAGATATCAGAATTCCTGCAAATATCGCAGGCTCTGCAGTAAATCCAGACGAAGGCGGTAGACCCGCAGAGGAAGAAGACTAATGCCATTAACTACCCAGAGAAAGAATAATATAACAAGAACCCTTGGTTTATACTTTGCAGAAAAAGGCAAAGTTCCAAACTACTATGAGTATAGATCAGATGGCTCTAGACCAAGAGGTATGCCACCTAAATTTATTCTAAGCAACTTCAAAAGCTGGAATAGTTTTTTAATATACATGAGTAAGGTAGAGCCTGAGTTATGGGCTTTAGCTAACAATATTAAGCCAGAGGTAGTAGCTAAACCTACTCCCAAGCCTGCGCCTAAGGCAAAAGCTAAGCCTGCTGCAAAATCAGCAGTTAAAAAAGAGAAGTAATATGGATAAAATCTTACATGTAGCCTCTATGTTCAAGTCTCAGGAAAATGATGACGGCAGCGTAATGATACGAGGTATGGCTAGCACTAACCATTCTGACCGAGCTGGAGATGTAATCTCTAAAGAGGCTTGGGAAAAAGGTGGTTTAGAAAATTTTAAAAATAACCCTGTAATACTATTTAATCATGACTATGATAAACCTATTGGTCGTGCTACAGGAGTTAGAGTAACAGAGAATGGACTAGAGTTAGAAGCAAAGATTAGTAAATCTGCTCCTGCTCATGTCTGTGAACTAGTAAAAGACGGTGTTCTTGGGGCCTTTTCCGTTGGTTTCAAAGTCAAGGATGCTGATTATATAAAAGAAACTGACGGATTATTGATTAAGGATGCTGAGTTGTTTGAAGTATCGGTTGTATCGGTACCATGCAATCAAGCAGCTACTTTTTCTCTCGCGAAATCGTTTGACTCTGAAGAAGAGTACAATGAGTTCAAGAAAACTTTCACCAATCGTGTAGATCTAACAGGTCAGTCTCTGACCAAAGAAGATGAAATATCATCCAACCTGGTTAGTGATGCACCTACAAGCTCCGAGAAATCGGAAAAACAGGAGATCAAAATGGATACTAATGAATCCGGAATCGACTTGGAAGCATTTGCTAAGAAAGTAGCTGAAGAAACTGCTGCTAAAATTGCAATGAAACAAGCCGAACAAAAAGCCGCTGATGTAGCGGAACAAAAAGCTGCTGCTGACGCAGTAGAACAAAAAGCAGCTGAAAAAGCTGCAGTAGAAAGCACAATCCGTACTGGTATTGAAACTGGTGCAGATCGCTTAGTTGCTGACATGGAAGCTGATTTTGCAAAAGCAAAAGATTCTGAAATTCAAGAGATTACTAAAAAGTATGAAGCTCAAGTAGCTGAAAAAGCTGCTGAGTTAGAAGCTATGCGTAAAAGCAAGCGTGACTTTTCTGGTCGTAAATCTGGCGATGTTTCTGCATGGGGCAACGACTTTTTACAAGCTAAAATCCTTGGCGCTATCACTGGCAAAGGCATGGAAACTCAATTCGCAAAAGATCTTATGGAAAAAGCTGGTTTAGATATTACTTATACTGGTGCAGGTTCATTAGGTATTGACTCTAGCGTTATCTCTTCTTTCACAGAAGCTGTTCGTTTAGAGCAACGTGTTGCTGGTTTATTCCGTGAAATTGCAGTTACTTCTGGTGCAACTGTATTACCTATCGCTCCTGATACTGGTTTCGCTACTTTTAGTGCTACTGGTATTCAAGATACTGATAACACTATCATTAATAGTGTAGCTGGCGGAACAGGCGCATATGCAACTACTCAAGTTATCTTACGTGCATTCCGTTTAGTAGCAGGTACTTTCCTTAGCAACGATACTGATGAGCAAACTATCATCGCTATGTTGCCAATGATTCAATCAGCTCTTGTACGTTCACACGCCAAAGCGATGGACAAAATGTGTTTAGTTGGTAACTCTTCAACTACTGTAGAAAATGGTCTAGTAGGTCATGACGGTGTTGATACAGTAACTGGCGCTTATGGCGTTGCACCTACTGGTGACGTTGATACTGCAACCGCTGACGCTCAAGTAGCAATTGATGCTTCTGCTGCTGGTCAAGAAATCACTGCAAATGGCTTGTTAGCAATGCGTCAAGACATGGGTAAATTTGGTATGAATCCTCAAGATGTAGCTTACATCTTACCTACTGATGGCTACTTACAGCTTATCGATGGTCCTGGATTTACTGATGTATCAGAAGTTGGCGATGCTTTAGCGTCTAAAATCTCTGGTTTAATCGGTACTGTATACGGTTCTCCTGTTATTGCTTCTGACGTTCTTGCTAGTAACTTGAATGCTAGTGGTGACGTAGCCACTACCGCTGCTGCTGCAGTTAACGTAAATAACTATGTTATTCCACGTTTAGGTGGTGTTAACATCGAGTCTGAGTACCAAGTTGCTAACCAACGCACAGCGTTGATTGCTTCTCAGTCTGTTGGTTTCAATCAAATTGAAGCTGGCACTGCTGGTAACCGACCTGTAGTACGTGCATCGTACGCATAATAGTAGTAATACTAATAACTTCGGGGTGGTTCGCCGCCCCCAAGTTTTTATTAATGGACTTATAATATGGCAAATTTAATAACACTAACCGAATATAAAGAGCTTGAGGGCATTTCAAATACTCAGCATGACGCTCGCACGGAAGTTATTATCTCGTCTGTGAGTCAATTAATAAAAACTTATTGTGGAAACAGTATTATAGATCATTATAGCGGTTCCAATAAGGTAGAGACCATTTCTGTAAACTACGGTACAAACGCAATTCAGTTAACGGAAAGCCCAATTGTTACAATTGTAACTGTACAGGAGCGTACCGAAATTGGAGGCACTTATACTACTTTATCTAATACTGATGATGTAGAGTTAGACGCTGCTACAGACACATTGTATAGAGTTTCTGGCGGTCATTATCAAAACTGGAAACAAGGCATTAACTCCGTTAAAGTTACTTACGCTGCAGGATATAACTCAACCCCTGCAGATTTGTTACTGGCAGTAGCAGATACAGTAACTTATTATCTTAAAGGTGAGCACAAAGAGCGCAAGACTATTAAAGGCGCTACTATACAGAATGCTCGCAGCGATATATCTTTTCCAGACCACATTAAAAGAGTACTCGACCTTTACAGGACGCACTAGTGAGTAGAGCTAGTCAGCAAAAGTTTCTTGAAAAGCTGAATAAAGAGTTGTCCCGTAGTTCTACTGAATACCGAAAGAATACAGCCAATTATCAGGCTCACTCTTTCACAGTAACTAGAAAAGGTCTTAGGCGGGCTTTAACTCTGGTGCTACAAAACCAGTTTACCGATATAAGTAAGTCCGATGTAGATACTATACTGACATTGCTTGAACCAGATGTTCGAAAGCTGATAAAACATATTGGTACCGATATTAAAAGAATAGCGGGCAAAGACCCCAGTGTTCGATTGCATACTTTTACCACTGCTAAGATTGTCGCTTCCTTTGATGCCAAGACAACTAACCGATATGCAAAGATATATAGCACATATAAGCAACAGATTAAGATAATTGCTTCGCATTTTTCTAAGTCGGTAAAAATAGTATTGGGCAAAAAGACAGAAATGCAGGCAGGTGACATATTCAACCTAGAGCATGGACACTTAGAAGGTATTGTAGAGTCGCAAGTACGAGACGCAATAGACAACTCCGTACTTGATGATAGTCAACGATCTAAGTCTGTTATAATAAAGTTCTTTAAGAAACGAAAGATAGACCTTAAAGTTGTACGAGATACCAAAACAGATCAGATGAACGTTTTCATAGGTTCTGCCGTAGATAATAAACAAGAGGGCGGTATCTCAAAGAATAGAAAGGCGGATCTCAAAAAGACTTTAAATAAGGCAATACAAGAGTTAGCAGATGGTGGATACTTTACAGAGTTAAAAGGCTCAGACTCTTTTAAACAGATAAAAGAAAAACAAGCAAAAAATGCAGTATTAAAATCTTTTAAAGGGAAAAAGAACCATAAAGTTTCTAAACTAGAAGAGGTTAAGCACTCTACAACAGTTGCAAAGATGAATAGCGCTGGAAAAGGTGCTGTAACTTCTGCTGCTTTAAAACGTAAAAGACTGAAAAAAGCCAAAAAGAATCAAGGCGTATCTTCAACCCCTTTACAGCTAATTGCTTCTTTAAATAAAGCATTGCCAGAGAAAATTAGAGAGAACATGAATGAGCCTGCCCTACAGAATCGCACAGGTAGATTTTCAAACAGCGTCAAAGTTACTGACATAGCAACCACAAAAACGGGGTTGCCAAGCATAGGATACACGTACCGCAGAGACCCATATGAGGTATTCGAGGCTAGTAGCGGTTCCAGGTTTGCAGATTCAGACCGAGACCCGAGAAAGTTAATAGATAAGTCTATAAGAGACATAGCATCAAAACTTGCGATTGGCAGATTCTTTACTAGGAGAACATAATGACTACAAGAACTTATACAACTAGAAGAAGCGCCATAGTAACTGCTCTAGCAGAACAATTAAAAGCTATAGATGGTACAGGGACTTTCTTGACCAATCTATTCGATAACGTAAGTCCTAGACTATTGTTTTGGGATGAAGTTACTGACTTTCCTGCGGTCCACCTAAACGCAGGACAAGAAACCAGAGAATACCAAGGCGGTGGATACAAAGATAGATTTCTAACTATAACTGTTAGATGCTACGTAGACGAAGAAAACGCGCAAGATGCGCTAGCTGCAGTTATGGAAGATGTAGAGACAGTAGTAGAGAATAATTCTAGACTACTATATACGGACGCTCAAGGCAGTACACATTACACACACCAAATCTCTCTCCTTAGTATAGATACTGACGAGGGCGTACTAGAGCCACTAGGAGTAGGAGAACTACAAATAGAGGTTCGATATTAGAAACTACTAACACGAACAGATGTTCACGCTTAGTTCTTTCAAGAGTTCCATAGGAGAATAACTATGTCAATTTTTATGAGTAGAGACGTAAAACTATACGTTTCCGGGATCAGCAGCCAAGTTTGGGAAATCCCAGTATTAGAGGGCTATTCGTTCTCTCAATCAACAAACACAGCAGAAGTTACTTTATCAGAAGCAACTGGTGCAACTGGAGTTAGTCGCCGAGGCAGAAAGATGTTTAATAACTCTTTAGCCCCTGTAGAGTTCTCTTTTTCGACTTATGCTAGACCTTTTAAAGGTACTGCAGCTTACGCTAAAGCAGCTGGCGATACCGACAACGATATCCACGCCGTAGAAGAAATTCTTTGGGGCTTGTTGCTAGGTGCAGACACTTGGACAGCCGGTGATATGAAACGTGGCTCATCTGCAGTTTCTACCTCAGATGGTACCGACTTGAACATTGAGTTTGCTCAGTCTAATGTACCAACCTTGGCTTCTGGAGTTGTATTAACGTTTGTAATCCCTAATGAATCAGGTAGTGGCTCTATGGCTTATGAAATCAACGGTGCTGCTTTCAACGAAGCAAGTATTGATTTTGATATCGAAGGCATTGCAACAATTAACTGGTCGGGCATGGGCACTACTATTACTGAAGGGTCTGCTCCAACAACAACTATAGATGAGAAGATTACAAGCACAAGCAACTTTATCCAAAACAGATTAAGTACTTTGGCTCTAACTGCATCTGCAAGTGAATCAATCTTAGGTTCTTACAACTTGGTCTTAACCGGCGGAAACATTACAGTTTCTAATAACCTTACTTTCTTAACTCCAGAAGAGTTAGGCGTTGTTAATAAGCCTATTGGCCATGTTACAGGAACTCGAAGTGTTTCAGGTTCTTTAACTTGTTACTTGGATGATGCTGCGGCTGGATCTGCAGACTTGTTTGAAGATTTAACTCTTTCAACAGGTAAGATCACCAATGAGTTTGACTTAACTGTTAATATCGGTGGCACAACTTCAGCCACTCCTAGATTGCGTTTTCAGTGTAACCACTCACACTTCCAGATTCCACAACATAGTTTCGACGATGTTGTATCTGTAGAGGCTACCTTTGATGCACTTCCTCAGTTCATTGACGGCACTGACGAGTGTTCAATCGCTTACTTCGCTTAATAACTAAGTAGTAACAGCAAGGGGCTTCGGCCCCTTTCTTTGGAATATAGAATATGGCTAATGACTTTTATTATGGTAATGAAACTAAGGTATACCTTGAGAGCAAGGATGGCCACTTGTGGCAGATTATTGTTACAGGCACCCCTTCGTTCTCACAGGGATCTGAATCAGTAGAGTTAGCTACTCCTACTTTAGTAGGGGGAGGTACGACAAGAAACTCCTTAAATAGATTTAATAAAAAGATAAAAGCTAGCTATGCTCCTGCAAACTTCTCTTTCTCGACTTTCGTTAGGCCTTTTACACAAGGATCTAAGGAGCGAGCAGTGGAAGATGTACTGTGGGAGCTAGTTTCCAAAGGTTCCGCCACTTCATATGCTAATTCCCCTTCTACAGTATCAGCAGCATCACAAGTAGTAACAATGTCAAGAGACGAGCTACTAGATACCTTTAATTTGTACTTTGTATTTGAAAATAATACTGGGTATAAACTAAGAGGTTGCAAGCTAAATAGTGCAGATGCCAGCGTTGCTATAGATTCTATGGCAACAATCAACTGGAGCGGGTACGGAACGCATCTAGAAAAGTTCGACCCACAGGATTTAGTACAGTCTGCAGATAACTCGCCACAACATAGAAGCGGCAACATTGACAGTGGAAAAATGGCTGCAATGGAAGGCAATACTGCAATATTTGCACACTCATGGGAAAACGCCCCTGATACAAATAACTACGATGGTGCTGCTCATGTGTATGTAACAAATGATGGTGGGTGTACGTGGGAGTTTCAACAGACTTTACGACCTACTGAGACGGCAGGCCATGAGTACTTCGGGGTCTCTATGGCTCTCGAAGGGGATAAACTTGTTATAAGTGCAGTCAATCGCCTGGGCGGAGACGGAGGATTCTACTACTTTACTAGAGCTGCAGGAGTCTGGACTCTTGTAGCGGCTTATTCTAGTCCTGACTTTGACGAGGATAATGGTGACGATGACGGAGTCTCAGGGGACTATGATGATGATAGACTAGGTCAATCAGTAGCAATGAGCGGAGACTATTTAGTAACAGGTGTATCTGGGCACGATTCCGGAGATAGTTTAAACGATGATATTGGTGCAGCAGTTGTATGGAAGCTTGTAAGCAACGCATGGGTGCAAAAGGCTATATTATATAACACAGATGGAACGGACGCGCAATACGGAAGAAGTGTGCAGATAGATGGAGACAGAATTGTTATTCCGAGCAGAAAAAATCTTTATTTTTACACTACATCAGACGCGGGAGAAACTTGGTCACTAGAGCAGACATTAAGTATCGGGGCCGGTAGTAAACCAATAGCATCACAGAACGAAATATGTAAATATAACCGCCAGGGCGGAACTTACGGTACCGTCATGCTTGGCATGGCCTACATAGACTCACATGCCGGCTTTTTTGATAGCGGTGCAGTGCTGGTAATTACACATAATGGAACAGCTTGGTCCCTTACACAAACTATAGCGTCTCCTCTTGCAGCAACGCAACATTATTTCGGACGCCACCTAGACTTTGATGGAACTACACTATTAGTCGCAGGCTCAGACGATTACTCACGTTGGGGCTCTACCGATACGAATTACGGTAGAGGCAAGCTATACCAATACAACTTAAACGAAACAACTTGGGAGTTATCCCATACGTTAGATACTGAAAAAGCATTATCTTTAGGCGGTGCAATGGGTCGTACTAACTATAGCTTCACATTGAGTAATGGCAATATATTAACTAGATGTCTAGAAAACCGAACAGGATTAAGCGTAGCTACTACTACCCGAACTGTGACCAGCATTACAGCAGACTACATAACACTAAATGCCCGCTACAATCCTAGAAGCTACGATTCTGTAGTTATCAACGGACAAAGGTATTTTGCTATTTTGTTATCTCCAGCCGGGGTCAACCACGCTGTAGGTCTTAGTACGAACTGGGTTATGAACCAGGAGGGTAGAGGGCGAATAGACTGTACTACTTTAGGTCTATCTGTAAATGATAGTTTAGTTTTTGAAGGCGAGAATATACACTCTTGGCACTTCTTTAAGGCTGCCTTCCACCCTTCAATGTGTGAGAACAAAACGGGGTTAGCGCTAACAGATAACTACATAGTAAATAAACTTAGTAGCATGGAATTTGGTCTGCAAGAAAGTAAAGAAGTTCTTTATCGTGGTGGCATGCTTCCTGATTCGCCTACATCGCATGATTATTTTGGAGCGGCAATGGACATGCAGTACCCTTGGTTGATGGTATCCGCATATGGAGATGATACTGCCACAGGCGATGCAGGCTCAGTACAAGTTTTTAAATTTGATGAAGCTACTAACGCTTGGGTATTTAAACAGACTTTATTTTCCTTCTCACCTGAAGGAAGTGCACAATTTGGAGGACCCCATGATGGTAGTCCAATTTCTATCTCACCTTGCGGTAGGCAGGTAGCAATAGGAGAACAAGGCAGAGGTACAGATACTACAGGCCGTGTAAATATCTTCTCCTTAAAAGCAGACCTGTGGCAGCAAGAAGCAATTATAGACCCTACAGGCACCGCTACCGGTGACACGTACCTAGAATTTGGCAGGGACGTGTCTTTATATCACAACATGCTTATTGTAGGTTGCTGGCTAGATAATACTTCTACAGGCAACGACAAAGCAGGCAGCGCCGCTATTTATAGAAGAGAAGGAGCGTTGTGGACTAAGAGAGAGCATTTAGTTGGGTCAGATCATGGCGGCACCAGTGCAGCACACGATTATTTCGGTAGAGGAGTAGCTATATATGACGGAGTGGCTATAGTATGTGCTTCTGGAGAAGGTGCCGGTACTTACTACTCCTTCAAATCCACAAATAATGGAAAAGACTGGTCGCTAGCAGAGAGAAAATACTTGCCTACCGGAGCATCTCAAGGAGGTCGCCAAGTCAAGCTTGCAGAAGGTACCATGATCATTGGAGAGCACGGACTAGATGTACTGAATGGCTTAAGTAACACAGGAGGTGTATTTGTCTATAATACTACTTCGACATTAGGCGTATTTAATCATGTAACTACTCTGCTTCCACTAACTGTAGACTTTGCTGATTTAGAGGTTAATGATTATTTCGGACTGCCTGTAGATATGGACACGTCTGAGAACGGTAAGAATGTTACTATTGTGGCAGGCGGTCATACGTTCGACACCAACGGAATAAATTCTGCAGGCCTCGGATACATTTGGAACTCTACTGATTACGGAAAATCTTGGTCTGAAGGACGTACGTTTCACCCTTCCAAGTTGGCCGATGCCGATGCTTTTGGACACTCATTAGCAGTAAGCAATGGACATATTGCAGGTGGATCTAGAATTGGTGAAGTACCGGGATTAGCGGGAAATGATCATGGATATGTAGCTACATTCAGAACTGGCGTAAACTTCCCTATTACTGCAGCAAGTGTTAGCATAAACAACGGGTTAATGCCTATAACTTATCCTTTGCTAAAAGAGAAAGATCGCCCTATCGGTTTCACTTCGGGGTCTCTACAAGTATCCGGAAGTTTCTCTGGCTACATAATGGACGACAATGGTTTAGACACTAAAGAGTTTATCTCTTCTTTGTTTGATGATACCATAGAGATTCTTCCGTTGACCATTGATATGGGAGGATTCGCACCTAGTACAAATAGACTGAAGTTCGAGATGCCTAAGGTCACTCTAGTCAATCCCGAAATATCAGGCGGAGATATAGCATCCTTTTCTGTATCCTTCTCTGCAGAAGATACTCAGCCACTTTTATCCAACGACACTGACATCGTAAAATTAACGTATAGATCATCATCGATAACCTAGTACCTAAAAATAAATCTTGACATGATAGGTTGTTTATCATATACTATACAGAAGAAATTATGAACAGGCCCTAGGCCGGGATCTGGAGTCAGTGTGGATATTTATCAGTTTTTAGAGAATGCAGATGTTTACTTGCAGCCTACTGTGGGAACTGATACGTATAAGTTAGATATAACTCCTGATGGGATATCTTTCTCTCAGACTTTTACCGAACACACATACAAACAAAAGACACTACATAGTCTTTCTAGCCTTGTACAGGCGGGCTCTATCTCCAAGGCAAACCCAGCTGATTTTGGTTTTACTATACCATTACTTAAAGAATCTGACTTTGATGTAGTATTCAATTTATTAGTAGACTTAAATACAGAGCATACCTTAAATACTTTCAACTTATTTTTTATAATTGACGCAGTAGTATATTCCATAGAAGATTGTGTACTTACTAGCGGTAACTTTACTGCATCAAATAGCGCACCTATATCTTTAGAGTTAAGTGGTCAAGGAACAAAACTTTCTATAAACAGTCTGGCCACCACAACCTCCATAAACGGAGGCAAGATAGTAGACAGTCTAGGTAATATAAGTGCAGCCTTTAGTGCGCTTTCGACTATACCCACTTTTACTACTGCCAATGTAGTTGCTCGATCCGCTACTAGAAGTTTTCTTCCGCTTACTGATCATTACTTCGGACCTAGCTATAGCGCTACAGGACATAATAGAAGTGAGCATGCGGCATCTATAAACATGGAACTACAGAATGCTGTAAGCTGGACAGGCTATCAGACGGTGCATAAAGCATTAACAGAAGTAGATGCCGTAACGCCCGGCACCAATGTTCAATATCCTTCTGGATTCTCCCTTAGTAATAGAAATATCGCAGGGAGTGTGACCTACTACGCTACAGCACCTGTTCTTACTTACTCACAAGGTGCCACACTACAAGCTATATTATATAGTAGAATAGGTTCCGCGAACTACGGCATAAAATTAGAAGCACCAATTAACTTCACAAGCAGAGTTTCTCCAGGTTCTGTTGTGACAAATCAATATGACTGGAGACTGGCAAGTAATGCAGACACTTTTACCAATTACTTAACATACACAACAGCCTAAGGAGGCTTTTAAATGCAACTGAAAAATTTAATCATAGACAGCAAATCAGCATGGGTAGAATTCCCAGGACTAACAGGATTCGAAGTAGAAGTAGTTAATCTTTCTCGTAAAGAACTTCAAAACTTACGTAAGAGATGTGTTAGCCAAAAGCTCGACCGTAAAACTCGTCAAATGGAAGAAGTACTTGATGAAGAGAAGTTTGTACAGTACTTCACTCAAGCAGTTATCAAGAACTGGAAAGGTCTCACACTAGAGCATCTAGAGACTTTGATTCTTATCGAAACCGAGGGAGTAGATTTATCACAAGAGTTAGATTTCTCTGTAGAAAATGCAGAAATCTTAGTAAGTCAATCAGCGGAATTTGATGGATGGCTCAACGAGGTAGTCTTTGATTTAGACAACTTTCGTACAGTCGGAGAAGGAGGAGTTGTGGGAACGGCTGACTAAGTTCTTTAACAACGCCGAAGCAAAAGTAACAGCAGATAAATACTTTGAGATCTGCGAACAAATGGGTACGGAGCCCGACCCTCAAAAAATACCCGTAGAGTGGAAAGATCTACCTAACATAGTGCAGATAAGCATAAGCATATTCAATATGTTAGGGGACAGACTCGTAGCTGATATAGGGTATTTAGGGAAGGACTACTCCAACCTAACAGAATTGATTAAAGCGTACGAAATAGAAGATACTGAGCTCTTCCTGGAACTTATAAACTGGTTAGACTCAAGAGCTATAAACCAATCCGCAGAGTATATGAAGCGTGAAAGGGATAAGCTAAAGAGAAAATAACGTGGGAAGCGAAGTAAAAATACGCATAAAGATTGATGATAATGGGGACTTATCTGTTATATCCGGTGAAGCTAAAAAAGCTTCCAAGGCAACAGATAAGCTCGCCACTTCCACCGAAAAACTTAGTAAGAAACGAAGAGGCTACCACAAACAAGAAAAAGGTGTCTCGGGAGCTACTAGTAATTCTACTAAGGGATTCGCCAAACAAGCACAGACTATCAATGGGGGCAGCTCCTCTTTAGTAGGTGCATACGCAACTCTTGCCGCTAACGTGTTCGCCCTTAGCGCCGCATTTAATTTCTTTAAAAACGCAGCAGACGTATCTAACCTAGAGAAGTCTCAAATATCTTATGCAGCAAATACAGGTGTAGCACTAGGAAGTGTAACCGATAGGCTTCGCAATGCCAGTGACGGCATGCTAGGGTTTAAAGAAGCTGCTCAAGCTGCAGGTATTGGCTTAGCCAAAGGTTTCTCTCCTAAACAGTTAGATAACTTAGCTGTAGCCGCTCGCAAAGCATCTACTGCTCTTGGTAGAGATTTTGGGGATTCTTTCGATAGACTACTAAGAGGTGTATCTAAAGCGGAACCAGAATTACTAGATGAATTGGGTATTACTTTAAGACTCAAAACAGCTACGGAGAGCTATGCGGCTTCTTTAAATACTACTGCAGATTCTTTGACAGATACACAACGCTCACAAGCCATTTATTTAGAGACAATGAAACAAGCAGATCAACTGTTTGGTAAAGTCCCCGCACAAACAAACGCATTCATACGCCTGTCAAAAACCTTTGAGGATTTGGCAAAAACAGGTACTCAAATGGTTCTACCTCTTTTCGAGGGCATGGCCAATATAATCTCTAGTAACGCAGTAGCTGCTGTCACCGTTTTCGGTGCTTTAGGTATTGGTATATTCAAAATGATGGTACCTCTGGACGGGGTTAAAAATAAGTTTAAAGAATTCGATGAAGGGCAACAAGCAGCGTTGGATAGTACAAAAGCTAATCTCGCCAATGTCACCAGAGAGATAAAGAAGACAGGTGATCAACAGAAAAGAGCCAATAAGATTGCCAGAAATGCCGCTAAAAGAACCGGCATTAAAGGTGGTTTAATAGGTAAGCTTGCTGGTGGGGACAAAATGTCCAAAGCTCAGATAGGGCAGACTCGTGCGATGCTTAAGCGCGCGGAAGATGACTTTAAGAAGCATGGAGAGATTAAGTCTAAAATTCTCAAAAAAGCAAGTATGAAAGATATACAAATCATGCGAAGAGCTTTAAAGCAGCAAGTTCGGTACTCTAAGAAAACGAACTTCTCTATACAGAAACAGTTCAAGCGCACAGGTTTAGTAGTAAAGAAAATGTGGCTACAGACAAAAAGAGCAGGAACGGGAGCACTACGCGCCATAGGTAGGACAGCTCAATTCACTGGCAAGATGGTAGGCAAAGCTATGAAAATGGCAGGTATTATCGGCGCACTTATGATGGTGTGGGAAATAGGGCAAAAGATAATGGAAGCTCCATTTACTTTGGTCAAAAAGATACTAAGCGGTATTGATTTTATCATCAACGGGGTTATAGCCGGTTTCAATAAGATAGTTAGTTCTATACCTAAATTCTTGCTTCCAAAAAGCATGGAAGACGGTATTCAAATGGTATCCGATCTATCTGGTTCTTTTGAGAAGTCCTCGATAGGCGGTTTCTTAAAGAACATGGAAGATACTGCAACAGCTACAAGAGTGGCAAAAGAAGAACAAGAAGCATTTAATGAGACATTAGATGTGATGAAAGAAGATCTAGATAGTATCATAGGAAAGCTAAAAACAAAGAATGGTTTAAACAGAGAATCAGTTGCTCTCAACGCCATAGGTAGCCTAGGAATAGGAGACGCTATGGCCTCTGCAGGTGGCGACCCTACAAAGATGGCGGCTGTTCAGTCTAAGTTCTCTCAAGTAGGCAAGGTAAGCTCGAAAGTAGGGGACGCCTTAAAGAGTGGAGACACCTCAGAAGTCCAAAGATTAGAGCTAGCTTCTCAAGCTGCAACAAGCGGAATGAGAGCACTAGATGATTCTATCTCTAACATTAGGCAAAATATTGGTTCTGGCGATCTAATGAAAGCTCGAGTCTCTTTACAGGCGCTAGAGACAGAGGCTAATGGTGTAGCAGTAGCAGCAGGTAAAGCTCTTGGCCCAGACTCTGCTTTCGCCTCTGAAGCACTAAGTAAGTTCAGTGAAGCGTTAGGAGAGAATGTAAATACCAAGGAATACATAAATGACTTAATAGCAATTGAAGCTGCACAGAAGGCACTCAATGTCTCAAACACATATGCAGGCTTTTTAGGGACGGAGAGAAATAAAATAGTCAGTGCACAGATTACTTTAGCTCAAACCTTACTAGACCAAAAGATATTAGAAGCAAAGATTATTGCCGAAAAAGATCCTGTCAAGCAACAAGAGCTAATAAACCTGAGAGAAGAGTTAGCTATAAAAACCAAGTTAGCCGAAATAGAAAAAATAAAGAGTACCGAAGGAGCTTTGTCAGGAGCTGCAGCGCAGACTACCGCAGTATTGGGCGGCATGGAAAGTACCGGAGAAGGTAAGGAGAAGAAAGTAGAACTGGAAAGTTTTTCTCAGTTAGCAGATTTCGTAAGCCCTATGAATGAAGAGTTAGCCAAAATGGGTCCAGAGGGAGAGTTCATGAGCACCGCTATAAGTGGCTTCCTTACTTTAGGCGAAACCATGCAAACCGCAATGGAAGACGGAAAAATTAGTATGTCAGAAGGTTTATCGGTAGCTGCTACAGCAGTTACCGCAATGTCGGGCATATTTGCAGCGCAGGCGAAAGCTAAGGTAGCAGGTGTAGATAAAGAAATTGCTGCAGAAAGAAAGCGTGACGGAAAATCAAAACAAAGTCTAGCAAAAATAGCGGCTCTAGAAAAGAAAAAAGATTCTATTAAAAAGAAAGCTTTTGAGAAAGAGAAGAAGATGAAGATGGCTTCCATAATTATATCTACTGCTCAAGCAGTAGCAGGTTCGATCGCCGCAAGCCCTCTGACTTTTGGTCTGCCTTGGTCAGCAATTAACTTAGCTATGGGTATGGCACAATTGGCCGCTGTTAAGTCAACTACGTACGAAGGTGGTGGTAGTGCCGCATCTGCAGGAGGAGCAGCTGCAGGTCCAAGCTCTGTCTCTCAAGGAGAAAGATCAAATTCAGTAGATCTATCGAAGTCGCAGAGTGCTGTAGGTGAGTTAGGATATGCTCGCGGTCGAGAAGGTTTAGGAAATGCTAACAACTTTAAGCCTGCATTTACTGGAGCTCGTTACAGAGCAGCCGGCGGTAGCACAGGGTTCATGGTAGGAGAGCAAGGACCTGAACTATTTATGCCTGACACACCAGGAACAATTGTACCTGCAGGAGATACTGCAGCAGCAGGCGGAGCGGGGTCTAATGTAAGTTTTAATATCTCAGCGATGGATTCAGCAGGTGTAGAAGATGTATTAATAAGACAGAGAGCAAATATAATAGCAATGATAAGAGAATCAGCAAACCAAGTAGGAGACACATTCCTAGAGAACGTGGATACTGCGAGTGAAGGAGCAACAATCTAATGGCATTTACACATGTACTACCGGATCCGAATAACCCAATAACCCACGCGGGGGCTAGCACTGGAACGCTTCCTGTCAATGGACCTGGGTATGCTTCCGTGTCTCTAAAATCAGTACTACCTAGTATGACTACTAGAACTAACTCTGGGCGAGCAATTGTTCGTAATATAGCAGGACATAAGTGGGAAATAAGCATAAGCTACAACCCACTTACTCGTGCCGAGTTTGAGCCTATGCACGCTTTTCTTCTTCAAAAGAAAGGTGCTACCTCTGCGTTCTTTGTGTCGCTGCCTCAATACATTGCCCCACAAAACGCTACTTTTGCTACTTACCTAGCTACTAGCGCTTTGAAGCCTACTGCTGATGTACCGGCCGGTAAAGATACATTTATGTTAAATACTAAGTCTGGTACTACGTTTGTTCTTGACACCCACAAAACTCCTTCTCCAGGAGACATTTTTACTATAACAGATACTAACGATACCAATCATGTAAAAGTATATATGATTACTAGAGTAGAACACAATGACGATTATTCGACAACTCCTCGGCCTACTATAAATGAGCTTAAAATTAGCTTTACTCCGCCTTTGCAGAGATCTGTACAATCATCGACCACCACTGTGGATTTTACAGATGTAAAGTTCCGAGTAATCAATAAACAAAAGGATATAGGGTACAACTTAGACGTTAATAACTTATACAAACTATCACTCAGTCTAGAGGAGGCCCAACCGTAATGGCACTTAGAGAAATTAATGCAACACTAAAACAGGCACTTATTGATAATGTGCCTTTTACGTATGCTCACTTATTAAAGTTTGAGCGTCCTACAAAAGTATCTCAATATTTGGGAGTAGCTTCTACAGACTCTAAAAACTATACTTATATATCAGACGCACCTTATGATATCGTGTTTGATGATGGCGATGGTAATGGACCTCAAGTATATAGAGCAAACAAGCTTGTTAAAGCTGGTTCTGTAAACGAGACTATAAAGGCGAAAGCATCGAGTATTAATATAGTACTCGATTCCTCTACTTTGGACTCTCAAGCGATTGAGCCTCGTTTTATTACTGTATCGACTACAGAGGGTGGCACTGGTACACTAAACGCCACCGGGGTTACTAACTTTGTAGAGCTTGGATTTAGAGAAGGGGATAAAGCGACAATTAGGTCAAGTAATAGCAGCTTTGACGGTGTATCTGTCATAATTAGGACATTTATAAACGGAGGCAACGGGTTTACCTATACTGCAGCTACTACAATGCCTGAAATATCACTGTCAGCCTCTGCTGATGTCACCAGTATTGATCTTACGTCCGAAGAACTAACCGCCCTTACAACAGCCAAAGAAGTTACCTCGTATACTAGCTATATTAATCGAGAAGTTTACGTACATAAAGTATTTATTGCTCCAGAGTTTACTACTTTATCTAATGGCGACACTATTTCAGCAGGAAGTATAATCGGAGGAGCAAATAATAGTCCCGGTAGTGTTCAGGGCGGTATATTAACTTTTCGAGGGATCATATCTAAAGCTGCTCTAACCGATGGACCTGGGTCCTCTACTATTACGTGGACTGCAGCCAGTCATTGGGCGGACTTTAATAGAGTACAAGGACGAAGAACGGAAGATACATCACATAGAGCTGTAAACGCTGACGGTTTGCCAGACAGGGAAGCTGCCATACGGGAAGCTTATGCAGACGATTTAGGTTTTGCACACGCAACCACGTCAGTAAATCTTACAGCAGTATACCAGAAAACTGAAACTCGAGTAGAAGTTGACGTAGATAAAAACTGGTATGGAGGGGTTAGCGACGTAGATACTAAAGAAGTAGAGTACGATGTACCTACCGAACTAGATCTTAAGTTCAACTTGCAAGCCAAATATCTACCTGTAGTATATGGAGTACAGAGAGTAGATACTATACCCTTCTTCGTAGATACTAGAAACCACGAGTCTACGGAAGTACACTCATGCTACGCGATAGCGGAAGGCCCTATAACAGGCCTGTATGATATACATCTTAACGGGAACAGTTCTATTTGTACCGATGAATCTGATTTTGATGTTCGAGGCACAAATGTAGCCGCTTCTGACTCTGATGGAAGAACGGATTTCTTATGTAAAGGCTATCAAAATCGTGGCAATACCTTAAGAGGATATAATGCCGTTGAAAATCAACCTGTCCTAGTTACAGAGAATAACGTAGGCGAAACCGATTGGTTTAGTGTAACCAATAATGCAGGCGTAGTCCCTTTAACAGAGTCATATAGTGTACCTAATTATACTTTGCTGAGCGCACCTGTAGGCAATACAGGTATACTACATGGACTATCATATTCTTTTGACAACCCGTTAAAAACAGACTTGACGTTCCATAATGGTGGTGGGTATCAAAAAGCAGATAACGATCTAGTCTCTATTGCTCAAACTACTGCCACTACAGCAGGTGGAGTAATTAAAAACTTCAAGGTACAAAAAGACTACTACGTAGGCAAAGAGACGTACTGGGGGCCTAATCACAGGGTACTGGATACTTCTTATATACACGCCAAATTCAAGATAGACGAAGGCGAAACAGATTTACCTAAGTTTAAGATGGTAGTTAGAGGTGTAGCGGTAAAATGCTACAACTATGATAATTCTTACGCCAAAGATAAGAGAGCTGGATTTGGAAGCGCAGACCCACTTAACTTTGAGTTAGGCGACACTGTCACCTTAAAGAAGACTAGCAACGGCGACCCGCTTATATCAGGCAACTTTACAGTTACCGATAAGTGGTTTGTTTATGGGGCGGACGGCTTGCCCGAGTATAGGTTTAAGGTACAGAATGCTTCTGAGAACTACCCAACTATACCTGAAAATACGCACTTTTACATGGAAAAAGGTTCTCACAGATGGTATATGGCAACTCATGACGCCTATGTAGCAAAAGACACAGCTGTACCTGCTCCTTTGAGCAACACCGTAAGTGCACGAGGAAACAAACAATTAACTATATCAGGGTCTTCTCCTGTAGAAGCTGCGCTGTCTCTAGACACTCCTACTGTTAGTTTAGTTTCTAATGCTAATCCATCTTTTGCTTCGGGTAACTTCGCTGGATTTCTATATACTGCCGGATCAAACATAATCTCTAATCTAGGTACTTCAAACTGGAGTAACGTTGGCAGCAGTAGTATCACTACAGTTATAGTAAGTAATGGTATACAACTGCACTCAGGAGCAAGTACTACTACAAATATGTACGTGGGCCTAACAATTGAGCTAACAAGAACTTTGGCAGACGGTACTACGTATGTGCAAACAAGAAAAATCACAGACTACCATGCTTCTAGAGTAGCTATAGTAGATGTTCCTTGGGATACAGGATATATGCCTGGTTTCGGTTTAGAAACAGGAGAAACAGATACATTTACGTTGTTTACAGGTATTGACGAAAGACCGACTACTAACCCTGCTATGCAACTCTTGGATTATCTTACTTCAGAGAGGTACGGTAAAGGTCTAAAAGAATCAGATGTAGATTTACCTACGTTTAAATCTGCAGCAGCAGACTGCGATCAGCAAAGTACAGTTACAGTAGTAGCTAACGGAAGTGTTACTGTTGCAAACGGAGCCCAATACCGCTATGGTACTGCGGGGAGTGTCTCTGGGTATTTTCGAGGTACAGTAGAGAGTTCTGTGGAACGTACTATAGGAGGAAGCCCATACACAGAGATAACTTTTACAAATGTAATAGGAAAGCTAGCAAAAAAATGGAACAAGTATACTAGTTGGGCAGCGAATGAGCTTATCTGGAACCCTGCGACCGGAGAACTAAAAACGGCACAAGCTGGGCAACAGACTAACTTCACAGGTACTACTATAACGTCTTTGAGCCTTACTAAAGTATCTGGAGATGGGTCACCAACAACAATAGCACTAGACGTTACAACGTTCAAAGCAGGAAATAACAACCCTGTAGTTAAAAAGTACACTACTAACTTTAATACTTATAGTGGATCAGGGTACTCATTATATGATGCCGATGATATAAAGTATTGGAAATATATCGGGTGGGACGATAACACACAAAGACATGCTACTCGTCACCAAATGAACCAATCTATTAATACTTCTCAACCTCTTTTTACTAATGTAAATAAGATGCTGGATCAGTTTAACGGCATGTTACGTTATTCACTGGGCAAGTACCAGCTGAAGATTAAGTCTAAAGCTCCTTCTACTTTTGATGTAATAGAAGATATAGATGCAGGAGATATAATTGGTGACTTAAAGATTACTGATTCTGGCAGTAAGAAAACTTTTAACTCTGCTAACTTGTCATTTCCTGACCCTCAGAATAAGTTTGAGAATAGAGATATTTCATTTTTTGACTCAAAGTTTTTGAAAGAAGACAAGGGTCTACCCAAGAATCTCTCTTACCAATGTAGGGGCATAACTAACTATTTTAATGCTCGCTTCAACATAGTACAGAAACTAAAAGAGTCTAGGTACGGCTTAACTGTAAACTTTAAAATAGGTCCACAAGGACACGCGTTGTTGCCTGGGGAAATTATACGCATAACCTACCCTAGATTTGGGTGGGCTACTAAGTCTTTCCGTATAACCAGCCTCACGTACTCTCCAGATTGTTTAGCTACTGTAACTGCGGATGAGCATAATAATGATGCCTACGTGGTAGACAGTACCCAGGAAAGTGTAGATACACTCTTTACACCTGGTGGTATCGCAATAAAACCTATACCAGACTCCCCTACTGCACTAGCTACATCTGCACCTAGTGCTGGCGGTATTGGTTTAACTTGGGTACATAGTGCGTCTTTTAGACCTACTACCCACTTTCTCGAAGTGTGGAGAAGCGATACTAATAGTAGATCTATTTCTCAAGCTATAACAGCTAACTCTGCTCCTAACAGTAACGCAGCTTACACTGACGTAGTAGTTAGTAGTAATACGGGAATTGCTGTAGGACAGCTAGTTAAGTACAGAAACTCTCCTACTAATTTAGTGGTTCAGGCCATAAACGGCACCACTATAACCCTATCTGCTCCGGTAGAGATAGTAGACGAAACCGTACTTTTGTTTTTCGTTGCCAAAAAGATAGCTACATTAGGCGACGAAGTAGAGTACACAGATACAATACTTAGTTCTGCAACCTCTGTAGATAGATACTACTGGGTGCGCTACGCAGTACGTGTTCAAGAAGCGGGTACGGGCGCAGTAAAAATAAAAGAATCGTTCTCTCCTTTCCACCCTACCAGTGCTACCGGCGGGGTTGTAGGAACAAACCAACCTGCGGGAAGTCCAAGAACTCTTACTATATTTTCAGGTGCCAACGGGCAGTCGGGTAACTTTATACAGTACGATGTAGACTCGATAAATCCAAACCCTAACGCAGTTACATTAACAGCTGTACCAGGAAATGTTGCAGGGACTCAAAGCTACGTATGGACGGTAGCAGTGCCAGGCGGGGCTTTCAGCGCAGTACCTAGCGCAGGCAATAATGCTACTCAGGCGTTTACTCTTCCAACTAATTTATCTGGGCTGCCAAAAATTATACGATGTGTGATGACCGATACGGTAGGAACTACAGAGTACACCGCAGAAGCAACTCTAGAGTTTTACGGAACACGAGTTGTAGCAGACGGTGAAGATGGTGCTGCCGGCATTAGCACCGGCCAACTAGCAGATAGGTTCATGTTATCTAGAACTGCTGCAGCAGGTGACATTACGTTTAGTACACTTAATAATGCGGTTAAATTAGTAGACGCAGATGGTACTGATAATGAGATAGGTATGGTATTGCCCGCTAAGAGTGTTATACCTGGACAGAAGTACGATGTAAGTTTCGCATACAAAGCAGATAGCGCGGACAATGATGGACTCTATGCACGAATCAATGCAGACACTAGCGCCTTATCGGCAGGAAATACTGCAGTAGCTAGTGGAGGCTTTCACGAGACAGGAGTTAAAGACGTAACCAATACAGGTTCAGCTGTACCAGGTTTCTTAAACGGTAGTGTACTTAGTAATGTTTCAGTATCTACGTCTTGGCAGGTTAGGACATTTGTATATACTGTCCCTGCTACTGCAGTTGTAGCAAGTCTACAGTTTTTGAGATGGTCAGGAATGTCATCTGCTACTAACGCACTCTACATTAAAGACGTAGAGTTTAATTTGCAAGGAGAAGCTGGAGCAGCTGGAGATGATGGTTTTACTCTTTCTTCGCGTCTACCTGCATTCACGTTTAGTGCACCAGCTAACGGAAACATAGCAGACCTTACAGGCTACTCTGGGTTCTTTGACCTCAAAAAGGGTACTACTGCATTTACATATGATAATACTGTGGCCTATGCAACAAATAGCTGGAGATACGGAACCTTTAGTAGCTCTACCACTGGTGGTGTTGGAGATCTCAATATAACCGTTGCAAGTAATGGTCAATTATCTATCAACTCTAATTCTCCGTTTACTACAGGGACAAGTATTTTAGACGCTCACTTTGATGTACAGATTTTAGACAATAACAACAGTGGTGCGGTAATCTCAACAATGAGAACGTCGTTCACAAAAGCCAAAGCGGGTGCAGATAGTACTGCGGTTGGAGTACGTGGATCTGGTATATTTACCTTCGAGGAGGTAAACACGGCCCAGATAAACAATACGTACGCCACAAGCTGGGCTGGGACTCTTAATAATGCCAGTGCTCAAGCAGTTGCAGCAGCAGTTATAGCAGCAGCATCTGATAACAGGATTAGACCAAACGATAGAATCACCGTTACGGATAATAGCGCAAACCTAGCAGGAACTAGAATATATAATGGAAGTGTACAATCATCTGGCACTTCTGTAAGTGCTAGCAACTTTAGCTCGCTAGTAGTAGAGACCTTCCCAGGTAGTGTAATCGTAGATGGTACATTGTCAGCAGATAAGATAAATGGTGGCACAATTAGTGGTAATAATGTCAATGTACGCTCTAACTTAGTGATTGGAGCATCAAATGCGGCAGGTGCAATTTATAGCCATGGTAAATCTAGTGCTAGTAGTGCCACAAATGGATTCTATCTAGGCTCAGACTCTAGTGGTGCTACTGTGTTTGCTATCGGCGGTGGAGGCAGTAGTAGTGGTGGAACCACTATGACTGAAGACGGTATCCGCGTAAGAGACGACACTGGTGCAATCCGAGTTAAGATAGGCGACCTATCACAGCTTTAAAAAATATAACTTGACAAAATTTGTCAGAGGCAATATAATGTACGACATGGAGAAAAAATATGTCAGCAGGTAAATACAACATAACTATAGATCAAGGCTCTACTTTTGGTCTTACAATGACCATAAAAGAAGATGGTAGTGCCAGGGATCTCTCTGGCTATCAAGCTCGTGCACATCTTAGAACTAAGGCGGAAAATACCGCTACTCCTGGGGCAACCTTTGCAGATGGTACTATTGTATTTACCTGCACTGGTAGTACTGGGGCAGCGGAACTGCAGAGCAACGGTATTATAAATATGGACCTTACAGCAGTACAAACTGCGGGAATCACCGCAGGCTCCTACGTATATGACTTAGAAATATTCGCAGGTAGCACAGTAACTAGAATGATACAAGGTCGCGCAAACGTGACGAGGGAGATAACAAGATAATGGCGATTACAATAGATGTGACCCCCAAGAATACAACGATAAGCCCAACTGAAGGTGTAACTACAACTCTGGATATAACTACTAGTATACCTACTATTAGTTCATTTAGACCTCTAATAAATGCTATTGATGTAGGTGGAGATGGCTCCCTTACATATAATAGTAGTGACGGAAACTTCACTTATACTGGCCCAAGTGCGACAGAAGTTCGTGCGCATCTTAGTGCCGGCACTGGCGTATCGTATTCTAGTGGTCAATTTTCTATTGGTCAAGATGTAGCTACTAATGCTACTCCCACTTTTACATCCACTACAGTTGCTCAATCCAACATACGTAACGGGGCAGCGCCATACCTCAATTTCTATAATGCAAAAAACATTGCAGGCGGGCTGAGTACATCTTCCACAGAGTTTACAGGAGTAATTCCCTTTTACGGCATTGCTATTGATACTGACAATTCCGACGCCGAATCATATAAGCCAGCTGCCAGAATCTTTACCAAGTTCAGTAACTGTACGGAATCAGCTTTAGCTGGTCAAATGGTTTTTGAAGTCACGAAAGCTGGTGCTACCAATTGGTCAATGGCTGGTCCAAACCCAAAAAATGTAATGGTACTAGATCCTGGTACTGTTACTATAGGGGTGTCGGGAACCTCAAATGCTTTAGATCTTACCGACTTGGTGGTAAACGGTTCTCTTGATATTAACGGTAATGCTGATATATCAGGTAATCTAACTGGCGTAGACACCCTTACGGCAACAAATCTTGTAGGTACATTAGCTACTGCTAATAGAAATGAAATCTTTAGTAATGTAAGTGGTGATATAACAATTGCAGCTGGTGGGGCCGCTACAATTCAAGCCACCTCAGTTGAAAACAGTATGCTAGCTGGTTCTATTACAAATGCTAAATTATCAAACTCTACTATTACAGTATCGGATGGATCGAATACAAGTCCTGTTGCTCTAGGTGGTACTCTTTCTTTTACTGGTACTTCAAATGAAGTAACTGTTGCTGAAAATGCTGGTACAGTTACTATTGGATTACCCGATGATGTAACAGTTGGAGGAGATCTAGTCGTAACTGGCGATCTTACGGTGAATGGTACAGAAACTATACTTAACTCCACAACATTAACTGTTGATGACAAGAATATTGTTCTTGGGAACGTAGACACACCGACAGATACTACTGCAGACGGTGGCGGCATAACTCTTAAAGGCACAACTGATAAGACACTTAACTGGGTCGACTCAACTGATTCATGGACATCTTCGGAGCATTTTGAATTAGCTTCTACAAAAACATTTAGAATCAATGCTAATGAAGTGTTGAACCAAACAACTCTAGGTTCTACTGTACTTGCTTCATCACTGACAAGTGTTGGTGCTTTAGATAGTGGCTCTATTACTTCAAACTTTAGTGATATCGATATTGGTGATAATGTTGTTACTGCTGCAGAATTTGTTGGCGATTTAAGAGGGGCTGTAAGATTTCAAGCAAAAGCTGGCGAATCATTAGCAAAGGGAGATGTGGTTTATATCTCTGGCGTTAGCGGACAAAAACCCGTAGTAAGTAAAGCCCAAGCAAACTCTGCAGCCACGATGCCTTCATTTGGACTAGCTAATGCAGCCGTTAGTGCTAATGCTAATATTGAAGTTATTTCGTTTGGCACATTTGCACATGGTAATACAACAGGCGGTGCTGAAGAATGGGAATTCGGTGATATACTATATGTAAGCGCAGCAACGGCTGGAGCATTAACAAATGTTAAACCTGCAGGTGCTGCTAATTTAATTCAAAATGTTGGTAAAGTTGAAAGAGTACATGCATCGTCTGGATCTATTATGGTTGCAGGAGCTGGCAGAACCGCGGCTACTCCCAACCTAGATACTGGAAAGTTCTTTATAGGCGATTCTAATAACTATTCAACGACTGGTTCTTTTAATAACCAATTTACTAATACAAGTGGTACGATCTCTTTAAATGGTGCTAACATTACAACAGTTGGCACTATTGGAACTGGTACTTGGCAAGGTACTGCGATTGCGAATGACTA
>Ga0208134_1000239_pt1 | contig 35025 bp, 55 predicted proteins | sample VirMetDEL_Mar_31_FD_184515 | JGI IMG/M metagenome (GOLD analysis project Ga0208134, IMG submission 184515) | Aqueous microbial communities from the Delaware River and Bay under freshwater to marine salinity gradient to study organic matter... | ecosystem: Environmental > Aquatic > Marine >...
ATGTTGTTGATGCTTACGCTAATGATCCTTTAATAAAATTAGCTACAAATACAAGTAGTAATGTAGAAGTAGAAATGAGAACCGCAACCACGTCTTACAATGCGGGTATTGGTGTGGTAACAAGCGGTTATGATTTTAATATATTTACAGAGAATACCCCAAAACTCACTATCGCATCGGGGGGTAATGTAAATATTTCAAGTACATCAAGTTTTGGTAAGTTAAATGTTAAAGCAAACGGCACAAATCCTTATGAAGGGGTAAATGTTGGAAGTTCTGCTGATGATTCAAAATACGCTTACATATCACACAACGGCACTCAAGGCTTAATAGGAAGTACGGGAGCAAATACATATACGCCTCTTTCTCTTCAAACTAGTGAACAAGATAGGCTCACCATCTCAACGGGGGGTAATGTGCTAATAGGAAGTGGTACTCCAAATATTTCTAAATTAGAGGTTGGAGGAGAAACAAGGATAGTATATAATAAAGCGGTAGGTGGTGCTTACCCATTAGATGATTCGGGGTTTTCGGGCATAATAACGGTTAATAGTAACAACTCTACGAATAGTTTATCGGGGATAGCAATGTATGCTAAATCGGATTATAACTCGGGAGTAGGCATATTCGCTAAAAATATGGGGGGGAATCTTGCCGATATGGTTTTCTTTACGGGAACGAGTACCGCTTCGGTTAATGAATCTATGCGCATCACATCGGGGGGTGATGTACAAGCCAAAAGAGTAAGGAGTAATACTGTGGGAGATGTTGCGCTAAGTATTAACCCAAGTGATTCATCAATGCATTACGGTTTTAGAGTAGATTCAACAAACAATAATCTAAACTTAGATAATGTCGATGATTCAACAAATCTACTCTCTGTCTCATCGAATGGATTAGTAACATTAGATTCAAGTATTGTTTTAGATGATAACGAAGGATTGTTTTGGGGTGCTACAAGTGGATCAAACGAATATATTGTTAATAATGGTTCAGATTTAATATTAGGTACGGGAGGTTCTGCAAAACTCACCATCAAATCGGGGGGTGCAGTAGGGATTGATAATTTATCACCCGATAGTTTTAGCGGTAGCGGAAGCACATCTTCATCTTTAGTTATAGGCAAAGGAACAAGTGGTATTTCACCACAATTAACGCTATGGCAAGGAAACTCAGCACAAGCAACTATTAATTTTGCAAGTTCTAATACGGGAACGGGGCAATACGAAGGGAGAATACGTTATACAAGAGACACGGGAGTAATGGATTTTAGAGTTAATTCTAATGATGCACTCTCCATCTCATCGACGGGTACAACAACTGCATCAAGAGGCGATGCGGGTACATTAATCCAAGCAACTAGTAGTTCGGGTGCGGGTAGTGGAATAATTAACTTTTTTTCAAGTCTGCCATCAAGCGCAGACAACACAAATTGTTCCCATTTTCAAGGGACAACTCAAGGCATTAATTCTTGGCGGTTATATGGGAACGGTTCATCTTCTTGGACTAGTGATAGCAGACTTAAAAGAGATATTGAAACAACAAGAGATGGTTACATTGATGATGTAAAACAATTACGAGTTGTTAAATACAAATGGAAAAATGATCCAAATAGTTCTTTAGAATTGGGACTTATAGCGCAAGAAGTGGAAACTATATTTCCATCACTTGTTGTTGAGGATAAAAATTCGGTTGGAGATGAGGTTTTATATAACGAAGATGATAAAATTCCTAACGGCAAAAAGGTTGGAGATGTTAAAATAGAAGGGACAACTTACAAATCAGTTAAATATAGTGTGTTACCAATGATTTTACTTAAAGCTATCCAAGAACAACAAACCATAATAGAAGATTTAAAAGCAAGAATTGAAACATTAGAAGGGTAAGCATTACCTACATTATTAAAACAAGAGTAAATTATGAAACAAATAGAACCAATAGATGTTTGGCAGAATGGAACAACGAAAACTGCCGTAAAATTACAAGCACAAGGTACAAGTGTAACCTTGGGACAAGCAGCCTCTTTTTATTGGCAATTGCTGACAGAAGAAGGTTATCAAGTAGCAAATGGTAATCTTGGAATTAGTGGTGAACAATACGATGCTTGGGGTGCTGATGATGATTACGTTTATACTATTATAGCAGAGGATTTAAACCTAGTGATTGTAGGTGATTGGGTTGATCCATCGGTTGACGCATCAGCATAATATTATTTATCTTTGAATATTATTAATTAAAACAAATACAGAATGTTTGAAAACAAAACAATTACATTTAAGGAGGCAGAGGATTATCACAAAGGATTAATTCTCTTAACTAATGCAATAGAATCTTCACAAGAGGGCGTGGGATTTGATTTAACTTATTTATTAAATAAGGCAATAAAGAAGATGGAATCAGATTCACAATCAATGGTAGATGCTAAGAAGCAAATGCTTGAGGTTTACGGCACTTTAGAGGAGAATGGTACACTAACACTATCCGAGACAAACGAAGACGTTATAGCCTCTGTAAATAAGGATTTGAACGACTTCTATGCTAAATCAGATGAGTTTAGTGTAATTAAGGATAAAATCAACATAAAAGATATAAAGCATCTTAGGATAAAGCCAAGTTTTTTGGTTCTCTTTGATCAATATCTAGACGGTTTAGAAGAATATGAATGATAGTACTAAAGATGTAAGGGCATATATTTATGGGTTATTAGATGATAATATAATCTATGATGCTAGTGCAGTCCCCGTAGTGGCTAAAGCTACAGACCAAACTACATATCCCTTCATTGTTGTACAAGCAACGGGATTGGTTGACGATCCCTTGAAAGATAGATTTGGGGGTGTGTATGAGGTGCAAGTCCAAGTACACACCAAATACCCATTAAATTATGGAGGACAAGATGATTGCGATGATATATCCAATTTAATACTCCAACAGATAAGAGTTAGAAATGCTACATCAGATTTTGGTGCTGACACAATGTATATATTTAAACAGACCACCCAAAGGTATTTAGATGATGATGATGGGCAATACGAATATTTTACTAAAATATTAGTGTTTGAGTCAAATGTGATAAGTAATGCTTAATGGAAGTTTATTTGTTTTATATCTTGATGACGATCAACTTCTACTTTCAAAATCCAATAATATATCATTTAGTGGTGAAACGCATGACATATCTACTAAGATACCGATCATAGTATCATCTGATACTAGTTACTATTGGGAGGCTGCAAATACAAATTGGGAGTCATCTAATTTCACTTGGGATCAAACTTTATATCAGACTGCCTATTCGGGATGGAGGGATATAATGATGGGAATAAGATCGGGTAGTTTTTCTGCTGATGGATTATTAGAGATTAAATCAGAAGGTCTTTTTTGGGAAGAAACAAATCATTATTGGGATTCTTATAATATTAATTGGGAGAATGCTCCTAAAATACAAAGCGTTTCATCTGTTTTAGACCAATACCTAATAGAAAGAACTAAATTAAAGTTTGATTTAGTAAGTGATGGAGTTGCTTATTTTAGTGGATATTGCTATGTTAATCAATATGAGGTGATAGCAAACAATGAGGATGTTCTCTCTTATAACGCAGATTTTAATATTACGGGGGTTACTGAGTAATAATATTCTTTTTTTTATTTATCTTTGAGTAAAATATTAAAAAATGAGTGTAATCAACGGAACTGAACTAACTTTATATGTACCTAATAACGATGCATCCGCAACTGCTGATACTTGGATAGCTGTAGCATTATCAAAGTCTTCAAGTTTATCTATTTCGGGAGAAAACCCCGATATATCTACAAAGTCAAGTGAGGGATGGACTGAAGTAATCGGTGGTCAGAAGAGTTGGAGTATAGACTTTGAAAGTATGGTTGATCTTTCACTTACCGCAGAAGCATCGGGAGTTGCTCAAACTAATACGGGTATACTTACCTTGTGGACATATTTTTCTCAAAGAGCAAAACTAAAAGTAGCTTGGGGACAAGGAGGTAACTTTTGGTATGGTTTCGCATACATAAGTTCTTTAGACCAAAGCGCAGAGGTAGAGCAACCCGTTAGTTTTAGTGGTAATCTAGTTGGAAGTGGAGTACTTGCTTTAGGAACTTCAAATCCTCCAACATTTGCAGCACCTTAATTATATTAATTAAACAATAATTTTATGGCAACAAACAAACACAGAGGCACTTGTCTAATAGACATTGGTGGAAAAAAAAGAGGACTAGTCTTCAATATGAATACTTATGCAATATTTTGTGAAGGTATGGATGTTGAATTATCTCAAATAGAAGAAGCCTTTAATGGTAAAAAACAAGCTAAAGCATTCTGTTGGCTATTGTATGCTGGATGCGTGGCATATGATGAGAAGAGTAGTGTTTCTATAGATTACACTATTCATGAGTTCTACGATTGGGCAATGGATATATCAGAGGATGATTCCGCAAAAGTGATGAATACAATGATAGGTTCTAGAGATTTAAAGAACGACAAGAACAACGGATTATCTAGAAATGTTGTAGAATCCAACAAAAGCGATTCAAAAAAAAATTAGTTACATGGGATGATATACTAGACCAAGCAATTGGTACTCTAGGAATATCTCCCGATATCTTTTGGAACATGACTTGGTCAGACTTTTTAAGGTCTATTGAGTCATGGGTTCATAATCATAATCAGCATTGGGATAGAACAAGGTACTTAGCTACTTTGACTATCAATTGCTCTTTTGGTAACAAGAAAAGAATATCTCCAAAAGACCTCTTTAAACTTCCTCACGACAATGCTGACGAAAAGAAAACTCCTCTACCTACTCACGAAGAGATAAAATCTATTATTGGCAAGGCAGTAAAATTACCTATATAATATTAGTTAAATTTGTGTTATGGCATTAGGAGACAATAAATTATCAGTTTTCGTTTCACTCAGAGCGGAACAATTTCAGAAAGGAATAAAGAAAGTACAATCGGGTTTTAAGACATTAAACAGAACTATTGGTGCTTTTTCAACCGCTTTTGTTGGTCAACAAATATTTCAATTATCAAAGCAATTTGCCGATGCTGCTGGTGAGATGGAAACCGTTGAGCGTAGCTTTGCTAGGTCTTTTGCTGGAATATCTAGTTCTGTTGAAACTGAGTTAGGTAAATTAGCTGACTCACTTAATAGAAATGAGACACAACTTAAAAAAGGAGCGGTTTCTTTTAACGCATTCTTTAGTGGATTAGGTTTTGTAAGTAAAGAGGCTGCTAATATGTCTGTTAAAATGCAGACATTGTCTTTAGATTTAGCCTCATTTTTTGGTATAGCAGATTCAAATGCACAAAAAAGATTCTTGTCTGCATTAGCTGGTTCTCCCGAAGTTTTAGATCAATTTGGTATTAACCTAAAACAATCAGCTTTACAATTAGAATTGTATAGGATGGGTTTAACCTCAACCGTACAAAATACTAGCGAGGTAATAAAAACACAAGCAAGGCTTAATATAATAATGCAAGCCATGACTGATTCGGGTATCATTGGAGATGCAGCTAGAGGATTAGATACCTATCAAGGTAAATTAAAGCAATTTGATGCTGCTTGGATTACTTTTTCTGAATCAATGGGAACGGTAGTTATACCAGCCATAGTAGCAACACTATCAGCAATAAGTAAATTATTTAAGGCTTTTGTAAAATTTAAAGAAGTACTTACTTTTGATCCTAGAGATGAAAGTGCGCTCCAAAGAAGTGGTAGGCTCAAGGAGGAACTAAAATTACTTAAAGAAAAGTATACTTTAACTCAATTAATAGCGAATGCTACTCCTAAAGTTGAGAATAAAACTACAAAGCAAACAAGAGAAGCGGAAGAAGCAGTTAGAGAAATTCCAGCTGGTGAAACACTAATTAAAAGTCAACAAAGAATATTAACAAAAGAAGAACTTAAAGATTTACTTACATTAAATAAATTAATTAAAAATGCTAATCAACTAAAGAAATCATTTAACGATGCTGGTCTTGACACAAAAAGTATTTCTAAGGATATATTACGTCTGACCGACATGAAGAGGGTGATTGATGTTAAAGTCGCTGATCAGATAAAAGAAGAAAAAACAACAAGGGATGGAATTTTACAAGGAATACAATCACAAATTGATTCAATTAACGGTAAGGTTGAAAAAGAGAAGGAATATGATTCATTACTTAAATTAAGTAGTAGAGAACTTTTAGAACTAGCTGAAACTCAAGGAAAGATAAACGAACTAGAAAGCGAAAGAGTTCGACTTACGGGTGAAGGCAATGAGGAGTTAGAAGCATCAAAATCATATTACGAAGATTTAGTTAGTCTATCTAGTAGAATAAAGCCAATAAAAGATATGCCTAAAAGTCAAGTTTCAATAGGTAGTAAGGAACTTAATATGAAGACGGGTCATATCGAAAGGGTAACGTCTGATGAGGCAAAAGATAATTTAGGTAACCTTTTGGGTTTAGGTACGGTAGCTGAACAAACGGCTAATTTTGATGAATTAATGGCTAGAGTTAGTAAAAACGTGACTAAAGTTGCTGTTGCAGCATCAAACGGATTTAAGAATGCCTCTGAAAAAACAAAAGAAGACCTTTTATTATGGATTGATGTATTAAGACCAATAACAGATGCGGTGGCACAAATTTGGTCTCAAATATTAACACCCCCCGATAATACTATTGGCAAGGATGAGCAAAAAGAAAGAACAAAAGCTGCTTTTGCTGGTATAATGATTGGATTAGGACAAGCTATGGTTAGTTTAGGAACGGGTGCTTTATTACTTAATAAAGGAATGCAGAGTTTAGGAACGGGTAATATTGGCCCAGCGTTACTTATGATTGCTGGTGGTAGTGCTTTAATAGCATTAGGTAAGGGGCAATTGCAGAAAGTAAAAAATAAAGCACACGCAAGAGAACAAGCTACGGGTGGTGGGGCAAACCGAAGTGGAGCAAAAGGTGGTTTTAGTGCTATGCTAGAGGCTATTCAAGGAGAGCAAGTATTTAGATTAGCTGGTAATGATTTAGTAACGTCAATTAATAGAACAAATAGATTTCAAGGAACAATAGGAGGATAAAATATGAGTTATTATCAAAAAAAATACACATTAGAGTTTGATGATGTAATTGAAGGAGAGTTCAATGATTATAGACTTGAAATATTTAAAAAATATTCAACTTCAACTGCTGATAATGTTTATGAAACTGTTACCGCTAGTGAGAATATTAGTATAGGTGATCCCGTAGTTTATGTCGCATCGGGCGTTGTTGTTAAGGCAAAAGCATCTACTAGTTCCTTAATGCCACATATTGGTATAGCTAATACGGGAATCAATCAAGGTGGATCGGGGCAAATTTTAATTAGTGGAGTTTTTGAAAACCCTACAAGCGTTAATGAAACATATTACGTTGGTGAAAACGGTGGATATACAACATCTACAGTAGGATTAACGACAATAGATGTTATAGGTTATCAATTTGCTTACAATGTTCTTGTTTTAACAGATAGAGAAGTTACATTAAAAGGAGATGGTAGTCCAATAAAACTTAATTATAACTTAGTGCAAGATGATATTTTATCTCCACTTAGATCAAGCTATTTAGATATTTCATTTTATAAAGAAAGTTTATCTGATGATTTTTCTGAATTGTTTATTTCTGAAAATGATTCATTTAAGGTTTATTTATATAAGAATAATAATCTATTTTGGCAAGGTTGGATTGGAACACAATTAACTTCAGAACCATTTGCATCGCCCCCATATTCCATAACGCTAAGAGCATATGATGGACTAAATTTATTAAAGGATATACCATACTTTGATGATGTAGAAGTTTTCCAAGCTACTTCTAATCTATTTAATGATAGGTATGGATATCATAATCTTACAGATGTTTTAGAAAAATGTATTTATAATACGGGTGTTCTTGGTGATGTTTATTATTACGTTAAAATAAATAATGATCAGACAACAAATTCACTAACAACTTTCGTAAATGATACAAGAGTTCATCATCAAACATTCTTAAATGGTGAATCTAATTCCATGGATATGCAAGAAGTTTTGCAAAACATTCTAGAGAGTTTAGGTGCAACAATATATCAAAGAGATGGTAATTGGTGTGTTGTTAGGATATCTGATTTTACTTTAAATACGGGGTATAGTAGTGCAGTAGTTTTAAAGAGAAGTAATTGGAGGGCAGATGATGATCCAAGTGCAACTAATTATGTATTAACAACTCAAAGTTCTGATTTAGCTACACAATACATATCTAGTGAAGTAGATTTCTTTCAAATTGAAGCTAATACAATGATGACTCTTCAATATCCATTAAAAGAGGTAATTATAAAACAAGATTTTGATCATAACATGGTTACTAGCACAACTATTGATTCTGTAAAGGATTTAGGTGCATCTGATCCATCGGGCATTTATTTATTTACTGAATGGGAGACTAGTGGTGCATCAGAGGCAGTTGTTCTTAGATCAAATGATATTCAAAGCCAAGCTAAAAACTTAAATAAATCATTTATTGAAGTTGATTTAGGTATTAGTGATATGGATTTAAATTTTAATGATGAAGCATTATATTATCCCGTAACTCACGATTGCACGATTGATTCATCTACTATTAGTGGACTTAGAGCAGAAGCCAAAATTCGTCCATTAGGAAGGACTCAAGTTGAAGATGAGGCAGCAGCAGTAGTTTTCTCACCAAGATTATCATGGCAAGGTGGAGCAAAAGGATTTGGTATAGGGGGAGCGACAAGGAGATTTGTATTAAAATCTTATGCACCAACTACTCTTCCTCCTCAAGCTAATATTGTTCGTGATTACGAATTAAGTATTGGTACTGCTAATTATGCTCCCGAACTTACTAGATCAAATTTAACGATAAACACATCTAATAACTCAGATTATGTTGTTACAATATCAACTACTGCTTATCCTACTTGGTATGTAAGTGGAACGCTTAACGGAGTAAATACAATAACAAAAGCAGATTTTACGGGTACACCTCTCGGTAAAATGACTCCTTCTGAATATACCGTAAGTATTACTACCGTATCGGCTAGTATTGTATCAGTTGAATGGGATATTGAAGGTATCATTAATGGTAGTGGTGGTGGAACAGATAGTTGGGAAGTTAAGTGGACGGGTATTCCCGCAGTTGATAATAAAGACACTACAGAAGTTGCAGCTACCATATTCAAAAAAGATTTTAACTCATCTCAAGCAGATTATGCAGCAGCTAGAATAGTAACAAATAAAATAAATGATTGGATTGATTGTAGTATTACGGGATCAGATGGTTGGAACTCAACAATTAACTCATTAAAGGTTGAGATGTATATTTTTGGGGGTGCTAAATTTTTAGATGCAAGTGGAGATTTTTTACCATTCCCATATACCAATACATATGATGTTAGTTATACTAATATTAAATTAGTTCCACTAGTTACTGATTCTAAGTTTGTTCCTAAAAAGCAAGAATATATAATTTCACAAAACAGTAAATATAGCAGTATTATAACAAAATCAATTAAAATAGGTTCGGGTTTATTTAATACGGGTTCTGATATATTTGTAGGATTTCAACCATCAACACCACCTAATGCCGTTAAAAGTTGGACTAATTGGGATGATACTAAACTAAGTGGATTTACTATGCAGCATTTATTAGCTGCTTGCTATATGCAGTTGTATAGGATTTCTGTTAGAAGAATGGATGGAACACATTATGGTAATTATAAATACGGTGATAGATTGGTTTTGAAGGTTAACGGATCAACGGAAACACTAAATGGAAGTCAAGGAAAGTTTTTTCCAATGAATGTTGAAATGGACTTAAAGATGGCTAGGGTAAGTTTTAGTGGTGATGATTTACTAGACAATACGGGTAGTAGTTGGATATCCGATTTAACTAGGAAGATAAAATGGATTGGCGATAACAATATTACTCAAACAGAAACTTTAAGTTGATTTTTTTGGATATGTGAAAAGTCTTTATTAGACTTGTAGAGTTAAATATTTTTCACATAAAGCAAACACGTATGAATAAATCAGTAAATGAAAAGCTATTTGCTCTTCAGAATGAGATAGGTGCTATTAGCAAAGATGCTAAAAACCCGTTTTATAAGAGTAAATACTTTGATATTAATTCTTTAATACATCAACTACAACCCTTACTCCAAAAGCATAGACTACTTCTATTACAACCAATTGAAGAATCATTGGTGTATAGTAAAATGGTTTGTGTGGATAGTGGTGAGTTTGTTGTGAGTTGTATGAAATTACCCGAAATACCCGATCCACAAAAGATGGGTTCTGCGGTAACATATTACAGAAGGTATACATTGGGTTCATTGTTAGGATTACAATCCGTAGATGACGATGCTAATCTTACTATAGGTGCTGGCACAAAACCCGTAACAAGTAGACCAAAAAAGGAAAAACTATCAAAGGATAGATTTGACAAAGCAATTAGTGCTTACAAAGCAAATCCCGAAATAGTTAAAGACAACTTGAGAAACTTTGAGTTAGACCAAGTTCAAATAAATAAATTAAAATCACTTAAAATAACCTTATAATTATGGCAGATTTATATTTTGCAAAATTAAATCTTGAGGCATTAGAAGCCTTAAAGGATAATGCTTACAAGGGTAAGTATTTAGATGTAGCAGTATGGGTAAATGATGACTTAGATCATACTGATGACAATGAGAATTGGAAAGCAATTTCTATTTCACATGGTAACAAGAAGAAGGGTGAGACGGTTGTTTATGTTGCTAACGGTAAGAAATACGTTCAGCAAGAAACAATGCCTTTTTGATGTTTGAAATTGTTAGAGTAGAGAAAGATATGTCTAACAAGATGTATCATTCAGTTGGGACGGAGATTATATCTTCGTCCTATTTAAAAGGAGTGTATAAGCACTCTATGAAAAGAGCAAGTGTTCCACTAGAATCAAATGATGCTTTAGTTTTTGGATCACATTTTCACGATATGTGTGAGTATGGTGTTGAGGAATTTAAGAATAAGTATTCTGTCATTCCCGATGAATGCTCAAACAAGAGAACAAAGCTATACAAAGAGTTTATAGCTGATAATGAAAATGCAATAACTAAAGTGGATTACAATAAGGTTAGTCTTATGTATGAAACCTTGAATAGTAATTTATTCTATAGAGATTTAGAAGAGAATTATAGTTCTTATGCTGAGTATTCTTTTTTTGCAAAGAAAGATGGATTAGATTTCAGAATAAGACCCGATAAGTATTACTCATATGATTCAAAGATAGTTTACGTGGTTGATTTTAAAACTTGCCAAGATGTTACTAAATTTAAGTTTGATGTTAACACATATAATTATGATTTACAAGCAGTTTTTTATTCGGATGTCCTCGGTATTAATCCCTCTGATTTTTATTTTATTGCTATTGAAAAAACCTTTCCGTACACGACCCAAGTATTCGGCTTATCGGATCAAGCGATTGACAGAGGAAGAGCCAAAATGGATATAGCCATTGATAGAATTAAAAAAGGTGATGATGGTGTTGGGTATGATTTAGTATATAGGATATGAAAATATTATTAACAAACAATCATTTAAACACTTTTGGTGGTTCTGAGAATTGGACATTTACGGTTTACTCTACTTTAAAGAAGTTAGGGCATTCTGTAGATGTCTTTTCTATTGATGTTGGTGGTGTTGGGACTCAAAGATTTGGTTCAGTATACACAACCATTCCTAATGTAACGTATGATTTGGTTATTGCTAATCATAATACTTGCGTAAAGATTGTCTTAGAAAAGGCTAAGTACTCAAAGCTTATTATGATGTGTCATGGTATTGCTCCGCATTTAGAACAACCAATTAAAGGTGCTGATAGATACATTTCTATTTCAAATGAAATTCAATACCATCTATTACTGCTGGGATATAGAAGTGATGTAATACTAAATCCCGTTGATTTGGATGTTTGTTATCCTACCAAAGAATTAAACGAAACACCTCAAAAGATATTTGCGTTGTGTCAGAACATAAACGCTCAAGAGAACGTAAAGTCTTTGGGATTTGAAACTGAATGCATACCTCCAACAAGAGATGCTAGATTAGCCATAAGCAATGATACGTTTAATGAGGCAGACATATGCGTTGGTCTAGGTAGATCAGCTTATGAATCATTGGCTTGCGGTAGATGTGTTATTGTTTATGATGCTAGAGGATACAACGGTGATAAGTACGATAGTATTGTTACTAGAGAGAATATAGGTGAGATGCTAAGAAACAACTTATCGGGCAGAAGATTTAATAAGAAGTTTAATGCTGAGAAGATTCTTAATGGAATTGAGAAACTATATAGACCAAATACAGATTACTACAGAAGTATAGCAGAGGATTACTTTGATGCTAAAAAAATAGTAAATCAAATATTACAATGAAAGTAGCTATAACAAGAGTTAGAAATGAGGAGGTTATCCTTAAATCTACATTAGACAGATTATCATATCACTTTGATTCCGTAATAGCATTCGATGATTGCTCAACAGACGGTACTAGAGACATTCTAAGCGAGCATAAGCTAGTTAAGCGTGTAATCACAAGCGATAAGTGGGAAAGTCGCTCAGAAGTCCGCAAAACGCTTGAGACAACTCAAAGGCAAGACCTCTATGATTATGCAATGCGTAAGGAGGAGGATATTGATTGGATGTTGTATTTTGATGCTGATGAACATTTCTATTTTGATGAGATTAATTGGGGTTCTAATTTCAGTTATTTCTTTAGATTGTTCGATGTATACATAACTCCCAATGATGTAGATAAACCATTTATTGATAGAGAATATATTGGATGTGAGTATAGGGATATTCCAATGTTATTCAGACCAAATTCTAGAGTACACTTTAATAATCGTGTTCCATTGGGTATTGATCAATTACAAATGATTGGTGGAACGGTTAAGCATTTTGGTAAGGGAATATCTGTGGAGCATTGGGAGGAGACTTGTGATTATTATATTAATCATTTGAATGAGAGAATGCCTAACGGAGAGGATATTTCGACCAAATGGAAAAGAAGAAAGGGTAAAGCAATCCATGATGGTGTATCTGATTTTGGATTACCATTGATTAAGTGGGATGATAGATACACAAGTGAACATATTATTAACCTAAACGAAGTGGACAAATGAGAATAGATTTATTGACATTTTATTTTAACGATGAGGATTTCTACGGAATGGACTTGTTGAGTATTAGAGGAAAGGTATTGCTAGGAATTAGCTACGATAGTTTTTTCAAGAAATTTCACTTAGAGTTATTCTTTAAGGTTATTAGATGAAAACTCCTAAGACAAGGAATAACGGCACAATGACTGAGGCTGCTTTCTTTGGATGGATTAGATCATTACTAAGGAATAGATACATGAGAGGCTGGAAACCTCACAATGAGGCTGCTAAAGATAATAGAAGACCTATTACTTATAAGAGCAGATCAAGATGGGAATATCAATGCGCAAATTGTAATGATTGGTTCTTGCGTAAAGAGATTGATATAGACCATATAATACCTTGCGGAACGCTAAAGTCATTTGATGATTTAGCCGTGTTCTGTAATAGGTTATTCGTTGAGAAAGATGGACTGCAAGTGTTGTGCAAACCTTGCCACAAAAACAAAACACATGACAAAAAAACTGATTGAACATTACTTTAAACATTTCAAAGAGGATAGCTTTGTCAACCTAGTTTTAGAAGGTAATGAGATATTCGCAATAAATAAAGTAACAAATTGTAAACAAATTTTTGTTAATTCAGACGAAAGTATTAAGATTACGGACAAGAAAGATTTAGAAAAAGTTAAAGATTACATTTATGACCGAACAAAGTTTTAAACAAAAACACCAACCAACAAAAGCATCATTGATTTTACTTGATAGCTTAATACATAAAACAATAGATCAGTACGATACATTGGAGGAGGCTTACCACATGAATAGATATGATTGGATGGCTAAGACCAAGTGTTATCTTCCAGCATCTTATTCTGCCTATAGGGCAAAAGTCACTAGAATGACCCGAAAGAAGTCTACGGGTGTTAGAGCAAATAGATCAGCAAAGAATGTAGTTAACTTCTATAGAGAACTTCAATCATGATTGATAGCTTTCTAGAGAATATAGATCATCTCCACAATGTGGTGGTGATAAAGACCAATCTACCTCAGAAGACCAAAAAGGAGATTGTAATGACAATTCAATCAATGAAGAGGAGTCTTTCTCAATATGTAGAAAGTAATTCATTAGCGGACTTAGATGGTGTTAATGATGATAAATCTGATTTTTGGGATTGGCTAAATCAAGGTAGCAATGCTGAGACAACACATATCAAGGAATATGATAGAATGTTTAAGTGGAAATACGGATGGGTAAATAGTTGGACGGGATATTCAAATGAAGGTAAGTCTTCTTGGTTGTATTTCTTAATTCTAATCAAGCTATTACAAGACCCAAATGCCAAAGTAGCCGTGTTCTCACCCGAAAACTATCCTAGACATAAGTTTGTTAAGGATTGGGTTAAGACAATGCTGGGGTGCGATCCAAAGTACTCCACTAAAGTGAAATGTGATAGGATGATAGAGCAATTCAATGATAGATTGTTTTATGTATACCCCTCAAATCATGACATACAAAGCATTGAGAATCAGTTTAAGACGTTAATAAAGATTAATAAGGTAAACATAACGGTTATTGATCCTTTCTTAAAGGTGAGTAAACCTACTACAATGAATGATTTACAATATCTGACATCGTTTATTAAGAGACAAGAGGTGTTTGCTAAGCAATTTAATGTAAGCCATCATGTGGTTTACCATCAGCTAACTCCGCAAATTGACGAGACGGGTAATTACCCCGAACCCGATATGTATAAGATAAAAGGTGGTGGATCAATAACAGATGGCTCTGATACGGTTTCTTCTGTTTGGCGACCTTACAGAAAGAGTGAAGAGGAAAATAAAAGTGTAATGATAAAGACTCAAAAGGTAAAGGATTTCGATGTTTTTAAGAATGGATATATAAAATTGGATTATAATCTCTCCAAAAACAGATACTTTTTAAATGGAATCGATATCTTTGAAGACTCAATTAAAAAAACGCATAAGAATGAATTATTTTAATTATGAAAACATTATTAAGCATAATGGCGTTAATGAGTGCTATAGTAGCACCTAATGCCACCATAAACAATCTCTGCGAAGACACCATAACCATTGAAGAATCCCATCAAATAGACTCAGTCGATCACTTACTTGAGAGTATGATCCTTGTTGAGTCAAATGGGGACTCTTTGGCGGTTGGTGATACTCATATGGATACCCCAAGCATAGGGTTACTCCAAATTCGTAGAGTTATGGTAAAGGAAATCAATAGAATTTTAAAGAAACAAGGTAGTATGTTACGTTATTCATACTCGGATAGGTGGAGTGCGACCAAATCCGTGGAGATGTATTATATTTGGAAGGAATTTCATCATCAAGAGTCTAGCGATGAAACAATTGCTAGGAATTGGAATGGAGGAACTTACGGATATAAGAAGAAAGCAACAATCCAATATTGGGCAAAAGTTAAAAACAATTTAAAAAATGCACAATCCATTTGAAAATAATTTAATTATAATAGAAGAAATAAAAGAGTATTGGTCATGCGTTAATTGTGTTGATGATGCAAACGTAGCTATTATGGATACATTGTTAGGTGTTTTAGTTAAGATAAATAATAAGTATTCTGAGGCTTTTGTTGAAGACCAAATTAATAAAATAATAGATAATGAATAGCATAGGATTTTACCCACCAAGAGGTATAGACGGTGTTTTGGTTGATAATCTATCAGAACTACCTAAAACCGCCAAAATAGAAGACTTTAATGAGTTTTTTAGGTTATATATTGACCATGAAAATGTTAGGTATATATATAGAGTAAAGAATCCAATTAGTCCACTTTCTAAATTATTATCAAAAATTAATGATTAAAGCACCCAAGGTAACACCATCAGTAAGGGTTTTTAGACCAAATACTCTTAGAAAGAAAACGAATGGTATTGTTGTTCACTCTATGTCTGAGAAGTTTAGTGGTAAATCTGCATCAGAGTTCTTACAAGATATAGGATTAAGTGTTCACGCATTTATTCATGTTGATGGTAGAATTGAGTTAGCACAAAAAGAGAACTATAAGGCTTATCATGCTGGTAAGAGTGAATGGAAGGGTGAGTCAAATCTAAACAACACGTTCTTAGGTGTTGAATTACTAGTTAGGCATAGTTATGCTAATAACCAATTTGAATCCTTTAAAAACACGGTAATGAATACTGATTGGGTAGGATCAAGGCAATTTGATTCTTTGATTTGGTTGTGTAGGAAGTGGTCTAAGGAATATGATATAAGTCTAGAGAATATTGTAAGACATTCAGATGTTAGTGGTGATCACGTTAGAGGTCAGAATAAAGGTAAGTTTGATGTTGGAGATGGTTTTCCTTGGAAATTATTTCAAGATTATATGAAGGGCAATGGACTTGCCGATAATTTTTAGTAATGAAGTTTGGAAAAACAGAGAGGGCAAATTTATTTTTATTTTTATTGCACATACTTTCTGTTTTAATTGTAATATCATTTATAATACTATCAATTAAATATGCGATTTTTAGTTTGCGTTAAGTCTGAGTATAATGCTATAAGTTATCACAGATTAAAAAAGCCTTTTGAATATCTACAGAAGGAAGGACACCATTGCGACTTTATATACAATTTTACTAATGATGTAGTCATTGATGGATATGACTATTTTGTTTACAATAGAAGTATTGGATATGGTGATGCTGACTTTGGTCTTATTGAGAAGGTGAAAGCAGAAGGTATTAAGGTGATTATTGATGTTGATGATCTATGGGAACTGCCCGAAAACCATCCTATTGTTTGGAGGGATGACGTAGATTATGATGAGTGGAAGAACAACTTCCTAATGAACATAGCCTTTGCTGATTATGTATGGACTAGTACAGAATATTTAAAAGCAATAATAGAGGATCATTTCACCAACAAACCCGTGATTGTAGCTAAAAATGCTATTGATCTAAACGACCCACAATGGGCAGATAGGAAACTTAAATCCAAAAACAGAAATAAAACGGTAATTGGCTATGCTGGTAGCACAACTCATTATGGTGATTTAGACCAAATGAAAATACCATTTAGAAGGCTTAATAATAATAAGATTTTTCGTAGAAACATGATTCTCCAATTATCGGGTGTTGACTTTGTTACTCCTTATGCTAAAAAAGTGTGGCATCATCAATTAGGAATATTTACTGACGATGGTAAAAACAAAAACGTATTTATTTCGGGTGGTGTTAGAGTAAATCAATATGCTAGATTCTTTGACCAAATGGACATAGTTATTGCCCCATTACTTGATAATGAGTTTAACAGATGCAAAAGCGAGTTAAAAGTGCTAGAGGCTGGTGCAAAATGGCTACCATTTATTGGATCAGATATGGTAACATTCTCAAGAACGGGAGCAAATATTGATTTATGCTCAAATGGAGATGAGTGGGTAGAATCAATACTAGAACTAAGCCTTGATAAATCTCTTAGGGAATCCCTTGGTAAGGAATTGGGCGAGTATGTTAGAGATATGTATAAGATTGATAAAGAAAATCAAGCAAGACTAAGTATTTTATGAAATTAGGAGAGTATTCCGAGTCTTTATTCGCTACGCATTGCATGGAGAAGGGATACATCGTTTCTAAGCCATTTTCACATTACACAAGGTATGATTTAATCATTGATGTAGATAATGTCTTACATCGTGTCCAAGTGAAGTCTACAGAGTATCTAAAAAAGAAAGACAATCAATGTCATGTTAAAATTGATTACACAAAAGATGAGGTGGATTGGTTTGCTATTTATTTTAAAATATTTAATTCGTGGTATGTGCTACCCATTGAGGCAGTTGAGGGTATTAATCATTTTTCAGTAAAAAAGAATTATAAATCAAAATATAATATTTTTAAAGATAATTTTGGATTTGTCAGACATGGTTTTTAGATTTGAGTATTATTAATACTTAAACACATGATATGGATACAGACCAAAAATTAAAAGAATTGTTCAAATTGCTCAATCCAAAACCTAAGACTAAATGATTTGTGCAAATTGCAATAAAGACTTTAAAAAAAGCAAGGAAGAGGGAATAAATGGTAGAGCAAGGAAATATTGCTCTGTTAAGTGTAGAACCGATAACCAAAATCGCATTCATAAGCTTAGAAGGGTGGATAAGAGTAAATATCCGAGTTCTAGGCAAGTTGATAGCATTGTTAATAGTTACTCTAGAGACGTTATTACGGTTAATTATGATTGGGTGTTCTCCAATAATATTTTAGATTGGTGTTCTTCTAGAGACTCAAGATTTAGAAACAATTATAAAATTAAAAAATCAAATGAAAGAAAAAAGGAACGACAAGAAACAATTTAATCGTAGATTGTATCATATGTTAATTGCGGAATCAATGGCAAAGAAAAATAAGGCATTGGTTACCTTAGATATAATGTCTAATAATCCCGTTGGTATTGGTGATCATTCTACTGATGACTTCTATAAGAATGCAATGGAGGCTATAAGAAACCTAGCTGATGCTGAAGATGAGATGAAGTCTGCTAATGATTATTTCATTGATAATAGATACAATTATGATTAAGAATTATTTCTTAATAGATAAGAGAAGGTATGGCAAGAACTTAATCATGTTCTGTCGTACCATTAGAGGTGTGTTCTGTTATGATCACGATAAGCTATATGACAAGCACATAGACCATCTAGACTCATTGGATTGCTGGCATAAGTACGGTAGGTATACAAAGACCTATGGAATACCTTATCCAATGAATTTAGATTGCGAGAACATCCTTCAGTACTAGAGAGGGATACGGTGGGGGGATACCGTGGTTCATTTTCTAAATGAGAATATTTTTACCTCACTTTCAAACGAGTTTCCGAATTAAGGAATACCTCTACAAAAACCACTAAGATTTTAAGACAATAATGCTACACAAATGCATTAAATATTTAGAGGGAAATCGTAATTGGTTTCCCTTTATTATTTTATAAATAAATCCAACTAATTTCTAGACACAATTCTCCTTATATTCTGTAGGAAATTTAGACCAAATTTATAGCCACATTCCAAGGGATAATTCCACACATATCTGCTGGTAATCTCCACTAAATAATGAGATGTTTTTACTCAGAATATCCTCAACAAATCACTCAGTTTTATTAGATATTTTTTATAATAATTATTTATTATTTTTTTTTAAAAATAATTTTTATTATAAAATATTTATTATAAATATTTAGACCAAATTGTAGACCAAATTCAGACCAAGTTCAGACCAAATTTTTAGACCAAATTTATTCTGAGTCAAAATCTGAGCCAGCCAATTGTTAATAACTAATATGTCATTGTTGAAAACTATTTTAAAATAATTTGTTATTGTTGTTTTTATTTATTATTACGTGCGCACGTTCTTTTATATGTCATTAATTTATAAAGAGTTATCCACATTAAATATATATATCAATTGTGGAAAACTATTTGTTAATTATTGGTTGCAATAGTTGCATATTAAGTATGGAGTTAGTAGTCTTACATATGGAGCGCAGCGAATGCGCCGAAATACTAACAAAATTAGCAAATACTAAAATTACTAGCATTATGGAAAAGTTAACAAAAACACAATTATTTAATCAATTAAAAGATAGAAATCTAAGATTTTCATTTATTAAAATGGGCATTATAAATAGTATTAAAGTTGCATATTATGCGGAAACCCTAAACGATTTTAAATGTAATTTAATTTATGAAATGGACAGATTACAACATATAAATCATTTAGATAATAAAGGATTTTTTAAAATATCCGAATACAATTGCAATAAACGTTATGTGTATTATTTGGGTGAAAAACAATATTATAGATCATCTAGCATTTCAAATAAAATTAAAAGCCTTTATTTAATGGCTGATTATGTCGGATATAATGTAATTGCAAGAATTGGCGGTTATGATTTAATAGCTAAATAAATAAATTAACTTAAAAAATAAGATCATGAATTTATCAGAATTTTTACCACTTAATCAAATTTCACGTGAATTGTCTATTTATATAAATTCGCCAACTAATAAAAAACCAATAAAAGCGATACATATAAAAGAATTAATTGAGAATTACATTAATTCTTATGATGATATACACAATATAAGAAAGGAAATTGCCGAAAATACACACTATTCAGTAAATCATAGATTAACTGGCGACAGATATACGCCAATTCAATAAATCATAGATTAACTGATGAAGCCTAATTGGCAGAAACACGGTGATTTATTGCCGTGTCTTAATCAAATTTTAAACATAAATTTTATACACCATGAAAGACTTATTAATTACTTCAAACAAGACAGAAACCGTTATTAATGTGGTTTCGTTTGTCATCGGTTGCACATTGATTGCAACCCTATGCGCTGCGATCATTTACGGCATTCTAAACGGGTCATTATGATTTTTTACGTGCTATTTGCGTTATTCATTGGAACGCTGGAAATACTTGCAAGACGTGAGGAAAAGAATAATAAGAATTATTATAAGAAACGTAAAAAATAAACATCATGAAAAGAATAACATTTAAAATAAAGAATACTATTCACGTATTCAGATATGGCAAAACGACCAATTCAAAAATAAGTGATCCAAAGACAGCAATAATGCAAAGCTTTACTTTCTCGGTTGATCAGCTTAGCTACGTGACAGATAATTATCTATTAAATCGTTCAAATAGTATGCATGACTTCTTTGCGCTTGATGGTGCAAACTGTTTAGATTGTCCTTTCTCGTTTAATACATCGGGCAAAGTGGGTCTATGCTATACGCACAAATTCAGCCAATATCGCGGGTTTATATCAATGCTTAAAAGCATAGCTAGAGAATTTGGCTCAGTTAATCATATCAAAGAATACAACGAAGAACACAAGAAAGAAATAATAAAACTATCACTAAATAAATATGTTCGGTTTGGCTCATATGGTGAGCCGTCTCTACATCCTATTGATTTAGTTGAAAGCGTTGCAATGGTAGCTAAGAATTGGACGGGTTACACTCACCAATTTAGAAAGCGCAAAGAGTTTGCACCGTTCTTTATGGCATCTGTTCACAATGATCAACAAGCAAAGACCGCAAGGGATCTATATAATTATAGGTCATTCATTAGCTACAATGGGGAATTGATTACTAAGGCGGTGCAATGTCCAGCTAGTAAAGAAGCTGGCTTTAAGTCTGTTTGCTCTTTATGTTCTCTTTGTAGTGGGAACAATGGCAAAGGGGCGAAGGATGTTAAAATAAATATTCATTAATGATAGCTTTAATATTCTTATTTGCTTTATGCGCTTTGCTGGCTTTCTATTTATTAAAGAAAGAAAGCAAAGAAGCATTAACAAGGCGAACAGAAATAAGCTTTGACCAATCCAATGACGATGCCTTAATCTTTCATCTAGATTTTAATGAACAAAAAGACGGGTCTTTTATTGGTATTAAATACATCAATAGCGCGCGTTTTGGCATGGTCAAAGTAACGGTTTATAAGGGTGTTCAATACAGTGACAACGGTCTAAATTACATTGAAATAAAGAAAGGCACAAACGTTGTATCATTGGATGAAATGACAGACAACGATTTAATATTAATATTTACACTAATTAAAAAGACATGAAACAAAAAACAAAATATATGATTTACAACGATTACACATTATTTATTAAAGAATTTTATTCTTATGATGATTGTAAACATTGGGCTATTAATCACCTTGACCAATCGCATGAAATAATAATTAGAACGGTTAAAGGATTAATAAGAAATGATAAGAATAAATTTATAAAATCATTATTTAAATAAATAAACCAGCCAATTAATTAAGCTATCCTTTTGGATGGCTTTTTTTATGCCCTATTGTGAAGGGATACCATGGTATATTGATTTAAGCCTATATAAGACGTTCAATGTTTATTTGATATGATTACACCATTAAAACAATTGTATTGATTAGAACGCGTTTAAATAGCATTGATTGATTGATTGAGTTTGATTTGTTCTTTGGTTTGATTGGGTTTGTAATTGGTTTAATTGATTTACTTTTAATTGGTTTGATTGGGTTTTGTGTATTAGAACACGCACAAATAACGACAAAAGGAACACAAACAAACTACCTACAAACCCTCTAAACTTTGTTATATAACATTCATTATGTTAAGTACATCCCCTCCCCTATCGATTACCATGGCTTGGACGGCAATTTCTTGATTTTTAGGTGTGGGTATCACCATAAGCAGTTTTCTCTCAAATCGATTTCAACGTTCTCAACACCAAAATTTTTTTCATAAAATTTAAAGAATTTGTTTGCTTTCAAGAAGGTAAGTGGTTATTTTTGTGAGATGCAAGAAAAATTAGACCAAATTAAGGAATTAGAGGGTTCTCTAACGGGAGAGATGTTTCACGATGCTGATATTCGATATAGGATTCATTCTATTCAGATGGAAGTCAATGGGACAAGTATTTGCTCTATTGATGATCCCGAGTGCGAGGCTTGTGGTAGCTAGTTAACTTGCTGATAGACAAACGATTACATGATAGAATTAATTGTTACCGATGATTTATATGAGAAGGCAAAAAACTTATATGAATTTAAGAAGAGGGCATTAAACAATTCAGTAACCAAGGGTGAGGGAAATATAGTTGGTGCAGTTGGTGAGGTGATGGTTGAGTCCTTTTATAAGGGACTTTACGACAATATCTGTATTGATTCTACATATGATTATGATTTAACAATGAATGGCTTTAAAGTTGATGTAAAGACCAAACTTTTAGTTTTTAGTCCATTGAGTAGTTATAATTGTGGTATTTTTAATTTCAACACAACTCAGAAGTGTGATTACTACTATTTTGTGTTCTTTAGTAAGGAAATGATGAAATGCTGGTTAATTGGATATATTGAGCCAAGTGATTTTTATAACAAGGCTGATTTCAATAAAAAAGGAGAACTTGATGCAAATTCAAATAATGGCTTTAGGTTTTCTGATGATTGTCATAATCTCCAAGCAAATCTCTTAACAAACATTGTGTCTCTTGATGGCAATAAAGAATATTGCGTAAATGGCTCAGTTGTAAAGAGAATCAAATAACATCATCGTATTCTTCTGTTTGGTTATCTTTAGTTTCTCTATTTGTCTTAATATACAACTCACACCAATATTGAGCCTCTTCGTTGGTTCTCTTGAGGGTCTTATTGATTTTGTAGTTTACAAGGCAAAGAATTACCGTTGAGGTGAAGAAAATAACGCAGAGGGATGTTAAGTAGGTTATCATTGGCTATTGCTCGTTTAATACTATTATTTCTGATTTAACTTTCTCCCAATAGTTTGTGTTGTCGTTTTGTTTTATAATTTCATTTACAACAACAATTGCTAGTGATTTAGAGCATTCTACATTTACTTTTGAAATTTTATGTATAATGTCTATTGCTTTTTCTTTTGGAGTTAGAATTTTCATGTTAATATTTTGTGTCTGTTGATTCTTGTATTTTTTGGCATTTGCCACATTGTATGTTGTTTATGTTATTTAGTGACCCACATATAGAGCAAGACCAAATAATATCTTCTTTCTTAGGCTTGGTCTCCATAAATAGCCATTCTTTTTTTATCATTGATTTTTTATTTCAAATATTTTCTTTTCAATTTCTTTTAGCTTTTGCTCCATACGGACAATTTTGACATTGTCGTATTCAATTTGCTTTATAATGCTCTTTTTCAGCACTTCTAATCCTTCTAATTTCATCTTTTAAAATAATAGTCCTTGTACATTTGGTTTATAGCTTGCATCATATCTTTTATTTTTCCCTTTAGGATAATCATGCATTTCGTAATTTAATTGTTTTAAGAAAAATTTCTTATCATTTTTACTGCCTACGAAATATATGTATCTGTGTTTTCTTGGTCTTTCTATCATATGAAAATTATCATTAGATTTCATATAGTCAGTAGTATATTTATCGCATAAAGTTTTGCTATGTAAATTACTATTTTTTTTTCTCCATTCAGTTCTTTTGTCGCTTAATCCCGAATATAACCAATTTGTAGCTTGATAAATGTATCCATTGTGATTTTGTGATGTATCAGCATAGCTTACAAGAATCATCTTGGGTAGTAGAGTTAATATTTTACCAACAAACATTGACAAAGTGTTTTTAGGTAGTCCCTCATTTACGCATAATCTGTTAAGTTCATAAACGTATTTACTATTTTCTTTACCACAAATACCATCGCATAACGCAGGTGAAGGCGGTTTACCAATTGTACAGACACCTTGTAATATGTTTTTTAAATCATATAAACCAAATGAAAAAGAAATGCTAGGAATGCGTTTTGCATAATGCTTATTTAGTAGCCAATCATTACATTCAAATGATTTTATTGATTTAACATTATAACTCATCTGTCTACTCTCTCATGGTAAAACATAAATTCTTCGTCTAAATATGATAACAACTCAAAATCACTCAAAGTTGCAGCATATTCCATGTCAATATGGATTCTTGGATATTCCATCGTAAAATCAAATAAAGGTGTGTCTGATTCAATTATGTATTTTTTCATGTTTTTTCATTATTCTTGTTACGGTTCTTTTCATCCATTGATAAAATTTAAATTCATCTTTTAAATATAATAACAGATCAAGTCTAGATAACTTTGTTGCGTGATTTACGTTAATTTTTATTCTTGGATATTCTATAGTAAAATCCAACAATGGGGTTTCTGATTCAATTATATATTTTTTCATAAATCCACTTCGTTTTCTAAACAATTCCCACAAATGTCTGAAAAATTGTGATCTCCTTTAGATATTTCTCTAGAACACATTTCACAATAATATTGATTCTCTTTTAAGTATAGAGAATAATAGACCAAAACATCATTCAGAGCAATTTTTAAAGTTTCCTCTGTATATTCTATACTAGATTTTTCCATCCAACTAGCAATAGATTTTAACGTGTATATTGATTTTTCTTTGTTTTCCATGGTGTTTTTATGTTTGTTTATTCAAATAAACACAAAGAAATAATAAAAAACAAATTTTACTTTAATTTTTTCTCTTTAAAGGAAAGGATATTTCTTTAAATATCATAATACAACTAGATTAATAGATTGGAGATAAGGATGGTAATAAAAAACAAATCAACCCCCTACCCCCTAGAAGAGAATTGATCTGTTTAGTTACTACCGTAATACAACTGAGTTAATGAGTTATCAATTAAGTGTGGCTAGTTAGCGGTATCAAATCATAAAGCCCATACTAACTATTTAAAATAAATATATCTTCTTAGTTTTCAAAAAGAATTATGTTTTTAGAAATCTACCGCTTACATCTATGAAGTAAGTAAAGTAGTAACCTCTTTTATTTTAGGAAAAAGAGAACATAAAAAAAACCCTAGCCCCCTTTTCAATGACTAAGGTTTTTAAAGACTAGTTAGCTCACATCTAGTTTTCTTTAAATATCTTATATGAAATAAGGGTAATATTATTGTGAGCAATGCAAATATAAGCAATCCATTTTAAAATAGCAACATAATACAACTTTCATTACTTTCAGATTGATTTTGAAAGCTTTGAAAGCTAGTATTTGTATAGTAGAAACAAATAGTGGTTATATTTGCGCTATGCCAAAAGAAGAAACATACTACAAAGGAAAGGGCAATACAAATGCCTCGGTAACTACGCAATTGAATAAGAATAAGATATTAGAGGCTATGCAAGATGAATATGGGGCAATTCAGCATTCATGTGATCGTGCTGGTGTATGTGTTGCAACTTATAGGAACTATTACAACAATGATGAAGAGTTTAGGGCAAAAGCAGATGCCATTAGAGCAGTAGTGAAAGAAAAGGTTGCCAATAGCTTAATTCGTAAAGCAATTGAAAAGGATGACACGTTAAGCCAAATATTCTTTTTAAAAACACAAGCTGGTTGGGTAGAAAAACGACAAGTAGAGATAACTCAAAAGAGGGAATTGATACAGATTGTTCCAGCAGATAAATTTCAGATTGATGAGGCAGAAGTAGTCGATGAAGATACAAGCGAATAAGCAATTTTACCAATGTGTAGAAAGTGTAGATAAAAGGTTTGTAATCCACAACGGTGGAACAAGATCGGGCAAGACATATGCCATATTACAATATCTTATTTACAAAGCACTAAACACAGACCCAAAGGAAGCCTTAAATTTTACTATAGTGAGGAAATTCCTCCCTTCACTAAAAGATAGTGGGTATAGCGACTTTTTTGAGATACTTAATTCGTGGAATTACTACCTTGAGAGTAACCATAATAAGACTGACCTAAAATACGTACTTAATGGGCATACATTTAAATTTCTAGCTACGGGAGACCAACCCGAAAGATTGCGTTCAATGAAAAGGGATATTCTTTACATAATAGAATGTCAAGAGTTAAGTAAAGAAGAAATGCGCCAGCTAAATTACAGAACAACAACGCAAGTCTTTATGTGCTATAACCCCTCAATGAGTGAACATTGGGTGTATGATCTTGAGGACAACAGAGCAGAGGATGTTGCGGTATTTGTAAGCACTTTTAAGGATAATAATTTTATTAGTGATATTCAGAAGAAGGAAATAATGAAACTTGAGCAGACTGACCCCGAAGCTTGGAGGGTGTTTGGTTTAGGTTTAAGAGCAAGTACAAATAAAGGTAGAATTTATAAGGGATGGGAAGAGGTGTCTGAATTACCCGAAGGGGCAGTATTTTATTCAGTAGATTTCGGATTCTTTCCCGATCCCTCGGTAATCCTAAAAATTGTAAGTGCAAATGAAAGTATTTACGTAAAGGAGTTGGCTTATTCGACCAAAATGGTTGATGAGGATATTATCATGGTTTTAAGGAATGCTCATTACATGGGTGAGCCAATATATTGTGACCACAACCAAAAACAGACAATAGAACAATTAAAAAGAAGTGGTTTTAATGCCCGTGAGGCTAGGAAGGGTAGTGGTAGTATTTTAGAAGGAATTAATTTTTTAAAGAGAGCAAGTGTTTTTTATCAAAAAGACTCAAAAAATCTTTTAAAAGAATATCAAAATTATAGTTGGAAATTAAAACGTGGATTTGATCCCGATGATGACAATGCGTATGAACAATTTCCCGAAGGAAAGAACGATCATAGCATGGATGCATTAAGAATGGGATATTATTCACATTTTTTTGTAGGAAATAAATTCTTTGTTATATAGGTTTAAGTAGCATTTTAGTAGTATATTTCTTATTAGTGTATGAATTGAATTTAGTTTTCTTACAGAAAACCCCCTATAGTTTTGAGGGTATTTTTTATTTTCGTTATTTTTGTCTTAAATATATATAAATGGGAATTTTCAATTGGGGAAAAAAGAAGGAGCAAAAAAATGATCCTCGGTATAATGAATTAATTTTTGGTAGATTTGGTGTATCTCCCATCATACAACAAAACCCATCAAAGGAAGCATTTATTCGTGAAGGATTTCAAAACAATGCTACGGTTTATTCTATCGTAGATTTGATTTCTAAATCAGCCTCAAATGTAAAAATGAGGGTTTATGAGAAAAAAGATAGGGGTGCTTTAAAGGAATATTCTAGTCTAATTGGTGGGGCATTTAATGACACATCAATGTATGAGGCTAAGAATGCTAAAAAGAGGGCATTGAAGCCAGCAGATAATTCTGAGTTGGCAAAATTCTTAGATAATCCTAATCCAATGCAAGGACAAGCTGAATTTATGATGGATTTAATTGCTTTTGAATGTTTAACGGGAGATGGATTTATATGGGGACTAAAACCCGAAACGGGAGGACAGAGTGGTAGGATAAAAGAAATGCACGTTCTACCTTCTCAACTAGTTGAAATTGAGGGAGGAACAATTACACAACCAATTAAGGGATACACTTTGAATTGGTTAAGCTACAACAAAGTAATTGAATCAGACCAAGTTGCCCACATAAAAAACTTTAATCCCGATTACTCAACGGCTGGTAGCCATTTATACGGACAATCCCCACTACAAGCAGCCTATCGTAACTTAGCAATGAATAACGATGCAATTACCACGGGTAGTAAATTCCTTACAAATCAAGGTGCTAGAGGTATATTAACATCAGAGGACAATATGCTTACGGCAGAACACGCTGCTGCATTGAGGGATAAATACAAATCAATGTATTCGGGTGTTGACAATGCTGGTGAAATAATGGTAACCAATCACCAATTTAAGTGGTTAGAGATGGGATTACCAGCAGCAGATTTAGCATTGATAGAACAATACAATTTATCAATCAAAGATTTGGCATCGGTGTACAAAGTTCCTTCAATACTTCTGAATGATACTCAAGCAAGTACGTTTAATAACTATCGTGAGGCTAAAAAATATCTTTATTTGCAAGCAGTATTTCCAAAACTAATTGCGGTAAGAGATGAGTTGAATAGGTGGTTAGCACCAACATATGGTAGCCAATATTACATTGATTTTGATTTCTTGAGTGTTCCCGAATTACAAGAGGACATGGAGAAGGTTGTAAAGCAACTTAGTCTTGCTTGGTGGCTTACACCAAATGAGAAGAGGGCAGCTATGCAATACGAACCAATTGAGCAAAAAGAAATGGACGAAATACATATGTTGGCTAATTATATTCCAATATCTGATGGTGTTACACCAAAAGAAGCTGGAGGTACGTCTCAACAGATGTTAAGTGATACTTCGGATTACATAAATAAGTAAAGTGTGTGCTATCCCAATTTTTACGAGGATTATGACTCATTCATCTCAAGATGCCATCATGAGTTAGATTATCAAACCTTAAATAAAAATTTTAGACAAAGAAGGAGTATGTATTTAAAGGAGGGATTAGGTGATATCCCTTTTTTACTGAATACAGAACGCCAAATGCAAAAATACATTGAGGAGTATGCCTTAGAGGTTGAAATGCAATTGGATGAGACATATAATGATGTGGCTTTGTTTTTAGCGTTAAATGGCATTGATTCGGGTTGGGATTTGTTAATTAACAATAACGGCTTAAAAGAAATACTTCAAGACGGATATGTGGATGTAGGTATATATACTGATGACAGATATTCAAGAAAGTATGGTGGAGAATCATCTGATAATCTAACAATGACTTTTTTTATGATTTCTGTTTTGCTTTCTAGATTTAATATTGGCAATCCATTTGTTAAAGCAACGGTAGACCAAATAAGTACCGTTATACGGAATGGTACTTCAGATGAAGATATTTTTGACAAATTAAAAAACCATAACAACAGACCAAGAGCAAGAGTAATCTCCACAACTGAATTGGGGTTTGCTCAAGGATCAGCGGAATTGTATGCAATGAGGAAAATAGCAGAACAGAAACCCGTAGCAAAGTATTGGGTGGGTGTTTTAGATGATAGGATAAGAGATAGCCATTTTGAGGCAACCTCATTCTACACAAGGAGTAACGCAATACCTTTGGAAGATTCTTTTAATGTAAATGGCAGTTTAATGAAACATCCACATGATTTTTCTGCACCAGCAAAAGAATTAGTGAATTGTCGTTGTTATTTAGGATATGTTTTATAGATTTGTATTGTAGGCGGATTTGTGGTGGATTTGTTTACATTTTATGTTTGAAATATTTGTGTAAAGAGTGTTCCTAAAAAGAATGCTCTTTTTTTTATTTATCTTTGGTGCAAATTTAAATTTATGCTGAAGTTTAAGGGAAATTATTTTGATGAAATGGATGACGAGGATGACAAGGGAGTCATCAAGGGATATGCATCAATGTTCAATAATGTCGATTCCGACAATGATGTAATCACAAAAGGTGCTTACGCTAAAACTCTACAAGAAAACTCAGATCGAATAGCATTTCTTTATCAGCATAATATGCAACAACCAATTGGTAAGCCATTGTCAATGAAAGAAGATGACAAAGGTTTATATATTGAGGCTAAAATATCAAATAGTTCTTTAGGTAAAGATGTCAAGACAATGGTGTCTGAGGGAATATTAAAAGAATTTTCTGTTGGATTTATTCCAATAAAAGAAGAAGTTGTTGGTAATTATAATCACATAAAAGAAATTAAATTATTTGAATTTTCTTTAGTGACATTAGCAGCAAACCCAATGGCTCAAGTAACCGAGTACAAAGGGACAAAATCAGTTGATAATTTAATAGATGAATTTGACGAGTTGATAAAAATATATCGTAAACTTGACAATCCTCATTTAATTGAATTTCAATTAAGAATGCTACGTGAAAAATCTTCACTTATACTTTTAGAGTCTCAGAAATCTGAACTAAAAAAGGAGTCAGTCGAAAGCACAAGAATAGCAGACGAATTAGATAACTTTTTGTTAAAATTATAATGGAAGAAATTAATCAAAAGCTTACTGCCATCAAGGATGGTCTTGAGCAAACGATTGATCAAAAAATTGGTCAGTCAATCGAAAAAAATATGGGTGATGATTTTAAGGCACAACTGAAAGGTGAAGTCGGAGAATTGATATCCAAAAGAGATGAAACTATTTCAGCACTTAATACTCGTATTGATGGAATGGAAATGGATAGGCAAAAGTCTTTAGCTAATGCCCCAGCCAAATCCTTCAAGTCTGAACTTAGTGATGCTTTAAATGAGAATAGAGAATTTAAGTCATTCCTAGAAGGTAATTCTAGCAAGGCTACTTTGAATGTAAAGGCTACTATGGTAACTAGTTTAAACGCTAGTGGAAACACCGTACCAGCCTCTGTATTAAACGGATTCTACTACGATCCTACAAGAACGGTTAGAGTAAGAGATTTCTTACCTACAATACCCACATCTTCAAACACGGTTCGTTACGTACAAGAGACTTCTTATACTAACAATGCTGCTGCGAGAATTGAAGGTTCTGCTTATGGAGAGTCTAGTTTTGTCTTAAATGCAGTTGATGCGCCCGTAAGAAGCATTGGTTCTTACATGACATTGACTAAGGAAATGCTAAACGATGTACCTCAGTTGTCATCTTACATTTCTACAAGACTACCAGCTAAGGTAATGAATGTCGAAGATGCCCAATTATTGACGGGTGGAGGCACGGGTGCTAATCTCCAAGGTCTGATGACTGCTGGAGGAGGTGCTGCCTTTAACGAAGCATCTACGGGAGAATTTTATCAGTTCTTTGGTGCTGGTGCATCTGCATATACAAATGAGTTTGATGTTTTGGTTGCTGCAAAGAACCAAGCGCAAATTCTAGAGTATTCTCCGAACGTAATTATGGTCAGTTCTTCTGATTATAACAAAATGTTCTTGAGGAAAGATGCTAATGCTAACTACGTTATCTTCACAAATGGTGTTCTAACTTTATTGGGTATTCCAATAGTAGTGAGTAATGCAGTTGCTGATGGTAAGTTTATCATTGGTGATTTTGCCCAAGGTGCTACACTTGCTCAAAGAGAAGGAATGGAAATTTCTTTTGCAGAGCAGAACGAAGCCAACTTCATTAAGGATTTGGTAACCGTTAAGGCTACGGAGAGAATTGCATTGCCAATTCACAACCCAAATGCTTTTGTATGGGGAACGTTCTCAAGTGCTATTGCAAGTATGAATGTATAAACCACTTTTGTGTGTTTGTTTTGAGAGGGGGGTGCAATTTGCATCCCTTTTTCTTTGTTTTTATATTTTTTATTATTAGAATTGTTTTATGGAAGAAGAATACGATTACATCAACCCGAATCACTATAAAGTAGGAGGTAAGGAAACCTTTGAAATGATGATTGATATTTGGGGCAAGGATGCGTTTATTAAGCATTGTGAGATGACTTCTTTTAAGTATAGAATGAGAATTGGCATAAAGCCTAATCAGCCAATAGAAAGAGATTTAGAAAAGGCTAGATGGTACGAATTAAAAGCAAAACAATTAAAAGATGAGAAATAGATATTATAAATTAAGAGAAGAGGTTCTTGATGTTAGAAAAAACATAAAAGAGGTAAATGAAATTATAGAAAAATATTTAAATAAAGAAAAAATATTTCTTAGTGATATCAATAAAATGAATAAACTTTTAGGGCATAAAATTCCAACGGAAATGACATCTGTTATTCAGAGTAAAGAATACATTTAATTTTCTTTTTTTTTGTTTTTTTTGGTTTATGAAGTCACCTTTAAAAGGGGTGGCTTTTTTTATTTATCTTTGTTAAAAAAATAATTATGATAATCAAGGGTTTACTTAATATTATTGAAACTGTAATACCATTAGCGGGAGAAGTTGTAGAGCAAGTTAAGTCTACAGAAGGTGGCGAAGGTAAATTTAAACTAACACCTAGATTTATCAAGCAAGTAATAAGATTGCTCGTAGCGGGTTGTGTCATGTATATGTTCATAAGCGGTAAGATAGGTTTAGAGGAAGCGCAAGATATTATTAAATAATATAATGAACGAATGGCTTACTCAGCATTGGGCAGAATTGATGGCATTATTAGGAGTTGGAGCAACGGGTGCTGGAGGAAGTGTTCTTGGACACAAATTAATTGATAAGCAACAGAACGCTACCTTGAAAAAACACGATAATAGATTGACGGATTTAGAAAAGAAAGTTACTAGTATAGAGAGTGATGTTAAAATTAATAGCACCTCAGACCAACAATTTAGAAGTGAAATAGGACACAGACTAGGTAGTATTGAGTCTTTAAATAATAAAATTTTAGAACATTTATTAAAATCAAAATAAGATGGCAAAAATGAAAGTGAAGACTGCTTTTTTACATGAAGGCAGAAATTATGAGAGCGGTGATTTAATTGAAGTTTCTTCAAGATCAGACCAACAACATTTACTTAGAACGGGACAAGCTGAGATGGAAACATTAAATTTCTTTAAGGAAGAGAAGAAAGTAATTCAGACCAAAGAATTAAAGATTGAAAAAGAGACTAAAGAAGAGGTTTCTGATATTGATTCTTTAAGAAAGCGTTATTTAGATAAATTTGACAAAGAAGCTGATAAGCGGTGGAAAGAGTCTAGACTTATAGATGAGTTAAAAAATGATTGATTATAAGATTGCTGATGCAAGCGGAGAGGCGAGTGGCTATTCCTACTTGACCTTAACAGAAATAAAAAGTTACTTAAAAGTTGACGCAAGTACAGATGACTTGTTATTAACTGATATGTACCATGCAGCAGCAGCTTATATTGAACGGCAATTTAAGCAAACCTTAAAAAAGAGAGATATTGTTATTCAATTTGATTCAACGGAAAAATACATTGATTTATTATTTTCTCCCGTTACGAGTATAACTTCTGTTAATTATTGGGTAAATGATGCTAGTGGTACTTTTACTGATCCAGCTAATTATTCTACTTTTGGTTTAATTGGTAGTAGGGCAAGGAGTACGGTGTTAACTTTTAATCAAGGGTATGATAAAGTAAATGTTTATTATACATCAGATGGAAGGGTTGTCCCTAGTGAAATTAAGTTTGCTACGCTTGCTTATATCAAGGTAATGTACGATAATAATAGAAATTTCTTTGATAAGGATACACCAACACTTCCTCCAACAGAGACAATACAATTAATGTCTCCGTACAAACCCATTGTTATATGAGCATGAGGGAAAGAGTTGATCTTAAATTAAGATCATACACGACAAGTACAACGGGGCAAAAATCATTAGATATTAGTTCTGTAGTTACTACGGTATGGGCAGATATTTATCAGCGTAGAAACGATTTACAAGACCTTACGGGGACTCAAAATATTCTAGAGGGTGATTGGGTGTTTAGAATAAGAAACCCTCAATTAGACCCTCCTATATCAAAATCTAATTTTATTTTATGGAGGGATAGAGAATATAGCATTACATCAATTTCAGCACAAGAAAGTTATCAAAGAATGGTTGATGTTACTTGTCGTGTGATCGAATGAGTTTTAAAGTTACACATGATACTAAAAAAGTAATGCTAAGTGTTAACAGACAATTATTAGCTAAAAGAAAGAATGTAAATGAATCTTTGGCTAAATACATTGTTAAAGTTGAGGCAACTGCAAAAGCTAATTTAGTATCTAATGGTTCAAATTATCAAAAAGAATTAACGGGTAGTTTTAAGGTAGTCAACAAACTAAATATGAATAAAGGTGGGTATATAAACTTATTTGTAAATGCCTCATATGCACCTTTTGTTGAGTTTGGGACAAAAGGAAAATGGTCAGCTCCTTCAGAATTAGGATCATATCCTAGTAAATTTAAAGGGACAAAAGGAGAGTCGGGTAATGTTACAAAAAGGCTAACTAAGTATTTAAAGGACAGAGGCAAGCAAGAATCTGAAATAGGTGGATTAATTGCTAATATGTTGAAAAACGGAACGAGAGCAAATCCATTTTTCTTCCCAGCGGTATTCAGTAATACGTTAACTTTACGGAACGGATTGAGAAAAGCATTAAAAAAGAAAAGATAACACATGGCAGCATTAACGGGAAATAAAATAAAGGATAGTTATTTAGGTTTATTGAAAACTACTAATAGCGGAATCTTAACATCAAGTTTTGTTAGGATTACTGATGGTGGAGGAAATAATACACAACTATATCTTTCAAATGCTGCAATTAGATTCTACGATGCTTACACATTCCCAAATGCAGATGGAACTTCGGGACAAGTTTTATCTACGGATGGTAGCGGTAATTTAACTTTTAGTGAGTCATCAGATAATCAAACTTTAGAAGAAGTTTTAACTTCGGGAAATACGGCTACACTAGCGATACTGAGTACTGCTGATGGGAATACATTTGGTAGCACAACATTTGATGCTGCGGTAACGGGTACAACTGCAAATTTTACTACTAGTGTTACATCACCCGATTTTATTG
>Ga0208134_1000240_pt1 | contig 35013 bp, 46 predicted proteins | sample VirMetDEL_Mar_31_FD_184515 | JGI IMG/M metagenome (GOLD analysis project Ga0208134, IMG submission 184515) | Aqueous microbial communities from the Delaware River and Bay under freshwater to marine salinity gradient to study organic matter... | ecosystem: Environmental > Aquatic > Marine >...
ATGTCCCATTCGTCAACTCCTCCGTCGGCTACGTTTAATCTATACGCTAACGAAAATCTACTTGTCTTTTTATGGTTTGAATTAGGAAGTTCTGAACTATTGCTTTTATTTGCCAAAAACCCAGGATTATCTTGTCCTGGCACTGAAACTGCTTTTAACTTTCCAAAGTTTTCTGACTGCTCATTAACGTTCAACCAATATTCATTTAATGTTAATTTGTCATATCCGAAAAAGTCAATTGCTCGCAACAACGCCTTATATGTTCCAATAAATGGCTTGATTTGGCTTGCCTCTAATAGTAATTCCTTTCTCTTTTGGTTCATTAATATCCAATCCGGGGAAATTTCATTAATATTAGAATCTCTAAGAATTATATAATCCTCAGGTGATAGCGTCATTCCAATGTTTGATAGCAATACGCCTAATCTCTCATCTTCTTCTACAGTTTCACCATATATTCTGATATTTGCTAATGCAGTTTCATTACCTAGCGCGTCAACTTCTGTAATAGATAAAACTCTGGTGTGGTAGTGGTCATGTTCACTCATAAGTGCAACATTACACTTAACCGGTACTAATGGTAAATTACTTCCAACGATTTTAAATCCATTAGAGTCAACCCCTGTACTTGTACTTGCATCTAATAAATCAACATTCAATTCCTCAAGTATTTCAATCTCTGATCTACCATTTATGTCCTTAGATCCATATAAGAATATGTCATTACTAAAGTCATATCCACTTATAAATTTAAAGTTAAACTTACTGATTCCAGGATTCTCTGAAATTGGAGTAATATGATCAGTGCTCCCTATGTTACTTTTAACTTCTTCTAATATATAAATAGTAAGTGTTTCATAAAGACCTGTAGAAACCTCAGGCAAATAGCAGTTACCTTCCCATATTCCTCTATCCGAATTATATTTAAGGTTTAAGCTATTTGATTCACTATCAAAAAATCTTAATTTGTTATACGCCATGGTTATTTAACTTTTTTATCACCTTTACGTACGGTAAATGATTTATACGCCTTTAGGTATGTAACTGAATCTACTAAATCTGCTACGACATGCTGTATTAATATAACAAAATCATTCATCGCGTCATTCCTAAGAATATACTTAGATACTGAATTCATTAAAATGCCGTCTCTGTAATTATTGACAATATTCTTTCTATCATCCTTCACAACACGTCGACTGTCATATAGCTTAGTCTGTCTAGTTTTAAATAAATTATCGTATATACTCATTATAGTGCTTTTCTATTTTGTGATTGTATTGTTGTAAATATACTGGAAGGTACAGCAGGCTCATCGAAGTAAACTGACAGTGCAGCCATTTCTCCAATTGCTGCAGAATCTTGAACCAATACACCATCTCTATCTGTCCATCCACCTCTAAACAATGCTATCTCCTCCTTTTCTAGTATAATATCCCCAAATGAATCTAGGTTGATTACACTCTCTGGAAGAGCTGCTCCTGTTTCGAAGTTGACTTTGTTCTCAGAAACTGTTCTCTTAAAGAAAACATATTTTTGTTTTCCATTACCAATATCCTCCAATACTGGAGTACTTGGTGTTACCGTAATCGTTTCAGTTACATAGTATCCATTCTTTCTTGCAGTTTCTTCTTTCTCAGAAACAAATCTCACATTTACTGAATCAACGCCTTCAACGCCTTCTATTATTGCTATAATATCGGACTTAGGTAAACGATCTCTTCTTGTTATATTAATTAGGTAGTTAGAAATTTTAGCCCTGATTTCAGAGTATATGTTTGATTTATTATGGCCTTCGAAATATCTAACCTTTATGTCCATTCTAAAATATTGAATCTTAGGTTGTACGACCTTTACTTCAGTTGTTACCATTTGTCTACCTGATTTTTCCAATACATTTAATATTCCACCAATCTCATCCTCAGAGAATAAAAACTCCTCCTTATTAAGATTAAAATAGTCATTGTTGCCTGCAAGTTTTCTAGCAGTATCGGGTAGCATGAATAGGTATATCACGTTGTCATCATCAATATATCCATCGTCAGTTGTATTATATGCGTCTAAGTATGAAAACATACCATACTTTGCAAGGAATGCCTCGTAGTTACGTGGTGTTGCCAGGACAAACGACTGGCTTTGTAACGGTGCTATTAATTTTGTAAGCTCTACACTCTCTGGTTCTGCTCCCATACTAGGTGCAATACTAAAACTAGCCTCTAACATGTCATTTAGATTATGTGGATTTCCAAGTGAATCAAATCCATCAGTTTTAAATTTAAAATTAAGGTCTTTAGTACCTGCAAGATTTCCAGCAGATCCATCCGTAATCACATACTCTATTGAAATACCTGCTCCAGCTACTGGTATAATTCCAAAGGAACCATTACCGAAATAAATATCAAGTCCACCCGTTATTCCGGTTTTAACTAAATATCCTTTAGTGTCTGCTTTCATATCATATAGAGAATCATACTTTGTCCATGGAACTCCGTTTACTGCAACCTTTACCGCACCATGATCCGTTGTTCTCTTAACAATAATATTAAAGGATTGTAAGTTCTCACCGGTGCCTGTAACAGTTTGTGATTCTACAGCTCCTTGTGTCACTGGTATATAGATATAGTCTGTATTGCTTTTTTCAATTCTAAATTGATCAGCACTTGTTTTTAGAACATAATCAAGCCCGTTATTACTTGCTGTAATTATTGTATTTGCTGGAATATTAAGAGCATCTCCTGCGATTTCTCCAAATGCGCTTGTGCTTAGCCTAACTCTAATTTCCCCAACAGCCGAAGAACCTCTAAATGGATCGTGTCCTGCAAGTCTCGAAAGTCCGTATATTGATTCAGGATTTTGAGCTGTTAATATGTTCTGTTCAACAGTAGCATCCTCGATATAAAAGAATACTAAATTGGTTAATTCAGTAAGAACTTCAAGTATTTGTGCAAATGGTGAGGCGGTTGTAAATAACTCACCAGTCCTACCATAAAGTCGACTGATATATGTTCTGATGTCGGTTAACATCTCACTAGACTTTATTCTAGCCGTTGATAAAAATTTAAGTTCTGCCATGGTTAATATTTTTTATATCGATAGTCCGATTCCATAAGTATCATTTATTATGACATTTATTAGGACTATACTTCTTTCTGTTTCTTCTGTGAATTCCACTTCAACATCTACTTTATAATAGCTTGAGAGTGGAATGTAATCGTTTATTGCAGCTTTAACAACTCCCTGTAACATGGAATCATTATATCTAAAGGAGTATACATAGTCCTCAAGATTTAATCCAAAATCAGGGTTTCCAATTACATCTCCTTTATTTGTAAAAAAAAGGGTTTCAATCTGCGTAAGCAGCATTGCTAATTCCTCATCAACCTGTAGTTGATCTGGCCTCCAATTAGGATCAGTATTAGACTTTATATATAGTTCCATATTATTATATATTTGTTTAAGAATGCATCATCCAGTCAGTACCTTCATCTGACTTAATCTCTTCAATTACGTTTTCTAACTCTTCCTCGCCTAATCCCTTAATTGCGTCTGCATTTACTTCAATATTTCCAGGCAGTGCAAATCCAAAGATGGATAATTTTTGTCCTAGAGAAATCTTAATCTTTGCAGCACAATATCTAAAGAAAGCCTCATCTCCAAATAGCGCACATTCAGGAATAGTTTCGTAAACCTCAAGAATTACATCCTTCGTAGGCGTTTCTCCAGTAAATCTAAGTTCATGCGTTAATTGATTATAATTATAACTTAAAGGATTCTGTATTATTTGTCGTGCTAAATCAAAGAAACTTTCGTTAATTACATAGTACTGTAAATTTTCAGCTGCGGCTCCTGTTTGAGAACCACCATACATTCCACCTGCTAACATTCTCTCAACTGCAAAATCACCCTGTGTGAAGTTAATATCCATACTTCCTCCCCAGTTTGATCCTGTTTCAAATAACCCATACACTGAATAAACCTCATTCCCTTTTGTTAAACCGTTTGGTCCAGGCAGTGTAAAGCTTCTTGTTGCTTTAAAATGGTCAGATGAAAACAATGCAATCGGTAAAACCATGAAATTTTCTCTAACAGAATACTCATAGTTCTTGTAGAACCATTTCTTTGCTCTATTTACAATATTTCCAACTTCCTTTCTTGGAAGATTCATTGGAATCATACATGACCCCGTGACTTCTTCTGCCAATTCAGTAACAAACGCATTGAAACACGCATTGTCATCTGTATCATAGCTAGGGTTTATTAGCGAATCATCGCCTCCTACAATTATATCACTCATTCTAATATTTTATTTTTTATATAGTTTCATATTTAATGATTTCAGTATCATTAAATTTTGCTAATCTTTTATCATATATTCCTTCTCTAAATATACCACCGTTCATTGTACCCTTGAATACTCCTTTGCCAAATATATATGCATCATTTAATACACATGAACCATGCACATATGATGACTTTACTTTGCTTGAGTTTACCTGAGAGCCTAAATAAAGGTTACATTGATCTAATGATGAACCTTTAATGTCACATCCATACATATCACATTCGGTAAACTCTCCTCTGAGAAGGCATCCTATGAATTCGTATCCTGCCAGATCTACGCAATATGGAAGCTTACCATTACTTACCTGAATCCTACCCGCATCCGAATCATAATTAATATGCCCCTTCTCTAAGTCACCATGTGTAAATAATTTCATAACAGCGTCTTTAACCTTTGGCCAATAGATATCAAGGATTATTGGATCCTCCTTAAGGTCAACTGTGAAATTAACGTGTTTCCAATTATCTTTAATAGTTTTGCAATCCTTTCTGGCATCAATTATTCTTTGATTATTTGAGATTATTTTCTTAAGTTCAATTGCATTGTTAACTGAAAATTCAGATGTTTCAGTAGAATTCCATAATTGTATTAGGAAGCTGTCTACTAGGTGTAAAATTGATTTTGTTTTCTTTTCCCAATCTACTCCTCCAACATATCTAAACTCCAAATAATTTTTAAGTCTTTTTTCAAAGTTAACTCCATAGTATTTAGAATTTGGAAATATAAAGTTTTGTTGATTGATATATTTACCATCAAAGAAATAAGTGTCCTCCTTTGGTAAAACAAATTTTATTGATTTTGCGTATGCTGAATCCTCCCTGGTAGGAAAGAACTTAAATACCTGTTCCTCGTTGAAATCTAGAATGAATTTAAGAACATTCATCTTGGAGATTCTGTATTTGTTATCTATCTTTGATTTATCAAACGAGAGGTTCAAGTGTATTGAAGAGCGGTCATTAGTATATCCGTTCTCCTTTATCCAATCACATACTTTAATAATCATTAAACGAGCTGCAAAATATGGAAGAGCACCTGTAACTAACTCGAGTAGTTTTTTACCACCACTCATATCTGGTTCGATTTTAAATTCGTCCTGCGTTACTTCGAAATCGCTATGTGCCTTTGTTTCAACACGTATCTTTTTGCCGATTAATTCGGCAAGTTGCTTGGCAGTTTCTTCAGCAGATAGATTTGAATAGAATTCAAACTCAACGCCCACCAGGGCATTTTTCAGAATATTTGCATCGTTAAGATTGTTCATTTACTATATGGATATATTATGTATTAGATTATATATCCCTATAAAAATGTTACTATAGAAGTGCGTCTATTTTCTTTTGAAGTTTTACAATTTCTTTAGAAGCTATTTCTATTGTTCTTTCTTTCCTAGTAATACCGTAATATTTCCAATCTTCTATTTTTTTAGCAAAGCTATCTTCCATTTGTTGATTGTAATATGCCTCATCATTATTGTAATTTTTGGCAGCATCTCTCTTTACAATCTCAGCCCATGTTGGCCACTCATACCAATTATCATCACCCCTTAGTGCCTGAATAATTTCATCATCATTCATTTTTGAATTAATCACAATATCTTCTTTCGCCTTTGTAATTCTATCTTGATATTGTTTAAGCTCAGTATTTAACTTTTCGAGTTTAGACAGTTTCTTGTATTTTGCATCATACTCTTTAGTAAGTGTACTGTTACCTGTTTTTGGTAATCTTGTTTTGGTAATATATCTATAATGAAGGACTTGTATATTACGCCCACCTGCATAAATTGCTTCGGTTCTAAAATCATACACTTCTCCATCTCTCTGAATTTTAGCGATTATTTCAATGTTACCTTTATTTCCGTTGTTTGATTGAATATCTACTAATGTATCGGATGGTAGTGTATATTTTTCAACAGCTTTAACCATATCCCTAGTTAAAGTTATTCTCCAACTTTCTCTATCATATTTTGTGATATTGTTTTTTGGGAATTTCTCTCGAAACCACGCTTCGATTTCTGCTGCCATCTCAGTAATGGTCTGCTCCAATGAATCTAAAATAACATTCATAATGTCATTTTCCTTTGATTCGTTTATAAATTGATTGTATGATTTTATATTTGCCATGGTTTATATATCAGGGTTTGTTTTTAATTATAAGTAAATATAACTAAAAAAGCCCAAACAAAAAAATGTTTGGGCTATTATTTTCACAAAGTTATGAACAATTATAGTTTTAAGAAAACCTTTCTTGTTTCAGTATCAATTCGTGTTATCTGTACAGATATACCTTCGTTTCTTGAAAGATCGTTAGGATTAGTACCTTCCGGTAATTCACTAACATGTAATAATCCAACAATTCCGTCCCCAATATCAACAAATACTCCGTAATCCTTAACAGATTTAATTAAACCTGCAACTTCTACTGGAAATGATGTATATTTGCCTGCAATTTCTTGCCATGGATCTACTGTTTCAACAACCTCTAATTGTGTTAATGTTATTTTCTTATCACTAATGATTTCTTTAACCTTAAATTCAATTGGATCTCCTGGCATGATTTGCCTAGCCCTATGTTTATCTGCCATGTCAGGAGTTAAGTCATTTGCATGAATCATTCCTGTAAGACAATCATCGAATTCAACAAATACTCCGTATTTTGCAGAACCTGTAACATTACCATTCTTAGTAATCCCAATATTGTTTTTAAGTTCTTCTAATTTTGCAGGTATCATTGCCTGTAAATACTTTCTGTGAGATACTATAACAGTTCCTCTGTCTGCTGAATAGCTCATTGGCACTACATATAATTCAGTTCCAACAATAGAACCAAAGTCTACAAGTTTGTTAATTCCAGCAAGTGAACCTGGCATAAAGCAATCTATTCCTTGGATATTTACAAAATATCCTCCGTTTGGAATCATTCCTGTAACTGTTCCAGGGTATGCTGCATCTTCGGTTTCAATTGATGCTAAAATATCTTTAAGTACTGCTGCCTTCATTCCGGCCTCAACTGATCCAATAATAAATCCTTTCTGTTTTTTATCATCTATGATTTTTACAGATATTTCTTCACCTGGGATTAATTTTGATTTTGCTACATCTGACTCCTTAGCCATATTAACATAAATTAATTCCTTGTGGCCTATTTCGATCGTTGCCCATTCGATGTCTACTGAATGTACTTTTCCATTATGGGTTTCGCCGGCTTCTACATTAAATACATGATCGTATGTTTCTAATATACCTTGAATTGTGTTGTACATTTCCTGCGCATACGGCTCTCTTGAAAAAACTCTATCACCATTCTTTGTTTTGATGTTAGGGTTATGTTTTCTAGTAACTGTTGGGCAATCTTTTGTGTGTGCATCCCAGTCAAATCCTGGAACACCTTCTACTAATGTTTTGTTTTTTACGTCTTGTGACATTTGTTTTTTGTTAAGTGTGAATAAATATAAATTGATTAGAATATATATACCTTTTTTCTAGGGCATATATGTGATTATACAGGGATTTTAGATATAATACTGTTAAGATTTCCTATCTGTGTGGCCATACGTTGCACTGCATCTGGCAGGACAAATGATAATTCATTAGCCTTTGCAAATAAAGTAACTAAAATTCCTACAATAAGTGTTACAACCTGTTTAAGTTTTTCAACGTTCTCTTTGTTTGATAAAAAATCTCTAATAGGGTTAGATATACCTGGAGCAGTTGGAATAGGAATAGTAGGTGGTATTAAATTTTTAGCAACCATGGTCTGAATTTGCTTGGGAATTGACGCTATTTGATCAAATGCCTCCTTAACTGCCTGTTGAATTCCTGCAATTTTGTTTTCAATCTCGGTTTTTGCTGCGCCACTTGTAAAAAATTCAACCAAACGATCCTTAGTCGCCTTTATCTCCTCTGCTGCCTCCTCTGCATTTTCAGCCTGTGCCTTAATATCATCAAATACTGGTTTAAATTGTGCCTCTATTATGCCCTCGACAATATCTTTAAGAGATAGTCCTGGTATTTCCATAGGTGCTCCACCTGATGCTAACACAGCCATTGTGGTTCCTTGTTCTTTTATCGTTGCCATTTCTTATTTTATATTATTTACCTTCTTGTTGGTATGGTTTATGTTTAGGCGCCCATTGCTTAACTACCGGACCGGTGTTTGGTCCAGCGACTGGATGGGTGTGTGCATTATATTCAGCCTTTAATTTATCAAGAAACTTTTCTAATGATTTTCCCCTTACTGCCGGTTCTGATGTGTCATCACCCTCTTCTCCGGTATTGGATAGATATACATTACCTGCATCGAGAAATATCTTATCATCGGATGAAATTTTAATTGTTCCATTCTCATCCAATTGAATGATAGGTCTTTCCTTAGCTCCCGTACCTCTTGTAATAACTAGCCCATCCTCTGGTGAATGATAAATCCTAACGTTACGTACTTCATCGTATATTAATGAAACAACATTATGCGCCTCCCCTGAATCTTCTAATATGTCTGATTTAAGGGCGGTGCTTTGATCTACTTGAAACCAATACTCCGGATGATAAATGTTACCGTTATCAAATCTAACAGCAACCACCGAACCAACATGTGGGGTATTATGCGAACCTACAAAATCACGATTCATTGGAGTTGCCCATGGAATAGCGTCACTTGTTAGTTTATCAAATTTTCCAAATACTTTAACCTTACATCTGCCAAGTAACTTAGGGTCATTATTATCTACGACCTCACCTATCCAGTGGGTCTCCCTAATATTATCATTCATTAATTCTTTACTTGTTGCCATATATAGTATTATTCGTGTACGTTTCCTAGGTTAATTGATGCGGCTGCAACTGAATCAAGGGCATCTCTGGCTGAAATTCCAGAAGCATCTCCGTATACATTATCATGTATCGCTCTAGCCACATCAGCGGCCTGTCGTCCAGGATCCGTATCGTTAGACGCGTCGAGGTTAGATAATGTCTTTCCAAAAATGTTTTCGTTGGATTGTTTTCTGCCTCTAATAAGATTAATTGCAGAATCCTGTAACTCTAATACCTTTTCCTTTCCCAACCTTCTTAATTCAGATGCTCCACGCTGCTTTAATTTATCTAAATTTCTGCTAGCAACTCGCTGTAGTAGAGTATCTCCATATACATTCCCTTGTGGATTCTTTTTAAATCTGTCTACTAATCTACTAAAGAAATTTGATTTCTTTTGCTCAGGGCTTTCATATGCCTCAAGTGCTTCATCATCGGGAGCAGGTGCTAAATATCCATCCATTCTTACCTTTGTCGCAGATCCCTCTTTAATCATACCATTAAGCGCCCTAGCTTCTATTCTTTCGATTGCTTCATATGAAATTGCTATATTATTTTTAGCCATTTCAGGATTTTTAGAAAGCGTATCAAATATTGCAGTACCTCTTGTTATATCAAACTCACAATACTTTAAAAAGGTTGCAAAGAAAGGTCTACCGCTTACTCCCATTATTTCTGCATTATAATTTATTACAGTACTTCCTTTCTTTTCTGCTGTGGCACTTTCACCACTAACTGGTGGAATAGGCCTAACGGTTCCATCTGACTTAATACGTCTAACATCAGTGACATAAACTACCATTTTAAACTTTCTAAGGTTTTTAGGAAGTATGTATGACCATTTTCTTTCATCAAAAATAGCCCTCCTATACAAGTGCATTAGACCTGCTATTGGAAGGTTTAAAGATTCTAACGTTTGAATTTCTAAAACAGCATCGTCACCTCCAAGATATGGTTTCATGGGATCATACTGATGTATCTTTGCAAGGCCACCTAGTGATTCCCAATACCATGGCATTTCTCTATTGATTAATTTAAGAGATTCTATAAACGTTGTTAAGTCCGCTAGGCGATCGGCATAGAACTTATCTTCACCCCCTCCCTTTGACAGCTTTTCTAGAAAAGCTTCGGCAGGACCAGATAATAATGGAGAGTGCTCCGGATCGTGAAAATTAAATAGTAGTGCGAACGAAAGATACGTCGGGTCCTGGTATGGAAATCTACTAATCGATCCCTTTCTAAAGTCTTGTATGGTTTTAAAGTCTGACATGTATTATATATCTTATTTTTAAAAATAGGTTAACCTGCGCTTTGCCATTCTGATTTCCATGCAGATTCTGTCTGGTTCTTTAATGTACTAATGTCACTTCCTGTAATAACACCACTCATAAGACTTCCAGTCGCATTTAGGGAAGCCTCACTACTAAGTGTGTATTTTCCTTCATATACTCCGATATCGTTGCTGCTAAATACGGCCCATGAATATATCCTTTTATTCTTCTTCTTACCATTTGATATAGCCCCACCATCACCAATCTTTTTGTTAGGTTCCCATGGCACAAACTTAATTGTCCTTTCAATAGTCTTTGTTATATCCTTATGTTTCAAGGTAATTTCAACCTTAAATTCCTCATTTTCTTTACCCTCGTATAATCCGCCAGGTATTAATACCTTTGCATTATATTCTTTCTTATTCCAGCTACTGCCTTCAACCTGCGTTTCAGTGAATACTTCCCCGCTTAATATTTTTTCATTAGGCCCTCCTGCATCAATTTTAATTTTAATAGATGGTGTTACTTCAATTTCACCAGTAAGCGCTGTCCATTTAAACAATCTAGTTTGTTCTAGCCAAGATCCATAGCCTGCTCTCCAGTCCAATGCCTTCAATTCAAATGTTAAAGCAGGCGGAGGCGGTGGAGTAGGGGCTGGTGGTGGAACTGGAACAGGCACTGGTGCCACAGGCGGAGTTGGCGGTGGTAATGGCACTGGCACTGGCACCTTAACAGTTGGTGTTGGAGCCTTTGCGACTGTCTTGGGATTAATATTATTTATTCTTGCAGGCCACTCTCTACGCAATAACTTTAATCGTTGTTTAACGTTTGTTTGTCCAGATTTATATGTATATGTAATTCCATCAACGATATAATACCCGCTTATAAATTCATCCAAAACATGCGCTGCAGGATCTCCTATAGCATCTTCAGACACTTTCTCTGTATCGAATTCAGATTCAGCTTTTTTCTCTTTAAGAAATTTATCTGCACGTAATCTATCCATATCATTTGTATATACTGCAATAGGAATTCTTTGATATCTATGTACTGCTGGATTAAACGTTTCTAAGCTAACTTCCAATGACATTTTTCTACATTCATCCATGTTTTGTTCGTTTGCAACAGCAGCATACTCATAGTTTATATGTGTGTTAGTGGTTTCTACATCACCAGTTCTTCTACCTAAATACTTATACTTAACCTCATGTTTATATCTATCCTCATCTCTCCTACCTCTCATAGGCTCTTCAATATCCTTCATGTTCTTGGTAGACATTGGTGTGATATCATGTGAAACCAATCCATCTTCCGAATCCATTTCATAATATTGTATGGTTCTTTTATATCCGTTTTTCATGGTTATCCCACCACTTATATTCTGTAATGCCTGTCCAGTAATATATCTATTAGTACCTTCGTCTCTTGCGTGATTTGATAAAAATAGAGGTAAAGTTCTCTGATTCACATCATCATCCTTAGCAGTAGGGGAGTCATCTAATATTGCATTGTATGCCATTATCGCATCGTCAAATGTATCTTCGCCATTAAAAATAGAATTAAGGTTAACATAGTTAATGTTATAATATGCATCAATACTAACCGCCTGGAAGCTCTCATCGTCCACGTACGAATGCCTAACCAAGTCGATCATAGTTTCATATCTTGTGGTAAATGGTAGAATCAGGTGCATCGAGTCATTAGACGTTTCAATATTAGTTGCAAACCCTAGACCTAAGTCATTAGCTATTAATTCCAGATGCTCTAGTGAAGTTCCTTCCCCGTATGATTTACATTCATCCGCAAAAAATCCTGGAATTTTAGCCCTTCCCATAAACATATATGTTCCATTGGTTGCATCGCTCTGTTGTGGTGGAGTATCGACGTAAGTAATGTCAAAATCCATCCTAATATCTTTATATGTTTTCTTATCGAGAGTTCCTATCCTAAGATTAATTACATCGCCATCCCTTGGAAAGGTATCGACATTAAACATTCCTGTACTGTCATTTATAACAAGACTGATTGTAGGTACTGATCCATTACAATCTAATTCCATGTTAGTGATGTCATCTTCATCAAAGGTATATTGATTAATCATAATAAGGATATTCATACCCTTACTTGTATTTGCCCTAGAATCTTCAGTCTCACCCTCGCCAACAGAATCGAACTCAAGTGTATCGAGTTTTAAGGTTGGCTTCGTTATAGTTACTATTTTTCCTTTAAGTGATGCCATTTATTAAATAGTTATTGTACCATTATTAATTGTTAAATTGGATTCTCCATCCTGTAGGATATTTGGCGGAAGTGGTTCTGCACCGTTTGCCTTTTCCTTAGCTTTACGTTTTAAATATTCAACACGAGAAGCATCCACAGGCGCTAATCTCTTAGTATCTATGAATTGATCCTTTATTGAAGGCGCAGCACTGGAAACTTGTGTCATTTTAATGTCCGGTACTTCTGCCAAAACATCCATGTGTGCAGGTATTAGTAAAACATCTCCAAAGTTAACTGCAAACGGATTTGATATATTGTTGAATTTTAAAATATAGTCAACATATATTGTATCGCTGTAGTATTTTTGGGAAATAAAATCTATTCTACCGACTTCATGGAAATCAACAGTATGTTCTGCTATCGTTTCAGTACTGTCTAGAAACACAACACTTGGTTTGGCAAATACTACTTTAGTACCATCCTTCGATAATCTTTTACCCGATAAGCTTTTTAAATCATTCATTAACCGTTACTTATTTTTCTAAATATATTGACAAAGGAATCCTTAGTGGGCTTAGCTGTTGTGTCTTTATTTCCATATGCGCTAACATCAGCCGTTCTATTGATATCAGCGACATCATCTGGCTGTACATAAAATCTTCCTCTACCTGCATTAAACATTGATTCAATCTCTGCCTTATCACGTGGCCTGGCAGGTTTAAGTTTTATAGTTGCAACTAATTTTTCAGGAAAATCCTCAATAGTATTAGCACCTTCAAATGCTATATCACAATCTGTCATTGCAAGATTTCCTAATACCATAATAGGATTAAGTGGATTACCAACAGTAAGGTGCCATTGGCCCGTAGGATCACCTGTTAATAATGATTGTGCGGCCTGTCCTCCTCCTGGTGTATTAAACATTTTCATTAACGGTCCACCTATTAGGTTGTTTAGCATTTTATTCTTTCCTAGATTCTTCCAATTTGCCGGATCAAGTACACTTTCAAAGGTTTTACCTAAATCCTCAATAACGGATCCTAGGAAACCCGCATAGTCACCTGATTTAAGTTTATTAAGATTACCAAGTGGTGGAACTACTGATCCTCCGGATCCACCTCCAACATATCTAACAGAACCTCCCCAAAAGGGTGCATTGTTATATGTTAGTGCCAATAGATTTGCCAACTGATCGAGCATCATTACCTTTGGACTTGCTCCTTCAAAACTTTTTAATTCATATTCAAACTTTAATGTAAATTCTTGACTAAATTTTAATCCCTGTTCTCTTATCAAAACATTCTTAATAATATTAAGGGGTCCGAACACATGGTTTGGATATGTGTCTGACATTGAATCATATCCGGAGCTGCGTTCCTTTGCAGCGGTTTCTACTGCACCTCTACCTGCTGCTCCATTCGCAGCAGCTGACAGAAACCTATTGTTACTAATAAAACTACCGACCTTTCCTGCCTTATTTCCACCAGAGGAGTTTATGGTTTGTACTGCCGCTTCTGCGTCCTTCCAGTTGAATCCATGTGAGAACTTAACAATATCACCTATAGCGTTACCGGTTCCTTCTCCAAACCATGTTACTGCTCTAGCAATATCTGGCTGTGTTATTGGTACCATTTTGTGTTTTGGCTTTGCGGGGTCATCTGACATATTTGCAAGACCTTTAGGTGTGATGATATCGTCAGGTGCAGGATATGCAAACCTTCTAAGTGTTAACATCATGTTATTTGGAATTTTACCATAAAATTTAGTAAGTGCAAAATCAGAGTATTGATATCTATATGCATAGTTATCTCCACTCTTTCCTGTAATTTCTATAATCTTACTTGCAGTAGGGTTAATTAAAGAATTTGCATGAACTCGTTGATACGCTCCATTTCCTCCAGAAAATCCATTTTCATCAGTACTGTCCGGCTCAAAGATATCTAATGGGTTACCTCTATAATTAACTAATGAATATTTATTGAATACTGAATATGGTCTCTCACCTAGAGTTACGACTCTTCCTGTTGCCACCCCCTTCTTCGTTTTGACATTTCCATTACTATCCCTTACTTCTTTACCAGCACCTGTCTCGGCATATGATTCAGATTTATTAGAGTCGGAGTAATATCTTGACCCGGATTGACCTGTTGAAAATGGCTTATCAGTAACCATTGCTCTCTCAGTTGTCTTTGGGTTAAAATCCGCCTGGATCGTATTACCCTTCGGCTTACCTACAACACCAACGCCATCTGGACCTTGGCCTGTTATGGTGTTACCTGCCTTAACGAAAGAATTTATTAGCGAATCAGGGGAGGATTGTCCGTGTTTTGAAAGTCCGGCTGTCCAGGTCGTAGGATCCGTGTATGAGAATACTGTATCTGAGTATAGAGCCATAATTAATTATCGAATATATTTATATTGTTATTATATATATCCGATTCTTTAATTACTCTAAATCTTCCAGTTCAAATGATTTTGGTCTGTGTAGTAATTTATCAAAATAATCCGTTGAATCACCTGCGCGATTCCCTAGGAATTTCTTGATGTGTGCAGTAAATACACCTTTACTCTCGTAATAATAGTTTCCGTTTTTATATGAATTCCTATTTGTTAATTCATATAAATTCTTAATGGTTCTTTCAATAAAAAAGTCTTGTATATTACAATATAATGTATCAACTTCCTTATACGTTCTCACACACATTACTGAATCTACGACAATTAGATATGTTTCCCAGGATGCTTCAATATAATTTTGGAATTCCTTAACAGTGTTGAACTTACTTCTTGACATTCTAAATGTTGTTTTACCACCATCAAAATCTCTGTCAAATTTCATATCAAACATATATCTTTTTAGAAAGTTTAGGTCATCATAAAATTTAGTGATTTTAACCTGATATCTTGGCATCTTATCATCAAACTTTATATCATGTATAATTGCCCTTACCGGAAAGACTATATTTTCATATCTATTATTATATATTAGAACATGTATATGTTCTCCTTTTGAAAAAAGTTTGTGTTTAATCATCCTTTAACGATATTAATCCTATCGAACATATTACGCATTTCATCGGAAATCGAAGGGATTGATTGGACAATTGTTAATTCCATAGATACTTCCTTTTCGGATCTAGAATCTATTAATTCTTTAAAATTCTCTACTATTTCTAATTCAAGATTTTTAAATAAATAAATCACACGTTTTATTTCAGGTTTGTCTGCCCTCAAAAATCGTGTGATTTCATTAATAATAGTAAATCCAACAATTGCACTGTTAGGTTCTTCACAATACGGATCAGCTTTAATAAGTTTCTTTTTGATAGCAATATAGTCGATAACCTTGGTTTCTACCCTATTTATATCCTTTATAATCTTATTAAATTCCCTTCGAGAAGGAGACCATACGCATTCAATTGTTATATTATTCATTTAGTTTAAGTGAGGCTTGCAGCGTTTCTAATTGCATTTCTAACCTCTCTATTTTTTCAAGTCGTTCAGCGTCATCGGGAATATAATCATTACCCCATTCTTCAACAACATGTATTTGATTTTTAGATTTAGAATTTCCAAATATTAATCCAATATCTATACTTAATTCTCTGATAAACTTTATTTTTGTTTCGTTGTTTTCAAAGTTGTATATTGTAGTTGATTCGAAGCTTTCCCCTGCCGCGTTTATGTTATCATCAAAAACTGTTTTGATAACTCCATTATCTGCTAGGGTTATTTTAACCGTTTGCATTTTTTCTAGAATTTAGGGATAAGTTAGCTTCTTTACGTAGTTTTTTCGCTTCCTTTTTATCTTCTCTGTATGTTTCTTTAACCTTAACAGCGTCCAATAACCATGCCTCCTCTAGCATTTTTACCTCCTCTTCGTTATATCCTATAGTCTTCCAGGATTCTTTAGCAGTATTTAATTTAGTTTGCATTTCATTTTCTAATCTGTCATGCATTTTATTCATATTGGCTTCATGTGACTGTTTGCCATCCTCTTGGATTTTGCCATACCATGCTTCTCCTTCTCCGGAGAATCTCCCAAACATGTTTTTAATTTGTAAATAACCTGCAGCCTTAAACTGCCCTCTTCTCTGTCTTCTTGATGATGATGCTCCTTTACCCATTGTAATAGTTGTTTATAAAATTAGTAACTTCTTCCGTTAAATATTCTTGTAGTTTATTTATCTCTATTTGTGAGATTGCCACCCTAGCAATTGCTAGCATTAAATCTTCTTTATCCTCGTCTGCATTATCAATTAACATATTGAAAATATCTTTATTCGGTATGTTTAAATTTATTACAGCATGCAGTGGTTCTATGTTCTTTTTGGAAAGCTTTCCAACTAATTCCTCAAGAGGAGATGGTTGGTTAGGTTCCACTATATTAATAGTTTCTTTAGGAGTATTTAATACCGGCTTATTTTTAATAGGGGATTCACCTAAAGATAATGCGTTTATTTGATCAGAGCCAGGAAATGGTAATTTCCCATCTATCACCTCATCTAAAAATTCAGGTAGAACGCTATTAAAGATCTGCGATCCGTCTGTAAAAATTGTGAATTTACTATCGGTTGATTCAACCTCGACGACTTTGCCAAAGTTCTCTCCCTTTTTCCATTGATATTGTTTTACTTTTTCTTCCACCTTTTCCATTATTTGTGTATTTTGATAATTATACTCATTTTTCTTAAATTGTTTCTTAATGCCCTTAATTAACTTTATCATTGAGTCTATTGATATATTCAGTTCCTATCATGTGTACAAACTCATGACTCTCTGTTGGCCCTGCGATCATATCACGGTTCCTTATGTATCTATTGTAAAATGCTTCCTCTCCATTTTCTATAAGGTAGGATTCTAATACTTCTAATTTTGGTAAATAAATTTTATTTATACTCATTTTCTAATTTTAAATGTTCAACTACAATTCCTGCTTTACCTAATAAAGCAACTCCACTCATATCTCTATATTCTTCTGTATAATATACCTTTGAAATTCCTGCCTGTATAATTAACTTAGCGCATCCAAAACAGGGACATGTTGTTGTGTATAATTCAGCTCCTTCACAGCTCATTGTTGATTTTGCAACTTTCATAATTGCGTTTGATTCTGCATGCAAAACCTCAGGCTTTGTTTTTGCACCATGTTTATGACAAATACCATTATTACATTCATATCCCTGGTCCATTAAATCTATAGCCCAGTCTGGGTTTTCGTAATACTTGGTATCTGTTTCTTCACATTCATTATCGAACCCATGTGGAGTCCCATTATAACCAAACGATATTACCTGATGATCTTTTACAATAACGCATCCTACTTTACGTCTTTCTGCGTAACTTAGTGTTGCGTATTGATATGCATTTTGCATGTATACTGTTTTAATCGAAATTCTGGGCATAAAAAAAGTCTATATATGTTATATTATATATAGACTTTTTAAATTGTTTATTATATGTACTATCCAATGTCCTCTGCGTCCACTGCTGTTTTAGTTTCCTTAGATTCATTGATTTTATTAGTGTATGATTCTGCCATCTTGTTTAAACAAGCCTCATACGCCTCAGTTGCCATCTCTTCCTTTAATTCAGTTAAAGCATTAACTCCCATCTTTGCAACTAATGCCGAGTTTTCAGCCATATAGCTTTCGATAGTGTGCCCATCATGCTCGTCTCCTGCCCAATTAGACGCTTCTTTAATTACTGCTTCGTAACATTTTTCAAGCATTCCGTATACTGGAATTGGAGCTTCTTCCTTATCCTTTAAATCAGGTAAAGGTGTTGCATCTTCTGCCTCCTGTACTGTTTCAGCCTCATCTTCAACTTCTTCAACTGATTTTGAATCTACTGCTGTCTTTTTTTCTAAATCCTTTTCGATTTCTTCTGACCTGTCCATCTCTGAGATGTATTGATCGAATGATTTTAATTTTGCCATTTTATTTGTGTATTATTCTTCAAGCAAATATTCGAAACTCGAAGGTATGATATGTTTTTGTAGTTTAAGTGCTTTTATAATTAGTGCAACAATTATTCCGCCAGGCATAATTGCTATCGCAGAAAGACCTATTGTCTTTAATACGTCCTTTAATTGATCTCCAACTTCCTTTTTCTCAGAAGGTGACATTTTATCTCCATGTTTAAAGGCAGTGTATATCCTTTTAAATGCTTCTATCGTTTCTTGACTTTCGTTTGCTAGCGCTTTAAAGAAATCTTTAGCATTCTTTTTAAAGTCCTGTAACTTTCCTTCCGATATCATAGATTCGTATACTTCGGCGTTCGTACCCTCTGTAATATGCTTACCTACGATCTTATATATTTCAGTTTCTAAATCATGTGGAGAAACTCCAAGTTCATCAGCAAATGCATGCACCTCGTCGTCCGATGGTGTAGGGTTAGCTTTGAAAAAATCATGAATCTTATCTTCTAGCTTTTCGCTAACAGAAGAATTAGATGTAAATTCTTCAAATAATTTTATTCTTTTCATTTATTTTAATATTTTTTTATGATTTATATATCTTAATTCTAAGATCAGTTGTTCCAGGTATAATTCTGTGAATAATTCCTCTAGGTATTTTAATGTCGACTCCGGTAATCATCAGTGTTGGTAGTTCATTATCATATTGAAATCTCCAGTCCGAATCTTCTAATACTTCTACTAATCTATCTTCCGGATCTGCATGCCATTTATATAAATGATCAGGATGCCCTGGCGTAAATTCTCTGACAACTTCAGTTTCAGATATAATAGTTTCAATAAATGGTTTAGTGTAATCATCAATCATTCTAATCATCTCATCATGTGACCCCTTACTGCATTTACAGTCTAAACATTTACAGTCTGGATTTACCATGGCTGGTCAGATTTAAGACCTAGTTGCTTACCAAATAATGTGGGTCCATAACATGCCCAAAATCCTGCCTTCATTGGATCCATCTTTTTTGCTTGATCGCATTGATGTCTAGCCCAAAAACTTGCAGCTCTGCCTGGATCATCATTCTTTACAGTAGTTGAAGGATCTCCCCACTCAACCTTCTTTGCAATAATATTACCCTCTTTATCAGTTCTGCCACTGTTTCTATAAACTATAAATTTAGCCTTACCTCCTCTTTTAGGAGAATCCAATTTTACATTAATTTGATTACCTCCCCTTGGTTTATAAATAGCCTTTGTTCCAACTTCTAGATTTTTAGCCATCCAACCACTAGGTCCTTTAAGAATGATATTATCCTTCGCCCAATACTGTTTTACCTCTTCGAATAGTTCAGTGTATTTATCACTACCTAGTCTAAATAATGAATTGGTTAAATCAAGGCCCTCATCAATATGTGCCTTTAGTTCTGGAGATACTTCACTCCAATCTTCAAATGTCTTAATAAATTTCATTAGTCTTCAAATTTGTATGGTAGTTTCTTATCATGGCCACCGTCTCTAACTTCTTTAGCAACGTCAGCATCAGCACCTCCCCATGTTCCTTTTCCTTTTTCTAAAAATGCATTTACTCTCGCATATCCCCAGCCTTCCTGTGTCATTCCAGGATGATGGCTACTATTCCATGCGTCCATTCCACGTCTCATTATAATTCTGAGAATAGGTAAAGGTACTCCGCTTTCCTTTGATTTGTTCTTGATTCCGGTTTCTACAGCCTTGCCTTTAAGTGGGCCTCTGTCTCCTTTAGCCTTTTCAGCCTCGTTTATGAATTGTTCAAATAATTTAATGTGCTTCATTGTTTACTCTTTTAATTTATATACATAAAAATCATAACCCCAGTCATTATCTTTATCGCCAGCTTTAGATATTACAATTTTATCACTAGAGTGCCAGCCAGTAAATAAGTTATCTGGATAGTCTGTTATTTTATCTAACTTCTTTTTAACATCTTTCCAATTAACACCATCAACAAATGTTTTTCGTTTTTTAAGCATCTCATCAAATGTATTAAAAGTTTCAGAAAAACCTGAGCCTGTTTCTGGATCTGCTTTTTGGAATTTGTATCTGTATTGTGTTACTTTAGGTCCTAAAATGTTTAAGTGTACCCATTCATCAACTTCTTCAATACTAACCCTTAAATCCGGAAATTTCTTGTTAATTAGCTTCTGAACTCTTTCAGCTTCTGCGACATCTTCGCTACCAGCTTCTTCATATCCAACATCACCGTTTTCTCTTGTTTGTAACATGATTTCTTCAGTATTGTCTTCATCATAAACATCCATATATGTTTTAGTAGATTCAATGAATTTCAATATCTTTTTATGTAAAGGCTTATCAAAACCTTCATTTATAAATTGTTCAAATAATTTAATATGTTTCATAGTTCTATTCTTTTATTTTAATATCTTCCGCCTTAATATCATTATATGTAAACACTGACTTCATACCAGGTGGCATCAAAGGATCCGGCATCCAGCCATATCCCTTACCATTTATCTCTAAGATAACAGGATCATCACCAAAATCAAAATATTGATCTAATTTTCTAGCTGCTCCAATTGAAGTAACTGCAAACGTAGCTCTGTATAATTGTTCAGTTGAATTACTACCAGATAATCCAGATCCAAACGTATCACTGTGTCCATTTGCTTCTCTAGCAGACATACCATTCTTTAAAATAGCTTCTGCATTTTTACGTGCAGTTTTATGATATGCTTTACCAACTCTTGCAGATCCAGATGCTATCATAACACTAAAGTCATTACCGCTTGAATAACCAACGGCAGTTTTAGTTGTTAATACTCCATCATTAGATTTAGCCCACTTTTTAATTTCTTTTTCTAATTTAACTATCTCAGGTGGAGCTTTCTTAGTATCATTAGGTAATTTAACAGATATACTTCGCGAGCCAATTACTGGATCATTAAATCCTGCCTTAATAAATAACTTAACTATATCATCTTTCACCTTGTCTGATGAATATGCCTCATTAATAAATTGTTCAAATAGCTTAATATGCTTCATATACTATATATCTATGATAGTATGCCATAATCTTGTAGCTCGTATAAAACTCCTATTTTTAATAATGGACCCATATTGTTTTATTTTCAAAAAGTTTAAAGTTCACTAGATATTATAGATTCTTTGGATTGTTGGTGTCGATTGTGCCTGCAAATGGTACACTATTATCGAAGTGCATTAATGAAAAGAAAGTTTCATAGTCCATGAATGGAACTTCTTCTACCTTTTTCATAACACACCATAAAGTATTACCTAGATCCCATATATGGTCATCAAGCTCTAATATCTTATAGCCATAATTTTCGAACGAATTAAAGAATTCTCTAGTCGTAAAATACCTGCCATGTCCTGGCCAGCTTCCAACCTCAGGGAGTTCATGTATCATAATACCTCCAACTTCTAACCAACTATGTAGATTTCTCCAACAGTTATATTGTCCTTGTTCATACTCAACATGTTCAGTGGTTCCGATGTTCGTTATAATATTTGCTTTAAATAAATCCGGAGAATACACTGATAAATCTGTTATAGTAACATCTTCACCCTGTAAATCAAGTGTATGGTATTCTTTAAAATAATTATGCATTATGCTTTTTATTCTATACTTTTCTCCAGCGTCGTTTCGTATGAGATCATTAAACGAAGTTTGGTCTCCAAGTTCAAGTAGAACTGACACCTTAGGATCCACATAATTATTAGTGGCTAGCATTACATTTCGTAGTGTTCGTGTTACATATCCCATATTAAAAATTATTTGATTTTATGTTAATTGTTTTCTATATGTTATGATAAGATTAATTCCTTTGAATATTCCTTATGATACTTTATTAGTGCTAATTCCTTTGCCTTGACTTCTAGTTCAATATCTAGGTCCATTCCATATGTTTCTATATACTCATATATGTAATCGGCATGTGCTCTTAGAATCACTGAGTCATCTTCATTTAGTTTCTTAGATGATGAATAGTGACATAGTTGTCTAATACCCTTTGGCCATGTTTTAGCGCATAATTCTAATGCATCTTTTTCTGCCATTGGATCTTCATAGCACATGTGATGAAAATAATCAAATGTAATTGGAGTTCCACATAACTTATAAATTTCATATAGATCTTTAACGCCATATTGACTTGGCTTATCATCATTTTCTAATACTAATCGAGATGCAGCAGTTTCAGGTAATAGTTTAAAGCTTTCCGCAAATCTTTTAATTGCAGATTCTTTATCGCCATATGTGCCACCGACATGAATGTTCATTGCTGCATAGTGCGTTCGCGGTAATCCCATTAGGTCAAATACTTTGCCGTGTTGCGTTAATTCATGAATTGCACTATCGACTACACTTTTTCTTGGGCTTGCAAGAATATTGAATGGACCTGGATGGAATGTAAGTCTTTGACCTACCTTTGTTGCATAATCTCCTGCCTCTTTGAGTAATATTTTGATTGCTTCATAGTTGGGTAATTCGGATATATCGTATTCAGAATTCCAAGGAAACATACTAGATGACATCCTGTACATTGTAATTCCATTGTCATGATTCCATTTAAGGATTTTTATCATGTCTGTGAGGTTGGCTTCGGCCAACTCACCTGCGTATTTAATTCCCTTTGCTTGGAATGTTCGTTTAATCATTCCTCTGCCAATCTTTACCTTTTCGTTTTTATCCATCGTAAGATTGATACAACAGTATCCATAGTTTGCAGCCATATTTTTATTTTATTATAAGTAATTTTTTGATTTTGTTTATTATTCAGAGTATTAATGTACTTGAGTTTCAGATTTTGGATATTTATTACAAATGTCATATATTCTCAATACCTTTGAAGCCAATTCAGTTGGAAGTTCCAATGCATATAATTGAATATCTTCGTATAAGAATCCATCAAATAAACCGGCTAACATATTTTCGAAATGAAACAATCTATCCATTTCCATATTAGAGTTTCTAATTTCTCTTTTGATGTCCATAATTTCAGAAAGAGTTTCTGAGTTCATTGATACATGTCTGTTAAATTTTGTAACGTTCATATTGTTTGATTTAGTTTGATTAATTATTATATGTAAATATAACTAAAAAAGCCCAAACAAAAAAATGTTTGGGCAATTATTTTCACAAAGTTATTAACAATGTTAAATATTTGTGTTATTTAGTGAATGCATTTATGAATTGTAATCCCCATGATTCTTTTTTAAATATGATTAATGCAAATGAAATGTCTCTTTGTTTCCATGTAACATCTCTATCAATTTCAAAATCTAAATTTATTACCATTCCTCTAGATGCGCCGGTGGTTGTAATTTGATAACCGAAATTTCTAGTAACTCCAACCGTAATTGGCGTTGCTATTCCTGCAACATAGTTTTTATGTATTGTGAAGTTTCCATCTGGATTTCCATTTTGATATCCAACAAGATTGTCAACTATTAAATATGGTGCTAAATAATATTCACCATCAATGTCATTAAAGAATTTAGTGGTTGTTCTTAGTTTGATATTATCACCATTTATTTCCATTTCGTAATTGGAATTAGCTACAACATAATCTTTATCGATATGCTGTGTTAATACGCTATCAGGTGCGTTTGCAATAAAATTATAAAAGAACGTTGGTACACCTCCTCCTAAATTAAAGGTTGGACCTACTTCATCAAATAACTCCGATCCTTTATTAGTTTTGAACGCATCTTTCCATGCCATGTATACTACATCATCTTTACCCCATACGTCTTTTAAAGATTGAAATTGTGGAAATCCCCAATCACCACATGGATTACACCACGTTGCAGTTCTTTTACCAATTATGGCCATATTTGATTCTGTCACCTCTAGTGCATTTTCAGAGATTGTTGATTCTGTTGTCTTTCGACATGATAACATTGACACTATTATTAGTGCACTTAAAATTATTCTTTTCATACTGTTATTTTTTTTTTATAATATTTTTATTAGTAGAACCGCCATACTAGTCCACCAGATTGCAAGTAATAATAATGTTGCGGATTCTGGTGTTATTATAGCGTATTCCTTGTATTTTCGAGCTGGTTTCGATTTAAACCTTCTGTTATATCGATCCCATAATTCCTTTTCGATTGTTTCTCTATCTTCCATATTCTATTTATTTCCAAAATATTTGTACACATATTATCATTACAGCAAGAATTAGTGAAATTATTGTTTTAGTGCTTAGGCCTTCTCCCATCATAATATAGGTTAGGAGTGCAAAGGATAGTATTCCCATTGTAAATCCTATGAATCTTCCTGGCCATAATTGTCCATCGTAATACACTGCAACCATATATGTTGCCTTAATAAAAATGTATGATATAAATGAACCCCCTATTATTGACACCAGTATCGGATTACGCTTAAACCATGGCCAAACAAACTGACCATTTGTTTGAAACCATATTAATGATTGCCCGATTAGGAATAGTAATATTCCATATATTAAATTAATCAAAATAGCGAACCTGTTGCAGTTAATAAATGGGAAATGAAGCTTGGTCGATGTGCTTCATTTGGACCTATTTCCTTAATTGCGTCAATATGCTGTTTTGTGCCATACCCTTTATTAGAATTCCATCCATATCCTGGTGTTTCAATATCTAATTGTTTCATCATTGCATCCCTGCTTGTCTTTGCTAGAATACTTGCTGCGGCAATTGAAATATATTTATTATCTCCACCTATTATTGTTTCGAATGGCATACCATCAAATCCATGGAATTGATCTCCATCAACAAGAATAAAATCAAAATCATGATTTTTTCTAACCTCCCCGAGACACTTATTCATGCCAGTAAGGGTAGCTCGTAGTATATTGGTTGATTCTATCTCATCTGGAAATATGTGCTCCACGTGATATGCGAGTGCATACTGTAGTACAATTTCTCTAGCACTCTTACGTTGACTTTCATTTAACAATTTAGAATCCTTTATTAATTCATGTTGAAAATCAAATGGCATTATACATGCTGCAACAGTTACTGGACCTGCAAGTGCTCCTCTGCCTGCCTCATCAAGTCCTATTTCAATAGTACTCTCGTCCTTAGTGTAACTTGATTTTAGGTATATGTGTTTTGATTCCATGGTATATTGTTTAGATATTATATACACAAAATCAAAATAGTTTCTTATTTATCAGGATTGTTCATCTTCCACTTGTCATATCTATCAACAACGATTTGAAGTATCTTAGCTCTTACAATATCCTTTGTAGTAAAGAAGTGCATGCCAATTCCCTTGACACCTTGCACTAATTGAATAAATCCAGGAAGACCAATGTTATTTTTTGGAATATCATACTGGCTAATATCTCCAGTAACTATTACTTTAGAACCTTTACCCATCCTGGTTACAAATAACATAATCTGTTTAAATGTTGCATTTTGTGCTTCATCTAATATCATTAATGAATTGTCAAATGTATCTCCTCGCATATAAGCCATTGGCCTAAAAACGATAACTTCGCTTTCAACGAGAGCTTGTGCAACTTCATGCCCTACTATTTTTGTGATGTTTGAAATATATGATTGCATGAAAGGATCTATCTTATCCGCGATATCGCCAGGTAAGAATCCTAGTTTTTCACCAGCCTCTTGGATTGGTTTACACAAAACTATTTGTGAAATTTCTTTATTAGCTAATAACTTTAATGCTGTATAACATGCTGTAAATGTTTTTGAAGTTCCGGCAGGACCTTGACATAGTGTTATTTCATTTTCAAGTATTGTATGGACGTATCTGTCCTGGGATTGTCGTAATTGGGCTTTTATGTTTTCGGGTTTAATATTAATCAATTTTTTGTTATTTGGTCTTTTTGAATTATTTCCTTTATCCATGTATTTCTTTAAATGATTAATCACCTGCCATTATGACAAGTTCCCTTAGTTTTGAAAGCTTATTACATTTTTCATATTCCTCAAGTTCAATAAAATACCCAATGAGTAAATCGATGAACATGCTTCTTTGCCCTATTCCATGTGGAATATCTATTGTATTTTTATTATCTTTATAGACAACAAACCAATTAACTGTTTTAGTAAAGTTACTGGTTATTGTATAATAACTAGACCTCATTAGAGAATCTCTCTCCGTACCTTCATCAATTCCTTCCATTTCCAGATCCTTTTTTTAATAAACAATATTAGTGTTATACTATTATAATTTATATATTCGAGATAAGGCTATGAAATGGTCAGTTATAGAGAAAGGTTATTATATTATATGTTCTTAGATTGCTTGTATTTTGCCTTAATATTCATTTTCCTCTTAGAAACAGAGGGCTTAATATATTCCTTTCTTTCTCTTAATTCCTGAAGCTGCTTTGTATCTCTAGTCTTTTTCTTTAGAGTCTTAAGAGCTCGATCTATGTTTGAGTTTTCAACCTTTACTATTATCATATAACTTGTTTATTATTTTCAGTAGTTTTCCACATTTTTCATATTCTTCTTTCTCTTTAAAAAACGATAATACACTATGTAGTCCTTCTATCTTGCTGTCTGCAGGAGCCTCGTGGCTTAACGCACCCATCTCTCCATTTATTACAGAATTATATATCATCTCCATCATTTCTGCCTTTGGTGACTGATACATTTTGCGCATGAAGCTAAGGGGTCTTCCATCAGGTTCATCCAATTCATCCATCATGATTCTTTAATCTTTTTAAGTAATTCAATTTGCTCGTTATTGAGATTAATTGAATTTGTTCTAAGTTTTACCATTAAATTGCCATATCCATCTCCATCCGGTAATGGCATTCCTTTGCCAATAACTCTAAGTGTTTTAGATTCCTGTGAACCTGTTGGAACTTTAATCTTTACACGATTTACCTTTGTCTTGATTTCAAATTCTCCGCCTAGTAATATGTCAATCCAATCTAAATATAGGTCAATATAGATATCTGATCCATTTATAATTAGATCAGCATCTGGTAGTATATTTATCGTGATAATTATGTCGCCATTTGGCGCGCTTGAATTGATTGGATGTGCCTGTCCTCTGCCTTTGACTTTAAGTTTTGATCCATTTAAAATTCCTTGAGGGATTTTAATATTAAATCCACCAGTCCCGACATCGATGTATCTTCGAGTTCCTTCATAGCATTCCTCCACTGTTATATTTAATGATACTCTGACATCATGTCCCCTGGCACCTTGGTTAAATGTATTGTCAAATGCATCAGCGAAATTATATCTACTAAATATATCCTCCCATGCACTATTAACATTGCCAAAACTTTCCTTAGTATCGTGGCTTCTTCTTTTGTCAGGATCTCCTAAAACCCCATACGCCTCAGAAAGCCGTTTGAACATGGAGTCATCTCCACCTGTTTTATCAGGATGGTATTGCTTGACTAATGTTCTATAGGATTTTTTTATATCATCATGTGATGCATCCTTAGAAACATTTAATGTTTCATAATAGTCCATTGATTTATTTAGAAGATGGTGCCTTTGTATGTGGTGTTTTAGGAGGTGTGTTCAATTTAACATTCTTTCGCTCCTTCATATTTATGTTAATTTCTCTGGCCTGTTTATTTTCCATACAAATGGCTATCCTCTCCAGGCTTTTTGCGATATGTTCTAATGCTTGCTCGTTCATAATTATTTATATTATTATATTATATATTTATATTTGTTCGAGTACATTTCTTAAGTCTGCACATTTTTCATATTCCTCAAGTTCAACAAAAATATCAAGCATTTGATTAATGGTATTAGTAAGCTCAGTCTCGTCTATTCCATGATTTCGCATGGCATTGACGTCAATACCATTATCCATTATCCTATTATAATTCTCAATTGCTAATCTTATCTTTAGCTCTTTAAGTAATATTTTCTGTTCAGCTTCCATCTTAATTGTTTCGGTTTCGTTTTCTTCGTTGAATACTTCTTCCCATTCTTCCATGTTGTATGTTTTTAATTATAGTTAAATATAACTAAAATAAGTGACATAAAAAAATTATATCACTTATTTTTTCAAAAAGTTATTAACAATTGTCCTTTCCTTTATGCTTGTTCTTTCGATAGAACTTCTTTTTGTTTCGATGAGGTGATGGAGTTTTTAGCGCATCAAACCACTCTGTTATGCTAAGTTCTATTTTTTTTATTTTCTTATTTTTCATGATATGTAAATATAAACAAAATCTTTGACATAAAAAAATATTTTAACAATTATTTTATTTTAATTTTCTTTTGTTTTTTTGTTCTGCTAATTTTAATTTCTAGAAGTCCATTCTTTAATTCAGCAGATGTGTTTTCTATATCATATTTTGAAGAGACTTCATATCTTTTTGTGAAGCTCTTTCTGAAATATGTCGACTCTTCAATATCTGCTGAAATTACGAGATAATTACTATCTATTTCAATTGTCACGTCATCCTTGGCATATCCAGGTAATGGGAATTCAAACATAATTGAATCTTCCAACTCACTAACTCTACCGTCCTTGTAGATATTAAAGTTGCCGGCGATTGAGTTGAAAATTGATTCATCAATTTCATTTTCAAACACTCTTTCAAATAAATTTTTTATGTACATAGGTTTTATTTTTGTTTTTGTTAAATTGTTTTGTGGTTCGTAAACCATATAGAATACTAATAAAATTATGCCAATCGTTATAATAAGACTTTTTGTCATTATAGTATTTGCATATATGACAGTTTTAACATAACGTTCATTGTTGATTCTACATCTGCCTCACAATATGTCTTTATCTTTTCCAGATTTCCTGACCAATATTCGACTGTTGTTTCATCACCTTTCATAATTGCCTTAGGTGAAGGTATATTTAATGAATCACAGATTAAATCAAGGGATGCACTATTCCAGCCTGCAAATTTCCATATATCATATGTATCTAATAGGCAATTTTCCCAAGGTTTCTTGTTCTGGAGATGGAATTGATGTGGTGTTTGAACTCCATTAATAATAGATCTTTTTATTAGAAAAGGAAAGTCAAAGTTCTTAACGTTATGACCAACAAAGTTAACACCAGGATTAGCTTTAAATATTGATTGACTTGTTTGCATAAAATCATTTAGCATTGATGTCTCATCGTCACCATAGAATGATTTAATCTTAGACGTAAGTGGAACATCATTTTCGTCAAATTTAATTTGACCAATAGAGATTACAATTATCTTTGCAAATTCAGGGTGGAGTGCAGCGTTTTTCATATACATCTCAGCATCCGATAATTCTGCTAATTCAGTATCGTTCTTTCGATATATAACCGCCTTCTTCTCCCAATGAACAATTGCATTAGGTCTTGTATCGCAAAACTCTTGATATGAACTAAATTCTGAAGTTGTTTCAATGTCTATAAACAACATTGCCTTTATCGTACTTGCGCTATACATCTTTTTTATTTTTTAAAATGTTATAAATTGGAACCGGGTATCTCGTTGGTTTTCGGGTCTTGGGTGATAGGGAGTTTCTTTCCGGATTCTCTTCAACCATCCAATAATATTTACAATCATGCGATTCACTAAAATCTTTCATATACTCGACCACAGGCCCGTACATCGTGCTGCCAGCAAACCTAAATCTATAACATTCGCCTATTTTAGGATTTTTTACCTCAATGATATTAATTTTATTTTTCTTTGCCATATAATATTATATATGGAATTCTAATAAAGTTTAATCTTCAGTATATAATATGTTAGCAACCATCTCCTCTTTACCATATCTCGGAGGAGTATGCAAAGGAGCATGTGGGTTTTCCTCATATGCCCAGTCATGCAATCCTAGGTCAGTAAATCTGTCTTTGATTTGTTCATTATAGTAATAACCAATTGTTCTTACACGTCTTTGAATATCTGCTCTCGCCATATCGTGTGTGTTTTGGCCATTTGCGTTATTATATAAGAATTGAACATATCCTAGTTTTGGTATTTTACATGTAATAGTATTAAGGAAAGTTCTTATAACTAATTCATAATCATCAGCAACTGCAAGATTTCTATTATGTCCTCCGATTTCAAAGTACGTTGAACGTCTCCATGCCCTTACATGATTTGGAATTCCAACAATATGTCTAATTGTTTTTGGATTAATGTTATGTTGATTTGCAACCTTCATCATTTTGCCATTATACTCCTCATCTCTATATGAACCATATGCAAATGCAAATCCATCTGGATATGTCTGAGATTCCCAGTCTTCATTAACTTCTAATGTATCGTTAAAAAAGAATCCAGCTTCTGGATGTTTCTTTGCTGCTTTATATAAATCCTCAGTACACCATGGAACTAATAAATCATCATGGTCCAATTCTGCAAGAATAAATCCCTTTGCCATACAGTTTGCTCTCCATTTAACTTCGCCGATAAGACCACCACTCTTTTCTCTAAAATCATATACCTTAACTCTAGGATCTTTACTAGCAATATCTTCCGCTATTTTAAGAGTTCTTCCTCCATCTGTAGAATCATTCAACAATACCCACTCCCAATTAGCATATGTCTGTTGCCTCAGGGAATCATACGTGTTATATAATTTATCTCCAGTGTTATATATTGGTGTTGTATATGAAATCATCTCAGAGTCTTCGAGAGAATCCGTGTCAAGCATTACAGCCATAGCACACTGATACGCGGCTTGGCCCACTTCGTCAGTAGACATATTCTCTGGCATATTCATCCACTTCCTACGAAACTGTAAAGGCATGCTTGCCATTTCTTGAAAATCTTTCCATGAATCACCTCTGGTTATAATACTATCTGGGTTAAATTCTGCTAAATGAATATGAATGCCATTATCATTCTTTAAGTACTTAACATCTAGATTGTCTGCCTCGTAATTTAATATTTTTAAGGATTTAAGTTCTGGCTCATCTTTACCAATATACAATACTTTAGGAACTTTGGCAGTTGATTTCTTTTCAAGTGCATTATAGTTACATAATACCTCATTAATAAATGTAAATTTACTGGCAACATTCTTATATAACTGTGTTACGAATTCACCATCCGCAACATAGCCAGATCCGTATTCTTGATTTTCATGTAAATCTGAATGAATTAACCATTGTGCTAAATCTATTTTAGAAACTGCAACGTTCTCAGGCTTTGCTTCTCTAACTTCAAGGCCACTAAAATCAATTCCACCAACCCATTGTGAAAATATAAATGCAAGCGTATCTGGATTCTTTTTATAATTACTTTCAATAGACTTATAAAAATCAGGGTGTAATAAATTATCATCATCTAGGTGATATATCCAACCATCTGCTGATTTAATTATATCATTCAATTGGCTGAGTCCCCATCCATCACCCTTCCTAAAGTGCAAGGTAGTATTCTCATCATCTAATCGGTTTAACAGTTCGGCATCAATATCTTTAAGCATCTTTGTGTCGAACACAATGTGCCAATCTATTTTTGTATTTTCAGTTGTATTAGAGAAAACCGAATTTTTAACACATTCAATGTTACCTAATCGAGTGCATCTTGTAATTATACTAAATTTCATATTATTATATTATATTATTATACGTCAAAGAAAAACATGTGAAAGAATCTTGCATTGTCTATTGCATCTCCAAAATATTCGGTGGCTGCATGTATATTTTTTGCATCAAATAAAACAAGTCTATTATATACGTTTCCTACTTCATCTATTTTTTCAAAGTGTGTACCATCGTAAAAATTCATTTCTTTGCTATTACCTGTAAACGCGTCAACATATGCTCGAGTACTTCTCTTTGCATCATCAAACTTATAATCCCTTGTTAGTTTACTTCTATAAAACGAGGTACCTGTTCCTGCAGGGGCTTCAGGTGTTAAATACACCATCCCTGCATATGTTTGGTTGTCCACATGATAGACGATAGGTTGGTCTGCTGTACAGAATTGAAATATTCCGTTTGCATAACTATCATGATTCCAGTTATAAATAGGCTTGCCTATAATTTCTTCTAACCTTTCCTTTGTTCCATCCACAATAAATCTAGATGTGGCTCTTTCTCCCTTATGATAATCTGAAGGAGAATATTCTATTTCGCTCATTGCCCATTCTCTAATTAAGTCAGGGTTAGCATAAAAATTATCTACTACAATTAATCCTTTATCATTGTTTGCAAATCCTGAATAGTATGAAACCCATTTAGCTAATGATTCTATTTCATAATCTATGATTTCATTAGTATCATTGTCGGTTACTGAAACGATAATGTTTTCTGACAAATTATATCCATCGATCGTAATTACAAATCCGATATTTGTATCCTTTAACTTTGGATAAAATAAACCAACGTCAGATCTATCTAAAAATCCAGGGAAAGGATCAGACGCAATAGACCCCTTTAATCTAATATTCGTTATTTTACCATTATTTGCAAAAATCCAGCCAGTAAGTTCATGTTTAGACTCCTTTGTTTCAACAGCATCAATATACATTAATATATTACTTGATGATGTTTGATGTTTGATAATATCTGCCATGCTTATTATACACTTGTTTTCTGATTAGTTTATTATTATATTATATTATTATATATCACTAAAAAAGGGACCCTCGTATGAGGATCCCTTTAATTACTATTACTTAGATATAAGGTATTAGTTATTACATCGGCTGTAACATATACATCTCTCCGTCTATATCGACAACAAGCATGCCCATCTCCGGATCAAAGTATATATTTGCTCCACCGCCGCCTCCAGCAGGTCCAGCAGGTCCAGTTGCTCCAGTTGCTCCGGCAGGTCCAGTTGCTCCAGCAGGTCCAGCAGATCCTGTATTACCAGTATTACCTTTAGCGCCAGCAGGTCCAGTAGGTCCAGCGGGTCCAGTTGCTCCAGCAGATCCTGTATTACCAGTTGCTCCAGCAGGTCCAGTAGGTCCAGCGGGTCCAGTTGCACCAGTTATGTTTACGTTATTAACAGGTACAGTACCGTTTGTTAAATCAACATATAATTTACCAGAATTTAATGCTACTGTTTTTATACCAACTCCAGTTCCTCCAATAGGTCCAGTTGTACCAGTAGATCCTTTAGCTCCAGCAGGTCCAACAGATCCAATAGGTCCAACAGGTCCAACGGATCCCGTATTACCAGTATCTCCTTTAAGACCGGTATTTCCTTTAGCTCCAGTTGCTCCAGAAGAACCAGCTATTCCTTGATAACCTTGATAACCTCTAGCTCCAGCAGGTCCGACAGATCCAGTAGGTCCAACAGGTCCAACGGATCCCGTATAACCTGTATCTCCTTTAAGACCGGTATCTCCTTTAGCTCCAGTTGCTCCGTTTGTACCATTAGTACCAGCGGCTCCTTGTGGTCCAACAGATCCAATAGGTCCAACAGGTCCAACGGATCCCGTATAACCCGTATCTCCTTTAAGACCGGTATCTCCTTTAGCTCCTTTAGCTCCGTTTGTACCATTAGTACCGGCGGCTCCTTGTGCTCCAACAGGTCCAACAGGTCCAACAGATCCAATAGGTCCAACAGGTCCAACGGATCCCGTATAACCTGTATCTCCTTTAAGACCGGTATCTCCTTTAGCTCCAGTTGCTCCGTTTGTACCATTAGTACCAGCGGCTCCTTGCGCTCCATTAGAACCATCAAATCCTTCAGGTCCTTGTGGTCCTTGAACACCAGTAGAACCAGTTGCTCCCGTAGGTCCAGTAGGTCCAACAGGTCCCATTGCTCCGTCTCCACCGTCATCTCCTTTGACTCCAGTTACTCCTATTGGACCAGCTATACCCTGTGCTCCAGTATCTCCTTTAGCTCCAGTAGCTCCTTGAATACCATTAGTACCATTAGTACCATTAGTACCAGCAGTTCCTTGATCTCCTTTAGCTCCAGTTGCTCCTTGGGCTCCAGTTGCTCCAGTATTACCATATACTCTACCAACGTTTAGTGAACCAAATGCTTCTCCTTCAATTACTAGGTTTACTCCTTCTAAAGCTGCACCTACGATGGATGCTCCTATTGGACCAATTGGTCCAGTGAAACCTTGATCTCCTTTAGCTCCAGTAGCTCCTTGAATACCATTAGTACCAGCAGTTCCTTGATCTCCTTTAGCTCCAGTTACTCCTATTGGACCAATTGGTCCAGTGAAACCTTGATCTCCTTTAAGACCAGTATCTCCTTTAAGACCAGTATCTCCTTTAAGACCAGTATCTCCTTTAATACCAGTATCTCCTTTAATACCTTGAATACCATCGTCTCCTTTAGTACCCTGAACTCCGATAACTCCTTGAATACCATCGTCTCCTTTGAATCCTTGATCTCCTTTTAATCCAGTATCTCCTTTAGTACCTTTAACTCCTTGAATACCATCGTCTCCCTTGAAACCTTGATCTCCTTTAAGACCAGTATCTCCTTTGAATCCTTGATCTCCTTTTAATCCAGTATCTCCTTTAGTACCTTGAACTCCTTGAATACCATCGTCTCCTTTAGTACCCTGAACTCC
>Ga0208134_1000241_pt1 | contig 34994 bp, 44 predicted proteins | sample VirMetDEL_Mar_31_FD_184515 | JGI IMG/M metagenome (GOLD analysis project Ga0208134, IMG submission 184515) | Aqueous microbial communities from the Delaware River and Bay under freshwater to marine salinity gradient to study organic matter... | ecosystem: Environmental > Aquatic > Marine >...
TTAGGCTCTGCATTCCATGCTATGGTGTTAGAGCCAGAGAAAAATTTAGTACATGACTCTGGTTTATCACGTCGTGGCAGCAAGGCTTGGAAGGATCAGGAAGAGTTCTTAACTCAAGATGAAATACTGTTGCCAAGTGGTGAATATGAACAGTGTCAGAAAATGGTAGATGGTTGCCTGCAAAATAAAATGGCGCGTAACTTACTGACTAATAAGGACATGCTTGCTGAATACAGCTTTATAGCTGAATGCCCAAAAACAGGGCTTGAGCTTAAATGCCGCCCGGATGGATTGTTAAAAGAGGCAGGCATAGTGATAGACTTAAAGTCTTGCTTGGATGCATCACAGCGCGGCTTTGATAAGTCAGTAAGAAACTTCCGATATGATTTGCAGGCATGTTTCTATCGTTATGTATTAAAGCTATGCGGAATTGAAACTACAAACTTTATATTTGTTGCAACTGAGAAGAACAGCTATGCCACGGCCTGCTATGAATTATCAGATAAATACAATAAGTATGCTGAAGATGAAATGTTTAAAACATTGCGCAAAATTAAAGTGGCTCAAGAGACAAATGTTTACGACACTGGATGGCCTGAACTTGAGACATTACATTTGCCAGCATGGTTAGACGAAAACCACGGCTTATAAACTAATCCCAGTGCAGGGGTGCTGCACACATTTAAAGGAGTTGTAAAATGCAACACATAATAAGCGGCGTGAAAGCGCTATACCCAAGATTAAATGCTACATATAGATTTGATCAAGATGAGTACAAATCACAAAAGTGCGATCCTACAGCAGAGGGCGCGGCATACGAAATGTCGTTCAATCTGACAGGTGAGCAGTGCAAAGAGCTGAACACTATTTGTATGCAGTCATACAAAAATGCGGCGGCGTTGGAGACTAGCAAACGCAAGTGGCCTGAACAGCCATTAAGTTTGCCGTATAAAATCGATGACAACAAGCAGGGTCACTGGATCGGTAAAGCTAAACTAAAAGGCGCATATTCTGGCGAAGCTACAAACCCACCACGCCAAGTAGATGCATCACGCAAGAAATTGCCTGATGGATTTGAGCTGACATCAGGGTCAACTGTAAATATCGCAGTGACAGTCGTGCCATACAACACTGGCACAATTAATGGCGTGTCGTTAAGATTACGTGCAGTGCAGGTGTTGGAGTTGGCTGAAAAGCAGGAAGCAGATGATCCATTTACTGAAGTTGCAGGCGGATTTTCTGGTGGAGCAACACCAATAAATGGTGTGGAGCAAGACCCATTTGGATTGCCACCAGCTACGCCTACACCATCAAATGATTTGGAAGATGACATTCCATTTTAAATTAATCACAGCGTTAGACAGAACTGATCGAGGTTTTGTCTAACGGACACGACAGGACATTTGCGAGACATGTCCACTATGTCCGAGACAGGACAAGACAAAAGCGGGACATGTCCAACGTGTCCGATAAATTGAGGAAGGGATAAAATGCAAAACACGAAATTTCCAAATGCAAGCTGGGATAGATATTCAGATAAAATTATTAGTGCATTATCATTGAAAAAGACTGCCATAGGCGAATATCATGGTGCTTGCCCGGTATGTCAGGGTGAAGATCGGTTCTGGATTAAGGAAACGTCTGATAATGAAGTGATGGTTACGTGCCGTAAATGCTCAGATTATGCAGGCATAAAGGATGCGCTGCGAAGGCAGAGTTTATGGCCTGATGAGAATGAGAAGCCAATGACGAGAGAATATACAATAAGTTGGCCTGAAGCAGAGCTAGAAGCAACGCATCCATACCTGATTAAGAAAAAGATTGGATTAGGCAATGCGTCTATAAAGGGTGACATATTAGATATACCTGTAATAAATGCCAAAGGTAAGCGTGTAGGCACGCAGAGCATTAATCCGACAGGCGCAAAGAAATTTTCGTCAGGTATGCCAGTTGTTGGTAATTTTAGTGTAATTGGTGGTAAATTAAACGATTTGATTTACGTTTGCGAAGGTTGGGCAACTGCAATGTCAGTGCATATGGCGACAGATAGGCCAACAGTATTCGCATTATCTGCGGGCAATATGACTGCCGTGATAGGTGAGCTGCTTGAAGCTAGACCTAATTTACGCATAGTGGTGGCTGGTGATAACGACGAGGCAGGCATTAAAGCCATTGAAAAATGCGTGGCAGATCATGGTGTGAAGTCTATTGTGCCTGATGTTGGCGGATGGGACTTCAATGATATGTGGGTTAATCGAGGTAAAGAAGCGACTGCTAAGGCATTGGAAGTGAAGAGCTTACTTGATCAGGTGTTCTTTCCGGGCGATGCAATGCCACAGCTAGACAGGAGTTATCTTGTCAAAGGATGGTTTGGCGCTGGGCAGCTCTCGATGGTGTATGGGCCAAGCAATGTTGGTAAGTCATTCTTTGTGCAAGATGTGGCGTGGCATGTATCTGCGGGGCAAGATTGGCATGGCAATAAGGTTAAGGGAGGCGTCGTGCTGTTTTTAGCTCTTGAGGGCGGTATGACGACGCATAATAGGATCGTAGCCTTACGCCAGCAATATCCAGAGCATGAGGCTAAATTAGCTATGCGTGCATTGCCAGTAAATTTGCTTGAGGAAAACGCTGACGTGCAGCTGATCATTGATTTGTGTGACGAGGTTAAACGAGCGCATGGCGATATTGCTATGATTATCGTTGATACGCTATCGAGATCAATGCCCGGCGGCGATGAGAACTCGCCTGCATCATCAACGGCTGTGATAGCTGCGTGTGATAAGATACGCGGTGAGACTGATGCCCACCTATTGCTTGTGCATCACTCTGGCAAGAACTTAGACGCAAAGGCGCGTGGGCATAGCTCACTGAGAGCTGCTGTGGAAACTGAGATAGAGCTATCATACGACGAGGCGACGGGCTTGCGTACTGCATTAGCCACCAAGCAGAGAGACTTGGAGGGTGGGCGTAAGTTTCACTTTAAGTTGAATGTAATTGAGCTAGGGCATGATATGGACGGCGATGCTGTGACGACATGTGTGATCGTGCCGGCAAGCAGTGATGACGTTGAAGCTGCCAATAAGAAAGCCATAAAGGGCAAGAATCAGATATTATTTAAGACGTGCTTCCAACAGCTGCGAGGCGAGGGCATTGGCATGTCCAATCCTGCCGGCGTTGGTTGGCCTGAACCTAGCACGTTCTGGGTTATTAAAGAGGAGGATATTAAGAAGCATTTCATGGGTAAAGTATCTGGCGTAGCGAACCCATCACAAACCTACAAGCAGTCAATTGCAGGCCTCACAAGTGCTGGTCATATTGTGCAAAATGAAGGCTATATATGGTTTTGCGATGATTTCGGGAAAATGAGCTAAAATGCAACCTACTAATTACCTACTAATTAGCATTAGTAGCAACAATATCAATGACTTACACGACAAACTACTAATTGCAATTAGTATATCGTAACCAATCTACTACTAATACTATATACCTTAAGGTATAGTATATTAGTATGTAGTTAAGCGAATAGTATGAGATAAGGAAAATCGGGGTTAAATAATATGGAACAAGAGATGAAGAAAAAGATAAACATTAGAACGGCTGGCGGCAAGACCGAGGCAAGCGAGGGCGAAGTAGATCAAGCGAAGGTTGGCCGGGGTAAGTCGAGGTCTGAGGTATTGGACACGGCTGATCTTTTGATTAACGGGGATAGGGCGAGGCAGTATGGAAGTGCTGCGGAAAACTTCACGACAATTGCTCGCATGTGGAGCGCGTATCTTGGCAGGGATGTAGCTGCATCTGACGTGGCGAACATGATGGCCTTGCTGAAGATTGCGAGGCTACGCGGTGGCGTGCATGAGGATAGCAGCATTGATGGCTGCGGTTATTTAGCATTGGCACATGAGCTGGCAAATGAGGTCGGATAGGCTTGATCAACAGCCTTTCATAAGGCATAGTATAGTTAGCGGGTTCTCCTCCTCCCGACGCATTGTTTTGCATTTCAATGCGACGCCCGCTTAACTGGGGCGTGCGGTTGTCTTTCCTCACTGCACGCCCACATAACACGGAGCAAAGCATTGTCTGAGTTTGTCATAAACTTAACCTTAGATTTACATTGTGCTGACAGTGACGATGCTGACCATGAGCTAAACGAGCTATGCAATTATATAACTGATAGGCTTACTATTGTGCCGGCTCAGACTGTACTGCAATCATTGGCAGAGGCGCTCATAGAGCTGCATGAGCAAGTGCTTGAGGAAGCAGAGAAGACAGTGCATTGACTTACTGGCGGCATAACATGCTCTGCATTACATGTAGATTACGTGCGATACAACACATTGGCACGCCGTTGCACGGGCGCATCCGCGTAATAGAAAGCAAAACTATAGTCAACAGTTTCGGATAAACTGAAAGTTAACATAATATACATTATCGGACATATACAGGTAAATCTACAGTATATCTAATGATTACAATAGGTTAGACGAATATAGGCCAATATACAGCCAATATGAGCTATGCGTTGTTCCATTTAGGCGAAACTAGCACATCTGGCGCAGCGAGGAAGCCCCCCCGTCAACGGATTCTACGGGGGTAGTGTGTGTGTATAATCTCACGCACACAATTGCCTATGTTGCTTCTCGAAAAAAAATAATTTAAAGTATAATGGTGCATTACTTAAACTGCAAAAAGTAATGCACCTACACGGCAATAGCTATGAAAGGATAGCCGCGATGAAAAAAGAATTACCAACTGTAGAGTATTTACGCAAGACAATACGTTATAACCCAAAGACGGGCAGAATGTATTGGCTCAAGAGAACCAAAGAGCATTACCCGCCTAAAACAGCAAACATCGAAAGATCAGTTAAATATTGGAATAGTAACTATGCCGGCAAAGAAACTGCAACCTACAAGGATGGCAGAGGATATCTTAAATGCAAGGTTAACAAGATAGCTTACGGCGCTCACAGAGTTGCTTGGGCATTATATCACGGCAAATGGCCTAATAAACAAATCGATCATATCAATGGAAACCCATTAGACAACCGCATAAAAAATATGAGAGTTGTTAGTGTTCGTGAAAATGGTAAAAATAAAAAACGCCCTAGCACTAATACTAGCGGGATTATTGGTGTATCTTGGAATAAAAAATTATCAAAGTGGTCAGCACAAATAGGCGTTAATCGAAAAACAATTAACCTTGGATATTATGATAATATTACAGAAGCAGCATCCGCTAGAAGTGCCGCCGAAAAAAAATATAATTTTCACCCTAACCACGGTAGATAGGAGAACAACAATGGCTGGCAAAGCATTACGCAGAAGAATACTTGCCGATGTACTAAGCAAAGGCGGTGCTGAATACTTGTTTGAGCAGATAGCTTCAGGCACGACACTCACAGCCCTTGCAAAAGAATATGATTGCTCCCGGCAGTATCTCAGCACATCTCTCAAGACCATACCTGAGTACGAGCAAGCCCTACGCAAAGCTAGGCAAGAGGCAGCTGATGCACTCGTAGAGCAAGGCTTAACAATGGTAGATGATCTGGATGGCGGCAGCACATCAAGCGAAATAGCCGCCACACGAGAGAAAGTCCAGTGGCGCAAATTCATGGCAGGCTCGTATAATCAGGAGCGATACGGCAATAGACCCCAGACAAACGTGACTATATCTGTGGGTGACATGCATTTAGACGCATTACGCAAAGTCAATTCCGATCTGGCGGCTATCCATAAAGAAGATCAAGAGCGTGAAGCTAAGACGATTGACGCAGATTATGAGGATGTATCAGATGAGTGATAACCCGTTACAAGAGTTTGTCCTACGTTACCGGGATGACCCAGTGCTGTTCGTCAAAGAGGTGCTAGGCGCAGAGCCATACGATTACCAAGCAGAGTTTCTGGAGGCCATAGCGAATGGCGAGCGTAAAATGTCCGTAAGGTCAGGCCACGGTACAGGCAAGTCCACGTCAGCCTCTTGGGCTATGCTCTGGTTTCTCCTGCTACGCTTTCCCAATAAAGTCGTCGTCACAGCGCCCACGTCTAGCCAATTGTTTGACGCATTGTTTGCCGAGCTAAAACGATGGATTAACGAGTTGCCACCCCATCTACAGCAATTGCTAACCACCAAATCAGACCGCGTCGAGCTAACGTCGGCAGCGTCAGAGGCTTTCATATCCGCTAGAACGTCACGCGCAGAAACGCCAGAAGCGTTAGCAGGCGTTCACTCTGAGAATGTTTTATTGGTGGTAGATGAGGCATCAGGTGTACCTGAGAAAGTCTTTGAGGCAGCCGCTGGGTCAATGTCAGGGCATAATGCTACCACGTTACTCTTGTCTAACCCCACACGTTCGTCAGGCACATTTTTTGAGAGCCAAACTAGATTAGCTAAGAGCTGGTGGACGCGCAGATGGTCGTGCGTCGATAGCCCGCTTGTATCAACAGAGTTTGTCGATGAAATGCGTGAGCGTTACGGCGAGGATTCAAATGCATTCCGCATACGTGTGCTAGGTGAGTTCCCTATGGCTGATGATGATACGATTATACCGTTTCATCTCGCAGAGAGCGCAATACACCGTGATATTGAGATTACGCCTGACATTAGACCTATATGGGGCTTGGATGTTGCTAGGTTTGGCACAGATAAGACTGCATTGTGCAAAAGGTATGGCAATGTTGTAACTGATATTGAAGCGTGGCAAGGCTTAGACTTAATGCAGACTGTGGGCAGAGTAATGGCTGAATATGATAATTTATCGCCAAGCCTACGCCCAAACGAAATACTTGTGGACAGTATCGGCGTTGGCGGCGGAGTAGTTGATAGATTACGTGAGTTAGGCGCTCCAGTGCGTGGAATTAATGTTGGCGAAGCGCCTGCTATGGGCAAGACTTACATGAATCTGCGCAGCGAGTTATGGTTTAAGACTAAAGCGTGGCTGGAAGACAGGTCATGCAAGCTGCCAAAAAATGATCAGCTCCTAGCCGAGCTAACTGGCATAAGGTACGCATTTACCAGCGCAGGCAAGATGAAGGCTGAGAGTAAGGACGCGATGCGCAAGCGTGGGCTAAAATCGCCTGACTTGGCGGATGCATTATGTTTAACTATGGCATCAGACGCAGCCACAGCCCTGTCTGGCGCAAGTGTGAGCTGGAATAGGTCTATCAAGCGAAACCTTAAAGGCATTGCATGAATAAAAAAAAATTCGACAATTTGTCACCTAAGATGAAAAATTTAATGATGAATAAGTGGATTAGAAATTATATGAGCCGAGGCCTATCTTTGGAAGATGCACAACACGCCGCCCGCTGGAGAGCTGGAACGTGGAAGCTATCAGATAGAATGCGTGTGGTACTAGCTAATATGGAAAAATTGTGATAAGTTCAGTTAATATATTAAATAGGCTAGGATTATGGCACAAAATAAATTTTTAAGTTTTCTTAACTCGCTAGATAAAGGTGCAAGCGATAGAAACAGCATTACTGAGTTTTTGGCTAATGTCTTAACACCCGGCGACGAGATGGAATATGTTAATGGATCGCTTATGACTACTGGCGGCAAACCTGTAGAAAATATTGGTGAAAAAACATATTACGGCACGCTAGGCCAAGCTAACTTTGCTGGCAATGATCCTGTCAAAGAAGGTTTGCTGTCAAAGATGACTGAAGCGCCTGCAAATACTAAAAGAAAACTTGGTTTACTTGAGACTAGCCCGCCGCCACTAAGGTCAAGCCAAGCGCCTAGCTCAGATATTTCTCCTTTTACCAGTCTGCTTCCATATGAAGACATGCTTCAATTGCAAGATATGGCGATACCAAACAAGCAAGGTTTTGTTAAATACCTGACAGATATGTATAATAGAGACCCACAAAATTATTCTTATAGCATGTCACAGCCTGACGGATTAGCTGCATTGGCTAGAGCTTTTAATACAATAAGTATGGCAGAAAGTTTTCTTGACTAATGGGCTTACTAGATCAACAAAGGCCAATGAGTTTCTCTGGAAAGAGAACGGCGACGCCATACCAAGGTATTACAGCAATGGACGCCGCAAGATTTGTAGCTGAAGCCACGCCTATCATTGGCGACGCTATGGCAGCCAAAGAAGTTTACGACGAATTACAAAAGCCAGACCCTAATTATGCAATGGTGGCAGCTCTAGGCGGCGCAGCTCTCGTTGGATTAGTCCCCGGCCTTGGCGACGCTATGGCTGCCGGCATTAAGAAGGGCGCAAGGGGATTACTTGATAAAGCTAAACGGATTGAAGTTGATCCAAACGCGCTGGGCATGTCTTTTGGTAATATAAAGTTAAATCCTAAAGCTGACCCAACACAAACAGGCTGGACGTTTAGAGATGTAGAAAAACCCACATTAAATAAAGAAGAAAATCGACGTGTATCAGCACTTACTTCTCGTGTTGAGGAAGTGCCGATTAATCAGATTTATGCTACGCAACCTACAGTAAACCCAGATTTCTCTACTACATCTTCTAGCGCTGGTGAGTTGCCCTTTGTCGTTAGAAAAAACGGAAAAATGTTTGTTCAAGATGGACATCATAGGTTGACTAAAGTGGCGGAAGAGGGCGTGCAAAATGCAAAAGTGCGTTTTATTGATTTAGATGGCGCTGACACATCGACGCCACTGCTTGATTACGATCCAAATTTTAATTCAGAGGTTAAAGGTATACTTGATGCTCTTTCTAGCCCATCACTACCCAAGCCTAAAAATAAAGCAGAAAAAACTGCAAAAGAAATTCTAGAGCTACGCGCAAAGGGTGAGGCAAAGTATGTTACTGACGAAATGATGTCTATGGCAGACCCACAATATATGTTTAATAACACGCCGTTAAATATGAGTGAGGGCGCTAGAAAGTTACGAGCTGACCAGCTTGGCTATAACAAAGAATTATTTCATGGCGGACAAGGTGGAATAAAAGCTATGGATGCTGACATAGCTGGCGGTCAAGATTACGACACTGGCATTTGGAGTACAACAGATAGGTATAATGCGAATAGGTATGCTGGAAGCCCAACTGAAAATCCTACTGCTGGTCGAGATTTTTCAACAGATGCTTTCAATCTATACGATGATAGAGGTGCAGTTTACCCATTGTTAGGTAAAACAGATAATTACGCAAAAACAAATTTTGAAGGTGCAAATTGGGGTGACGCCCCAAAGTACGCTAGAATGAATTTCAAACAAGATGGAATACCTACTCGTAAAAAAATATCAGATATGACACAAGATTGGGCATCTTGGGCATCATCTCCAGAGGCGGCTAGGGCGGCAAGAACTACAGATAGTAGCGGATTACTTATTAAAGATGTCGTTGATATTGGAAGTCAGTTTCCTCACCCAGATCATATTGGACTAAGCCCAGAGATGGCGACAACAGCAGTTACATTTGACCCAACAACATTAAGGTCAAAATTTGCAAGATTTGATCCAGAATTTAAACATTTAAAAAATTTAACTGCTGCTGGATTATTAGCACCGGGTGTATTGACCGCTATGCAAGAATATAAAAAACAACAAGAGTTAGAACGTGGGCTACTATCTTATTAATAAATATGTTATACAGAAATAAACTGAGAGTTGAATAATGCCAATTACAACATATGCAGAATTAAAGACAAATATTGCAGATTTTCTGAATAGAGATGACTTAACATCTGTGTCATCTACGTTTGTCTCACTCGCAGAAGCAGATTTAAACAGGCAAATCCGTCATTGGCGGCAAGAAAAGCGCAGCACAGCCGAGATTGACACGCAATATAGTGCAATACCCGCAGATATGCTCGAAGTTATACGGTTTTATATTACAAGCGGAGATACACGCCCACTTGAGCTAATATCACAAGCAGAAATGCTTGATCGTAAGTTTAGAAACCTAAACACGAGCGGGCAACCAGCATATTATGCAGTTACAGCAGGTGAATTAGAGGTTTATCCAGTTCCAGATGGCACATACACGTCAGAATTGTATTATTTTGGTAAAACAGACGCATTATCTGATAGTAATACGTCAAATTGGATATTGGAGCATTACCCTGACGCATATTTGTATGGTTCACTAATACATTCTGCGCCATATCTAAAAGATGACGCTAGAATACAAGTATGGGCGGCATTATACCAAAGCGCAATTGATTCAATAAACCAAGCAAGTGAAAAAGCTAAATTTGGCGGCTCTGGTCGTCGTATGAAAATAAGGGCATATTAAAATGAGTTTTTCTAATACATTCGAGACAACAGTTCTAACGTGGGTGTTTACAACAGGTAGCGCAACACGCCCCACAGCGTGGCACATAGCATTATACACTGGCGCACCAGATGATACAGGCGGTGGCACAGAAGTGTCTGGCGGTGGATATGGTCGTCAAGCTGTAACATTCACAATATCAGGAAATACAGCGTCAAATAACGCAGCTATTGAGTGGGATACAGCTACATCAGGATATGGCACAGTAACACACGTAGGCGTGTTTGATGCTGCATCTGGCGGCAATTTAATTGCGTATGCTGCATTAACCACAAGCAAAACAATTGATACAGGTGATGTTTTCCGCTTACCATCAGGCGATCTTGATATTACCCTAGACTAATGGCTGAATACCGCAGTGGATATGGACGCAGTACATATGGCTCATATAATTTTGGGCTAGATGGCTTTGTCACGGATGGCGCTGGCACAATTATCACAGTTGCGTCTACAGCGTCAGCTTCAGTGCGTGTTAGGTTAAGTGCATCTGACATAATCACAGTATCCACTACTGCAACGCAAGCGCAAAGAGTGCGTGAAGCATCCGCAAGTAGCACAACATCATCAACAACGTCTGGTTCTGCCCAGCGTGTGCGTGAAGTTGCATCAGCAATACCTGCTAGCTCATCTACATCTGCTGTAGGCGCAAGAACACGTAACTCAAGCAGCGCAATAGCAACAACATCTACAACCAGCTCAGATATGGTGCGTGTGAGACATGCAATATCAAATATAACACCATCATCTAGCACATCATCAAACGCAGTTGTTGTATTTAGCGGTGCATCGCAAATCAATACAGCACTAAGCACAACTGCTACAGTTAACCGGGTGCAGTTCTCCGCGTCAGCAATTGCAACAGCATTGTCTACGACATGCCGAGCAATTGAGAAGTGGGAAGTTGAACAAAATACGCCTGAAATATGGACACCCCTTGAAAAGACACCCGAAACGTGGCAATATGTGCCTAACGCAGTCAATGATTGGTCTGCCACTTCCCCTACATAGATGGAATGGACAGCTTCATAGGCAAGAAGTATAACTTTGGCTAACGCCGCATAGGAGATTAACATGGCTGATACTACAACAACGACATATAGCTTAGTGAAGCCAGAAGTTGGCGCGTCTGAAGATACTTGGGGTACAAAGATAAACACCAATTTAGATAGCGTTGATAATCTGCTAGACGGGACAACACCTGTCACGGGTATTGATATTAACTCTGGTACGATTGATGGCACAGTCATTGGCGGAGCATCAGCTGCGGCTGGTACATTTACAAATATTGCGGGTACGCTAACAACTGCTGCACAAACTAACATTACGTCACTTGGAAGCCTTACATCCCTTACAGTTGCAGGTAATGTTTCAGTAGACGGCGGCACAATCAAGCTGGACGGGAACTATCCTACGGGTACAGGCAATGTGGCGTTAGGTGATACTGCGTTGGATAGCTTAACTTCTGGTGGAAACAACACTGCGGTAGGAACAGAGGCATTAACTTCTAACGCTAGTGGTAACGCAAACACCGCAATGGGTCGTGCGGTTTTAAACTCAACCACAGGTTCTCAAAACAGCGGCTTTGGTTCTCTCGCTTTATATGACAATACTTCTGGTCAATATAACACAGCTTTGGGCGCAGAAGCACTAACCAACAACACCACCGCAAGCTACAACACGGCAGTAGGTTATCAAGCTGGGTTTAGTAATACTACGGGTGAAGTTGTTTTTATAGGTAAAGGTGCAGGGTACAGTAATACTACAGGTTCAAACAACACTGTGGTTGGTATGAATGCTTTATATAATACTACTACTGGCAATCTTAACTCAGTATTAGGGCGTAATGCTTTTTATACTAATACTACAGGAAGTAATAATGTAGCTTTAGGGCATAGCTCTTTATACTCAAACACCACCGCAAATAACAACACTGCTGTTGGTTATCAGGCTGGGCTTAGTAATACTACGGGTACAGAAAACACTTTCATTGGTAGTCTTGCAGGTGATGCTATCACAACATCTAATTACAATACAGCATTAGGTAGCGGTTCTTTAGGTGCAGATGATTTAGGCAGTTTTAGTACAGCAATAGGAAGAGGTACATTAGCAAATCAAAACTATGCTTCAGCTACAAATAGTTTTAATACGGCTGTAGGAGCTAATGCTGGTGAGCAAATCACAACAGGTGTACAGAACACCCTCATCGGTGCATTAGCTGGTGATGCGATCACCACCGCATCCAACAACACCGCAGTTGGGTATCAATCTCTTTCTGCGAATACTACTGGTACAGCTAACACTGCTATTGGTAGAAACTCTTTACAAGCCAACACTACCGCAGATGACAACACTGCTAGTGGTATGTATTCTTTATACACTAACACGACAGGCGCTAGTAACACGGCTCATGGTAGAAGTGCTTTATTTAGTAACACTACAGGCTCAAGCAACGTATCTGTTGGTGCACAGGCTCTAGAAAACAACACCACCGCATCAGGCAACGTAGCTATTGGAGATAATGCCCTAAGAGCATACCAAACAGGTGGAGATAACGTAGTTATAGGTAGAAATGCTGGCTACACATTAAATGGTAATGGCAACTGTACCTTTCTTGGGAGAGGCTCTGGATTTGATACTACAGGTGGTAATAACACTTTCGTAGGCTATAGTTCTGGGTCTGGAGTAACTTCTGGAGCTAAGAACACTATTGTTGGCCTATACAACGGCAACCAACACGGCCTAGACATCCGCACCTCAAGCAACAACATCGTGCTGTCTGATGGGGATGGTAATCCTAGGGTTCGTGTTGACAGCAGTGGTCGTGCTATGATCGGGACTACTAGTGTTTTCGTGGGTTCAGGCATAAACCCTAATTTAACTGTAGAAAAATCAGGCGGTTCTGCTATTGGCGCTAGTGGCATTGGCGCAGCTGAGGTTGGACTTGGAACCAGACCTTCAGCAAATCATAATTATTATGCAGGGTTTTTCTTAAATAGTTCGGGAATTGGAGTGGGGAACATCAATGTTGGCACATCAAGTACCGCATACAACACATCGTCCGACTACCGCCTAAAAGAAAACGTAGTTGAACTGACAGGTGCAACAGACCGCCTCAAGCAAATTCCTGTCCATCAGTTTAACTTTATTAGCACGCCAGAAAAGACGGTTGATGGCTTCCTTGCACACGAGGTTCAGGCAGTCGTGCCAGAGGCTATCACAGGCACAAAGGATGCAGTCGATGCAGACGGCAACCCAGAGTACCAAGGTATAGATCAGTCTAAACTTGTACCACTATTAGTAAAAACAATCCAAGAGCTAGAGGCTCGTATTACAGCTTTAGAAGGAGCATAACCCATGGATGACTTAACAGCAGAACAAATCGCACAGAACTACTCAGCAATGGGTGACTCAGTTGCACTTATCAATGATGTTATTGCTGGTAATGTTATGGCAGATGATGATGCAGAAGATCGACAAGACTGTGTGGATCGTAATACTCAGCACCTAGAACTAATGGTTGCTAAAGATTACTGGACATCAGAAGATATGACAGCGGCTAATGCGGCTATCACAGCAGGGAACGGATACACCGCTTCCTAAATTAACCTAACCAAAGGAGACTACAATGAGTAAAAAAGAAAAGAACCTCATTACAGTCAACGACATAGAATATAATGTTGATGACTTCACTGACGAGCAAAAGATAATGCTAAACCACATAAATGATCTGGGCCGTAAATTAGACAATGCTCGATTTAACCTAGACCAGCTAAACATTGGTCGTGAAGCATTTGTGAAGCATTTAGCTGTATCACTAGAAGAACCTGAAGCTGAAGTTGAAGCTGCAGAATAATAAATATACACAACAGGGGCGACATGCATTGCCCCTGTTGTTATTTTACTACAAAATGTGTTATAGTCCCATAAGTTTAACGCCATGAGGTCTATATGCCACTTATTCCACTAGATATTCCTTCTGGAGTTTACCGTAACGGAACTGACCTGCAATCCAATGGTCGCTGGCGTGATGCAAATTTAATTCGATGGATAGATAATACTATGCGCCCAATGGGTGGCTGGCGTACACGTTCGGATAACGCAGCCGCAGCTCCAGTGCGTGGCATGTTATCTTGGATAGATAATAGCAATGCCCGGTGGATAGCTGGCGGATCATATAATAAATTATATATCTGGAATCAAACTGGCTCTAGGTTTGATATAACTCCAACTTCATTTACTGCGGGCAGAGATGACGCAATATCATTTACGGGGTATGGCGGTAGTTTATACGGCAGCTACGCATTTGGTGTAGAACGTCCAGACACAGTAAGAATACAGCCAGCAACATCTTGGGCATTAGACACGTGGGGCGAAAACCTTGTGGGATGTACGGAAGATGATGGTAAAATATACGAGTGGGCATTGGCTACAGGCACACCAGCCGCAGCTATAGCAAACGCTCCAATAAATAATAGATCATTGGTGGTGACAGAAGAGCGTTTCTTATTTGCTCTTGGAGCGGGTGGAAACCCGCGCAAAGTGCAATGGTCTGATCGAGAAGATAATACACTATGGACGCCAGCCGCCACAAATGAAGCTGGTGATTTAGAGTTAAACACAAGCGGTCAAATTATGGCAGGCATTAAAGTGCGAGGCCAAACGCTTATCTTAACCAGCACAGACGCACACGTAGCAAATTATGTAGGCCCACCATATGTTTATGGTATTGAGCGTGTTGGTTCGTCATGTGGATTAGCTGCAAATAAAGCAGTATCAGTAGTTGATAGCGGTGCATTCTGGATGGGCGCACACGCATTTTATGCTTATACAGGCGGTGCGGTTCAAGAGATACAAAGCGAAGTTGCAGATTACGTGTTTAACGACATGAACCGAGGCCAAATAAGTAAAGCGTTCTGCGTAACAAATAGTAACTTTGGTGAGATATTCTGGTTTTACCCATCTGCTTCATCTACCGAAAACAATCGCTACGTTGTATTTAACTATATTGAAAACACATGGTATATTGGTGAATTGGCAAGAACTGCTGGAGTAGACGCAGGCGCATTTAGAAAACCTCTTTGGGTAGACGCAGATAACTACAAAATATATGAGCATGAAATTGGCTTTGATTATGGAACACTTGTGCCATTTGCTGAAACTGGCCCTATTATGCTTGGCTCTGGCGATACAGTGGCATCTGTAACTGAAATGTTGCCCGACGAGAAAACGCAAGGTGATGTGAATGTTACATTTAAGACACGCTTCTATCCAAATGGAACTGAACGTGATTACGGGCCATACACAATGTCCACACCAACCTCACTAAGATTTACAGGGCGTCAAATGAGAATGCGTGTTAGCGCAGTTACACTTGGCGATTGGCGTGTTGGCGTAAATAGAATTGATGTCGTTGCAGGCGGTAGAAGATGACGCAACAGCAAAGGCCACCAGAACCATATGGAGATGATTGGAAAACATGGGGCAGACGCCTCATGCAGTTTATGTCCCAGACAAGATCACCTCTTGTTCAGCAAACTGGTGGGGAAACCGCAGCTGATGATGGTACGCTTATGTGGGATAGATCATATGAATATCCAGTCGTAAGCAAAGGCGGAGAGTGGCGTCAAATCGTAGTAGAGGGCGGACACGCTAACTTTATTAAAACATCAGATGTTACACCAGCCCTAGCAAATACGGCATACAAGCTGACCTATGATGCACCGTCTGGCCATTCAAAGATTACACAAGGTACGCCAACAAGTAGAATTGTATTTGAAGAGGCTGGTGAATATGTATTATCATTTTCAGCACAAATATCATCGACAAGTGCAAGCACAATACACTTTTATTTTTGGCCTAGTATAAATGGTGTTGATACAGCAAATGGCGCTATGACAACTGCATTACATCAGAATAATGCTACACTCGTTACATCCAGAACGCAGATATTTACTGTGGCGGCTAATGATTATCTTGAAATAAATTACATGATGGATAATACATCTGGATTTTTAAATTACACAGCAGCATCATCTCCAGTGCCAGCAATACCGTCCTCAACACTAGCGATTACGAGGACGCACGCATGAATGAAGAATTAGAGCGTTGCAGAACTTGGATTGAAGCCGCTTTGGAGTATTCTGGCGGCACGCATGATTTTATTGATGTGGCCGAGGGAATATATAAAGGGACAATGCAGTTGTGGCCTACGCCAAAGGGGTGCATAGTAACAGAAATTGTGGTATATCCACGTAAACGAATGTTAAACGTGTTCCTTGGCGGTGGTGAATTGGATCAAATTTTGGATATGCATCAAGATGTGATACAGTGGGCTAAAGCACAAGGATGCACAGCACTAACCATGACGGGGCGTGTAGGCTGGAAAAAACCATTGGCGAAACATGGCTGGAAGCAGTTACATTCGTCTTATGTTAAGGAGTTTGAATAATGTCAGGTGGCAAAGGCGGATCAACATCATCAAGTGTTGAAATCCCAGAATACATTGAGAAAGCGGCGCAGCGTAACCTAAACAAAGCTGAACGTATTTCACAGCTTGGTTATGTTCCATACTATGGCCCAGACGTAGCTGCATTCACGCCTATGCAACAAGCCGCGTTTCAAAACACTGCTGACGTTGCTGGCGCATTTGGAATGGGCGCACCGACAAGCCAGCAAGACATAATGGGCGGTATGGGTGATCCTACACAATATGCTGGCGGCGTAAGTGGTTATTCATCAGCTCCAATATATGAGCAATCTTTAAATGCGCTTGCAATGGAAAGGCCAGCGCAGAAAGCATATATGGATAGCTTCTTTATCAATCCATATTCTGGCGGGCAAAACTCATTCGCTCCAATAGATTATAATATGTATCCAACATACGCAGAGACACAGCGCGCAGCACAAGACGCTTTAACAATGGAAGATATGCGCAGAAAATCTCGCAGTGATGAAAATCGTCAAAGGTTAGATGATTTAATGGGTCAGCAAGTTAGTGGCTCTTCTCTTACGCAAAAAGAAATGGCTAGGTATGCAGAAACTATAGCACCCGGAAGCGGCTACGATCCTAAGACACAAGTATTGAACGAAGCCCAGAGAAGATATGTCGAAAGTCCAGAAGGCGCTGCGGCTAGGTTAGCCCAAGAAGATATAGCAATGGGTGCTGTAGGCTCAAACCAAATGGGTTTTTATGATAACTTAAAGATGCTGCAAAACCAAGAACCATCTAAACAAAATCCATCAGGCGGAATGGCATACTATAACACCTTCCCAGACGCAGATGGAAACCCTACTCGAAGAGGCTATGATAGCACTGGCGGATCGTATGGTGGCTCACTTGTCACTGGAGGTCTAAGCGGCAATTTAACAGGCTTACCAGAAGTAGGCTTGGCTGGTTTTGCTGGAGGTGTTGCTGATAATATTTATCCAGCAATTAATTTTGAGGGCGCAGTTGATGCTCAAAGCAAAGACCTTGCGGCAAAAGCTGCGGCTGGTGGGTTTGACCCAAATAATTATGCAATGTTTGATGTAAATACTCCAACGCAATCACAACAGGATGCATACGCTAATAAATCTGCGGCAGAGCAAGCGGCATACAATGCTCAAGTTGTAGCTGAAAGAGAAGCTCAAGAGCTGGCAATAAGAAATGAAGCAGCATTAGTTGCTCAAGAGGCTGCACGTAGACGTGATAATTCAAACCCTACACCAACATATACTGGCGGAGTTGTTAGAGACTCTAAAGGTAACGCTGTGAAAGATGGAAGCGGCAATGCAGTTAGAGCGCCCGGCCCCAATGTAAGTAGCGGCGGTGGCTCAAGCTCAAGCGGCGGCGGATCATCAAAAATCCTATGTTGTGCATATTATGAGCTAGGTTATTTGCCGCGCGAGATATGGCGGTTAGACCAAAGATACGGCGTCTGGTTGCATAGAAACAATAGAAAACTAATGAACGGATACCATGCATGGGCTGCGCCTCTAGCAGACTTTGTTAAGAGAGACACAGTTGGCGGTAAAGTTGCACGTAAAGTTATGTGGCCTATTGTTAAAGCATGGGCAGAAGAAATGGCTCACACAATGAGTCCAGAAAAACATAAGTCTAATAAAGTTGGTAAAGTGATAGCTACAGTTGGCGAAGCATTCTCATATGCAGTAGGCGCAGTATTGCTACCAAAAAACAATAAGAAGGAAGCATAAGATGGCTGGCGGCGGACAAGTAAGACCAATGGGAAAAGATGGAATGCCTGCAACAGGCGTAAGTGATTTCACTCCATTACCATCACCACCAATGTCTGGCGGCAAAGGTGGTGGGAATGGTGAAATGCCAAGAGCTATGCCAGCTCCATCTCCATCTACACAATATTCACCAATGGCAGCTCCAACTGCTGCGCCTGCCCAGCCACAAGGGTTTAACGTAAACCAAGCTGCGGCTGGCGGATTACAGCAAGCATTTCAGGGTACGAGAGCTGCAATGCAAGCCCCAAACATTGGTCAGTTTATGAACCCATATACAAGGCAAGTTACGCAAAACACGTTAGCTGATCTTGAAAGACAACGGCAAATGCAGATGAACACTTTAGGAGCGCAAGCTTCAGGTGCTAGGGCATTTGGCGGCTCAAGGCATGGCGTAGCAGAAGCTTTGACAAACGAAGGATTTGCAAGGCAAGGCGCACAAGCATTTGGCAATCTGCAACAGCAAGGGTTCAACACAGCACTGCAAGCAGCTCAAGCACAGCAGGGCAGACAAATGGCTGGCGCGGCTCAACTTGGTCAACTTGGTCAGCAAGCATTTGGCACAGGCCAAGCGATACAGCAACAGCAAGCTCAACAAGGTCTGCTACAGCAAGGCATCCAGCAAGCACTCATTGATGCGGCTAAACAACAATATGCTGGTTACACTGGCGCTCCAACGGCTGCACTTAATGCACCACTTGCTGCTCTTGGTGTTACGCCAGTTCCACAATCAGAAACCAAGACAATGAACCCCGGTTTATTTAGTTATCTACAACTTGGTGCGGGGTTAATGTAATGATAAAAAAGCCAGCAGAAATTATTCAAGAGCAAGTAAACCCATCGCAATCTCGAGGTGGCTTTGGTGGCTTACTAGATTATGCTAGAAAGCGTAACGAAAACACCGGGCTAAGTAGAGCGCAAAACTTTGCCGCCGCACTTGATCCATTAATTATGCCAGAGATGCGTGCAGGTGAAGGCATTCGTGAGCGTGGTATGCAACGTGTAGCTGCTGGGAATTTAAATAAAACTGTAGCTTACTTGCGGGCAAATAATCAGGAGAAATTAGCCGGGGCTGTAGAGTCAGGCGCAATAGACGCTGGTCAAGCTATAAATTATATGATGCAAGAAACAAGTGCGGATAAGCAGTTTGGAAGGCAGCAACAATTAGAATTATTTAAAAATTCTCTTACGGGTAATGTAAACGTGCAATCTGTATCAGACTTACCAGACCAATCAGGTGTATTGGTAAAAATGAAAGATGGCAGCGTTGTTGTTAAAACTTCTGGTGGGCAAGAGTTAACAGGAGAAGCCGCAATGGAATTTGTGCGGAAATCACAATCAAACTACGCTGAGTTGCAAAAGGGCATATATCAAAGTAGGGAAACTGGTACGTTAACAGCTCAAGCTGATTTAATAGGTGACGTTGAGTTCCAAAAGAAAAATGCGATATTAAGATCAGATATGATTAAACTGTCTGGTGAAAGTATGTCAAAAATAAAGCAAAATTTAGCAAATTACCAAATAGCTCTTGATGCATTGGATGCTGGCGAAGGTGGAATTGCAATATCTGGTAGAATAAGCCAATTTATACCTGATATTACTGCGGCGGCACAATCTTTAAGAACTGCTAAGTCAAAATTAGGTTTAGACATTATTGGCTCTGTTACATTCGGCGCACTGAGCGAAGGTGAGTTAAAGCTTGCTATGGATACAGGCCTTCCAGATGATAACTTAAGTCCTGTCGAGTTAAGAAAATGGATTACAGATAGAATCGACGCACAGCGCAAAGCCCTTTCTGCTGTAAATGATACGCTAAGACATTTTACAAATCAGGGTTCAATTAAAGATTACTATACAGATATTGTGGGTATAGATAATGGACAAAGCACAGCGCAGAGTGACGATGATGACCCTCTTGGAATAAGGTAATTACAATGAGTGATATAGAAACATTACGAAAAAAGTTTCCGCAATATCAAGATAAAACAGACGCCGAATTATTGTATGGCGTTTATAACAAGTTTTATTCTGAAATGCCTGTAGTGGGTTTTGCTAAAAAGCTTGGTTTAGATAAGACGCAAGCTGGCGATTTACTTGTTGAAGCTAACAAGGCTGGCAAGCCGTTTGGCTTTACTAATAAAGATAAGCCTGAAGTTGGCGGTGGTTTCTTAGGCACAGTTCGCGGATTATTCCAAGGCGGAACTATTGGCACTGGAGATGAAATTATAGCGGGTGGTACTGCTGGCCTTAAAAAAATTGTAAGCGGCGATGATAGGCCTTTAGGTGATATATACCAGCAAGAGCTACAAAGAGAGCGTGAAAGAATTGGTGAATTTAAAGAAACAGACCCTATAAAGGCATATGGCTCTGAATTTATTGGCGGCGCTGCTGTCCCTTTTGGGGCTGCAAAAAACTTAAAACAAGCGGCTACACTTGGTGGTGTAACAGGCGGGCTTTATGCAGCAGGGACATCAGAAGGTGACATGATGGATCGCTTAATGGCTATGCCGACAGGCGTTGCTTTAGGCTCAATACTTGGCGGCACATTTCAAGTAGCCGGCAGAACTGTGTCAGATGTTTTTAAGGATTTCCTAACTAAAAAAGCACAACAAGCGGCGGCTCAAGGCGCAAAGTCAGTTGAAGAGCTAAAGCAGTCTGCAAATAATTTATATAAATTAGCAGAAAACTCTGGCGTGCAAATTGACCCAGTAGGTTTAAATAAAATAATTGATGATGTTTTAGAAGAGGTAGGTACGAGCGGAAGGCCATTAAGCAAAACATTATTTCCTAAAAGTAAAGGTGTTCTTCAGGAGATTGAAGCCGCAGCCAAAGATTTTGCTAGCGATATTACAAAAAGTGCTGGCATGAAGGATATTGATTTTCTTAGCAAATTAACACAAGCGCCTAAATCTGATTTTACTAACAATGCTGAACGTCGAGTTGGTGGAATTATTAGTGATGCAATTGATAACTATGTAGCTAAACTAACACCAGACCAATTAATATCTGGAGATCCTGCAAATGCTATGAGAACATTAAAGGAAGCGCAAAAAACTTGGTCTGTAATGAGTAAGACTAGAGTAATAAATGATTTACTCGAAGCAGCCCCAAATTATGCTGGCGGATTAGAAAGTGGATTAAAAAATCAAATACGAACATTGTTAAACAATCCTAAAAAAAGAAAGCAATTTAACAAAGAAGAACTGACATTATTAGCTCAAATACAACAAGGCACACCATTAGGTAATTTAATAGCAAATATAAGCCAAGCAGGTTTCTCTATGACAGGTGGTAGAAACCCACTTAGTGGTGGTGTTGCTACTGGTGCAATGGGCGTATCATCCGCAGCCGGTGCATTGGTTGGTGGCCCTGTTGGAGCTTTAGTTGCTCCATTAATAACTGGAGCAGCCACAACTGGATTAAGATATGTTAGGGAAATGTCCATGAAGAATCGAGTTGAGCTGTTTCAGGCAATTGTGTCGAACGGTTTAGCCGAGCAAGTTAAGACCGCAAATCCTTCTGCCTTTAGAGCATTAGAAGCTGCCACGCGCTCGTTTACATCTGGCGCAACAAAAGGCACTATTGCTGCTGGCGCAGACCAAACGCAATACGCTGTAGATAAAATGGTGAATTAAGGAATAGAACATGGAATTAAAACCAAAGTCACGTAGAGAAGTCGAAGGCATAGTTCAAGATGCTATTGCAAGTGCAGTGGATTTTGTTGAAAGCGAAATAAGCCAAGACAGAATTAAAGCACAGCGATATTATGATGGTGAAGTTGACCTTGGTTATGAAGATGGCAGAAGCAAAGTTGTAGCTACAAAAGTACGTGATACCGTACGTGCTGTGAAGCCAAGCTTAATGCGTATATTCCTAAGTACAGCAAAGCCAGTGGAGTTTGTTCCACATGGTGCAGAAGATGTAGCAATGGCAGAACAAGCCACTGAATTTATGCACCATGAGTTTACACGCTTAAATGGCTACCGGGTAATTAATGATGCATTTCAAGATGCACTTGTGAAGAAACAAGGTATCGTAAAAGCATACTGGATGACTTACCCGGAAGCAGAAATATACACGTTCACAGACCTTAACGATGATGAACTTGCATATCTTACAGATGATGATGAAGTAAGCATATTGGAGCAAACTACAGAAATGAGCATCTCAATGGACGAGATGGGCATGGAAATAGAAACACCCTCACACAGTATAAAGATTAGCCGCCAGCAAGAAAAAGGCGAACTATGCATTGAAAGCGTGCCGCCTGAAGAATTCTTCATTAACCGAGATGCACGTAACCTCAAAGATGCTTACTTGGTGGCTCACAGAACGGAAATGCGTGCAGGCGATTTAATAGCAATGGGGTATGACCCTGAAGTTGTACTGGATTTAAACAGCTTTGATAATGGGTCAGAGATGACTGAAGCTGAAGTGCATGAAAGACGTGGCTACAGCTTAGATACATCTGATGAAGATGAGCAAGACCCGTCAATGAAGAATGTAACTGTGACAGAAGCATATATGAGAATAGATGCTGATGGCACTGGCATACCCGTATTACACAAGATTACATGCGGTGGTACATCATATGAGATGCTAGACTTTGAGCCATGCGATGAATTGCCTTTTGCTAAGTTTGAAATAGACCCAGAACCACACACATTCTATGGACGTTCACTAGCTGAAATAGTTATGGATGACCAAGACGCAGCTACATCAATATTACGCTCAATCTTAGACAACGTAGCAATGACGAATAATCCACGTTTGGCGGTCATAGAAGGCGCAGCTAACATTGATGACGTGTTAAACAACGAGATTGGTGCAATTGTAAGAATGCGCCAAGCTGGTGCAGTACAAGACTTGTCAGTGCCATTTACTGCTGGGCAGACGTTAGGTGCATTAACTTACCTAGATGGCCTTGTAGAGACTAAAACAGGCGTCTCACGGGCTTCTATGGGGTTAGACCCAGATGCAATGCAATCTACAACTAAAGCAGCTGTGCAAGCTACTGTGCAAGCCGCAGCAGGCCAAGTTGAAGTTATGGTGCGTAACCTAGCAGATGGCATGAGAGACTTGTTTGGCATAATGCTACGTTTATCAAACAAGAATGTAGATGAAGAACAAATGATGCGTATGAATGGCACATTTGTGCCAGTTGATCCTAGAGTATGGGATAGCTCAATGGACGTTAGCATTAATGTTGGATTAGGTACTGGACGTGAAGAAGAGAAAGCTATGGCACTTAGCCAAGCATTACAAATGCAGACTATGGTTTACCAGACATACGGGCCTATGAATGGTTTAGTTAGCATGACTAACATCCGCAATACTCTGGCGGATCAATTAGCTGTATCTGGAATACGAAACGCTGACAGATATTTTGCGCCAATTACTGAAGAAATTGAAGCTCAAATGCTACAGCAGCAACAAGCAGCACAAGCACAACAAGGCGAAGGCCAAGACCCGAATGCTGCATTCTTGCAGGCAGAACAAATGAAAGCACAAGTTAAGATGCAATCAGACGCCGCCAAGATGCAATTAGATGCGCAGAAAGCCGCCGCAGACAATGATTTAAAACGAGATCAGATGGCGCAAGACTTGCTCGTTGATGCAGCTAAAGTATATGGTGAGTATGGAACATCAGTTGATGTTGCCCGCATACAAGCGGAGCAAGATAAGGTGAGAATGATTGGTGAGATGGCACAAGGTACTCCACAGCAATGACAACAGAAATACGCATAAACGCAGATGAAGCTAAGCGTCTAAAAAACGACACAGCTTTTATAAATTTTATGCAACAGGTACGCGATGACCAACTAAGGTTATTCGCTGACAGTAGTGCATCAGACGTTGATGTACGTGAAGATGCTCACGCAATACTGCGTGCAGTGAACCAGATCGAAATTAAACTCGACGCTTCAATACAAGCAGAGATAATTTTAGATCGCAAACAAAGGAAGTAGCACCGATGGAATCGACTACCCTAGACCAAGCTGTAGAAAGCTTATTATCACCCGCCCCAGAAGATACTGGTGGCGATAATCTTAGCGAAGCTGTAGATCAAATCACTGAACCTGAAGATGACGATCAGGGTGAGGAGATTGAGGCTGTAGCCGAAAGCGATGATGACGCTGAAGAAGAAGCATCCAGCGAACAAGATGATGAAGAATATGATCTTGAAGATGTGGACGTTGACGACGAAGACCCTGTAGAGGCTACTGAAGACACCAAGCTTATCCCCATCAAAGTTGATGGAAAAGAAGAGCATTGGACACTGGATCAGCTCAAGCAATCTGCTGCGGGACAAGCGGCAATTAATAAGCGGTTTCAAGAGGCTGCCGAGGTACGAAAGAATCTCGAACAGCAACAAGCCGTATTGCAACAGCAGCAGGCACAAATTGTCCAGCTGCATCAGCAAGCTACACAAGGTGGTTTACAAGCTCCAACCCCACCATCAAGAGAGTTATTCGAAAGTGATCCAATAGGATACATGGAAGAAAAACTCAAATACGATGAGGCGAAGACACAGTATGACCAAAATGTGTTCCAACTCCAAGGCGTACAAAAGCAACGTATGCAAGCTCAACAAGAGGCTCACCAAGCCTACCTTCAAGAGCAAGCACAAGTTCTGCAAGAGTACATCCCTGAAATAGTTGATCCTAAGAAGGGTCAAGGACTTAAAGATGCACTTGTCGAAACTGGCGTTTCATACGGATTTTCCGCAGAAGAAATGCAGGGTGTGACAGATGCTAGATATGTACGAGCATTAAATGATGCCCGCAAATATCGTGAGTTGGTGGCTAAAAAGAAATCAGTGCAGACTAAGAGCAATAAAGCTCGCCCTGTAGTGAAAGCTGGTGCAAAGAAAAGACAAGATGGAAATGCTGCAAACCGTAAAAAAGCGCAACAGCGCTTGCAGAAGACAGGTTCAATCGATGATGCATTGAACTTGATAATTGGTGATAGCTAGAAATAGCTTCTTAGTCCTTGAAAGGGAAAAAACATGGCACAACCATCCAACACATTTGACAGCTACGATTCCGTAGGAATAAGGGAAGATCTGAGTGACGTTATATACAACGTAAGTCCAGAAGAAACCCCATTTTACAGTAAGTCTGGCAAAACTACAGCTAAGAATACTTTAACAGAGTGGCAAACAGATTCACTACGTGCATCTGGTACAAACGCTCACATCGAAGGTGACGCAACTGCTGCTGAAGCACGTACAGCAACATCTCGTTTAGGCAACTATACACAAATCTTTAAAAACGCAGTTGTAGTTCCTGATACAGATGAAGGTCTAAATAAAGCAGGCCGGGCGAAGGAAGTTGCCTATCAAACCTTAAAAATCGCGAAGGAGCAGAAGCTCGATATAGAAAAAGCTCTATTCGCAAACAACGCAAGAGTTGCAGGCAATGCAACAACAGCACGCGAACTTGCAGGCGCTCCAGCATGGATGATTACAAACGTAGACTTCCAATCTGGTAACTCTGGTGCAAACCCAACTGGTGACGGTTCTGACGCACGTACTGATGATGGTACAGCAACAGCATTCTCACAAACTAAATTTGACGGTGTAATGCAGTCAATTTGGGAAGAGGGCGGAAAGCCAGACACAGTTTACTTGTCTGCATTCCAAATGAACGTAGCTTTAGGCTTCACTGGTAACAACAACCAGCGTTCAGCAGTACAAGCTGGTGATGAGAAAGTAATCAAATCACTTGCTGTATATGTAACACCTTGGGGTTCTGTTGAGTTCATGCCAAGCCGTGAAAACAGATCGCGTGACGTCTTCATTATGCAAGACAATATGTGGGAAGTTGCAGTTTTACGTGGAACAAAGAATGTTGCACTAGCGAAAACTGGCGACAACACAACACGTCAAGTTGTAACAGAGCTAACACTTTGTGCTAAAAATGAAAAAGCAAATGGTATCATTGCTGACAACACAACTTCATAAGTAGTGTAAAACTAGGGGCAGCTTCGGTTGCCCCTTTTAACATCATTGGAGACTAAAATGAAAAAAGTATTAGTGAATGCAATTAAATTACATTGCAGCAAAGGCCGAGTAGAAAAAGGCGAAACTGTTATACTGCCAGATGAAGAAATTGCTAAGATAAATAAATTACGCCCCCACATAATTACAGTGATGGAAGACGTTGTAGAGAAGCCTGCAAAGAAGCCTCTACTAAAGCGCAAGCGTGCTAGAAATACAAATGGCACACTTAAATCTGATGATCCATCTACACCTGATGTAAATGAAGCTTGGGAATGAATGATAGATGGCAAATTTATCAAACAAAATATCAGAGAAAATGTACTTTGAAGGCGATCAGATACTTATTAAGAAAACACATGATGGCGGGCAAGCGTTAAGAGATGCATCTTATGCGCGTGAAGTAACTAATAACTCATTTGGATCAGACTATAAGCATGTAGGCAATGTAGATATGGCTATGCTTGGCATATGGTTAAAAGAGGCTGGTGTTGAATGGACGGATACACAAGCAGTTAAAGATGTGTTAAAAAGAAAGCTAATGAGTAATGAATTTAGAGGATTACGTGTCTGGGAAGGTAAATACTAATGGAAATGACAGACTTATGGAGCAGCGTACTAACGCTAGGCGTTGGTTTTATAGGCTTTGTCCTGCGTGGTTATGTACTTGAAGTGCAAAGATTGCAAATCCTGTTAAATCGTACTAGAGAAGAGTATGTTACTAAGGTTGACTCAAATCAAGTGCTTGGTCAGATAATGAGTAAGTTTGATCGCATTGAAGAAAAGTTAGACAGGCTAGTGGAGCGAAAATGATACGCTTACTTATAATTATATTTTTCTTTATTCTTGGCGGCTATGCCTATGCAGAAGACGATGATGTAATTAGATCAGAAAGCACAGTAATTTCTGACGGGACTATGGACACCACAATTAACAGTCCACCACCATCAGCAATATCTCCCCAAATTAGCGCAAGTAACTCTGACTTATGTACTGTAGGTGTAGCTGGCGCTGTGCAAACACAAATACTTGGTATATCTGCCGGCAGAACTGTGCGAGACATGAACTGCGAGAAGCTCAAAAACGCAAAAACTATGTATGATATGGGTATGAAGGTAGCTGCCGTATCTGTTATGTGCCAAGATGAGCGTGTATTTGAAGCAATGTTAAATGCTGGCACACCATGCCCTAAAGATGGTTTAGTTGGAGATAAAGCTAGATTAGCTTGGGAAATGGAAGCAGTTAAAGAAGAAATACAAAGAGATCAAAACAACCCAATGCGAAAGATATTCAATGAAAATGTTGAAACTAAAATGGGGTTTGGTGTTATCATTAGCACTCTGGCCTTCTTACTCGCAATGTGATCCATATTCGTATGGTGTAACTAAGAACGCAGCTTCTAGCTCTCTGAGTTGGGGCATGGGTTCTATCTTACCATCCATACCGGGCGTTGATATAAATGGTATGGTTTACCGATACACCACCAATAAAGAAACTGACGCAGATATGAAAGTTCATATAGGCAATAAGAATGCAAATGGTGAAGGCTATATGTTTCGCAAAACAGATAATTGGTCTGGCGTACCTGGCAATACAATTGTGCGAAGTTTTTCATTTAGAAATGTACCATCAGTGTTATGGGGTGATGGGTCAATTGAAGTTGAAGGCGAGGGCAGCGTAGAAAACCCTGTTGTTATATATAGCTTCCGGATAGACGAATGTTATGATGAGCAATCTAACCCCGCCTGCCCCGGTTATATAAAGCCAGTGCCAAAGATACCTGAAGTTGAAGTCTACGCTGCACTAGAAGATGATAATGTTTTGGCGGCGATAGATACAGAATTAGATTATGAGTATGACGAGGAAGGCAATATAATACCTGATGAAGATGAAGAGGAAAAAGAAACAAGACTTGAGATGGGTTTAACAGCATCAGCTAATGCTTTGACTATGTTAAGAACCCAAGGTCAGTCTGAAATCATAGCTGCTATGAACCAAAGCACAGATTTAGCTATGTACTATAATTCTTCCATAAATGGTGGTATATATAATGATACAGCTCAATTAGTTGATGGAAACCTACCTGATAATAAAAAAGGTTTACGAAATAATTTAGCACAACAAGTTCTGCATGAGAAAATGGTAGACATGCAATATAACAAGTGAGGTTAAAATGAAATATTTTACAATGATGCTTACAGTATGTGCATTCCCTGCTTATGCAGGCAGTGTGGATATAGTTGGTAATGTAGCCGCCAAGTGCGTGATACAAACAGATAAATCTGGGGTATATGGAAACCCTACAGCAAGTACACTAAGTACATCCCCATCAGATGGTGGTGTATTGCCAGTGGTTAGGTTTGATGTAGCTATTGCTGATTATTATACAGCAAACATTACACACCCTACATCATTCAGTTCATCCCCAGCATTATCAGATAATGTAACGTGGGCAGGCTCAACAAGCGTATCAAAAACATCAGACGCAGGCATGAGTGGGTATGATAGCGCAAAAATAGTTTACGACAATACAACTGTATTTGACTTAACTGTTGCAGGCTCTACTTGGTTTTCTACATCTTCAACTGCAACTTATGCAGCCTCCAAGCCTTTTACTGGTGGTACATATACCGCTGTAGTTCAAGCAGAATGCATTGCTAAATAAATTATCCATATTATTCATAGGCTTGGCGTCTATAGTTCATGCACATGAGATGACGCCAGCCTATCCAAAGCTAAAACCATCTCATGTATCTGGCGTGATGAAAGTTCAGTTATCTTTATTTAACCAGCGAGAAGACGTTAAATACTACCAGATCGAGCTATTTGATTTAGACTTTAACAGTATGCCATTTTCTTCTACATATAGAATTATGAAAGTTGACCATAAAGAGAGAAGAGACTTTGAGGTGTATATTAGAAGATCAGATTTAAATAACCCATTGTACGTTTGCACAATATCTAAGGTTGTTAAGTCACGCGGAACAAGAACGCTTATTTCTTCAAGAATATGCTCAAAAATTAATGGAGGAAACTAAATGAAATATGCAGTCATTTTATCCATAATTGGCGGCGCTGCGTTAGCTGAAAGTAGTAATCTTAGTTTATCTTTGCCAAATCCACCAATGAACTACCAGAGTGACAGGTTTCGCGCTGGTAATCTTGATTGCAGTAACGCAGTTGGAGGCGGAATAAACCTTGAGTATGGCGTCACTGGCGTTTTATCTAGCTTTGACACAATAGACAGGGCAAAAGATATTGGTGTATATGCCCGCATAGTTATACCATTAGATAAACCTAGATCACGCATAAACTGTGATGACCTATACCAAGTAGAACTTACGCAGCGTAGGCTTGAGATACAAATGCTACGTGATGAATTAGCTCAATTAAAAAGCCTGCAAGAAAAAGGCAATGAGATGGACTTTGAAAACTGATGGATACGACTAAGATAGCAAGTGATATAGATGGATTAGCAGACCGCCAGATTAAAGCTGGTGGTATGAAACTTACGGCTGGTTCTATTATGGCTATATTTGCTTTCCTATCTACTATCGTTGGTGGCTTATATGGAGGCTTTGTCTTGTATCAAAAGATAGAAGCTGTAGCAGGGTTAGATATAGAAGCATATCAGCAAAACATGAATGTGATGGATGCAAAGATAGTTGGCATATCTGAAAAGGTAGAAGAAAGCGTAGAATACACCAGAGACATCAAGAATGGCCTGAAAGACGATATATTACGCATTGAGCAGCAGACAGACCGCATTGAAGATATGGTGCGTGAATCGGAAGACAAAGTAAGGTCTATGATAGATGATGCGGAGGTACGCTTTGAAAATCAGCGTGAACGTGTTAGGGTTTCCCAAAGTGGCTCAATGAAAGAGCTAGAAGAAAGATTGATGGATAAATTACAAAGAGCATTGGATAACCCATTAGCAGATTAGGTGAAAATATGGATGAGTTTAAAAAGTTTGACGTGGATGGCAACGGGTCAATAGATCAAGCCGAATGGGATCGTATGGCTCTTGAAGATAGACGCTTACGAATGCAGGATGAAGACGCCCAACGTGATGCACAACGCAGAATGACGTGGTACGCCCTGTCAGGGATGCTCCTATACCCCTTTGCAGTCATTCTAGCGGATGTATTTGGTTTAACAGAAGCCGCCAAGATATTAGGCTCTATGGCCTCAATTTACTTTGTGTCTGTTGCAGGCATAGTGAGCGTATTCTTTGGTGCTAACGCATTAGCGAAAGGTAAACAAAATGATGAGTCTCGTAAGTAATTTAATAGGGCCTGTTACTGGCTTATTAGATAAAGTAATTGAAGACAAAGACCAAAAGGCACAGTTGGCTCACGAAATAGCCACGATGTCAGATAACCACGCCCAGCAAGCATTGATGGGTCAGTTGGAAATAAACAAAGCTGAAGCTGCGTCTGGCTCACTATTCAAAGGTGGATGGCGTCCATTCATAGGTTGGGTATGTGGTGTAGCATTTGCTTATCACTTTGTATTACAGCCATTGATTGTGTTTGGTGTAACTGCTGCTGGCGTTGATATACCAGAGCTGCCAGAGTTTGATATGGGTTCACTTATGACTGTAATGATGGGTATGCTTGGGTTAGGTGGGCTTAGAAGTTATGAAAAGAAACAAGGAATTACAAAATGAGTGAAGCAATGAAAAAGCTCCAAGAGAAAGTTGGCGTTGGCGCTGACGGACATTTTGGTAAAAACACCGCAAAGGCCATCGCAAAACATTACGAGCTATCTAATGAGAGAGCTGCGCATTTGATGGGTCAAGCAAGCCACGAAAGCGGTCACTGGCGTCATACAAGGGAAAACTTAAATTATAGCGCAGACAGTATGATGCGTGTGTGGCCTAACCGCTTCCCTGACTTAGCGTCTTGCGAAGGTTACTCGCGCAATCCATCAGCTCTAGCTAACAAGGTTTACGGCGGGCGTATGGGGAACAACACTGAAACTGATGGCTCAACTTATATTGGGCGCGGATTCTTGCAGTTAACCGGGAAGAACAACTATAGGGCATTCAGCTCTGACATGGGGCTGCCAGATATAATGACAGACCCAGACTTGGTATCCACAGATTATGCTTTTGATACAGCATTGTGGTTCTTTGAGAAAAACAAGTTGTTTAACATTGCAGACGATGGTGTGAATGACGAGACAATCTTAAAAATCACACGCCGCGTCAATGGCGGAACACATGGAATTGTTGACCGGACAGGCGAGACAAACAAGATTTATGAATGGCTCAACGCATAGCAATAATATTGGTAGAGCTGGTGAATTTCTAGCTCTATCAAGATTATCTTTTGCTGGCATTTCATGCATCTTGGTTCAACACGAAATTGATGATGCATATTTGAAAACGCCAAGCGGTAAATTGCTGACCCTACAAGTTAAAACAGCCAGCAGAAAATCAGGTAACGGGACGCAGTATCGTTGGCATACATCTGTAATTGGAAATAATAAAAAGTCTGATGTGTACGCTCTGGTGGCATATGATATAAGAAAAATTTATTGGGCTAGGGGCGATGATCCAATAATTAAAAAAACATCAACTCGTTTATATCCACAACAGTTTGACAATGAAGATGAATTATTAAATCAAGTAATAAATAGCTTTATAGATTAAATAAACTGCTTGAATAAATTATGTGTAAAACATATTTAGACGTGTGGGTGGCTACGGGCATGAAGCTACCCACACGATATATTTATCTTTACTTAAAGTAAACGTAACGCAGAGACTTTGCCCCGGCATTACCTATGATGGGTGTAGTCTTCTCGTAAACACGATCAACTAATTTTTGACGATACATGACGTTAAGCGTCCAAGCTATATCTGATACGCCAATGCCACTGCTTAACGCTATCATAGTGGTTGTGTAGCGTTTGCTGCTCTTCATATGCTTTAGTATAGCGTCGTACTTCTTTTGAGGTATGGGTTTAATCTTCCTCAGATCATTGTCACTCACAAAGTTCTTATGTGATGCTTTATTAACTGTGATCTGTCGTGGCCTCTCGAAAGTCTTGTTAATTTTATTTCTCAAGCCACGCCTAATCTGTTCTTTCTCAAACGTGTAAAGTAAATGAGCATACATTATTTCGTATCGCACGCTCTTCGTCTGGCCTTTCATGGCTTCTCTGGTTTTTTGGTACGTCGCATAAGGGTAAGGCGCTGTTCGAGGTTGTCCAGTATCGCTTGCTGCTCCTTCATGAACCAGAGGTAGTAACCACGATTTCGTGTGGGGTCTGGCGTCTTCATATCTTTGATTATTTCGCGGTTCATCTTTTGCAGACGCCTGACGTATTGATGTACTTCTTTTGAACCCATTGCCATTTATGTTCTCCTCAATCATTTTGTTCCTCATTATATATAAATTTACCAGTGTCATCGAGACGTGGCATTACTGTGCGCTTTGGCTTTTGTATTGATTTAACATGCCTAGCAAAAACATCATCCATTATGCTTTCCAATTTTTCTTTTGTTAATGTTTTCATAACGATAATCCTTTCGGTCTAAGCACTGGCTTAGTTGTGATTTTTGCAGAGCTGACATAGTTTGTCTCGATGCACTGCGCCATGCTATCTAAGTGTGCGTATGGTTTGTACGCTGCCGGCAATGCATCGCCGCACTCCATTGCGCTGCGATACATTGTGTCATTGCTTAACTCTACGCCGCCAATGACGTAGGTTAGAATGAGTGTTGTGTAGAATGTCATAATTTCTCCTCTTCTACCATTTTAATGCGCTCACCAATCCATTTCATTACTGGTACAGCCATTGAGTTGCCCATAGCTTTATATCGATGTCCGTTGGGGCAATCTTCTGGTTCTTTGCCACGCCAAGATATTTGCGTATAATCGTCAGGGAAGCCTTGCAAACGCTCACATTCTCTTGGGGTTAAACGCCTAACCGCGCTAGTACATATCATTGGCTTTGTGGCTAAATCTGCCCCACCTGCACCGTAAGACGCAGTAAGAGACATAGTAACATCAGATAAAGTCGTTTCACCTGTTGCTTTAATTGGCAGAAGTGTTTCAGTACCTGCATCGTATGCTTGACCTGTCCTAGTCGTCAGGCATTTAGCTACTAAACCTGCACCCCTACCACCAAACACCTCTTGATTGCTTGCGCCTATGCCGCCAGAGCCTTTTGCTGACTGCGTGAGTGTTGGATGTGGAAAATCACCATCCCAATGAGAACCAGACTTAGGTGTTACAGCTAAAGTTTCACTGCCGCCACCTAAGTCGCCGCCTGACGCTCGAACTGTGCCAACGCCTTCATGGTATCCGCCAAAGCTACTAGAAGTATAGCTTGTGGCTACTATAGGCATATTACCACCACCAGTGCCGTACTTGGCTGTCACAGTAGAGCATACTTCTGGCAGCTCTTTTACCCGACTGTCTTGCGCGTGATGTTCGTAAGCAACCGCATGAACATCTGTGGCTGTTTGACATGGCGATAGTTCTACAAAGGGTTCTACCTGATTTCCGCCATTCTCTGGTTTTCTGCCAATCCAATTTCCGGGAAGTGCATATGTGATTGCTTGTGTAAGAACATTGGGTACATGATGGTAATCACTGCCTGTATCTATTGTTTTAGTTACATCTCCAGTTACAGCCGTATTATAAGAATCAAAACCCATAGGGCTTGTAACTAAAGCATCTGCCTCTACTCTGGAGTTTCCTGTGCGACTGAAAGGAGGGCCTGTGCTAACTGTTGGGGCAACTCTTTGCCTCGCTTCTCGGCTCGGCGCAGGATTCCCTGACAAGCTTTCTGGCTCAAATAAAACACTTGCGGCACGTCTCCAGTCTCCAAGATATCCGACAACGAACACACGTCTGCGTCTTTGTGGAACTCCGAAGTATTGAGCGTCCAACACTCTGTATGCGAACCCATACCCGATTTTCCCCATCGCTGTGAGGAAGGTTGCAAAATCTCGCCCTCCGTTAGATGACAGGACACCGGGGACATTTTCCCAGACAAGCCATCTGGGTTTAAGTTGCTCAGCCATTGCAAGATAGGTGAGCATGAGGTTGCCCCTTGGGTCCGATAATCCTTTTCTAAGGCCGGCGACGCTGAAGCTCTGGCAAGGGGTCCCGCCAACGAGAAGGTCAATTGTTTTGTCATTATTCCATTCCTTAAATTTTGTCATGTCTCCATGATTTGGTACATTTGGGTAGTGATGCTGTAACACAGCGCTTGGAAACGCATCGACTTCACTAAACCACTGCGGCTCAAAGCCTAAGTCATGCCAAGCTACTGTGGCAGCCTCTACGCCAGAGCATACTGAGCCATATTTTAAATTAGCCATTATCTTCCCCAAACATTAATGTATTGATCCAGAAAAACTATAATCTCTGGCAAGTGTACGGCAGCTACAGCAAATAACGCCATAGCAAATCCGTCAATTATCATTGTAGTGTTCATAATATATTTCCTCATATTTTGCATTTATACAGCCATTATAAG
>Ga0208134_1000244_pt1 | contig 34831 bp, 52 predicted proteins | sample VirMetDEL_Mar_31_FD_184515 | JGI IMG/M metagenome (GOLD analysis project Ga0208134, IMG submission 184515) | Aqueous microbial communities from the Delaware River and Bay under freshwater to marine salinity gradient to study organic matter... | ecosystem: Environmental > Aquatic > Marine >...
TTGAATCGAACCCAACCGCGAAAGAACGCGGTAACGAATTTAATGTATTTGTTAATGTCATTTTGTTTTATTTTGAACTCCTTATAAAAGCGAGTTATATTTTAGTAATTTGAGATCCTTTCGGCATCTCTTGTAGACACAAAACCATAGTGCGTCTATACAATATTTATTTATAACGATTAATCAGAAATTCTCTTCCTTTTTCGAGCTTCACTTAGTTTCTTTTTATGTTCTTCAGCGTCATCTTCAGAATCAAAGGTTTTGTATTAATTACTCTCTGGTAATTTTCCTTTTAACTCTTCTACCTCAGCGTCTAGACGCTTAACCTCTTCAATGAGGTATGGGATAAGCTTAACGTAGTCGACTGATTTAAATCCATCAGGTCTTTCATATACTAATTCTGGAAGTACCTTTTCGACCTCCTGAGCCATTATACCGAAGTCTTTACCTTCTCTGTCCGCTTCTTCTTTCCAGTCAAAGGAATAACCAGTTAAGTTTTTGACTACTTCTTTAGAGTTTACAATCTTGTTTACATTCTCTTTTAACCGTTCATCGGAAGAGTAGAATGCTATAATGTCAGAACACCCTCTAATAACGCCTGTCACGGTGAGCACGCCATTACCGCATATGTTACTATTTGAGGTAAGGTTACCACACGCAAGGATACTTTGTTTGGAAGTGATACCACCATCTGCAATATACCCTGCTGTCGTCCGGAAATTGGTAGCACACACAGTATTGGCATTGATGATGCTGTGCGCGCACATATTAATTCCTCCGGAACCTCTTATCTGTAATTGGCCGCAGATAAACCCGCCGTTACCGGTAGTTCTGAGATAGAGACTTGATTGCTGACCTATACCATCTGTAACGGTGGTATAGTTAGTAGGATCAAGGGTCTCATTCGTAGTAGCGCACGCTCCTAAATTGAGTATGGATTGGTATGTATCGCATATATTTTTTCCAGTAAATTCGGCCATACAAATATTTAATCAAAGAAAACGAGATTAAAAGAGTACTATATCACTATATGGGTACTTTAGATTGGTCACATTAAACTCTTGACGCTTCATGATGCTTAGCTGGTAATTATATATCCTTTCAATACATCTATTGAATATCTGAGGTGTCAAAATCTCATTCACACCAACAAAATTATCATAGGTTGATTCCTGTACTACAGCACCTGAAATACTTGATATGTCTGTAAGTGTAAGGATCTTTTCCGTGCTATATGCTAAATTAAATTGAAATTGAAGATTTGCAGCTAGATTATCATGATTGTATAGTAGTTTCTGCAGACTCTTATTAAAAGTGATATTATTAAAATATTGTTCTTTAACTAATATATCTACTCTATCGTATATTTTAAAATTAGTATCCTCTAATAGATTAATGAGATTATTAGGCTCATTAAACCTCATTAGTCTATCTCTACCTCTATATTCACCATCCACTTTAACAGTATCCTTATTGAATATGAATAGAGAATCTCTATTCTCATTCTCTGCAAGAATCTTAGCGTCAAATATTCTACGATCAGTAGTATCAAGGCCAATATTGGGTAGATCAGTAAAGTTAAAACTACCCACTAACTCATCCGAACCGTCATACACCATAAACTTGAATATGTTAGTATCAGTGATAATATAATATATGTTACTATCATTCTGCGAAAATAATATACGTGTAGGTGTTCCAGGTTCACTCTTTCCTGTAGCTGGTAGATGTAGCACCGCAGAGGATCTAAATAATGAATCGATTTCTAATATAGTAAAATCATCAAATACAATAAACAGCACACCAGTTATAGGGTTAACTGCGAAGTCCTTTACTTGCTTTTCCGCGAAAAGGTTGTTATTATACTCTCTTAACCTAGCTAAGTTATCTCCTAGAACAATCACCGATCTGCGGCCTTCATTCCATGTGTAGATCTCATCGTTGTAATAATACATATGACTAACGCCTGAAAGTGTACTTTGTCCAGCAGTATTTAATTTAAATCCCCCCGCATTTAAAAGATCAAAAGAAGATGTACCAGGGTCTTGATCATTAATAACAGGGTCAATATATAGCCTATAAATTTGGTTATGAAAGGAATCACTGACATACAATGTATCCATATCATTTGTTGTGATATCAGTAATATTTTGAAATGGCTGTGAGAATGTACCATCCGCCTTATCGGTAGACAATATATAAGTGGCTGTACTACCTGTATCAGGGTCGTTCTGATTTATATATATATGAAGGGCAGATGGAGTGAAATATATCGACGAGAATAGCCCAGGCGTCTCTACCGTTAACGGGTTACTCGAGTTATTATAGTTACCTATTAATTCAAAACCTCTAGTATTCTCAAGGTTAGCAGCGCTTGTACTCGTATACACGCTGTTCAAATCTGTAGTGTAGTTTAAGTACTCCGTAGGGGTATTGCCCGTTACAGCGATAAACCCGGTGTAGTTAAATGGTAAGTGACTATTACGCACGAATGCGTAGTTATAAAGATCTAAGAAATTTTCATATAGTTTAGTAAACTTAGTATTAATAGAGTTCTGGTTAATAAACTCACTTGGCTGAAATCTTAGTTGCTCGAGGTCGTTTGTAAGTACCAGTTCGCCATAAGCGCTTCTATTGAAGAAACCTCTCTCTATAATAAAATTACCTCGAACGTTATCTACAGCAGTTAAGGTACTGGTATTACTATCAATCACTCTGCCCCGGTACACCTGATTACCAGCTACTGTATAGTAACCTATGTAATCTTCTCCATCGAAAGTGAAGGCATTACCCTCCGTATATTTAAAGACATCTACAGGTACTTCAGTCCCCCGAAGATTGATAGACATGCCATTGCTATTTAGTGTATACTGCGACATCAAAAGTATTTATAATAAAAAATCAATCTTCAAACGAATTTAAACTATTTATAGTGAGACTGTATTAATCTACACCGGTGAAGGTACGTCGCGGAGTATCTCCACACTATCACCTAGATCAAAATTATTACCTATACTATAATCATAGACGACCTGAGTAACATTCTTCGGCATGAAGGTTTTAATTTTTGATGTAAGAGTGTCGGATAGTATCTGACCCTCGTTACTCGTCAGTTTACCGTTCTTAATATATATCTTCACTCTATTTGAGAGGCTACCTGGTATTGTGTAGGCAAATAAGTTATCAATAGTCTCAACGTTGTTGCGTGTACCGCTTGTTATATCGAAATTTATAGGATCAATTTCAGTGCAGTCTAAGTACTGATAGTCAATTAAGTCCTGAAAGAGTTGAGTATCATATGCTCGAAAGTTCTTAACAGTCATATATTCAGCGTTGAAGCTCTGATTAGTAATAAAGTTTGATACCGGGTCAATACTATAGTTCGGTTGACCTATGAAGAAGGCATTATTCAAATAATTCTTAAGAGGTCTCATTCCTACAGTTATGTCAATATTAGCTACCTCTGCACCATTTACAGTTACTGTTGTCTTACCAGTTAATAAGTCGTAGTTCATCGTAATACAATTTTTACCTGAAACAATATTTGGTATGACTATTATCTCGCTGTTATCATCAAGGGCTCCAACAGAACCACCGTAGTTAACAGACCAGTTGCCACTTGCTCGGGTGTCCCAATTAACATTCTCAGTTTCCCATACTCTATCAATAGGAGCGCCGGCGTATGCGTTATCAAATCTAGTTAATATGCAGAACTTGTTCTCGTATTCCTTGAAGGTTTGCTCTGAGCTATATATATTAGTAGGGTTTTCAAAGTTTCCTAATTTAGTCCCGAAGTCATAACCAAGGTCAGCTCCTGTTATCGGTAGTGCATATGATGATAACGTATATCCGCTCGATGTAGTATGTGTGAGTGTGATCTTATCTGCTATTAACTTACCATTAATATCCTTTGAGAACACTAGTGGTTTAGTTATATAATCTTCCGTAACAAAGTCAATCTTATGACCTGAAACTGCGGAGGTAGATAGAGTGAAGCTTGAGAGTAACTCTCTGCCAGTACTAAAAACTTGGAGTTTATTATCAGTCTGTATATAGAGCTCTTCGTTAAAAGAATTAATATCCCATATTTTGGTATTTGTCGAGAGTGCTAAGAATGTAGTATCTTGTATAAAGTCTTTAAATATTACTTTATTTGACATACCGTAATTACTACCTGTGCCGCTTATAGCTGCTCCTAAGGTATCATTTAAATTAACACCTCTCAACCCTCGCATTGTACCGTATACAGTATTATTATTTCGTCTGATTACGGACTCATCAGCAGGCTCTAGTGATACTGCCGCTGGTTGGCAGATTAAGGTTTGTGTATCTAAATCCCAAGCGCCTGGCGCAACCGAGTTAATATCTTTAATTAATACCTTTGAACCAGCGCCATACATTACACGTGAACTATATTCGGATTCGATAATATCTTGCACAATATCATCAGTATTTTCCTTCTGAACATCACCTGTATAGGCTACGCGCATGATCTTACCACCAGTAGGCCCGGTACCGATAATTACTATATCTGTGCTTTTACTGACATATAAAATATCTGTAATAGCTGTCAGGGATGGTATCGCCGCAGACCTGGTCAGGTTAAAGTCTGTATCGTAATAGTAAATGGTATTACCCTCATAAAGATATATGAGCGGGGTAAAGTAGAAGTTCTTAATAATGCCTAGACCACCATTAAATAGGTTACCTACTAATTGAAATGCTTTCGGATCCTCGATATTCGGTATATCCAATTCAAAAGAGATATTTACCCCGTTGACCTCTCCACGGTTATCGGCAAGTATGTTGAATGTATCATACGCAGATGCATTGAGAATTAATGTATCGGTAAGAGGGCCAACATAAGCTGGATCCTCATTCCGCCTAGGTGTAAAATTTTGCTTAACTAATCCACTAGAGAGCTTATTTAAGATAGTGGATACGGAGTCAGGACCTACACGTGCGTAGTAATATACACCGCTTGGTTCGAGCATTAATGTACTATTGATATCAACGTAGTTCAGTTCACTGAAGCCTAATGTATCAACTATCTGATCAATTACAGAAGTTGACTCAGATAGTGGTATTGGAGGATTATTTAAATTACCTGACACTGCCTCTACACCGGTGGTGTTTTGAGGTATGTAATATCTATCATACCATATACCTGTATCTCCGTCATCATATAACCAGCTACATAAGTATTCTCCATTTTCATTAAGATTATTAACTACATCTTCTCTATTACCAACATCCTTATATATCCTATCACTAAAATAAGGTGATTGTGCTGCATATGCACCAGCAGCTTGTAGACCTGCATCATTTAGGTTTATCTGAGTAAAGGGTAATATGTTATCAGGTAATACAAATTTTGTAAAGCTATCAGGGCGGAAGTTATACTCCACTGTATGAAAGTTGTACTGTAACTTTAAAAATTCCTCCGATACCTCCTGCGTCTCACTATTTAGTATAGATGAGTACTGTCGCTGCATTTGCTTATCATCAAACGGTAAGTTCTTATTAACGTTATGGTGATTAGAGATTTGATTTTTTAGATTAAAATAATTTAAATTAGCATATATAATACCATCCTTGAGATAATTATCTTCATAATTACTATACATTACAAAGTTATACTTACTAGCACTCAGTGTCTTACTATCATCAATATCTGCACCGGAGGTATAGTACACGAAGTTATTACTTTTATCTAAATATTTTGTATTCGAAGACCCGCTGTTTGCTAATAATATTGTACTATTTTTATAATCATCAGAATCCGGATCATGTAGAGCAGATACCGCACCACCATTTATACTAATTAAACTAGATGTTAAAGCACCCGTGGCAGTTTCGCCTTGTATAGATAGCCGCAAATTACTATCACTACGAATAGCGTTAAAGTAGGTAGTTATCTCTAACCCGTCAGCGTTGGGTATTGTATCAAAAACTACCTGATCTGTTTCGGTATGATATGCGAGGTATTTTCTTTTGACGCCGTCATACGTAAATACGCTACAATATAAGTCATTATCAATAGAGGATAATTGAACCGTAAATAATTGCGAACTAGCAGTGGTAAATAATGACACGCTTGCCGCACTTGAGAGGGTACTATTATTTTTATCTATCGTAAGGTAACCAGCAGGTTCATTGGCAAAATGTACTGTTGTTGCGAAGGTGTTTGATATTTCTTCTGGTTGATTGAGATCAAAAATATCTTGTTCAGTCTTAGGGTTTGTTAAATATGTAGTGGTATAGTTTTTATTTAATATATCATTAGCACTCAACAGAAAGTTATGCTCCATTAGGTTCATTCCCTGTACGGTGGTGAATTCACTTGGAATAGATAGGTCTAAAGCTCTATCAGGATCTTCCAGCATAAAGTTAACTGGCTTGATATCACTATAACTCTTTATCTCAACAGGCATCTTAATTATATTTAATTAAAGGCAACGTCTCTAACTAGGACCAGTCAGATCTATCTGTACCTACCCCATTGCAGGATAGACTGTGGGTAACGACAAAATTATCCTCTGCTACCCTATACACCTCCATGTATGAGAAAGGTATTTCACCTGCTGCTCCGCTATAACCAGAACTCAAAGTATTATTGACTGATGAAATCGTAACACCTCCACCGGCGCTGAGATAAATTGGCAGCTCCCCGGTTTGAATAAATTTAGCATTCCACCCAACTGGTAGTTGCTCCTCACTATTACTACGTATAGTAACATTCAAGCGCTGTATTGAGGAGAGAGGGTCAATAACACCTCCAGACATACATACAATACTGTTACCATACGACGTAAGTACATCACCACTACCCGGCCACTCGAGAGGGTTATTAGTAATATTCTGAACATTTAGCACGTCGCGTGTATTTCTAGGGATGAAGTTACCAGCTATAACCACCTCTAAATCTTGACCACCTGATAAGTATCTGCCACCAGTATTAATAGGGTCCACAATATCAAAACCACCAGTTGAGGTTATCGGAGCTGGTACATTGCTAAAGAAATTTTCAATTGTAATACTCTTTGAAAGATCTTGCTGTACGATATATATTAAGTCTGTAGCGGCTGTTTCACTTATGCCGTTTAATTCTGTTAATTTAAAATTAGCCATGTTATATTTATTTATGACGCTGATGACAATATACCATTAATGGTCAGGTTTTGAATTTCCATGGGCATATGACCTGAATATGAAATACCTACCTTGATACCTGCTGGCAGTTGTTCTAAGTTAAATCCTGTACTGAAGACTTGTTGAGTTTCGTATATGCCATTTTCGCGTATATACAGTACGACATCTTGTAGATTTCGCTTAAATCCAACTCTCAGAAGCTTCCAGGTATCGTCGATAGTTGAATAACCATCTTCAGGTACAACTGCGCCCTTAAAGTCAAACGTGCATAGTTCTGCTGACCTAGTACTCTGCAATGCAGATAATGCTCTAACACTGAATACCTTTGATGATAGCGTCTCTGTACCGCTATTATAGAATCCTTCTTGGCTACCTGATAAGCTAAAAGCCCCACCATTATCTACACAAGCTAATACCAGCGCACCGGATAGGAATGAACCGAAAGATGTAGGGTCAGTCAATCTTATAGCTGGTTGGGTTAGATCTGTTAAAATACTCGCACCTGGACCGTCAAGTCTATAAGGTTCATTTGATGATATACCGAATTTGGTCGTAAATCCTGATAGTGTTAAATCTACTGTACTAGCTGTAGATAACTCGTATGTATTAGAACTGTTATTTGTAACATACCATGTTGGGAGCTCCCACGGAAATAGACCACTAGCGGAAGATACAGTAGTAAAGAAACAGTTCGAACTGCTACCCGGCTCGGCTACCGTATATCTAAACTCCCATCCATTTTGAGGTTTACCATACCTAGGATTATTGTACGTGTATCTGAATTCAGAAGCGCTAGCTGCATCAACCCATACAGTATCTGCATTCCATCCTGCACTAGTGACGTCATCGTCTAAATCTTTATATACAAATAAGGTTCCGGAACCACCGGCAGTTGTACCAGGACCAGCAGTCCAAGAAGAGTCATTCCGACGAACATGAATCTCTGTTAAGCCGTTATTTCCACCTAGTGAATTAACTCCTGCATCAACAATTGATTTATTCACATAGCAATTAACCCTCGTTAAGGCTAGCACGCTGCCTCGATCACCTGGGAAACCGGCAGTCGGCTGCGCAAACGCATTTGCTCCAATACTTGTTACACTACTTGGAATAGTTATCGATGTGATACCGCCCCCGTCGTCAAGAGTGCCAGAGGTTGCAAAGGCCGCTTGACCAATAGTTATAACACCTTCAGGAATTATTACTTCACCTTCTAGCTTCTCCATTTCGTAAAATGCTGCATCTCCTATATTTACCAATCCACTATCTAAACTTATTGATGTAAATCCCGTACCTTGAAAGGCTTGAGTGCCAACATCAGTTACACTATAAGGTATTAGTAATTCCGTAGAATTTAATCCGGAAGCTACGTTCGAATATGTAAAGGCTTGGAAGCCAACTACAGTACAGCTTGTTCCAATTTCTAAGCGAGTCGCAGTCGGGTAAGATGAGCCGCTAGTGTCCCAGTTATCTGGTATATCTGTTGCTATGGAAACTACTGGAGTACCACTCGTATCATATAATACTGTTGGGGTTGTAGTTACAGTAGGTGTATACTCTAAGTTCTTGTAATATGTGTTGCCTCCGCTTAGGAATATATTACCAGGTACAGGTGCAACATCAAAAGCAGAAATTGCCGTGCTACGTGAAGGACCGTCAACGCTGGAAAAGTTCGACGTATCTACCGACGCATCAAAGAGATATAGACAAAGGTTTTCAAACTCATTAGAGAAATTATAACCGAGTGTACCTGTTGGATTCTGACGCGTAGGTTCAAGCTCTAATAGACTGCCTCCAAAAGAACCTCCTTGAAGCCTCAGCGACCCGAGATCTTCTTGCTCGTCATTCGTACGTACTAAAGATACAATCAGATCTTCCCTAGGATCAAATACTTCATCGTATAAGACTGTACTACTAAAATGGTATATAGACGTTCCCTTGCTCATTAATATTATTTAAGACGGATAATCCTTTACTCTATAGTTGATCTCTATAGTTCGGTATATAAAATAATATATATGGATAAAAAGGAATATCTAATTTTCAACCCTGAAGGGGGTCTAGGTAAAATTATTGCATCGACAGCTGTCGCTCGAAATATTAAAGCCGCATACCCTGAGCGGAAGATTATTGTAGTTACTCCATGGCCTGAGGTATACTTAAATAATCCTGACGTCTATAGGGTCTTTAGGTCAGGTGTTATTCCATATTTTTATAAAGATTATATAGAGGGCCGCGAAACAATTGTACTTAAAGGTGAGCCGTACTTTAATACTGGTCATATATACAATAATCAAGTACTAGCTGAGTCTTGGTGTAAGACTCATAATATAGAATGGGATGGTATTAATACACCAGGTTTATTCTACACACCTGCTGAGGTTGAGCGGGTAAGTAATCAGTTTACAAGATCTAAACCTACTCTACTACTACAGACTAATGGTGGTATGTTTCATGACAATGAGATAGGGTATTGTTGGACGAGAGATATTCCTAGCGTTCAGGCTCAAATACTCGTAGATAACTTAAAAGACCAATACCATATACTACATGTAACGAGACCAAACTGTCCAAGCCTGCAGGGTGTTGAAGCGTTACCTGAGATGGATAAACGTACATTAATGCTATTACCTGGGGTAGTTCAAAAACGTATACTTATCGATAGCTGTCTTCAGCATGCAGCAGCTGCATTTAGCGTCGAGTCTTCTGTACTATGGATTGGTACGAGTCCAGATGTATTCGGTTATGATGTGCATAAGAATTTTAAACCGACCGTTAAACCTATCGAGGGTCAGAATACTGCTGGTGTTGACAGCTTCCTATTCGATTACGACTTTAATGGACCGGAGCATGAATTCCCGTACTCGCAATCGGATATATTTAACCTGCAGGAAGTATTTGATTCAGTAAATAACTAGCTAGCATCTTCATCGGTTAATGGCTTAATACCATTATCGATAATATATTGTTCAATTTCAGCTTTATCGTCTCCTTTAACCATTGTATCGGGAGATGTTGTGTATCCATTACACTGCATTAAAGGTGAAATTGTTTCTAAATTACTCGGGTTATATAACATCCACCAATCGGTTTCTGATGTATGTATATTGTCTACTTCTGGTATAACTTGATACGACATAAAATTATTAGTTTGTAGTTACAGACCACCCTCTGCCAATAAGAGTATTCTTATTAGTGATACCTGCAGCTGATGGGGTCGAATTACCTGTACCACCTACGTTTAGTGCACGGTTTGAGCTGCCGGTATCAACAGCAGCTTGTAGAATATTATCTACTGCGGTTTGTGTGAAATTATTATTAAATGCTCGAATTTGACTTATTGTACTCGGGAGCGGTCCAGTAAAGCCAGTAAAATTATTGTCGTTACATAAAATCCACTGCAGACTTGGTGTACCACTAAAACCAGTAAGTTCACCGGTAAAATTATTACTATAGATGTTCCATCGAGTTAATGATGTTAATCCAAATGTGGTTATATCAGGAATTTCACCGGTGAGCTGATTATCACCACAATTAATAACACTCAAGTTACTTAACCCATTTACATTTGGGAAAGGGCCTGTGAATTGATTTACCATAAAATAACACCTCGATAGATTAGGCAGAACGCTCAAATCCGGAATGGAGCCGGTGAGGTTGTTCTGAGCTATTAGCACAAGCTCAATATTACTATTATTTTCGTACCCAGTTACTGATGTTAAACCATTTTTATTACATGTAAGTTCTTCTAAATTTTCGAAAGCAGATACATCGATCGCGCCTCCGATTAGCTGTGTAGGAGAACTCTCTCCGACGTCGATTTTTGTCACTGACGAATTACCATCTATAGGAGCTATACTTAACAATGTTGCCATAATAATATTTAGTATGTTTTATTTATAACCTGACCTGAACTTACAGTATCACTAGTACCGTCGCCCCAATCAATGATAACATCACCACTTGATGTGGTTATCTTGAAACCTGTAATTGTTGAGCCTCCTGGTGAATCAAAACGCCAGAGTGCTTCATTACTAGGCCACACTCTTGTTGAATCAAGATAAGCCGCCGTGACTTGAAGAGCACCAACCTTAAGATTATCAGCTAAATTTAGAACTGGTGATGTATTTGGCGCTACCGGTGGTTGTATTGCTACGACTCTAAAAGTAGTACTTGTACTTGAATTACTTGGGTTTCCACCGCCGACGGCGCTGCGGAATGTCGACTGCAATATATTGGAAGAGCTATTCCAACCACCGCCGCGGTATACGCGACTTTCGGTACCGAATTCATTATTACCATCATGTGCACTCTCTAGCCACTCCCATCCATTACCGCCTTGAGCCATCGTACCATACGGACTAAGCCCGCCGGCTAGATCTACATCAGCAGGACCTGGTGGGTTTGGATTCACTCCGTCAATGTATACCGCAGTGTCAGGGAGTGTACCCTCGGTTGTTGTTGCTGGAGCACTATTGCCTCCTGTTGGGTATGTATAATACACTCCCCCACCATAATATGCTGCTTTATACCACTCATCTTCACTTGGCAAAAAGTACTTAGCATCTCTATGCCTAAAGAGATTTTCACCACCTAGTTGCCAGGCATCAGCACTATCCCAAGGAGTAATATTACTAGCAATATCATCATCAAGAAATAGATATGCTGGCAATCTAGACTCTTTAATATTGAGCCAGTTTACATATCTCGCACACTCATTCCAAGTTACGTCTGTTGCTGGTTTATTAGCACCACGACTATCTTTTGTAATAAGTGTGTTCGCGTTAATTGGATCGGCATTATAAGCATCAATCTCAGACTCAGGAGCTTCGAACTTACTTATTTGGTATTCGTAACTAACAGCACCATACCCAGTAGTGTCATCGACATTACTAGTATTAGCAATTGTAACAAATTGATTCGGCACTAGTGGTCGCGGAGGCGCCGCTGTTGATGCGACACGAAACCCGAAGCCTTCATTCTCACCCGTGGGTGAAATTTGGTTACGGTAGCCCTTTTGAAGAAATACTGAAGTACTCCCCCAAAAGCCGCCGCGGATGACACGAACTCCATTAGTATCAATGTTTAAACCGTTCGATGTCGATTCGTTCCACTCGTACGTATTACCACTTTGGCCCATCGTACCGTATGGACTAAGACCGCCAGCTTGATCGACATCAGCAGGACCTGTCAGCGTCGCTCCGTATACCGCAGTATTAGCAGCTGTACCTCCACTTGTTGTTACTGGGGCACTATTGCTTCCTGTTGCATAGGTGTAATATACACTACCGTTATAATATGCTGCTTTATAAAATTCATTCTCGCTTGGTAGGAAATACTTTGCATCCTTATGCCTAAATAAATTTTCCCCATCTAATTGCCAAGCATCGGCGCTATCCCAAAGAACTAAATTATCATTAGATCCTGTGGTAGTAAACCTGTACGCTGGTTGTTCACCTTCCTTAGTATTAAGCCAATTAACATACCTCGCACACTCATTCCATGATGCTAAGGTTGCTGGTCCATCAACTCCAGCGCGATCACTTATTGTAATTGGTGTAGCAGCGTTAGCTGGATCAGCATTATAAGCATCAATATTACTTTCACGAACAGCATACTTACTTATTTGATATTCATAACTGACCGCACCGTACCCAGTGGTGTCATCGACATTACTAGTATCAGCAACAGGTACAAATATTAAATCACTCATATTATCCTACGATTATGTAAAGTATGGTCGGGTCAGGTGTACCTATAGCATCATATTGCGCTTGAGTTAGTCTTTGTATAAATTCAACGCCTCCGCTGTTCTGTATGTACTGGCCTTTAAGGGCAAAGACATCGTTAATGTTTTGATCGCCGGCGGACGCGAGAAAAATATCTTGTACATTCAAGTCTCTCCTTATAGTTACATCTTTAAGGAATTCTGCATCACCGCCCACTGTAAGTTCATTGGTTATTTCAAAATTAGTACTAGTGATAGTAGCGCTAGGCAACGATACATCACCGATAAAGTTTGATGAGCCGCTAATAGTCGCATTGCCGGTAACGCTTAAAAAAGGTGCAGCTGATAGAGTAAACTCTTGTATTGCTGATAAGGTAGTCTGTACCGTATCAATACCCGTCACTGTTAGAGTAGATTCCTGATCTACAACAAGAGCTTCGGTACCTATTAAAGGTATACTAGTCGGCAGGTCAGTTATGCGTTTGTTAGACATATGTAATATTATTTAGTTGACCTATACTGTAATTCTGGACATTTTTTACAATTGCATAGTGGGAACACCAATATAATGATTGTATGAAGGATAAGAAACCTGCGCGTATAGAGGATTCTTCGATTAAACGTCGTAATTTGGCGAGACATCCGATGCCACCACCGAGTTTTTCTTTCACTGATAAGAAGAAGCGAGAAGGTCGAAAGAAATGCCGGAAAAACGCATGTATTTGCGATGGAGAGTAACCGGAACACCGATATAATTAAAGAGAAGAAAGAAACAATAACAACCAATTAATATAATGAACTTAGGATACGATACAACAAAATTTCAGTCTGTTAGCAATATTAAGATCCCGGATCTTTTCTACCGTCGTTATAAATCAGGTATTGATACTATCGATGACCTTTTCGGTGAAGGTGTTCTGCCTGGTAGTGCAATTACGATGACTGCTCCTGCAGGTTGTGGTAAGACTACTTTCTTATTGCAGATGCTCGAAGGCTTGTCGAAGCAGGGATACGAGACTGCTTATGCTTCAGGTGAAGAGAGTGCTGTGCAGTTAGCTTTTACATGCAATCGTATTAAAGTTGGCAGCGTAAAAGTCGCTAACGAGACTGACATTGATACTCTATGCGAGGTCATGGAGCAATTCGATGTGTTAGTTGTTGACTCCTTCCAGGCTTTGACTTCTAAGAAGAAGATGAATCGTGCTGAGCTAGAGCGTTACGCTGTAAGTCGCTTAACACGTGCTGCTAAAGATACTGAATGTACTGTATTCTTCGTCATGCATCTGACTAAAGATGGTAAGCTGAAAGGTAATACTATTGTACCTCATACGGTCGACGTTAATATGGAAATCGCTGTTGAGGGTGAATTCGAGGACGGTCTTCGTAAGATTCACTTTAGTAAGAATCGCTTTGGAGCTTTGAATGAGGTAGTCTTATCTCTCGGACATGGAGGGTATGACTTCGGTAGCCCTGTTAAGGTTCAAGATACTGATAAAGCTCCCTCGAAGAAGAATCGCAAGCAGACAGAGTTCGAAGCTATACTTAGTATGAACGAGCCTCCTCACATTAGTATCGATCGTGTTATGGATAAGCTTAACTGCGACTACAATACTGCATATAACCGTTTACGCGAGCTAGTATTGAATAATAAGCTAGAGAAGTTCGGTAAGGGTAAAACCTCTATCTACAAGCATGCTGTTGCAGTTTAAAGGAAAAAGACCTTGAACAATAGGGAACTACGATATAATTAAATAGTAAGGAGGAACGATTCCTTCAATTAACAATCAAAAAAACAAAAAAATATGGGACATAATATTACAGCAAGAGATAGGCAAGAAGGCGTAAAGCAAGCTTGGCATGGTATGACAGATGTAAAGGAGGTTATCCATTTAAAGGATAACTACCTAACGTCATGGGATGTAGAGCGCCGTGCTCTCTCATTTGAAGCAAATGGCGAGGATGTCGATTCCGGATTTGACATCCTTGTTGGTAGTGATGATGGTCAGTTAATTGGTAAGCCAATGTCAAAAGCATATAAAGAAGTCTCTAATGAGGCCTTCATGGACCTTGTTAGTGACGCTATGAGTAGACTACCTAAGGCAAAGCTTGAGAGTGTCGGTTCGGTTGGTAATCGTGGTAAGGTTTTTGCAACTATGAGTCTTGGCGATCATAAGGACTATAAGATCGGTGACCGTCAATTCCAAGACTTCCTAAACTTCGGTAATGCTCATGATCAGAGCTCTCGTCTGTGGATCAACAATACGAATGTATGTACTGTATGTGAGAATACGTTCAACTTCAACCTAAGATCTAATGAAGGCTTAGTTGGATCAGCTGTTCACCGCGGTGATGTTGAGCTTAAGTTAGCCGATCTAACAGTATTGGTGGATGAGTTTCTCGGTACACAGGAGGACTTCAAAGCGAAATTCGATAAGCTCTTGCAGCGTCGTATTGATCTTGAAAAAGCTCAGCAGCTCTTTACAGGCTTCCTTACTCGCAATAATCCCAGGGAGCGTGCGAGTGCCCGGTGCCTCAACACAGTTGAACGTCTTGGTGAGTTATTTACTAGGGGTGCAGGTAACCGTGGAGAGAACTACGCTGATGCGTTCTCTGCAGTCACTGACTACTACACACATAGTAGTACGCGCGGCGGTGGTAAGAATAAAGCTAGCCAGTATTATTCGTCTGAGCACGGGTTAGGTCGCATGAATAAAAATGCATTCTGGACAGTGGTTAACAATCGCGAGCTTTGTGAGAAGACAATTCAACGAGGTAAAAAGTTCCTAGACCTTGCATCAATCAACTAGGAGCGACTATATAATAAGACAAGTAATAAAGATATATATATGAATAATATTAAAACAGAAGGTTACACTTTTACTCTTAATCCAGATACGGGCGTGGTTGTAGTGTATGCAGATAAAGACGCAATGGATCCTGTGTATGTTGGTGTTAATGGTAATATCACAGATCAGAAATCTTTCGAGATTGAAGTTGCGTATATCCTTAATGAGCTACCCTCATGTCAGTAGGCCGAATACTTGAAGTTGTTAAGAGAGGCCATACTCATCTCGTTAAGTTTGACCTTGAAGCAACCTATAACATGGATGAATTCAGAGATTTTGTTACAATGAAAGAGAGTAATCTTAAGATTAGTAACCGCACGTTAAAGCACAAGTTCGGCGCAGATTTATACTTACATCTCGACTTAGCTTATAACCTATTAAAAGAAGTTGCTATTAGCGACGAATAATATATAATACAATTATGCAACCAAAATATAGAAAAGGTCAAACAATTAACTATAAGTCAGGGGAGCACTTTCACTCTTATGGTGAGGTAATTAATATAGAAGAAAAAACGATCTCAGGTAAGACTGAAGTAGTCTATCTTGTATCAGAAGGTAATGGTGGGCAGAGAATGACTTATGTTAATCAGTCTGATATTCTGACCCTACTTACCGAGGATTAAATTATACGCACCATGCCGCGGCACAGTAAAGCTACAATATTAATCCTTGGCTATGTATGTATAGTTACCACCCTACTCATCATTGTTTTTAAGCCATGGGAGGTCGTAAAGGCTACTCCGCAGACTAGAGCTACTCCTACTGCTTTAATAGATAGTAATTCTATTATTACACCTGAGTCTGATTTACCTCTCCCCAGGTTACCAGTCGCGGAGGTCGAAGAAGAAGGGTTATATAACTATGTAGATCATATTAGGTATCTACCTGAACAATCAGCTGTCGTAGAAGAAGTGGAAACTAAACCAAAAAAGAAGAAGCGCTGGTTCAGGTTTGCTAGTCCAGCACGGCAGCAATAACGCTCCATTATGGAACACCAATACAATTATAGTATGGGATTAGATCAAAAAGAAACAGACCTCGAGGTAATTAAGCGCCGTAATTACGAAAATACTTTCATTGAAGAGCAAGCAGAAAATATACAATCGTTAGGTGTCCAGAACATTATTACCAAGTACGGTACTGATGATATCGATAAGATCGATAGACTGTGGTTCAGTGTATTGCGTAAGATGATCGATAACTATATGATCAAGTAGGAATTTCGAACGTATAGGCTACTACGTTACTGTAGTCTGTGGCTGGCTCCGGCTGAGAGTGATAGCGTAAGCAATGATTCACAGGGCAATTTATTTAAAAGGAACACCGATATAATAATAGTATGATACAAACAATTAGAAGGTATAAAGGGTTAGCTAATAAAGAGCTTACCGTGGCGTATAAGAAGATTAGCAGAGACCTTGATAGAGCGTATAGTAAGGCTTTAGGCGAGGCTGAGAGAATGGCTGATAATATGGAGGAGCATAAACCATCTAATATTAAGAAGCTTGAGAAGCTCGATGAAGTAGTATGTTGTCTTCAGACTGAACTGGATGCAATTGGTATGCTCAAAACTGGACGATTCAATTAATATGAAAATGATTATTAAGTTTAAAACTAAAAAGGCGTATGATACATGTCATACATTTATTAACGGAAACGGGTTCTGTTTTAGGACGCGCGGAGAGGAAAAGATGATTGAATTCTTCTATGAGTATACGATGCTAGATGTCGCAGGGTTCTGTAGCGGTATGTTAGGACTTGAGGGTGATTTTGAAATTGTAGTATAGTTATGGCAATGATTTATACTAACAAGTCGATTGAAAAGGAGAAGCAAGCCCATCAATATAAGCAGCTGCTAGCCGATGAACACCATCAACTAGCTCTCGACAAGGCTATGCTATTAGACTTCGTACATCTTGTAGTTGCTGGTAAGCGACGCTCCGGAGAGTATAGCAACAGCCGAGATGATCTTCGCGTAAAGGCGGGTGAAGTATTAACAGAATTAAAACTTTAAATACATGTACACACTCAAACGCATAAGGAAGTTCTGCTTACATAGCTACGAAACTGATCGTGCTGCCTTTGCGTGTGAGTTGGTAAGTTTGGTCTTCGCTGTTATTGCTAGTTTAATGCTTGCGTTAACAGCTGAAGCGCCTAACATGGCATATATATACCCAGGGTTCTTTGTTAGTTGTACTGCTGCAACGTATGGGTACTATAAGCGCAAGCTTGCCTGGCCAATGATACTAACTTCGTACTATATGGTAGTAAATATATTTGGAATGGGAGTAGTGTATGGAGTATGGTAATCCTCTAAATAATAATATATGAATATACTAGCACAGATAGAACAATTGGTTGATGATAAGTTTCATCAAAACATGATGGACGCTGCCGTAGTAGTTGAAAAGACACCAGTCAGTTTCTTTGTAAAAACTGCTGCCCTTTTTGCAGGTACTATTATATTAGCTTTTCTTTTTAGACAGTGGAAGATTAGTAGAATAAAGAAAAAGAAATCCCAAGACAAATAAAAATTAATATAAAGGGTAGGTGGCCGAGTGGTTAAAGGCGGCAGACTGTAAATCTGCTCTCGTATGAGTACGCTGGTTCGAATCCAGCCCTGCCCACCAATATAATAAATGAAGTTCGTAAGACTACATAAACTACCTGAAGATCATATTCTCCGGAATACATCAGTAGTGGGTTTCGCGAGCAGGACGTATGAGTGTCATGGTAAAGGTAAATATGATTGGAGCATGTGGAAGCGGGTCGGGGCGGATTGGCCGATTGCGTCAAAGACGTATAATGAACTAGGAGAGGTATGGAAGACGAAACCAATCTCGGAGTGGAGACCAACTAAAGAATTAGAAGAAAAATATCAACAAAGTGCGCCTATAGTTAAACGGATATAAATGCACCAGTAGCTCAGTTGGATAGAGCAACGGATTTCTAATCCGTGGGTCGGGGATTCGAGTTCCTCCTGGTGTACCATTTTACATAAATATATATATGAGTGAAGAAACAAATACAACAACACAAGAGGTAGTTGAATGTAAGCATAGCTTTGTGCAAGATAGTATAATGACTCGACTTAAGCAAGAGAGCACATGGCGTGGTATTATTACCGTCGCTACTTTATTGGGATGGCGTCTCGCTCCAGATCAAGTAGAAGCTATTATTACCACAGGGGCAGGTTTGGTCGCTGCAATTAATGTTCTTAAACATGATTAATAATAAAAATATATGGTTCGAGGTGGGCATACATCTTTTTATTATGCTCGCTATCATACCCGCGACAATCTTTGCATGTTTAATTACAATAAAATCAATGCTATTTGCGTATCCTGAGTATGTATATAATGCATATGCATCTAGATTTTATAATTGGAAGTAATATGGAGAGGCGCTTACATATAGAGCAGGAAGACGCTAATAAGTTCTTCGAATACTTAATTAAGTTAAGTGAAGAGAGTGGAGAAACATACCCGGATCAATACCCGCACGCTATATTAGCAGATGCTTATGGTCTAGGGCTCGGTCAAGCTGAAGAGCTTTACTTAAATTGGCTGGATATGAGAAGATTTCAAGCCGGAACACCGTTATAATAGTGGTAAGAGCGACATAAAAGAAAAGTCGATTCGAGTATCTGACAGATCTATGTTAAAGGTGATAATTCCGGAACGGAACACCGATATAATTATAGAGAAGAAAGAAACAATAACAACCAACTATTATAACAATGAGCAAAGTATTAGATTATAAGCATTCGTCGACAGAGATCGACTTCAGTAAAGCATCCGCAGCCTCTAAGATCGGAGAAAAGAATGATTGTTCAGTCCGAGCAATCGCAACTGCAGTAGGCGTAACTTATGACGCTGCTCACAGATATATGAAAGATGTCATAGGTCGAAAGGACCGTAAGGGCGCAAAGGGTATGACTGATAAGCTCGAAGCTTTCACTGATCATGATAACCCTATCCAAACAGCAGGTGATATTAATTTTAAATACAAAAAAATACCTACTGTTAGCCTCTGCAATGAGTATAAGCTCCGCGGAGAGATAGTGCATCGTAAGAAGACTGTTAAGTCGTTCATCGATGCCTTCCGCAAGGGTACATTTCTAGTATTTGTATCTAAACACGTATTCACTGTTAAGGATGGTGTACTCATCGACAACTATGGCGAAGAGTTTCGACCTACTCGTAAGGTGCTTAATGCGTTCAGAGTCGATGTTGTGCCTGGTGAAACTCAATTAGAACTCTTCTAAGGTATATATAAAGGAACATCAATATAATAATAATATGACTATGACAATATGCGGCTGCGGTCGACCGGTAGAAGAGGCACGAGTAGAGCTCAATCTCAAGAGATGTAAAACGTGTGCGTTTGCTCTCCCGGATGTAGAGAGACCTAAAGGGGTAATGATATACACTGGAAAAGTCGGCGGGGAGATTGAGATCCACTCAGCTGACTCCTGGAAAGAGAAGCGTAAATACTATGTACCTAATGGCGCTAGGAGCGCGGTTAAAAACTTTTCGAAAAATCCCTGCGCTTAAAACTATATGAGGTATACATTAAACGAACTAAACTATAAGGAATGGAATAACGCGCTTGACCTATACTTAAAATATAGGAAGCGAAAACCATCAGGTCAGTGGCATGATTGGTATATGGGTAGAGTAGAACACGTCCAGAAACTCCGTGAAATGGAAGACCGGTTTCCAAACATTGAAGAAAGTGATATTATCGGTGAGTTTGATGTCATTGATGAAAAAGGTGCTTAATTATATACGGACACAACACAACTAATAATGAAAATATCAATAGAACATTACGACGATACGATTACAGTGGAGACTAAAAACGATGACCTTACTATCAGCGAGGTAGTCAGTCATATGTACGGGCTATGCATCGCAGCTGGGTTCGATGCAGATAATGTAGCAGATGCATTTATGGACAAGTCTATAGAATGTGCTCCATTACGTAATGCGAGTGACCAGATGCCATTTTTTGAATCGGATATAGAGCCGTATGACGGGCTACTGCGTGATGATACATCGTTCGAAGTAGAACTGGATAAAGACTATCGATTTGGTAGTGAATATAAAAATAAAAATATATGAAAAAGAAGAAATGGCTTATCGATGATAGCGGTAAGGAGGTGATAATCGAAGCGCTGACGATGTGGGGCGCTCTGGGCATTCACTTTACAGGCGACCGTTTTGGTTTAAGTAATGAGTGGCAGTTTACAACAACAAAGACAGGTTGGATTCTTGCAGTAGATGGCGCAGAACGAAAGTTTGGCCGGCAGAAAATTAAACTAAAGGAAATTGAAGAGTAATTAACATTTAAAGGTCGTGTGCTGGAATCGGTTTACAGAGCAGTCTTAAAAACTGCTGGGGGTTACCCCATATGGGTTCGAGTCCCATCACGACTACCATTTTAAATAATATGTGGGAGGTATGGTGCAAAGCAATAGGCCACAAAGCCTATTCAGATAATAACAAGGCTGATAAAGTCGCCATCATTAGGAGTGTGTGGATAGTCCTGCATGTAGTGACTTGTGTTTTTATCATCTTAAACGCGATCGCAACACACGGTTTTGGCCTTATCGGAATGGAACACTGATATAATATAGTATGGCAGATAAAATTACAGTAAAAAGCAGATATGGTGATGAGAGAGTATTTGAAATACTGAGCTCAGATAAGATTGCATATGTATTTACTGATGATCATGTTGGAATGTCAATGGACGCTGAAGGCAAGTTATCCTCAGTTGATCCAAGTGGTGGGCCATATATTGGTGTAGGTACAAATCTCGGTGATGTGCATAAGGAATTAGAAGGCTTAACTGTTACGGAGATCAAATATAATGATTCGAAAACAGGTGCTTACTATCTTACAGTAAAATAAAATGAATGAATACGAAGAAAAAGAAAATGCATGGCAAGAAGCGACTGACAATTGGGTTAAGTTGACTCTTGAGAAGTATGACAGATTCGAACCTGACGAACTGACTCAAGTCTTTATGCGAGGTCCGTTTGCTGGATGGAGTGAGCGTATGGTTGTTGAGTTAGCAATGGGTATGGATGACGCAAATAAGAAAGTACCGAGACATAAATAATTATGAAAGTAAAAATCAAAGCAGAACTAGACGACGAAGCATTTAAGACTGGAGACTTTATTCTAGAATTGAGTAAGATTCAAGAGGAGTACTTTGATAAGCTTATGGCTAAGGTTGAGAAAGAGAAATGGATAGAAGGTATGACTAAGATCGAAATTCGCGATTGGCTATTTGATTATTGTTTCAATGGTCGGGGTAATGATGAAGCAGGATTCGAAGATACATTCTCAGAGAGTATCAATAAGTGTCTGAAATATGAGGTGGAGTAATTATCTTTTAATTCTTCGCGTTGTCTGCCGTAATCTCTAAAGTACGAGCGATCTTTTCTACTTCGTCTAAGTGCTTTTCGATGTACTGTAATCTTAGATTTTGTTCAGCATCTTCAGGCAAGGCACCGAGTTCGCCTCTCGGCCATTTAATACGAAACTCTGTATTCGCTCCAATCTCTACATCACGAATATTTCGATCGTGCTCAAGCTGAGTAATTCTAGATGTAACATTGATATACCCGGTGACACTAACTGCTACCATAAAGATTAGTGCTAAAAGGTTACGAAGTGGTATGTTTATATTGGTGTTTTCGTTTAGATCAACCATATTAATATTTAGTTGTATATGTATCACTTTTTGTTAGTATTACCAAACTACATCATTTAAGACCTCAGCCTTCCAGCTGAGGTTTTTTTGTCTATACCCTAGCATGCTTATACGTAATACACAGTGTGTGCTGCAAAGACAATCTACGCTAACAAGGGGGATCACATTTTATACATAACTCTACACCACGGGATGGAATGTTCATACTAACGCAGGACAGCACATGTGTTAAATATAATAGAGGCACTAAAGTTACTAATGTTGTTGTTGCGATAGTGAAGAGCTATACATAAATACATATATGAAAATACCAATTATTAATTATATTAAGCGATATTGGCCGCTTTTACTTGTTCTCGGATTGCTTATCTTTGCATACACTTCCGGAACACTTGCAGTGGCCATGAAGGGCCTTCTGCTTATTCCTATCTTTACTCTTACCGCTTGTGCTTCTGGCTTACTCCTTCGCAATGTTTATAATAGATCAACGACTGATCGTTACGTTGATGATAAAGAGTGGATCAATAGAGATTGGGACTCACTAACACCATGGCAAAGAATTCTTATTACAAAGATCGAAGCTCTAACATACTTTGCTGGCGGGGCACTTATTGCCGCTGGTTTAGTTATAATTATTAATGTATAAGCTCCTTGCATGCCTTGCGTGTCTCCTCCTATTAGCCTTTGCTAACCGCGGGCTAATAGGAGGCCCGACACCACCAAAGAGACATAACCCTCCTAAGCATCATGAGGCATTATGGGATAGTGTTGAGATAAAAGGCTCACAAGTATTTCGAATCGATAAAGCTATCTCATTATATATTGACAATAAGCCTACATATGTGGCTATTGAGAAAATGAGAACTGGTGGTGTATCCTCTGCTGTCGTTTTTGTTTTACATGGTAGAGAGTCCACGTGGAGCTTCAAGAAGCATCTACATGAAGGGTCACCGCTAACTACAAGGACAAGATGGGTACCTAAGGGGAGACCTAAGGCTCCACCAGCCAACGGTATGTCTTATACGTTCTTAGAGTCAGCAGAAGACGCCCTATATAAGTTAAAAGACCTCGAAAGTATCGATTGGTCAATATGTAACGACGCTCTATACAATATTGAGAAGTATAATGGATTAGGTTATCTTAAATACAGATCAATACACTCACCTTACTTGTGGGCTGGTACAAACCATTACACTAAAGGTAAATATGTTGCCGATGGTAGGTACTCATCTACAGCTATCGATAAGCAATTAGGCACATGCGCCATTCTTAAGAGAATGGCGGATAGAGGTATTGATATAGGATTTAAGTAGTTAAACTCACTTACATCATTCCACCCATGGGTGAGCCCATTTCATGAGGTGCTTCGGCGCTAGCTGATGTGGGCTCATTTACAATTAAACATTCAGTAGTTAATAGCATTCCGGCGACTGATCCTGCATTCTGCAGAGCCGATCGCGTTACCTTTGTAGGGTCAACAATACCAGCTTCAAGTAAATCGACGTACTCATCTGTCGCTACATTATAACCTAGCCCTAATTCTAGAATCTTAAGAACAATTTGTGACCCATCGACGCCAGCATTCTTGCATAGCTGTCTAATTGGAGCCTCAACAGACTTCTCAACTAATCGAGCACCGATAGCTTCATCACCTTCAAGGCGAGTAGCTGCCTCAGCAATGGCGCCCTTAGCTTTAAGCAGTGCAGTACCGCCACCAGGTACAATACCCTCTTCTACAGCCGCTCTTGTTGCTGCGAGTGCATCATCGACTCTATCCTTCTTCTCCTTCATTTCAGGTTCTGTTTGAGCACCTACATTAATAACACCAATACCACCCGTTAGTTTAGCTAACCGCTGTTGTAGTTGATCACGGTCGAAATCAGATCCTGATTGCTTAATCATTTCTTTAATTAGATCGACACGTGCTGCAATAGCTGGTGTATTACCTCTACCGTCTACTATAGTAGTAGCTTCGCGAGTGATCGTTACCTTCCGAGCTTTTCCAAGATGTTCGAGTTTAATGTTTTCAAGTCGAAGTGTATCATCACCAGTTACAACGGTGCCATCTGTAAGTGCTGCAATATCGTAGAGTGAGTCGCGGCGACGGTCTCCGAACCCGGGTGACTTAACTGCAGCGACGTTCAATGTACCTCTTAACTTATTTACAACTAGTGCCGAGAGAGCTTCACCTTCAACATCCTCCGCGAGAATGAGTAGAGGCTGATTCTTCTTAGCAACAAGCTGTAGCAGTGGTAGTAGTTCATTTAGGTTAGTGATCTTTTTCTCGCATAGCAGAATTAGAGCATTATCAAACGCTACATCCATACTCGCCTCGTTTGTTACGAAGTGCGGACTAAGATAGCCTCTATCGAATTGCATACCCTCGACAACGTTCAATGTAGTTTCTAACCCAGAGCCTTCTTCTACAGTAATAGTACCGTCACTACCTACCTTCTCCATAGCATCAGCGATAATATCGCCAACGTCTTTATCCCAGTTAGCAGATACAGTCGCAATCTGGCGAATGTCATTCATATCTTTAACCGGCTTGCTAATTGCTTTAATGCTCTCAACAGCTGCAGCTACTCCTTTATCAATACCTCTTTTAACAAATACCGGGTTAGATCCAGCTGCTACGCTCTTGAGGCCTTCCTGGTATATTGCCTCGGCAAGTACCGTAGCAGTTGTCGTACCATCCCCAGCACTATTAGCAGTACGGCTGGCTACTTCATGCACCATCTGTGCACCCATGTTCTCGAATGGATCTGTTAATGAGATTTCCTTAGCGACCGAAACACCGTCTTTAGTTACAGCAGGTACACCGAATGACTTCTCAATCATTACATTTCGACCTTTAGGTCCTAACGTAACCTTAACGGCTCTAGCTAGCGTCTTAACACCAGCCAGGATCTTTCTACGACCTTCATCGTCGAATAAAATTTGTTTGCTCATATATAGTATTTTATGGGTAAAAATCAAAAAATCAATAGTACACACTTATATTTTATGGTAAATAACATAAATAATAATATGGCTAAATTATGGACTCCTATTTTCCTACCCTTCGGTTCTTTAACGAACTGGTACGACTCGACCGATACTACTACATTAACCCTATCAACAGGCGATACAGTTGCAGATTGGAGAGATAAGAGTTATGATGCTAACAATCTTTCAGAAGCTGATTTTGCTGATTTACCTTTATATGGTACTACAAATATCAATGGCTTATCAACAGTTGACTTTGATGGTGGTACTGCTGTTAACTTAGATGATAATAGTGTTAATACACCTACTGATAGTAATTCTAATTTATATATAATATATGTAGGTTTTAATAACACATGGACTCAAACATCAACGATGTTTAACTTCACCAACGTAGCCGGCGACAGTATGCTTTTGAGAAATGGCGGCGCGACAACCACACAATTGTTAATAAAAAAGGGCGCTGCCTTTAATTTAAATACGAATATAACCAAGCCTAATGATAACCGAACTGTTATATATACAATCGACTGTACAGATAGTAGTGATGTGACACTGGAGCTGAATTACACTAATGCACAAACTACTTCTCGCAACATCGCGAACAGTCCAGGCTTATATACCAGTCTTACATTAGGTGCGCAAAGTATTGATCTCAATGGTCTTAATGGACAAGCTGGTGAATTTGTTGTTGTACAACAAGCCAACATGACACTTGAAGACAAACAAAAGCTTGAAGGCTATACAGCATGGAAGTGGGGCCAGGTAGCTAATCTACCAGGTGGCCATCCTTACGAGACTGCAGCACCTACTGTTACTGATGTAGAGTTTAGAAACAAGCTGTACGAAACATCAACCGAAGAAGGTACAGATAGATTCCGTAGATTGTTCGAACTTGGATTCGTTGGCTAATTGACTACAGTTGATTTATCCAATCAAAGCTCTGTTTTATCTGCTCTGAGAACTCCTTACCTAAGACGTTATGCCAATCTGGCTTTAACGGCTTGACCACGTTACGGATCTTATGCTCACCGTAAGGCCAACCAAGTTCATGTTCATCTGTATACTGTTCTACGTTTAGCGGATTGACCTCAAACCTATCCATTTCTAGATAGTCCCAGACTGCATTCATTGCTTCGACTGGGTTAGCGGTGAGATCCTCTGCATGTACAAAGTGTAGTTTATCTTTATGTGTTTTAATTGCATCATGCAATCTCTCTACTGCAATACCAAGTGGTGGGGTATTGAGCCATCCCTGTGATCTCTTTTCAATGGTTGTCCAGTTCTGTGGATTCTGCTTTTCAATACCAACAAACCTTGACGGATGCTTCATTCTTAGCTTCTCAAAACTAGAAAGAATGCCTCTTACATCTCTAACTGGCACTAATACTTTAGCATCTGGAAATACTTTATACAATTGATCCAAATGACCAATCCAGCTTCTACATTTGTCTACTACAACAGGTCTATCAGTGTCATCATTGAAGGCATTTTGAATACCACCTCTTACAAAGTTAAGGTATTGTCTTTCACCATCTAATGGATTCTTGAATGTTTTGAACTCTTCTGTTTCAAAAAAGTCTCTAGCAATATATCCCATTTCATGAACACCAGATGTGGCAGTAGCATGCACCTCAGGGTTTTGAGCTAATAGGTTTTGGAGAAGAGTAGAGCAAGCTCTAGGAAGACCAGAAGTAAAATGAACTGTTTTCATATACTAGTATTATATATACTAATTAAAAAAAGTCAATACTTCATTATGGTATGGCGGGGTAATTAGTCCAAGGAGCTATTGTTAGTCCAGTTCTTCCTTGGAATGATGCAGTATAACCTGTAGCATTAGGGCCTGTATAAATGGTAGTGAAGGTTGTGCCTTGTAAAGCGTCTACTCCAGTGAAACTAGAAGCTGGGGTATTGGTATATACAGCGGTTAAGCCAGTGCAGCCCATAAAAGCCTGTCCCTCAATAGTCGTAACACTATTTCCAATCGTTAACGAACCGTTAAAGCCAGCGCAATCATTAAAGGCAAACTGCCCAATACTTGTAACACTATTTTCAATCGTTAACGAACCGTTAAAGCTAGTGCAACTTCTAAAAGCGCTACTCTCAATACTTGTAACACTATCTGGAATCGTCAATGAACCAGTTAAGCTAGTGCAACTTCTAAAAGCGCTACTCTCAATAGTTGTGAAGTTAGGATTAGTAGGTAAGGTTAATGAACCATTGAAGCCAGAGCAAGAACTAAAAGCACCAACTCCAATAGTTGTAACGCTATTTGGAATAGTTAATGCACCAGTAAAGCCAGAGCAATCATTAAAAGCATTCTGTTCGATAATCGTAACGCTAGCTGGGATAACCAATGAACCGGTAAAGCCGGACGCTCGACACAATCCATTTGCAATAGTTGTGAAGTTAGGATTTGTAGGTAGAGTTAATGAACCGGTGAGAGCATAGCAATCCTGAAAAGCACCCAATTCAATAGTTGCGACGCTATCTGGGATAACCAAATCACCTGTTAAGTTAGTGCAAGCATAAAAAGCAAACTCCTTAATAGTTGTAACACTATCTGGAATAACTAGATTACCAGTAAACCCGTAACCATAACTAAATGACTCTTTACTAATAGTTGTAAAGTTAGGATTTGTAGGTAGAGTTAATGAAGTAAACCCTGGGCACTCAGAAAAAGCATAACTACCAATACTCGTAACGCTATCTGGAATAACTAATGACCCAGTTAATCCTCCAGAATAATAAAAAGCATAACTACCAATACTTGTAACGCTATCTGGAATAAATAACGAGTCTTGTAAATTGAGGCCATATGCAAAAGCACTACTACCAATACTTGTACAGGATGTACCAATCTGTAATCTACTTGACGTATTAAAGCCATTAGACTTCCAGTTGTTTGGAATATCACCGATTACTTCATCAAATATGACTTGACCGTCGCCCCAAAAAATAGTAGATGTACCTATATTGCCACCTTCTTCTTGTAGAGTCAGTTCAGTTACTCCGTTGGTAGTTAGTCCTGTGAATACTTTGCTCATTATGGTATGTTAGGGTAGTTAGTCCAAGCGGATATTGTCAAGCCTGTTCTTCCTTGGAATGAAGAGGTGTAGCCAGTAGCATTAGGGCCTGTATAAATGGTAGTGAAGGTTGTGCCTTGTAAAGCTTCTGTTCCAGTGAAACTAGAAGCTGGAGTGTTGGTGTATACAGCAGTTAATTGGCTGCAACTTAAAAAAGCAAAACCCTCAATATTCGTGACACTTTCTGGAATAACCAATAGATCTAAGCTAGAGCAAAACAGAAAAGAGTTCTGTCCAATACTCGTAACGCTATTCGGAATAATCAAAGGGCCATTTAAATCGAAGCAACTATAAAAAGCATCACTACCAATACTTGTGCATGATGTACCAATTACCAGTCCTTGAACGTCGTTGTCGAAATAGAATCCACTAGTAGAGGTAATATCTCCAACGACTTGCGTTACATCTCTCACACCAGTGCTACGTGTAACAACAGTAGGAGTGCCAAGATTAGGTAACGTGCCTTCGTTGGCGTCAAGCAAATTAAGTTCAACGACATTACCAGTCACATCTCCTTTGTACGTTTTACTCATATTACCAAGTGATCGCTTGTAGTTGTGCTAGTGTAGTTGCAGCATCAACTGATGCGTTCGCAGTCTTTTCTTTTGTAAATACTTCTTTAAGGTGTGCTGTTACAGCATCAGATATACCAATAATGGCTGTAGCATCAATAGTAAGGAATGTACCATCACCAAGTTTCCAATCAGTAGTAAATGCAGCATCTTCTTTAGCCAAGAATCTTGCTTGGTATATTCTCTCTACCGTGAACCTATCAGTTCTTACTGCGAGGCCATCTACATCTATACCACCTACTTCAAAATCATATCTCTTACTGGCGAAGTGATCTCTTACGAATGTCTTTGCACCATCCATATCAGTACCGAACTCAGAAATTTGAGCTTCATATCTTTCTTGTTGTTTAGCTGCTCTAAATTCTTGTTGTGTCAATAAAGCACCATCAACGATAAAGAATCTATCCGAACTAGCTTGTACTGTAGCCGCATCAGCATCAGAAATTTCGTTATAGTGTAGAGCGTCTGTTGGCTCTTCATCTACTATGTTAAGGATTGCTCCTCTTGGACCTGTGATTGCGTATTTCATATTGTTATTTAGTCAAAATTCATGCTAGTTATAAATCGTAAACTACTGTTAGTCCATCATACGACGCCGCATAACCTGTTGCTCCAACTGGCACATGAATTTCTGCTGGAGATACTGAGGTCATTCCATTAAAAGCATTACTGCCAATCGTCGGTGCACTCGTCGCTAGAATACTCACTGATGTGATGGAGGTACAATCATAAAAAGAGCTACTACCGATAACTGTAACGCCATTTCCAAAAGTTAATGTACCAGTAAAGCCGGTACAATTATCGAAAGCCTGGTCACCAATACTTGTAACACTATCCGGGAAAACTAATGAACCAGTCAACCCTGTGCAATAATAAAAAGCTAAACTACCAATAGCTGTGCATGAAGTTCCTATCACTAGACCATAAAGCGATGAGTCTGAATTTTCCCAATTGGGTGGTACGTCTCCCGTTATCTGGTTAATAACACCGTTACTTGCTCCATCATATGCAACAGTAGGAGTCCCAATGTTAGTCGCTCCAGCTTGTAAGTTAAGCTCGACTACATTGTTAGTTACGTCTCCTTTGAATAATTGATTCATAATTTAGGCTGCTTCGGTCTTATTGAGAGTCACTTCCCAAGATACCGAATCAGCACTATCACCAGTTACTTTAAACACTAATGCATCATTTGTATCGTCTGCTTCGACTGTAATATCCCATGTTGCATCTTCTTCTGCGAAAACTGTCTTCACTGCAACACCAACTAAACTTGTTGTACCAGCATCATTCTTAATGACACCTTCGATCTTATAACCAGCGCTTTCAGTAGCTGATCTTGCAGCAACCATAGCTGAGAACATCCATGTAGTATTAGTTGCTATGGTCGCGCGTTCGAGTGCAACTCCATCAACAAAGATTTCTGTTTGAGTATTATTTGATGTGGTGCCTGATAATGTACGAATGGAAAGGTTTCTCATCTTAACTCCGCTTTTAACATTTAGATTCTGAACGTATACCGTATCGGCTGCATCCGAAGTTATATTTGAACCTCCAAGGATTACAGATCTGTGGTCATCTGTTTGTATACTGTTGCCGTCACCGCCCACTATTACCGCATTTTGTGCATTCTGGATGATTTGATTTTCTCCACCTACAATCACGGAATGTTTGGCCTCCACAGAAGTAGCTTCCGAAGCCGCCAGTCCTACCACGCTATTCGCTGTCCCCAATGCGCTGGTGAATTTAGTATTTAGAAATAAGTTTACTGATCCTAAAGCCTCCGAATCAACGCCAATTACGCTTTGATTGGTGCCTCCGACTGCAGTGCTGTCTGTGCCGCTTACTGTGTTTTTTCTACCTCCAAAAGCGGTAGACCTAATTCCGTTTGCATTGTTTTCCCTACCACCGATCGCAGCGGATTGCACACCAGTGGCGCTGTTGTTTAGACCTATATCTGTTGGGTGCAATGTTGCTATTGTTCCAACTTGGATATTATTTTTTGTATTCGCCCCATTAGTTGTGATCGAATCAAGATTTAAGCCTAGACTCGTTCTTGCAGCTGCATTGTCAGCACTCTGTAAAAAGTTGTCTACGTCTGTTGATACTGTAAAATCTGCCATATTATTATTTAATGTATACACTTCAATAACCGCGCCATTCTATCTTATAGATCCGCGTATTGTACATAATTACCACCGTTGTGGAACGCATCTACATGTTCTTGCGTCCAAGGAATGTTAGCCCTTCCCCATATAGCAAATGCAGTCTTTTGACAGTCCCATACACGCCACCAATATGATGAGGTATATGAGCCACTTCTTGTCATGATCAATACACCATCTTTGTATAGTGATGCGGTATCACCGTCTTTTGAATAAACGAAAGTATTCCATTGTTGATTAGTGTGGTTAGCATATCCAAAACTACTACTATTAGCTCTAGTAGCAATTCTATTACTTGAGTTTTCAACCATTTCGTCACCTTTGTTGTAACCATCAGAAGAAAACAATGACCTATAGCCATTAGTCGCCTTTCTGCCCGCAAGCATAAATACAGTATAGGAAGTAAAGTCTGTTGCAGGGTTGTTCATATGTGATGTAATTGAACCTGCATCTCTACTAGGGTCAAATGTATCAACAAAAGGTGCTGGAGGTGCTAGAGTTTTAGTGCCTCTTAAGCCACCTAGTTTTGCTGTACCAGATACTTTATCAAATCTATCACCATCTTCCCACCAGTGTACAAGACCTTCTTTAAGATCAATTCCACCTCTCTTACCAGCTAATGATATTGGAAAATTAATACTCATTAGACCTCAATGGCATACGCTTGCTGGAAAAGAGAATCTAAATCTTGATCAGATAAACCTAGTGATGTGGCTAGGTTAATGAGTAGCGTTGAATCTCTCCTAAGAGTGTTACCTCCAAAGAATACTTCTTTCGCGACAGCTTTTTCGAGCGGATCAGCTATAGAGTCGATAGTTGTAGCTACATAATCAATCAATAGACCATCTGCATGCGGTGTAACATCAGCAATAGCTCTAACACGCCAAGCTGGTACTTCGTACCATTCTGGGTCTATTTCATCAGCAGTATCAGCCGCTTGTGCCCATCCATATTCTTCTGCAGTAAGCTCACGCTCCCACATAAACCCTTCTGCAGGTGCTTCTTCTGGGTATGTAAGCTCTTCTACATATGCATAACCTGCTGGAGTCGTTGGGGCAGCCACATCACGTACTAACGTAGAAGGGAGACCATTTATACTCTTATTATATAAGGCTAGCGGGTCAAGTTGTATTAAACGATATTTCATAAGTCTTTTTATAAATTATTAGCTACTAACTTCACTTGTAAAGTAGAGCATACTCGGACTACCTGGCACGCTCGTACTCTCTGAATGATAAAGCCAACCAACGATACATACATCACCTGCTGCCATTGTTGCTATGTCAGCTACATCTCCTGCCAAATACTTATCATCAGGATTACCTCCAAAGAAGGTCCAGGGCCCACTTCCATCCTGTGTGATGCATATCGAGCCACTATCACCAGGAGATAAGTCCATAAATAATGACCAATCGACTGATGTTACATCCTCTGTTAAGTCTAAGGACGTATTGTACGCTGTTATACTCACAGTGTTAGAAGATACCAGCACTGGCTCTGGTGCGAGATCTGGGTCTAGTTTATGCCAATTACCAGCTGTTGCGGTAGTAAGTTTATATTTCATTGTATGTCAGAATTTATGGTGAACCTGGCCTTTTAAATAGATCCCCAGCATTAGGTGCAGAGCGTAAATAATTGAACCCTGCATTCGGAACTGGCCTAAGGTATAGATCTGGATCAACCGGAGGAGGTCCACCAGTAGGTGGTTGCGCTCCATCAACATTCAGAGACCCGAATGGGTTTACTGTTGGGAATATATGATTACCTATGGAGGGTATAGTTATCACTTATCTAGATGGTGAGTTACTATAAAATTGCGTTCTAATATATACATCACCAGTACCGGTTGCACTTATCTGATCACTATTAGTAACACCTCTAAATGTAAAGCTTTCTTTATCACCTAATACAAATGCATTTGCAGCATCACTATAACCACTATCATTAATAGTAATATCAGCACCGGTTCTATTAATAACAACAACTTCAGAGCAACTTTGATCTACAAGTTTAGTTAGACCAGCGATTGCAATCTTATATGATCTACATTTGTTTAAATTGACATATTCCATGTTAATATTTATACAATCTTGTCTCTCTTATCAGCTAGTATGTAGGATTTTTATAAATATACATATGGACAAAGGACTATTAATACTATTGTCATTAGCTGTAATACTAACTATAACGATATTACTTGAGATCTTAGGTATTGTTACGCACGCGTACATCCAAGCTACTATGATGATAAGTCTCGGTTATCATATATGTTATGCTATCTATGCAGTCTGTGAGTGGAGGGGAAGAACACGCATACGCAATGTAAGGAGAGCTAACTTGAGGCCACCTGGTAGAGATTTATAACTAAGCTTGCTGAGCTAATATAAGACCTACATTAGCGGCACCATATGATAGCCAAGTAATGGCCCATGGCAGATTGCCCTTAAGAAGATAGGATGTACCTACCACTATATAGCCTACCATACACACGGCGACCACTATGTTCTCTAGCGTTAATTGCATCCCATAATTATATTAGAGTTCCTGTTGATAGCTAGTATATCTTTTGCCTATACGGGAACACCGGTATAATAATGTATGAGCAAACAAAAGCCAAGCCATATGGATGAGCTGACCTTGCAATTATTTGACGAGGTTAAGATTAAACCGGACTTATACCCGGGCTATGCTACAGGCGATGCCTCTGTACAGCATAGCTATTTCATCATTAAGAAATACGACGTTGAGTTAGGAGGGCATACAGTACCGTTCGTGGATATTCTTAGACACTCAGAGCAAGAAGAGATTGATTTGCACAACCAAGCATGGCAATATGTTATGGCAATGCCGCGGTGGACTAAGCCTTTTATACTTTCTTTCCCAGCTGAGAGTGTGCGTCGTGTGCCGACCCTTACCGTCCGGTTGAACAAACTCATGACTTGAACCTATGAAGCTCACAACAATAACAGCAATAGGCGCTAGCGTAGCAGTTGTCTTGAATGGTATTGGCGCCACGGATCGAATATTCGAGTTCATAGTCAATTTATTAAACACCTTCACACTTTATCCCAGATAACGCCAGCCATGATATTATATACAAGTGGAACCGCATGATAATCACTTTAAATCAGAAGAGGATTGGAGCGCGCCAAAAGTCAACCGGATCATTCCTAGAGAGAAGAGAACACTAAGGAAGGCATGCGTTACAGCTCTCGGGGCAGTCTTCTATATAACACTCGTAGTAGGCAGCATCTTAGGAGCAATTATAACTATAACAAGCAATCGCGATTAATCATGAAGCCTATAGGAGAGTTGACACAACAGAATATATCTGACCGGTTAGAGTGCCTTGAGTGGTACCTGAAATATTATAAGAAACAGAACACTGAACTAGTGCATGCGTATGAAGAGTCGCAAGTAAAGATGGTTAAGGTTCTAGAGTCAATTGAGATGTATGAGAGCATGCAAGAACAAACCTGACGATAATGTATACCGTTGAAGTAAAACATGATGGAAAGTGGAAGGAAGTAGACTCCGGAGAGTCATACCGGAATGTTAGGTTTACG
>Ga0208134_1000245_pt1 | contig 34772 bp, 47 predicted proteins | sample VirMetDEL_Mar_31_FD_184515 | JGI IMG/M metagenome (GOLD analysis project Ga0208134, IMG submission 184515) | Aqueous microbial communities from the Delaware River and Bay under freshwater to marine salinity gradient to study organic matter... | ecosystem: Environmental > Aquatic > Marine >...
GCTAACTCTCTATCTTTAGGGTTAGGCAATATAGTTTCTGAAATCATTGACTGAGGTGTGACCGCAGTAGCCGGTGGTATTATCGGCATATCAGACGGCTTAAAAGAATTTAATGCGCTATCAATTTCTGTGGATAGGTTTTCTTTATCTAATAATCTTTGTCCTGCCTCGCCACTATAAGGTCTTTCAGAAGGCTCTGTAATTGTTTCTATGCCCTCTGTAGCTGCTCGTGTTCCTGTTTGTCCACCTAAATATCCAAGTGTTGATAAATAATTGTATGCCTCATCAATAGACTTAGTTGCATCCACATCAAACAACACGTCACCCAATGCTTTATAGTATGACTCTGCTTGTTTAATTGATATGTTTCTTACCACCTCATCGCCGACCTGACCTGACAATATTCTTCCCGGCAACCTCATGGCAGCAAAAATAGTTTTTAAAGCACCACTTCCCATGCCGCCAGTCTCACTCATTAATTCTTTTTCTAACGCAGCCAATGGTTGTGTTGGCGAACCACTTTTAGCAACAGAGTAAGCTCTGCCAATAAGCTCTATCATTTTGTTTAGGTTTACAACCTCTTCAGGTTCAAGCAAGGCATTAACCATCTTTTGCGCATTACCTGTTTGAAAAAACTTTTGAAAGTTAGGCAAGCCTTGGTCAACAGTTCCCTTGGTAAAATCATCTAATGTTTGTAAGAAATATTCTTTTTTAATCTCTTGAAAAGCCTGTGGGTCAACACCTCTTAACTGGTTTTTAGCTGTTCGTAAGGCATTTTCTGTAGCCTTAGGATTAAACAATACTTTTAATGCCTTAGCTGACTGCTCATCTTTAACCAACTTAGCCATAGAAGAAATGATGCCTCTTTCGTATGACAGTATGTTGGGTTGATTGGGGTCGTATACCTTTCTTGCCATAGCATAGATGCCGTTAGATGCTTCATCCATATTCTTGGTCATTTCAATCTTAATATCGTTCAATACTTTTTTAGAGTAAGGGTCTGCGTTTTGTATCAAGTTTCCTATAGAACCCGACCTTCTTTGGTGCATGTCCATTAAGTCTGTAATTAAATTGCCATCCGCGTCAAACATTAAAGCTTTGTATTCTTCCAATCCCTTAGCTAAGTCCGGGTCTAAGCTTCGTTTTGCAAGTTTGTCATCAATCATTTTTACGACACTACCTGCATCAAACTGTATGCGTTCAGGCGTGTTTTCTAAATAGTCATAAATAATTTTTGCTCTAGCTTTTCTACTAGCATGTGCCTTGTCTAAAGCATCCTGAGATAATTTTTGTATTATTCTACCCACATCATCAGTGCTTTTTATATTACCCAAGCCTTCAGCAAAATTAGTAATAGTTTCTCTAATTCTTGCATTACGATTATTGTAAAAATCAAATACTTTTTCTGTATCAGCCTGTCGGTTAATAAAATGTTGAATACTTCTAGCTTTTGTTCCTATGGCTGTAGCCTCTGCAGGTGTAAGCTCAAAACCAATTTTTCTAGCTTCTTCTATTATTTCTGACTCGCTTTTTCTAAGATTTAACAAATAGTTGAGAGAATCTTCCTTGCCTGTAAACTTATTAATTAATTGCCTTGTGGGTCCTGCGCCAAAAGGTATTGCAGAAAAGCCACTGGATATAAGTAAATCTTTATGTGCTTCAGCTATCTCTTCGGCAGGTAGATTATAGAAGGACGATATACCAAGCTCTCTAGCTCCTCTTGCACCGCCTCCTGCTAAATAATTACCACCAAAACCACCAAGAGCAGTGGTGCCTAATACTGTCAATCCTGCTACCAATGGATTTTTTGTTTGTGGCATAACAGGACTTGCTACTAATTTTAATCCTTGTTTAAAACCTTCTTTAGCACCCTTTAGTCCACCGTATAAATCAGCAGCAAAGGTTCCTGCAGGAACTAAGTTTGGATAGATATAGTCGTTAGCTACGTTTAAACCAAACATACCGCCGTCTGTTGGACTTTTAAATTCTTTTGAATATCTTTTACCATTCTTACTTACATCACCCTTAGGGTCTTCGTAGTAAAGGTCGTTGCCTATAAATGTATATTTGTAAGAAGCCAGTGGGTCGTTAGGGAATCTTTGACTTGCTAGATAATCTATTTCAGAGTTTTCATCAAAGAAAAGACTTGATTTAATAGTTTTAGAAATATAATCAGAGTTTATCTCTTGATTCTTTTCTTCTTTATTTTGTAAGGCCGCTAATCTTTCCTCGTATGACTGTGCCATCTATCCACCTATTTGGTCTAATAGACTTTGTAACTCTGCTTTTCTTTCAGCCGTTGTTTCGGGTTTTACCATTTCTGCTATGATGTCAGACTTTAATTTTGCAATACTGTCATCTTCATCATTTTTTTGTGCTTCTTTTTGTATGGTAAGGTAGTTTTTATTAACCTCATTATAAGTTTTTTTATCCGCTATATCTTTAAGTTCTTTTAGCTCTTCGTCAGTTTGTATTAGTTTATTTTCAGGTTTTGCCTTAAAGTCTGTTTTAAATTTAGCAAACTCTGCATTAATTACACTAATTGGCTCGCCCTGCAGCTCTACACTTTTAGCTTGCCATTCAGCATTATACTTTTCACTTAGCTCTGCAATCCTATCCATATAGCCTAACATTCTCATATAACCATCGTAGGTAGAGCCAAGAGTCGGTGATGCTTGGAAAAATATTTCCATTTCTTTGTTAGAAATAGCACCTTTTGTTTTACCAACCAATGCCATAACAAAACCGATACTGGTTTGTGTCAAGGCTTGTTGTGTTGCAAGCTTATCAGTATCAACCAAGTTGCCCATACCCAAATCAATCATTAAACCTCTTAGACCCATGGTTAAAGAATCTACTGGACCAAATCCTTCACGACCTAATTCGTTAGCCAAACTACGAGCTATCATTACTTGGTCTCTTAATGCAGTCGCAGCATCTGATTCTTCTTGCCATTTAGCTTCAGCGTCTGCAATTTTGCCTGCTCTTTTCTTATCAAGCTCATTGCCGCCTGCGCCTAAATTAATATTTGTGGCTGCTCTGTCTATTTCAGTAGCACCAAGAGTTAATAAATCATTTATAAAAGAATCATTTGCCCTGACAGTCGTTTTAGATGTAAATGGAACACCTGTTTTTTCGTTTATTACAGGCTCACCATTTTCATCAAGCGCATCAACCAACATGGATGTATCAAAAGTTATTGTCTTAATATCTTTGTTCTGCATATCAATCATCTTTAAAGCGTAATCGTTTAAAAACTTTTGACCCTGTTGCTCGTCTTGTAGAGATAGCTCCATAGCTTTCATGGCTACAGCTTGCTCTTCTTTTCTTTTCTCTTCTTTTCTTTTAGCTATTTCTTCGCTTAATGATTGAAAACCAATACCTAAGCCACGACCTATAGATGGGAATTTTTCTGCTTGTTGTGCTAAGAGTCCTGCGCCTATCTTACTTGCTGCTTCATAGAAACTGACTGGACTTCTTTTGCTTTGTATAGCAGATAGTCTTTGTTGGTATTTATCGAAGCTGTTATCGTATTTTGTTTCTGCTCTTTTTCTTGCAGAGTCTAGTGGGTCAACACCACCACCGTCTTGATAACCCATTAACGAAGATATACCCATTCTGCTTATAGTCATTATGTACCTGTTGGTTGTGCATAGTAATTAGTTTGCGGTGGGTTAAAGAAGCTTCCTAGTCCACCCAAGGCACTTAATCCTGCTCCTAGACCTGTCTGCAAAGCTGATGGCGGTAAGCCATAAGTTGTAGCTGTTTGACTAAATCCTGCAGGCACTGATTGTACAAACGGTAGTAACGATTGCATTTGTTGCATCGGAGCCATTTGATACTGCATAGCGTTAGCTCTAGCTGCGTCTAATTGTGCTTGTTGCTGCCCTTGAGTCATTCCACCTATTCCTAATGTTCTTTGTATGTCCGCTTGTGCAGCTTGTTGTGCTTGCTGTCCTAGTCCTGACATAGCACTACCTGCACCAAACTGTGCTTGTTGTCTTTGTTGTCCTATTTGTGCTTCTGTGCCACCTAATTGACTTAATTGGTTGGCTAATGTTTGTTGTCCTGCTAAGGCACTTTGTCCTGCTTGTGATAAAGCCTGCTGTCCTGCTTGACCATAACCTGCTAATGTAGAACCAAGTCCTCTCATTCCTGCAGCTCTTTGTCCTGCTACGTTAGCTAAGCTTCCGCCTAATCCAGTTAATGCTTGTTGTTGTCTACCAAATTCACCCAATGCTGATTGCTGTGCTTGTTGATATCCTCTACTTCTTATACCGCCTATGGCTTCACCTAAGCCTCTTCCTAGTGCTTCCTGTCTTTCTGTAGCACCAAGCCTTGCTCTTGAACCAAAGGCTGATTCACCACCTCTACCGATATCAGAAGCTCTTGCAGCTATGTCGCTTTTTGCACCTGCTTTCATGATATCTTTTGTAGTTTGGTCAACGACTGCTTGTTCGTATGGGTCATAGAAGTCTTGTGTCATGGCCTGATTAAACCTACCAGTACCACCTTGTCTTAAAAAGTCGCTTGCTTCACCCAGTCCTCTTCCAAATTGTCTTTCTGCGCCTCTTGCTATGCCTGCAGCTTCACCTAATCCACCAAACAAAGATTCTAGTCCCTGCTCTCTAAATGCTTGTTCTTGACCAACACCACCTGCAACGCTACCTAAAGCCTCTCTACCGAGACCTCTCGCTGTGTCTGTGCCTCTAAATAAATCTTGTAGACCTGCTCTATAGGAGCCGCCTGCTTCTTCCAAGTAGGGTGTCTGTATGCCTGTAGCTTGTCTTGATAGCTGTATAGCTCTTTGTTGGTCAGGTGATAATCCTGCTACTTGCTGAGGAGCTACAATTGGATTTCCCTGCTCATCAAAGAAAGACCTATTGCTTGCTTGAAATGCTTGCTGTAAAAAACCCGGACTATAAGAATCTGTGCCGGGAATACCTGAGCCATAGAATAATTCTCTTGTTGCAGGGTCTAGGCTTCTAAATTGTTGTTGTACGTCTAATGCTATTGGACCTTGTTCTTCAGCCATTATGCTACGCCTCCAAAGTGTTTCATTAGTTTATACATAACTCTTGTGCCGCCATCTCTACTTGGGTCGCCATTAGGAGTTAGTGTGAGTATGCCGTTACTATCATTAACATCAAATGCTCCTGCACCTTTAACTGCTTTGGCTGTCATTACAAACTCACCATCTGAAAGCATTGCAGGTATATCATCTGAAGTTTCAGTACCCGGACCGTCTATTTGTCCATCCATTACTGGAAAGTTTGCAGGGTCTATTGGCATCTCGCCACCTTCTGCCATAGCTACTGCTCCGCCTTCTGCAAAGGCCATAATGCCGCCTTGTGCAGCATTTCTTGGCATACCGCCTTGTAAAGCAGGCATACCTTGTGGATTTAATCCGTATTCTACTCTGCTTGGTGCTTCTTCGCCTTTCTGTCTAGCCACTTCAGCAGCTACATTGTATCTGCCTAGTTGGTCCATAGTGGTTAATGGTGTTAATGGTACGCCCTTATTCTTTTTGGCTTCTTCGTAAGCCAACTTACCGACTAATCCTGCTAGTCCTGCAATACCTAAGTTTCCTAGTCCGCCGCCCTTGCTATCGCTAAGAAAGCTACCGCCGGGTCCAGTTCCTAGCGCATCTTCTAAACCTTGTGGTAATAATTTCGAACTTAAAAACTCCATAGGTGATTTACCATCAAGAAAACCGCCGCTTGTTTGTGCTTGCTGTTGTTGTAGCAAATATAATTGTTGCTCTGTAGGACTTAAAGCGTCAAATTCTTCTTGTGTAAGAGTTTCTTGTTGTCCACCCATAAGGTTTTTAAACAACCCCTTACCATCTTCACCGGGTAACATATATTCTTTTGCGTCTTGGAATCCACCTTTAAAACCTTTACCAATGTTGCCAAAAAGACCAACACCATCATCACCTTTAAATATAAATTCACCTGCTTTATCTTTTAAACTACCGATACCGCTACCTAAATTACCAAAAAGACCTACTCCATCAGAGCCTTTAGTAACAAACTCTTTAATGTTGCCAAATATATTTCCTGTTTTTCCGCCTGTGTATGCTTTTCCGGGTGTAAATGCCGTTACCAAGTCGCCGATACCACCCTCGCCTTTTGCTATATTAACAACAGCTTTTCCCCTGTTATACATAATTGCAGGTCCCTGCCATGGTCCGGGTATAACTGCAGCTACTGGTGCTATCTTCTTAACAACCTTTTTAAGTCCTTTTGCTATTTTCTTAAGAAAGCCAAACTCAGGATTACCTGTAATTGGATTGATAGACATGCCTTCACCAACGGTATATTCATCAGGGTCTAAACCCATGTTCATCATATCCTGTTCTAATCTTTGTCTTGTTTCAGGCGTTATAACTGGTGGAACCACCATTTCGCCTTGTGCAACGTGTGCTAAATAGTTGTCTTCATCTCTGCCGAGTCTTGCTATTCCTTCGCCACTGTTGTCGATTCTATTCATCATTTTAAAATTTTACCCTATTTCTCATGGTTTTGACCAACTTCTTGCATAAATTCTTTCATATATTCTTTTGACTCGTCCTTACATACTAGCCAAAAAACTAACAAATACCTGTCTCCACTAATTACAGGCAATCCTCTGTGCATGTGAGTTAGACTTGGAAAGATTAAAGCATTGCCCGTAGGTAAAGGCTCAACCGTTCCTTTTCTCATAAACTCAGTACCACCACCTTCATAATCTCCAGTATTAAGAGGTACTACTATACTTATATCAGAACTAGCATCGTGATGCCAAGCTCCCTGTTTTTTATCTTTTAAATTGTAGTTAGCTATCTGTATATTACCACCAGTAACGTGCCTATTCCAAATACTCAACAATATTGGATTTATAACCGAATCAACCACCTGCATCAAAGAGTGATAAAGCTGTGGACATTTATCATATAAAACTATCTCTGGTATCTGTCTTAGCTCATCCTCTTCTTCATTTGGCTCAAAACCAAAATGCTCTGTCATGTTGTGCATTTCATTGATGAGCAGGTTGCATAGCTCTTTGCTAAACAAAGGGACTGTATGCACATCGGGTAAAGGCTCTTTAATAATAGAGTTTAACGGAAGGTTGTCTAAAGATTCTGCTTTTTCGTTATAAAAGTCGCTTAGTATTGGTAATGTTTCTTTAGCTTTTTCAAGCGTTTCTTTGTCTACAAACCAATCTGAAGCAAAGCCAAGTAAAAGATTTTTTAATTGGTATTCTTGTTCTATGTTAGTTTGAGCCAACATCTAACAATCTTATTGCGGTGCTACTAAAGACAGAGCCATTTGAAAATCATCCATATCAAACTCAGGGTCTTGGCTTAATACTTGTATTATAACCTGTTGCGCCTGCATAGATACTTCTGAATCTATTGGGTTATTTAATATAGCCATAACTTCTTGCTCATAGCCATTTTCAGCTAATGGTATAAATATTTCTTGCATAGCTTCTTCTTTAGACATTTCTATCTCAGCCATGCCTTCTTGTTGAGACATGTCAGCCATACCGCCTTCTGCAAAAGCCATAGGCTGCCTTACTTCTCCCATTAAATTATTTATTCTATCTCTTAAATCTGCCATATTAATTTCCTATCTAATATTAACTGATATATTACCACCAGTTATAACAGAGACAAAGCCTAAGCTAGCTGTTGCCTCATATCCTTGTTCATCAAATAACGTCAAATCAATCCATTCATTGCCGCTATACACCTGTAATACATTAAGTGTTGTATTCCATATTACATCACCTTGTACAAAATTCAATTCTGATAACTCTGTAGCGTTAAACCTAGGCGTGCTGTTAGGGTCAAATTGCCCTAAGTTAATCTCTAAAACTCTAACCAGTCTATTAAAGACCTCAGGCGTTACCTCTTGCGTTGCTAAGGGCAGCCTGCTTGGCAATAATTTAGCCATTACCTTCTACCGTCAGGTTGGATATCTAGTCTTGTATATCCTAATCTCCACTTATAACCTGTTCTATTACCTACTGCAGCATCATCATCGCTTTGCAATCTTAATACAGCCTGTCTGCCTCTTGCCCTTACATGCACTTGGTCAGTATTGTTTGATATATCTGTAGTTGCTTTTGTGGTTAAAGATTCGCTTGGTGCGTTTCTAGTTTTAAGCAACATATTAATTTGTGGAACACCTGTGCTTACATTAGTGCCATAAAATTTTACATCAGGCATAATTCTTCTAATAAACGTAAAGTTATTGCCCTCTTGTAAATCAAAGTCTGAGCTTTCAATAAAGACACCATCCATAGGAGAACCGTCATCGTCATCACCATCTTCTTGGTTAAATATATAATTATTAGCTGTAGCTAATGGTTTGCCAAATACATTTTGGTCAACCCAAGCAGTTCTAACTAACTGACCTATAGACCAAACGCCTTCTAAATAGTTGTATATAACATACCTTGATATCTCTTCAGTGCCATCACTTTCTGCAGGATAGAACCACCACACTTCATTGAACTCTTTGTTTAATAGTGCGAATACTTTAAATGCTTGGCCTAAATCTAAATCTTCTTGTACATAACTTAATACACTACAAGGTAGTTTTTGAACTGCGCCGTTGTAAGAATAGAAACCATCATCACCCATCCAAAACACTCCATTAGGAGAGTTGATAGCTGCATTAGGTCCAATCATACCCGTGCCTTCATTAATTAAATTAACCGCAAAAGTTAATGGCGGTCCAACAAACTGCATACTGTACATAGAAGTATCAGTCCATATTAATGTTTCTTGTCTTGCTCTCAAGCCACCTCTTATTTCACTACCTGAAGATAGTCTTAAAGAACCTGCTGTATTTGTAGTTTTTGGCTCCCACTCAGTAATACTCTCTTGGTCTGAAAAAGCTATGTTCATAGGGTCAACAACGCCTGTTCTTGCACCACCTGATACTGGGTCTGCACCTAATACAATAACGTGTCTATCTGTATCACTAACTATTGTTTGTAATCCAACTGTAGGTGATAAGTTTGCTCCGGCAAGCGTAGTAATATTTACAGCTCTTGCTGCAGTGCCACCTGATTCATCCCAATAAAAAATACCGCCACCCCTAGGGTGTAATATTAAATCTTCACCAAAGTTATCCGATGACCATAATCTTAATTGGTTAGCAAAGCTTAAGCTTGTAGAAGCTCCATAAGCACCTTGACCCCAAGTACCTGAACCAAATCCTGTAGATTGTATAAACACATCCAAACCTACAGTTAATTGATAAGCTGCATCAACTCCTGAGCCGCCATTTCCTGTATCACTACCATTTGCTGTAGCCGTTGCTGTAAAGGTAAATGTATTTGCACTTGGTACTGATACGACCTGATATTCTTGATTTAAAACGGCTGCAGTAATATTGCCGCCAAGAGTTGTCGCACCGCTAAAAGTAACAAAGTCATTAACCACAACTCCGTGAGTAGAATCTGTTGCTGTAATAGTTGCAGAGCCGTTTGTCGCAGCAAAAGTTACACCATTGGTTGTTGTTGCTCTTATAGGAGTTATGTCGTTTAAGCTTGTGCCTTCAAGTATGTATGCTTTTAAATGCGTGCCGATATATAAGTATTTATTACCTTCTAATGATATCCATGGAAATAGGTTACGACATGTACCTAAAAATGATGTAGCGGTTTGTTTTGTCCAACCGCCTATTTTTTCTACAAAGCCTTTACGAAACCTAACAAGAGAAGCATCAAACCAACCACCTGCATTAGTGTAACTGGTTCCTTCTCTGTCTATTCCTGCTTTAAATTGAAACTTTGCAAACGGCATGTTTCATCTTCTAAGCTATTCTTATAATAGCTGTGGCTGCTGCCTTAGCAGGAAATACAATAGTAAAATCACCTGCAGTAGAAGTTTTATCTCCACCAAAGTCAATGGTTGCTACTGATTTATCACTATTAGTATCGTTGTAAATCATACAGCCTCTAGCTGTAATCGTTGCTGTACTAAATGTTAAATCAGAAAAATCCGTTACTGCAGTAGTACCAGTAGCTGACGGCGTTACATTAGTTAATGCAGCTCCGCCTGAAGTATAGTTAGTACCACTTGCTTGACCAGTTGTAGTAAAAGCAGTAGTAGTAGCACCTAAGGTAGCTGAACTTGTATATAAAGCCAGTTTAAAGCTGTTACCACTAGAATTAGTAAAGTTATGTGTTCCTGTCAAAAGCTCTACTTTAAAGCTTGTTGTAAGAGTAGATGTAATTGCCATATTAAATACCTTTTATTATTTTTGCTAAATCTTCGCTACCCCCACTAGATAAATCTTGTATTAAGGTAGCCTTATAAGATTTTAAAGCATTTTTAATATATATCAAACATACTTGGTAAATTAAATCTTGGTAGGCTCTAGCCTGTGCTTTTACATGTTCTTCATTATCGTCTGAAAAACCAACTATTTTTTCTGTTAATTGCTTTGCCCAAAACTCAGGCGGATGGCCGCCAAACTTAGTTGTAGCCACTTCTACCATGCCTAACTCAGGCACACCATCAGGTGTTATTTTGATTACCATTTATTTGGCTCCGGAGCTTTTAGGTGACTATCATACCTGTCTGCAATTTGCGGCAGTATTTGTTTTTTTTGAACTTTAAGCTCGCTTATTTTTTTTACTTCTAATCCATCTTTACCCTGAACAGGCACATAAGGGTCTTTTAAACGATGATATCCATACAGTCTTTGCTCGCCCGGTATGTTAGTGTCTAGCAATGAGCTACTAGATGCTACCTCAACTTGTATACCTTTTTCCATGCACTTTACTAGCCAAAACTCAACGCAAGCTCTACCTGCTTCTGCAAAATATAGGTTGTTCTTGTATGTAAAGTCTATACCAAATAACTTAATATTAGCCACATCATTCCAGTAAGCAAATGCAACAGCATAAGCCACTGTATTGTTTAAATAATGACAATTGGTTTCTTTAACTATTTCTTGTACAGGATATTCAACAAGGTTTTTACACCTTGCATCGTTTTCACATGTATAGATAGGCTTGTTGTGATTTGTTAGTAGCTCTTTCATGCAGTCAGTTTGTCCGCCTGCATCTTGTGTATCAAGAAACCTACTTGGTGGGTCCATCATAAATACACGGTCATGAAATATTACTGAGGCTACAGCATTAATTGCCCACACCTCATCAAACTTTACGCTGTGTGATTTTGCTAGGTTGTAGTCAAACCAACTTTTGCCTAGACCGACAATAGCTACAGTTTTACCTTTTAGTTTTTTGATTGGTTTCATATTATCTCTCCTTAACTGAAACTTATGTTACATTTGTTCTTAGCGAATCATACCTCATTTCATCCCTAGTATCTCTTCCTTCACCTAGGTTCTTTAATCTTAGTAAACTTTCTTTAAATCTTGCTTCATATAAACCAATATCGTTTGGGTCTAGTTTTAAAAATACTGCACCCTCTAATAAACAACCGTATAGCAGGGTGTCAGGTGCATCTGTAGATAAATATGTGGTTCCTGAGTCTCCGCCTGCTGTCAATGATGCAGGCTGTGCTAAATAATGCAACTCCATAGAATAGTTTGTGTCAGGAACAGGTGCTATTTCAAAACTTGTTTGGTCAAATATAGCGTAATATCTTGGCTTGCCTCTTGTTGTAGTGTCGGTAACAAATTCTTTTATGAAAGAATTATGTTTCAAATCTAAGTAATCATAATTGTTTGAGCTTATTACAGCCAAAGAAAATGGTGCTAAAAAGTCTGATGGTGTTGTTAAAAATCTATTGTCCTGTGAGACATTGCCCTGCACATTTTTTCTTTGGTCAGGTATTTGGACTGATTTAAGTATTCTTTCTTCTGCTTGTAAAATTATAGTGTTTAAATTATTAACAAAAGTAGTCTCATCAGACTCTAAGTAATCTTGTATCGTAGTTTTGAGTGTAGCTAATGTAAAACTCATGATGTTGTTATTGTAACTGTACCTAAAGCACTTGTCATGCTGTCAGGAATAGTTAATTTTTTTCCTATAATGCCTAAGTCGTAATTGGTATACACAATAAAACTTGTTGGAGAAACACTTGTGTCAGGCCTTGGCTCTCTAACCGCCTGTGGGTCTACTACATTTTTTACTGGTTCTAATTGTGGGTGTTTGGATTCATAGCACTCAGGACATGTTTTTAAACCGTTCCATTCTTTGCGTAGCTCTCTAAGGCCATATCTAAAGCCACATCTATCGCAAATTGCGTAAGCGTTTTTGTTAGATGCAAAAGCCATTATGCAATGTTATAGCTTGATATGTCAGGTGTTATGCTGAAAGATGCTCTGTCTTCATCTGTGTCTAAAGCTCTTTGGAACTCTTCTTCATATATCTGTTTCAGCAATCCAGTTCTATCAGGACTCTTTTTAATTGATATATAGTAAGCAAGACCTGCTGCTAGGCATGGATAAAACCTAAATGGTAGCTGTAATGTATTAGTAGCTGCATCTACATCATCCATTCTTGTAAGCACGTTTAAGTGTACTGTGTATGTGCTGCTTGCATCCGGGGTTGGATATACACTTATTGTTGGTGATATTTGTTTATCAACAAAAAACTGTAAAGGTGTGCCTGTTGTAGATTTGTTAGGTACGGCTGAGTAATCACTTCTTGATAACCTAGTCATCTGTATATCTGAGTTTTCAGAATTTACAGTTTGTCTCATAAAAGCATCTAGCACATCAATTGCTGCAGTGCTGTTTGTTGAGTCAACATTATAAGATGTTGTACCTGCAACCATAGCTATTGTTTTTTCTTGTATAGTCCATTGATTAAGACCACGATTTGCCCATTCAGCTAACAATAAATTTAAACTTCTTCTAGCTGTTTTAAGGTCGTAAGCAGTTCTTAGCTCTAATCCACATCTTTCAAATGCTTCTTCAATGTAATCAGCTACATCTAATTCAAAGTTTTTTGAGCCTGATACTGCCATAATTTACTTCTTAAGTTTTCCGCCTCTACCAAGTTTTTTAACGCCTGCTTTACCGCCCATACGCATTTTTTTAACGCCTGCTTTACCGCCACCCATCATTTTAACAACACCTGATTTTGGCATAGCTCCACCGCCTGCCATTTTAACAACACTGCTATCTTTCATGGATTTAGCTAATTCAGACTTATCTGAGTTTGATAAGCTGCCTACTAATTTTTTTAAACCTTTTAATGATTTTGCCATTATTTACTCCTTCTATTTAAAATATTTTGGAAATCTTCTACATTCCAATTATTATAATAACCTATTTTTTGCAATCTTTCAGACGCTTTGTTTAATTCATCTAATCTTTGCATAAAGACCATATTATAGCTTTCTTCAAAATGCGGCTCAAAGTGTTCTTGCTCTACCACTTCTTTAGCTTCATGGTCTTGATGAAAGCCCATTACCCATAGGTTATGCTCTTTTAGATAAGAGTTTAACATCAATATTCTGCTATCAAAATGAAAAGCATCAACATCCATGTTTAAATCACAATATATGACAACATCCTTATCTTTAGGAAAATCTTTGCTTATATCAATTAAATCTGTCCAGTAAATACACTTAGACAAAACTACGTTTGCTTTTTCTGTTTCCCACGTTTTTTTAGCAAAAGGACATACAGGGTCTTCGGTTTCTAAAACCTCTTTAGACCAATCTCTTATTTCTTCTTGAATAGAAGCTTGCGTAATCATTTTGCAAATGTTTTTACATTGGTTGGCTTGCCGCCAACTCCTTGTTTTTTTGACCTTTTTCTACTTACTGCTGATTTTTTTTCTGACTTAGACATTCTATTAGCAACGGCCTTGGGTACGCATTTAGGATATTTTCTTTTAGAGCCTTTGGCTTTTTTTCTACCACAACTCTCATAGCCACCACCTTTTTTTGGCGAACCTATATCGACCCACTCTTCTTTAAACCACTTACCTAAACCCATTACCTGCCACGCATTTTCGTTGTTTTTCTACGAGGTTCCATTACAGCTCCACAGCCACGAGCAATAAAACCGTTATTACCTTTTTCAATAATACCACCTGTTGCAGCTTTTTTAGCTCCTGAATATTTACCACCTCTTTTCTTGTATGTTTTTACAAGCCATGAGTTTGCATAAGCAGACGGGTACACATCAAATTTTCTTTTTGCTTCTGATTTTACTCGGCTATATAAACTTTTATTCGTTACATTACTTGGTACGCTTGATTTTGCCATTAGCACTTCCACCTTTTTCTTGCTTGCCTAATTCTTGAATTAGGGTCATTTCTAGTTTTAGCAGAGCTACGCTTTAATTGTCCAAGCGACCTTGCACAATAAGACTTGCGTCTTTTTGCGGCTTTGCTACCTTTTTTAACTTTGCCTGTTACGGCTGTTTTGAGTTTTGACCCGGGATTAGCTTTTCTATAAGCTTTAACACCCTTTTTGGTCATGCCTGCACCGGACTTGGTAGGGCGGTAATTACCGCCCTTTCCAGTCGTTTTTTTTATAGGCTTGGCTTTTTTTCTTGGCTTTTTAGCTGCCATTACAAATTTTAACCGTAGTTTTTAATTAGCGTAAGAACTATGACATAGGTATCACCACTGGTATGACCTGTTGTGGTTAAAGCTATATCACCTGTTTTTCCACTAGCTGCAGCAGTATTTAGAATACCGCCAAACTCAGTAAAATCTTCCGAGTCTGCATAGTCAGAATTTAAGTCCCAACATACAGTATTGGTATCGGCAACCCATAATAGTCTTGCACTCATACCAAAAGTAGAATAAACAATTTTTGCAAGCTTTACGCCTGTACAAGCCTGTCCATTACTACTTGAGCTTAAAGCACTTACATCTACTTTCGTTACCGCAGATTCTCCTGTGCCATCAGAAGTATTTGTAAGTTGAATTACAGCCAGTCTTTCACCATCCACTATTGTTGTTGATGTTACTGCGTCTGCCATAATTTACTCCTTATGATGCGATATCGTAGCCAGTTATCTCAATTAAGAAACGACCTGCTGTATAAGCTGCATGACCTGTACCTTGGCCTACAAGATATAAGTATTGGTCTGCTGCAATGTCTCCACCTGCTACCATAGTACCTGCTGAAGCTGCACCTGCATTTATAATTTGTGTTTCTGTTAAATCACCAATAGCTGTGTCATTAACACCTGTGCCTTCAGTAGCAGAATATAAATCTATATCTGTACCACCGCCTGCAGGGGTTTCTAAACAAGTCATCGTAACTCCAAAAACAGTTCCTTGGTTTACAGTAGTCACCTGACCAATGTAAGCAACGCCTGAACCATCTTTACCAATAATATCGCCTGCAGTACCACCATCTCTTAAACCTGTTAAATCAATCATAATTTTTGTTTTAACAATGTTTACGTTGGTATCGGTATCACTTTTTAGACGTTCTACCTGAGTAACATATACTGCTGCTGTGCCTTCTATACCCGCACCGCCAACAGCTTCTGCTGACATTTTATTGCCACTTGTGATTGTAACTACGCCAGTCGTAGCGTTTTTTGAAATAGTCTCAAAACCATTTTCGGACCTTACCGGACCGCTAAATGTTGTATTTGCCATAATTTCCTCCTAAGGAAATAAGTTTTACCATCTTGGCTTGTCTGCTAGGTCAGTTGGTAAAACAAGTTAATTAATCCTAGTCCTCTGATTGTATATTAGTTTAAACAATAAAAAAAGGGAGCCGAAGCTCCCCTTATTGGTTTTAAGAACCTTAAGCTCCTTGAGAACCAAAAACTCCACGCCAGTTAGAGACACCGAATGAGTATCTTTCTCTAGCTCTGTACCTAATGTTACCTGTTGAAAATTCAGGTTCCATAGAAGTTTCCATTCCTGTTCTGTTGAACATTTTTAGACCTTCTCCATCTGCATTAACCGATGTCATAATAAAATAAGCATCAGGGTCATTCAGATAATGGTTTACGCTGAATCCATTTGGTACTGAAGATTGGTTTTTAATTGAGTTAATGTCATTATCTGCTGTTGACACTCTACCCGGAGTATTTAAAAGTCTATCCGCAATAAATGTTAATTGTGGTGGGACGATTAATTTATCAGGTCTAACTGCAATAGTTAGGTTTCTGTCATCAACAAATGTTGATATATCAATTATATTATCTTCAAGTGAAGTTTCATTTAAGTCAGCCATTGTTGTAGCTCTGTTACGAGCTGTTCCACCACCCGCTAACGGATGTGCTGTGGATATTAATTGCTGTCCATCACCAATAGCAAAGTTAGCATCGAACGCATTGTTTAATACGTTTGCTCCTTTTACTTCTTTGGTGTGCTGCATTGAACGTGCCAATGCTTTTGTGTATCTTCTACCTAATTGGTCATACAGATTATCTTCGATTGCCTCTTCAGTTAAAGCAAAAGCAAGAGCCACAGTTTCGTGTGTATATCTTGCTGTATATCCTTCTGAAGCATTATCAAAGTTAACGCCTGCACCCTCTTCCTTGACAGGAGCTGCACCAAATCCAACTACAAGCACTTCTTCTTCAAAAGCTCTATCTGAGTCTTCTATAGAATATAGTTCTTTGTATTCTTCATTGTTTTCGTCATATTCAAGTCCAAAAAGTGCATTTAGACCGGGTTCCAGTTCTTTCGCCAATTGTGCGCGTGAAATAGCCATCTAATTACTCCTTATGCTAAGCCTGCGCCTTTAACGCCTGCTATGTGATTTTGAATTACAACTAGAACATTTGTGTTTGCTGAAGCAACGTCTGAGTTATCAGGGTCTTGACTAATGTCAATTGCTTTTAGCGGCAAACTTGTTGCAGTTGCGCCTGTTGTTACGTCTAACTCTGCTCCTGAGATACCAGTATAGGTACTTCCTGAGTTTGTATAGACGATATCAAAGTTACCAAACAAGTCAGCCACTGGGAAAGTGTCGTCTGCTTGGACTTCAAAGACCGTATTAGGGTCGTCATGTATAAAAGCAATTATGTCTGAAGCGTTAGTGCTTGCAGGGTAATAATTACTAAATATTTGCTCTGATGTTGTTGGGTCTGTGTACATACAACCGTTGAATACGCCAACTATAGGAACTGTTCCACCATCTGCGTGGATTTCAACACCACCACCAGTAACTTGCATTACTAGGTCGCCTTGAAAAATACTTGTTCCGTAGTTTGCTGCTATTCTATAACGGCTTTGTCCGCCTGAATAGGGTGAGCCACCCATCATTCTTACAGGCTTAAGACCAAATGAAGCGTCTTTATTCGCCATAATTTATCCTACCTTTTTTTTCCAAATGATACATTAGATTTTCTATTAGAATCATATTTAACGTACCTGTTATTTCCTTGAACTTCATTGAACATTGTATTATCCAAAGCTTCGTTCTGTTGAACATTTTTTTGTTTATAATGCTCGTTCCTTTCTTTAACAGTTTCGCTAGGTATTTTTGCTAATATCAAACCACCTACTGATATGACTCCTGCGTGTCTTCCATGCTCTATTGTAGGTAAAGGGAAATCAGGTATTTCGTCTTGTCTGACAAATTCCCATCCTTCTCTCATTCTAGCAGAAACATTGTTTCTGTCTTCTACACCTACATACTCTGACCTAATCCATCGGTATTGATATCCCTCAGGAGCAGGCGGAGTTTCAAGCATCCTCGCAGGCTGCCATGGTTTTCTTCTAGCGTTTTTATCGTGTTGCTCGTCATCACGAGATTGGCGTGTTGTATTTTCAATTGCATCTATGTCCATTATTTTGCTCCTTCAAGTTTAATCATTTCTTTACCTACTCTTTTCAGCCACTCTTCTTGTGACATTCCGTAAGGTTTCAAATTGCTCTTTACGGAAGCATGGTTAGAATTAATTTTAATACCGCTTTTCTTCCCTTGTGTTCCTTGGCGACTTCCGGAGGAAGCAGAAGCAACTCTTTGCACAGTTGAGTTGGTATCTTTTGATACGCCTTCAGGTTTTTTCCTTAATTCAGGATAAACCTTTGTAAGTCTTTTGTCTAATTCTTCATAATATTCATTATCATGACCGTCAAAACCTTCGTTTATTAAGTCCTCATGAATACCCATTGCAGTGTATGTCTTGACTCTGTCCTGTTGGAACCAGTCATTTTCTTTTTGCCATTCAACTGCTTTAGAATCAGGCTTAGGTTTATCATACACTTGTTGTGGCACATTTTGTACACTTTGTGGCACATTTTTAAAACTCTGTTCTTCTTGGCTTTGAAGCTGTACTTTAGCCAATCTGACTCTTTCTTCTTCTAAAGAAACCTTGTTTAAAAGTTCAACGCTTTTTACCTCTAGGTCAGGGTCGTTAGTTTCTCTTGCTTTTCTGTATAAATCTTCTGCTTGTTGCCTTTGAGATTTAACACGATTCTCATATTCCTCAGTGTAGCTTTTGTCTAAAACATTAGCTCTACTTTTAACTGAGTTATATTCGCTTGAAAGCTGTGTGTATTTGGATTCATATTCAGCAGCTTTTTGTTCTGCTATACGAATTTTATCATTCAGCTTGTTTATTCTTTTTGATACACCTTTAGTGTACTTATCAAGTTCATCGTCTCCGCCTGAGTCGGTTTCGTTTACAGGTTCTTCGTTAATAGGTGTATCTTCTACATCTACAACAATATCTTCTGCTTCCACTTGATTTTCATTATTAATTTCGTTCATATATATTCTCCTTATACTGAAACAATGTCATCAGGGTCTAAAATAGTGGCTATGACTTCGTCATCATTTAAAATTCTGACTTCGCTTTCATCGGCCAACCTAAACCTAGAACCCGCATATCTACCTATTAATATCCACTGTCCTTTTTCACACCAAGGTTTTGCAAACCTTTTTGTGTCTTTATAACAATCAGGACCCATGGCTACAACATAGGCAACAACGGTTGCTAGGGTTTCTCTATCAATGGTTTCCTTTACCAACTGGATTCCACCTTCTGATACTCCTTTACCTTTATAAGGGAGTACCAACATGCGCCAACCAGTTGGTTGAGGCATCCTTTCAAGAATACTTTTATCTAATAAACTGGGGTCTAAAACTCTGTTGTCCTCTTCAACAAAAGCTTTGTCTAAGTTAATAGTTTCCTCTTCTATCTTCTCATCAACTTTTTTCTCTGCTTCACTATTCATTCAAATCTCCTTTTTCATGTAAGTGTTCTTTTATCTTATCATGAATATAGGATAATGCAGATATTTCACCCATTAAAAATTGATATTTTTCCATATCTTTAATGCCACCTGACATTAAGATATCCTTAATTTGCTCCTCTCTTTGATTTAAGTCTTTACGGAGAGCATGAATAAAATCATACCTATCCATATTTTAAAATATGCCGTTAAACTTATTGCCTCGTAATGCAGCTCCTTTACCTCTGCTTACTCCTTTGCCATAACCCGGTTTATGTGCTGTGTCCACTTTTACCTTTTTTGGTTGCGACAAGGCAATGCTTCCTTGACCTTTTATTGTGATGGAAGTTTTTGCTTTCATAGTTACTCCTTATTTGGTTTTCTTTGTAGTAGTTTTTTTGGCTACTGTTTTCTTCTTTGCTGTTGTTTTTTTCTTTGCAACAGTCTTTTTAGCTTTTTTCTTTGGTGCTTTACCACCCTCCCATGCTTCATTAACATCAGGAGTAGATAGGTCGTCTGCTATATAATGACCTTTATCGTCTCTAGCTCTTTTTGCATCTTCAACCACTGGTGCAATTTCTTCAACCTTTGGTGCTTCTGCTGCTTTTATTTCAGCTTTTTTCTGTTTTATTTGTGCTACTATTTTTTCGTTAATTGAACTTGTCATTTATTCATCCTCGCTTGTAAGTCTATTAGTTTTAACTCAGCTTGTTGCTGTAGTCTTTGTTTGGCAATATCATTTTTTTCATTACCAATTAAAGCTTGTTGGTCAGCTTTTTGTTGTTGTAATTGAAGCTCAGTACCGCTTTCCATGGCATCTTGTTGTTCTTTAGCCATAAATTGTTGGTTCTTCATTTCAATTTCTTTGTCACGCAATCCAAGTTCTTGTTGTCTTATTGCAACAAGTGGGTCGTCTTGCTGTGGTGGTTGTACTGAAGTTAAAAATTCATTGGATAATTGAGCAAGAATAGGAGAGCTAAAGCTTTCTATAATTCCCTGTATTTGCTGTTGCATGCCTGCTTGCGTTTGTGGGTCTGCCTGTTGTGCTTGTTGCAACATACCTTGTATCTGTTGTTGTACTTCAGGTGGCATTTGTTGTTCAGCCATTTGATTAGCCATAAATTGTAAATGCTGCATTACATGAGCAATAATTACAGATTGAAGCTGTGGATTCATCATAACAGCTTGTGTTAAAAATAGTGTTTTATGTGCCTCTACATGTGCTTCATGGTTCTGCTCAGGAAACGCCTGTTGTGGTATTCCTTGCAATAATCCACTATTTTCTATACCTGCATCAACAGGTTTTGGTGTATTGTCAGCAGGCGGCATAAGTAAAGTTTCTATATTATCTACGCCCAAGGCTGCATACATTCTTCTGTAAGCCTCATAAATACCCTGTGGACCATGTAATTCAGGGTTTGATTGAACCATTGTTAATAGCTCTTGAGCCATAATAACTCTTTGGCTCATAGAGAAAATGTTAGGGTCTGATACCGGTATTACGTCTACTCTGTTATCAAAATCTTCTACTTTTACTTCTTTAGAGCCGCTTCCTGTTTCGTATGGATAGACAGGTGGTAAAAACTCTTGGAAGATTCTTGCTAATATTTTAAATTCATTTTTTTGTGCATAGTGCAATCTTTTATGTATAGCACTCATTACCTTGGTGCCTTTTTCTAAAAGAGCTACTGTCGTTCCAACAGGCATTGCTGCATTACTATCACCGATATTCATATCAGCTATAGCTGCAAATCTTTTGCCTGAATCTACTAATAAACCAAGTAAGCTAAATAAAACATTGCTTGGCTCTTTGTAAGGTAATGGCATTAAAGAATCTCTTAATGCTCCGCCGGGTGCATCTACATCTCTAAACTCTCCCGGCTGTAAGGGTGAGGCTTCGTCTCTTATTCTAATTCCTCTTGCTTTAAAACCTGCAGGCAGGTTGCTTAATGTTCCTGCATCTATTAACTGTCTTAATATTGATGTAGAGGCTTTAGATAAGCCACCAATCATGTGTGATAAACCTAGTCCGTAAAAACCAAGTCCCGGTAAAAACTTGTATTGTACAAAATAATTTATTTTGTTTCTGTATACGTCTTCAGGCACATAGTTTCTTCTAATAGACAATATTTGTTGCGATGAGTCATCTATAGTAATGATATAAGGTATTTTTAAACCAGTCGGCTCACCCATATCATCAACATCCTCAAACCCCTCTATTTCTGCAACAGTGTGTATTTCGTATATTCTTCTTTGTTCATCATCACTGTAATCAGGCTCAACACCTTGTATTTTGTCTATTTCTTTGTCTATGTTATCTCTAATTACAGACTCGTTATCATTTAAGTCTACATCAGCATAAAATCCTGATAACTGCATTTTTCTTACTTCATTGTTGCTCATAGAGACTACATGAGTAACTCTTTCTGCTGATAATAAGTCTGTTGCGTTATAAGGTACAAGCAAATCTTCTGCAGGAATAAACTTGGACATAGGCCTATTTTTGGCTGCATCGTAATACACTTTCTTAAAAGCACTACCTGATAACGGTAGATAGAACAACAATTGGTCTAAATCAGGGTCATACTCAGGCATCTCATTCATGATGTAATAATTCATAAATTCACACACTCTTTCAGACTGCATTTCTCTTTCAGCATCTCTTCTGCCTACTATTTGTGTTTTTATTGGGCCTTGTGCAGGTAATAGCTCTTTATAAGCTTGTGCTTGAAACTGTGTTACTGCTTCAGATAATATTGGATGTATGACACCACTAGAGCCTTCAAACGGCTGACTTCTTTGTTCGTCAAACCTCATACCAAGATATTTAAGACCGTCAGTATATGTTTTTTCCCATTCTTTTCTTGACTCTTTATCGTTTTCAACTGAAGAGATAAGTTTTGAAGATAGCGACCCCAAGATAGAATCATCTAAATATTCAACCAAATTAGCGTCAAAAGGTATTTCTTCTTGCGCTTCTTCCATTGGCTCATCAAAAGATATAGCGTCTTCACCTATGGTAATCTCCATAGCATCAATCATTGCTTCATCAAATGTTGGTTCGGGTGCATTTACAGCAAACTCATCCACAGGCACGTTAACAGACTTGCTTTGGTCTATTACGTCAGGATTGTTTTCTGTTCCTAATTGTCTTTCTGTAACCATTTTTTTATTTTACACCTATAATTTCTTTGTACATAACATCTCTATCTTTTTCTGCATCAACAGGATTTTTATAACTTTGTATAGTTCCTGATTCTATTAAAGACCTATACTTGTCTAAAATCTTGTCATTATCTGTCATAACTTCACCTGTTACTGGGTCAAAAGCAGGCAACAAGTAATGTCTGTCAGGAGCATCGCCAACTGAAACTATTTTCATAGTTACTGTATCTTTGCCTTCTTTGCCTTGCTTGCCTTTTTGCAAAACGTCATTATGAAAGTTTTGTAAAAACATTTTATTCTTACTAAACCGTTCATTTTGATTTTTGTTTTCAATCACAGTAAATCCATTATATCCATAAAATTAATAATATGATAATGCCTTTCTATCCATAGACATGTCATCTTTATAATCGCTGTCTAAATCAATCAATCCACCCTGCCTAATTCTCATTAGAGCCATGGTTGTTGAATCACAAAAGTCATCATTTTCACCAAAGGGAAAAGCAGCAAGCTCTTCTATAACCTCTTCTGCAAAAGCGTCTTCTGTAGCATATACCATACCACTTTCAAACATAGGTGCAATAGAGTTCATTCTTGCAACCTTATCTTGTCCTCTGCTTGGTGAGTAGGCTTGTACTGGTATTCCTATCTTTCTAAGTTCTTGTGTCAATGGCGTACCACTTGCTTTTGCCTCAATTAGTACAATATCCGGTTCCCAGTATTTATATTCTTCTAGTGCTATGTTTTTTAATTCAGGAAAGTCAACTCTGTGTCTGCTTGCATCCAATAATACAATTGCGCTTTCGCTGCCATCTTCGGGGTCAAAAATACCCCATGTAGTAATTGCCGAATAGTCAGCAGTTTCTTTTGCGCTGAAGGCTGTATCGTAACTTTGGATTATGCACTGACAAGTTGGTATACCTTCTTTTTCCCAAGTGTTCCACCATTCTCTTTTGACTATAGAGCCACTTTCAGCAGTTGGGTTCTGCATCCATTGTGCGTTCCATTTAGATATTGGCAGTGATGCTTTTACTGATAATAACTCTTCTTTTTTCCAAAATTCACCCCATAAAGGTTCTTCTGATTCAGGCATAATTGCAGGAAATTCAACAACCTCCCACTGGTCAGCGTGTGTTTCTGACTGTCTTTTTAATAATCTACCCGCTAAATCTTTGGTACTCCATCTTGTCATCACAAGTACAATAGTGCCTCCGGGCTGTAATCTTTGTCTTGGACCTGATGTGTACCATTCCCAAGCTGCGTCCATAGCAGTAGGAGACATAGCATCTTGCTCAGAATGTGGGTCATCTATGATAAGTAAATCAGCACCACGACCTGTAATTGCACCACCAACACCTGAGTAGAAGGCTTCTCCACCATCATCGGTTGTCCAACGACCTGCTGATTTATTATCGCCTGATAGGTTTATTTCAGGAAAGATAGCTTGGTATTCATCGGTATCAATGATGTTACGAACTCTTCTACCAAACCTTACAGCTAGTTCTGCTGTATGGGTTGCTTGTATAATTTTTAAACTTGGATTTAAACCCATCATCCATGCGGGAAAATAGGTAGAGGCAAATTCTGATTTTGAATGTCTTGGTGGCAACATAACCATAAGTCTTTTACATTTACCCTGTGCTATACGATTTAGTTTTTCTGCGAGGATTTTATGGTGTCTTCCCATAATAAATCCTTCCCAATGAAATTTTACAAATTCTAAAAAATCACCTCGACATCTATCTCTTGCATTTAAGTTTTTCCATTTATCTATGAGAGTTAATGCTTCTACTTGCTCATCTCTTGATAAAGCATCAAATGATTTTATGTTTTCTAAATTAAGCATTAGGTGGAGAGCCAAAATGTTTTAAAGGACGCTTGACTCTCCTGACACGCTGTTGAGGAGAGAGAGGAGATATTCGTGAATATCCACAAACAAACATGTCAGTTAAACTGTACCCCATTCTTTGCCCTCAAACAATAAGGCTTCAGCATTTCTTCTTTTCATCAATCCCTCGTTAGGTACTCCTGCGACTTTATTCCACCTTTTAATTTGGTTTGGAACATCTGCCCAGTCTTTGTTATTCAAAACCTTTAGCAGTGTAGAGGCTCGCAAATTGCTTGGACCTAGATTAAAAACCCATGAAACCAAAGCATCAAATTCATTTTGTTTAAGGTCTGCTTTTACCATGTCATTAATATAACCTTCATACTCGTGTAATTCGTGTGCAAGTAAATCTTCAGCATCTTGTTTACTTATAGTCATGTCGTCTTTGACTGGACTACCATCTATTAATTTTAGACTGCCAAAACCTATAGTAGCTTTATTGGCTGCACACCTGTAACTAACTACGTTGCCGTCTTTATCCGTAGGACAGCCTTCAAAAAATTTAATTAAATTAATGCCTTCATTTGATATTTTCATTTTAATTATCTCCTTCTTGTGGTGTCGTAACTTTTTTATAATAGACAACAACTTCTTTAAGTTCATTTATATACCTCTTTAATTCCTGCATGTTGTAAGCCATAAGCTCATAATCAGGTACTGACATTGCAAAAAATACAACTTGACCGCTTTCTTTTTCTATTCGCACTAAAAACTCATCAATATTTTCATTTGATACTACATACCAATAAGGGTCTTTAAGGTCTATTTCCCTAGGCATAATAGGCTGCACTATAGTTCTTTCTATAGGCTTAGAAACAATCTCTACCTGTTTAGTTGGTAGCAGACTGCAACTGCAAGCCATCATCAAGACTGTCAATGTTGCGACTATCTTCTTCAATGCTATCAAATACATCTTTGGTTCCTTTATTTACTCTTGGTTCTATAAGCCCGGGTTTGGCTGCTGCTAATTTGGTTAAATTATGTCTTTTAAATATGTCAAGATACCTTGACATCTCTTGTTGAATCTCTTGGTTTCTGCCCTGCAGCTCTAATAAACTATTTGTTTGTAAAGTAAAATCGTTTTGCAGGCTTTCAATTGCTTCTTTTTGTGTAGCAACAGCTCCTTCTAATGCAAGATTATTGGCTGTAAGTGTTTGATTTTGGGTAAATAAATAATAAGTTATAGCTGTTAAAACAAAAACTACACCTATTAAAACTTTGCTCATACAAACTTAGATAAAACCACAGAAAGTAAAATAAACGGATAAACAGCCCATATCATATTTTCTAGCTTATCAAAACGCTTTGAGCCGTCTTCTAGTCTTTTCTCTATATTTGCGTATCTAATCGTACACTCTCTTTCGTGTGCTTCTATTTTGGTAATTGCTTCTTTTGTTGTTGCCATAAATCTAATTAACTTGTTGTATAAATTTTTAATGGTTTCTCTTTCCCTTTAACCTTGATAGATTCTAACACTTTTAAAGAATAACCACAAAACTTTTCTGTTTCTTCACCAATGAGTATGTCTACGCCTCTTTCTTTAGTAGCAGACTCAAGCCTAGCTGCAATATTAACAGCATCGCCAATAGCAGAATAGTCAAACCTAGTATTGCTACCCATATTACCTACGATGGCATCACCAGTATTTAAACCAATGCCTATGGCTATAGATGGCATACCTTCTACTTTAAGCTCTTGGTTTACCACTTTAATATTTTTTATTATATCTAAAGCACATTCAAAAGCTATTTGTTCGTGATGTTTTACATCAAGAGGTGCGTTAAATATGTACATCCCGGCATCGCCAATAAATTTGTCTACCAAGCCTCCGTGTTTTTGTACTGCATCTACTTGCGCTGTTAAAACCTTGTTCATAATGTATGTCACCTGCTCAGGTTCAACCGACTCACTTAGTGCAGTAAATCCTCGTAAATCTGTAAAAATAAAAGTACACCTTCTTCTTTCTCCGCCTAATTTTAATAAATCAGGGTTTTTCTGTAATTGTTTTACTTGCCTTGGGTCAAGGTAATGTTCAAATTGTTTTTTAATTTGTAGGCGCAATTTAAACTGTTCTCTAAAGCGTAAATAGAAAGCAATAGCTCCTGCAATAAATTGTGAGACTAAAGTCCAAGTTACATCAATTAAAATACCTGTTTGTATTAACCAATAACCGCCTAATGCCGTACACAGCATTGTTAAAATAGCTAATGCAATGCCTAGGGTCATACCAAGATAATTGATTAGCAGCCATGTCAAAGACACTATTATAGTAAAAATTAGTATTTCTGCTGCTAAAGACCAGTCAGGGATTATTGGTGAGTTTTCTAAAAGAATTGACTCAGCTAGTGCTGCTTGTATTTTGTGTGGCTCTAATAATCCAACTGGGGTTGCTACTTGTGGCATAACGCCGTTTGCTGTAACGCCAATAATTACAAACTTGCCTGCAACTTTCATTTCTTCTAATGTGGTTTGTGGTGTATCAACCCAACTAACCCACTTGCGGCCAAAGTTATCTGTTTTTATTGGTGGCAAATGTCTTACTGCTATTTCCTGAATACCATTATCATTTGTAGTGATAATATAAGACCTTGTTTCTGTTAATGCTTTTAATATTTCTGTGCCAAAACTTGGCGACCATCCATCAGGTGTTTTCATTAACAAGGGTATACGTCTAACTAAATTATCTATATCTACCGGAGCTGTTGCAATGCCTTGATAGGTTTGTTCTTTTAATACATCAATATTTTCTACAATACCCTGTGTTGGTATGCCTCCAACTTCGTTTCCCTTAATGACTGTCCCAACTGTTTTTGGATATTGACCGTTTGGTGTTTCAAACATAGCAAGCACACTTGGAGCAAAAGACAATGCCTGTGCAAAAACATCATCACCACCAAACCTGTCAGCTTCTGAAAAGCTCATAGCCCAACCAACGCCAATAGCTCCTTCGTTAATTAAGTCTATTTGTATTTGTGCTAGGTCTCTTCTTGGAAATGGAAAGCCACCTCTTTCTCTAACATCAGATTCTGATATGTTAAGAATTACAAAGTTTTCACTTGGTTCTTGTTCTTTAACCAGTGCGTCAAATGTTTTTAGTTTTAGTATTTCTGTTGGAGTAGATTGAAACACTAGCGGTAAAGCTAGTGTTATCAATATTGGTACGATTAGTTTTTTCATTAATAACTTGAATCTTCAAAAATTTTATCAATGGTAGCATGATGTTTGTCAAACTGCTCCTTTGTCGTTCTGTCCTCCGCCTTTTGTGCTTTTGCAATGACTGATTCAATTTCATCAAAATTATTCCAATCAGGTTCAAGATTGTCGCACCTTTCTTGGTCTAGCATAATTGCTAGTGGTGTCATCGTTTCACCATTTTTGAGACCCAGTGCTATTGCAGGTTTGCCGTCATCCCAAACACAGACCAAGCAAAGGTCTTTTGGATTCTGTTGGATTAAAGTCATCTTCTCATACACTTTTTGTAATGTAGGTTTACTCATTATGCCACCTCCTCTTCAATTCTTTCTTCACGATAGCCACCCCAACCTTCGCCAGTAGCGTAGACAAGCCAGTAGCCACAGTTTACACAATCCTCACGATTGGAAGTTTGGTCAAGCGTGGAAGCTTGACACTTAGGGCATTTAGAATCTTGAAGTTCAAAGCCACCAGTTCTTTCTATTCTTATTGTCATATTAATTAACTCCTTTTTATTTAATATACCTACCAGTATACATAGATTTCAACAGAAGTCAACACTTATCTACACTTATTTAATCTGACTGAGTAATTGTTATGACCGAATCACCGCCTCCATTTACTTTAACCACATTAGAAATACCGTCTTGTATAAAGATGACTGTGTAAGAATTGCTGCCGTCTAAATCCACGCGGACGCTTTCATTAACCTGTCTTCTAAGGCTTACAACATTACCTGTTATTAATGTGGTAATTTGTGTTTCAGGGTCTCTGCCTAAAAGTGTTCCTGTTATTTGCGTGCTAGTTGCTTGTGCTAAAACATCTTCTTCTTCTGCTATAGCCAATGCATCTAAAACATTTAATAAGTCTTCCAAATAATTTACATCAAGATAATTGATTGAAAGCTCATTGTATTCAAGGCTATCGTCAGAAAGAAAGTCCTCAGCAAGATAGTCTATATCTAAATCATTAAAATCAAGCACGCTGTCGCCTTTTGTTGTTGTGGTTTCTTCTTGTATGACTATTTCTTCTTTAGGAGGAGTAACAATAAGCATGTTATCTATGACATCAAGTGTTAAATCTAAGATAACAGGTTTACTTGGAGCTGATTCAAACACGCTTACCGTTGTAGCTTGATATGGTTTATTTAAAAGAACGGTACCCATTGCAGTGACCACCTCTATCTCACCACTTGATAATCCAAGTGCATCAGGTAAAAGTATAATTAATGACCTACCTAGCTCATCTACTGTAGCTGTAAAATCGGTACCTCTAATTGAAATATTGGCTGTAGGTGTTTTAAGACTAATATTTTTTTTGTCTATCTTGTTTAGACTGCCTGTAATAAACCTTGCTGTACCTAGACCAAAGGTAAGAGCCATTTTGGCTTTTGATGGGTCCGGGTCATAGATATATTCATCAATAATTAATTCGCTAAACTCTGTAAGTTTTACAACAGAATCATCCAAGAAAGTAATGGCCATACGTCCATTGGTCGTTATAGCCTCATCATTGCTTTGTATAGCAAATTCTAAGTTGGCATCGTAAGGCTTATCTCTTACTATTTGTGCTGAACCGTTTAGTTCAGAAATATCTCCAATACTAGCAGCCTGTGCTTGTACCTTGGTCGTTTTGGATAACGCAAACAGTAGAACTAGCGTTACCGCCATTTGATATAATTTTAAGCCAGTCATTATCTTGGGTACTCAGTTGTTGAATATTAAAAGTTCTTGAGCCGCCAGTATGGTCTAAGTAAAAATATCCACCTGCTGAAGCATTAGCACCTGTACCTGTATAGGTTAATGTATTATCCGACCCATCAATATCAACGTAGTTTGTGGCTCCGTCAATGTTAATGTTTGAAGTAATAGTATTGTTAGAACCTTGAATAATCCAATCTAAATTCAAAGATGCTGCTATTGCAGTCGTTCCTTGATTTAAAGTAAAGGTATTACCACTACCTGTTACAGCTACATTTTGGTCAGAACCGTCTGAACTATATGTATCTGTTGGGTCTACTTGGATAGTAAATGTATTGGTACCACCGGTAAAGTTATACAAACCTGTAAAGTTATCTGCAAATATATCACCAAGAAACTTATTAGTTGCACCAATCATATTAATATCAAGAGTCATTGTGTTTCCGTCTAGGTCTAGTGCATTAACACTGCCTGCTGTAGAGTTTAACCCACCAATAATGTTAGATATTCCTAATTGTTCCAAGTCTATATTTGCACCAGTACCTGATTGGTCTACAAATATTTCGTTATCTGCCGCAAAAGCTCCCAAAGAAATAATAGCTATTATGCTTATTAATTTATTTTTCATATTATTATTCTACTCCTTCATTTTTAGGTTGTAAAACCCAGTATGATTTGTTATAGCCAATTTGTATTAGTTCTAACACTGCCGTTTCAATGGCTCGCATTAGTGCTATAGTTCCTGACTCGTTTCTAGCATTACCCATTTCTATTTCTACTAGCTCGGTATTCGCCTCTATAAATCTAAAAATATCGTCTGATTTGCCGTATGAAAATATGGTTTTTTCTGTTAAAACTTCTATTAATATTTCTCCAGTTGCTACTGATACCATTCTCAAAGACAGGGTAACACTGTCTTCTCTATACATAACAGAGGAACTGAGGCCTAACCAACGTGCGCCTGCACCTCCGCTAGTTAGATTGGTTTCATAAGAAATGACAGCACCTTCTATAAGCACGCCTGCAAATAACAATGGTCGCAATGCTTTCTTTTTATCTTCCTCTGATGCAGATTGTTCTCTTGCAGAACGAATGAGCTGTCTTTCTTTGGTTAAATTGTCTAAACCAACTCTTTCTACTACTACAAAAAAATCACCGTCTGCTGCATGTTTTAATGCTCTAATTAATAAAGAACTTGGCTGTTGTGTTATAGCCGTACTAAATAAAGCAAACTCGCTGTTGCTTTTTCTTTGTCCTGTTTGGTCTGTAAAAGATGATGGATAAACAGCAACTACTGGTTTTACTTGTGGCTTTTGTACATTAAGTAGCTCTAAGGATTGCAGTTCTGATATTTTAACGACATCTTTTGCTTTGAATCTTTGCTCATAAGTATCGTCAAATTGGTCAAAGATTGAACAACTAGAAAGTAAAAGTACCGATAGGAATTGTAATTTCTGTAATTGTGCCATCTGCTTCTGTTATTTTAAGTGTTAATGTAACGCCATCACTTGTGTATTCAATGGTATTTCCTTCTAAGGTTATTGTACCTGAGCTTGATGGTGTTTCGCCAAATAGGTTGTTTACAAGCTGTCTTGATAGTTCTGCATAAACTCTTGATTCAAGATTACGCATAAATCTTGCTAGGGTAGAGTTTTCTTTTTCTCTTTCTATTTCATCCTGTAAGGCCTTAATCTCCTCTTTGATGGTTAACTTTCTTGAGAACTCTTGGTTTTCTATAGTAAGCCAATGGGAACTTGTGCCTATACCGCTAAAACTTGGTGATTTGAACTTATGAACTATTTGGTCTGCTCGTAAGTTTTGTGTAAATATACCTACAAATAAAGCAAATCCTATGGCGATTACAAACCATAAAACTTTATTTTTTTCAGCTTCTTCCTTTCTGCGTTTTAGTTCTGCTTTACTTGGTCTGCCTACTTTTCTTTTAATCTTTCCTTTGGTCATCTCTATCCGCCTTTGCTAACCTATCGGTGTGCATCAATTGTGGTACACCAAGTATAGTCTTCAAAAGCGTGTCTTGTCTAATAATCTCATTGTCAACAGAACGCACTCTGTCTATAAGAGCTACCAAAATACCGTGTTGTGAGTCTAGTTTTGCTCCTAGTCTTGCTTCTATTTCAGATATTTGCGCAGATACTTTTTCATCAAGTACATCTACTTTTGTTTCCATGCCGTCAATGATTTTGTTAATAAGTTTCCAAATAAAAAGACCTAATCCTATAGCTGCTGCTATTGGAAAACCAACTTCATTAATTAATTGAACTACACCGTCCATTATTCTACTGGTTCAAATTCACCTAGCTCTATCAGCTTATCTCTATTGACTAGATGTTCTGCTTCTATATCGTCCTTGCTTTGACCAAAGTAGGCTACAGCTAAATATTTTTGTATCATTGATTCGTTTAGGTCCACATCATCAGCTATGATGCTACCTAAGACTCTGCCAAACTTACCTTTTTTATCAAGCTTGGTTTTAACTTTTACAAGGTCTGCTTTTTTTATATGGTCTTTTAAAAACTTAGCAGCCATTTTTCCTCGTGCTTTTTCGTCTAAGTCCCGGGTCCGGCTCTCCGGGGTGTCAATGCCGTACAAGCGTATACGAGACTTGAAAACAATGTCGAAGCCGCAGTCAATTTCTGCATCTACCGTATCACCATCTACAACTCTCGTAATATTACACTTGTATTCGTACATTACTTATCTTTGGCTTTCATAACATTTAGAGCAAGCATATCTATAACTTTATAGAGTTTACCAATCCAAACATCATCTTTTGGCGTTGGTGTACTTGCTGCTATTAAACTAGAAATAGTTACTATAGCTGTTACCCACATTATTATATCTGCAATCATTTTTTACCCCCTTTGGTATTATTTGATTTATCATCCATAACTTCTTCTGCTTTTTCTTTGGTAGATTCCACAAAAGAGTTTTCATAAAAACGCAAACTAGGTAAAAGTTCATTAAGCTCAAATTCTAAATTTGCGATTTTGTTTCTTAAACTTTTTATATGTCTTATCGCGACCAATTGTTCTTGTGTCATTTCTGACTCAGGTAGTTCTGTGCCGTCAGGCAGTGTTGCTGTATTTTCTTTCATTTAATATCTCCTCAAATATTATTATTAAAATTAACTGTTGTCAGTTATGTATTTCTTACCAGTTGCAACTGCTGCAACGTGAGTAGTCTTTTTACTATCTGCTGCTCCTTTTACATCAGGCGTATCGTCATCACTATCAACAGGTGCATACGCTAAAATAACTTCTAAATGGTCTACATTCCTTTGTACCATTTCATTTATTTCAGCTTGTGTCATTCCTTCCACGTTCCAACTTCCAGCTTTTACACCGTCAATTAAGTTTACGCTATCAGTTCCTGCTGCTAGACATTCTGTTACTGTTTGTGCCATATTATTCTCCTTTTAAAGTTTGTATTTCGGCTTTTAATTCATCTACTTGCGTAGACAGTTCTTGGACTGCTTTAACCATGACAGACATAATAGCTGCTGGAGCAACTCTTTGCCTTCCATCTGATTCATCTTCTTGCCACATATCAAAGCCATCTTTTAAATTGTGATTATCAATTACTTCTTTAACTTCTTGTGCTATAAAACCATGATTATATTTACCATTCATGGTTCTTTCTTCAGAACCTTCTTTATAGGCTCTCATTTCTGAAGGTATATCTTTTTCTTTTTTCCATTGGAAAGTAACAGGTCTTAAATCGTTTATAAAATCTAAACCTACTTTTTCATCTTGTATATCTTCTTTTAATCTAATATCTGAAGGAGCTGTAATTGATGTTGCTCCGTATGCTATATTGCTATCAAGTGAAGCATTACCAAATGTAAAATTATCGCCACCAACTCCTACTACATCAAAACCAATAACAGTAGATGTATTGGTGGTTGATGCTGCTGGACGAGTCTGTATACCTAAACAAACATTTCCTCCACCCGTAGTTAAGTTATCCCCAGCGTTCATTCCCAAACAGTTATTATTAGAACCTGTAGTAATTGCTCCACCAGCACCTTGACCTACTGCTGAATTTTGAATACCTGTGGTATTTGTAATTAAAGCACTATAACCAACTCCTGTATTGCTTGAAGATGTCGTACTATTATTTAGAACGTAATTACCAAGAGCAGTATTTTGTGTTCCTGTAGTGTTTGTTTCTAAAGTTTGTGTTCCTACAGCAACATTATTATTTGGAGTAGTATTAGCTGCTAAAGCTAAAGCACCAACTGCTACATTACCTATACCTGTAGTGTTTGCTCCTAAAGCATCTACACCAACTGCTGTGTTGCTTGTAGCTGTAGTATTAGCATCCATAGCACCTTTACCAACTGCTGTGTTGTTTCCGCCAGTTGTATTTGCAGTAAGTGCAGCATAACCTATTGCTGTGTTATGAACAGCAGTAGTATTTAATTTTAAAGTATCAGAACCAACAGCTACACATTTATCTCCAACTGTATTTGTATACATAGCATCAGCACCAATAGCTACATTACCACCTATGTTGGTATTTGCTTGTAATGCTCTATTACCTATAGCAACGCTATATCCACCAGTTGTATTTGAATCTAATGCTTCTGCTCCAATTGCTACGTTACCTGCACCTGTAGTGTTTGCTGTTAAAGCTGCATGACCAACTGCGGTGTTGTTACTTGCTGTTGTATTAGAATCTAAAGCTCCATTACCAATAGCAGTATTTAAAGTACCAGTTGTATTGGCACCTAGAGCAGCATTACCAAGTCCTGTGTTATTAGAACCTGTAGTGTTAGCATCTAAAGCACCATGACCCATAGCTACATTTGAAGCACCTGTAGTGTTTAATGCTAAAGCTTCATATCCAACAGCAGTATTGTTTGATGCTGTAGTATTGGTTGATAAGGCTCCTTGACCTATACCTACATTTGAACCACCAGTAGTGTTAGAGCCTAAACTACTTAAACCCATAGCAATATTAGCTGAACCTGTTGTATTAGCATCTAATGAAACATAACCTATGGCAACATTATAATTACCTGTAGTGTTTGATTCTAATGCTTGTCTACCTATCGCTACAAGACCTGTGCCTGAAGTATTTAATTCTAATGCTTCATGCCCAACAGCAGTATTGTTATTTCCGTTATTTTCTTGTAATGCTGCTCTACCAACCGCAGTATTTCCATATCCTGTTGTGTTGGCATACATGGCAAAAGAACCAACTGCTGTATTAATTTCACCTGTGGTGTTAGAACCTAAAGCGTGTCTACCGACTGCTGTGTTATTTCCTGCTGTGGTATTGGCATCTAAAGCACCTGAACCAATGGCAACATTTTCAGCACCTGTAGTGTTTGCATTTAAAGCACCATAACCCATAGCAGTATTATTAGCACCTGTTGTAGCAAGTTCCATTGCTTGTCCACCGACAGCAGTATTAGTAGTACCTGTTGTTAGATTTTGTAAAGACAAAGCACCTACTGCTGTGTTGTAAGTGTCTGCATTACTAGAAGGATTAAATGTTGTTAAAGATTTGTAACCAAGAGCTGTATTTCTGTCTCCTACTGTATTAGCATCTAAAGATAATGCACCTATCGCTACGTTTAAATCACCTGTAGTGTTTGCTGTTAAAGCTCTATAACCAAGTCCTGTGTTATTAGATGCTGTAGTGTTAGCAGCTAATGCTTCACGACCTACTGCAACATTAGTTCCACCTGTGGTGTTTAGCTCTAAAGC
>Ga0208134_1000246_pt1 | contig 34725 bp, 30 predicted proteins | sample VirMetDEL_Mar_31_FD_184515 | JGI IMG/M metagenome (GOLD analysis project Ga0208134, IMG submission 184515) | Aqueous microbial communities from the Delaware River and Bay under freshwater to marine salinity gradient to study organic matter... | ecosystem: Environmental > Aquatic > Marine >...
TACTGTATTGGGTATGGTCAAACTCAGCAAAGCCCTACATTCAGCAAATGTGAATTGCTCAATGGTAGTAAAGCCAGCGTTATTTGGGAGGGTGAGACTTTCTGCACTGTCGCAGCCTTGAAATGCTCTTTGTACGATGGTGGAAACACTGTCGGGGATGGTGATGCTCGTCAAGTCGCAGTTTTGGAATGCGCCAAAACCGATGCTGGTAACGCTGTTGCCGATGGTGACGCTCGTCAGGCTGCTGCTAGAGAATGCGTAACTCCCAATGGTGGTGACGCTGTCAGGGATGATAATGCTCGTCAGGCTAATGCATTGACGGAATACGCTATCCCCGATGCTGGTGAAGTTAACATTATTTGGAAGTGTGACGCTCGTCAGGCTGCATTGAAAGAATGTGTAATCCCCGATGCTGGTGACGCTGTTGGGAATAGTGATGCTCGTCAGGTTAATGCATCGATAGAATGCCTGAGTCCCGATGCTGGTGACGCTGTTGGGAATAGTAATGCTCGTCAGGCTAAAGCAGCTATCGAATGCGGCACTCCCGATGCTGGTGAAGTTAACATTATTTGGAAGTGTGACGCTCGTCAGGCCAGCGCAGCCAGAGAATGCGCCATACCCGATATTGGTGACGCTGTCGGGAATGGTGATGCTCGTCAGGCTAGTGCAGCCATAGAATGCGTTAGTCCCGATGCTGGTGACGCTGTCGGGAATGACGATACTTGTAAGAGATTCGCAACCGCCGAATGTATTATTCTCAATCGAGGTAAACGCAGGATTATTTGGAAGCCTGATACTCGTTAGCGCAGAGTAATAGAATGCGAAACTTCCGATGGTGGTGACACTGTCGGGAATCGTGACGCTCTGATTTGTTAAATTATTTCCTGCAAAATTGCTATTGCTAAACGCCGCAAATCCAATGCTGGTTACATTAGTCCCAATATAAATGCTGTCTGGTTGATACGTATTGTAAAACCCATCTGAATTACTAATAGTTGCAAGATTCCGAGTTTGCTCCACGCCAGCCTGAATATCTATCGTGTATGGGTATGCGGTATCTTTAGAGGCATCACTAAGCGGAAAGTTGGCTAATTTAATTTTTTTAGTTTTACTTTCGCTGGAGTCTACAACTGGTGAAAAATCTACTGCCGAGTCTGCTGAAGTTATTTCTGTGAGTTCTGATATTTTTTTGTTTGCCATTGTGATTGTGGATTGACTTTATATTATGTTAACGGTCACGTTTATGTTCCCGCCAATTGTTTGGCCAGATCCAGCTGTCCAACCCAGTCCAGATGGCGCGTTTATAGTAAGAGGGGACTGTGTGTTAGTGAAAACATTATCTAGGCCATTTATAATAGAAAAATCTACATTGCAGTTAATTGTCGCTAAGTTAACGCAATTACGAAAAGCGTTATCCCCAATACTAGTCACACTGCTGGGAATGGTTAAGCTGTTCAGGGCATTGCAGTTTTGAAGTGCGCCAAGCCCGATGCTGGTAACGCTGTCTGGAATATTGATACTTTGGATAGCGGAGCAGAGCCGAAATGCATTTTGACCGATACTTGTGATACCGTTAGCGATGGTTACATCCGTCAGGGCATCGCAACGAATGAATGCGGATAACCCAATGCTGGGAACATTGCTCCCAATATAGATACTAGTTAAAGTAGTGTCATCGCCGTAATACTGATTGTAAATCAACGGAGCAGTAATATTCCGTGTTTGCTCTACAGCACCGTGAAAGTCTGTAGTGTATGGGTACGCAAATCTTTCAGCCAAATCACTCAGTGGCAAATTACTAAATCTAATCTTTTTGGTCTCATCTGCGCTGGTATCTACAACAGGTAAGAGGTCAGTTGCTGCGTCAGCTGAAGTTAGTTCCGTAAGTTCTGATGTTTTTTTGTCTGCCATACTATTTATTACACTAAACGTCTTGCTGAAGAATTACTTTAAAGAAGTTTCATCGCGAAAAGAGTGCGTCTTCAGATTTTATTTGCATAATTTTAAAAATTCGAATTATAGATCTGCTGTGACGTTAAAGCCTGCATATGTTGATTCGTATGCTGCTCCTTGTGGTACGTGAAATTCAGCATTAGTTGGCACGTTTGCGAACGTGTTAACTTTAAATGTCGGTGGGTTTTGTGCGTAACAATTAATTCTTGATAGATTGTTGCAGTTAACAAACGAAAATTGGCCCATACTAATTACAGAACTGCCAATCGTGATATCTGTCATGGTGGCATTTCCTGCGAAAGCTTGTTGGTTAATTGTTAAAACAGAGTTCGGCACAACAAAAGAAGAAAGGTCGCAATCCTTAAAACAATAATCAGGAATTTCTGTTATACCTTGGACAATGGTTGCTTTCGTAAGATTGCTGCAGCCTTCGAATGCTTGTGACCCAATACTTGTAACGCTGTTACCTATGTTGACACTCGTCAGGTTGGTACAGTCCTGAAATGCTTGCGTCCCGATGCCAGTGACAGAAGAACCAAAAAAAATAGCCTCAATAGAATCATTACTTATAAATCCATCGGTATTACCAATAAATGTTAAGTTTTGTGTAACTGCGCTACCAGCATCAAACCAAGTCGTTGTTAAGAGTATTTGGCTTAAAAACGCTGAGCTAAGAGGTAAATTTTCTGGTCTTATTTTTTTTGTTTCATTGGCACTGCTATCTGAAATTACCAAAAAATCGTCTGCCGCCTTTATATAGGTTTCTTCACTTAGTTGTGATATTTTTTTGCCTGCCATGAATATTATTACACCTAGTTTCTAATTATAGATCTGCTACGACATTTAAACCCCCAAATGTTAGTCCATATGCTGTAGATGCAGCTTGTGGTACGTGAATGTCTGTGGTATCTACCCCCGCAAAGACGGAACTTCCAACTGTTGGCGGAGTAGGCGCGTAGCAGTTAATTGTTGCTAAGCCAGTGCAGTTATTGAATGCGCTATTCCCGATGCTGGTGACGCCAGTGGGGATGTTGATGCCAGTCAGGCTAGTGCAGTTAATAAACGCTTGTTGTTCCATACCCGTCAAGTTATTGCTTAATATTGCACTCGTTAGACCAGAGCAATTGTTGAAGACGCTGGCCCCAAAGCTGGTGATGTTGTCGGGAATAGTCACACCTGTCAGGCTGACGTTACCCCAAAATGTTTGTTGTTCGAGTCTTGTTATGCCTGTGCCAATAGTCACATCAGTTATATCGCTGCAGCCATAGAATACCTGTGTCCCCATGCCAGTAACGCTGTCGGGGATGATGATACCCGTCAGGCGGAGGCATGAAAAGAATGCTTGATTCTCGATGATGGTGACGCTGTCGGGAATGGTTATGCTTGGCAGACTTCTGCAGTTCCAGAATGCGGCATCCCCGATGCTGGTGACGCTATTGCCGATGGTTGCGCTCGACAGGCCAGTGCAGTTAAAGAATGCTTGATTCGCGATGCTGGTGACGCTGTCGGGAATGGTGATGCTCGGCAGGCTAGTGCAGCCAGAGAATGCACCATCCTTAATGCTGGTGAACTCAATGTTATTTGGAAGTGTGACGCTCGTCAGGCTAGTGCAGCTTTGGAATGCGTCTTCCCCGATGCTGGTGACACTGTCGGGAATGGTTATGCTTGGCAGACTTCTGCAGTAACGGAATGCGTCATCCCCGATGCTGGTGACGCTGTTGCCGAGTGTAACACCAGTCATAGCGGTGCATTGATAGAATGCGCCCCTCCCGATGCTGGTGACACTGTCGGGGATGGTGATGCCAGTTAGTTCTACGAAGTCTGTAAACGATTCAGCGCCGATGCCAGTAACGCTGTTAGGGATGGTGATGCTTTCAACGTTGTAGCAACCGAAGTAAGTCCCTGAGTCTATCTGCTCGGTGTTATTTGGGATGTTGATGGCCGCAACCTTATCGTAAAAACTAGAGCCAACCGCCTCTAAGTCTAGGCTGGAGCTGTTTAGGGTGATCTCAAGGTTGGCGTTGGTGTTTAATACCGCATCAGCGCCGATACCTGTAACGCCAGTACCGATTGTTAGCCCCGTCAGGCCAGTGCAGTCTCGGAATGCGGAATCCCCGATGCTGGTGACACTGTCGGGGATGATGATGCCAGTCAGACTTCTGCAGGAATTGAATGCTCTAACCCCCACACCTGTGACACTGTCGGGAATGGTTATGCTTGGCAGGCTGGTGCAGCTTCGAAATGCGCTGTTTCTTATATCGACGACATTGTCGCCGATGTTAGCGCCTGTTAAACCGTTAGCATAGAACGAGAAATCTCCGATATATTTTAACCCAGTTCCAATATTTAAGTTTGTTGCACTCTGGCACACATAGAATGAGCCGAACTCTATACCTGTGACGCTATCGGGAATTATAATTTCACTTAAAGCGGCATTTTGAAAGCACCAAGACCCGATATTTTTAAGTTTGTCTGGAAAGGTAATACCAGTTAGGTTAGCACAGTTGGCGAATGCACCACCCCCGATACTGGTGACGCCGTCAGGAATGGTGATATTATTTAGGCCAGAGCAGTCATGGAATGTGCTACCTTGGATTTGGGTGACGCCGTCGGGAACGATCATGCTCGTCAGGCCGCTGCATTTGCGAAATGCGCTTCCCCCGATGCTGGTGACGTTTTTGCCGATGGTCGCGTTACTTAGGTTGGTACAATTGTAGAATGCTTGAATCCCGATACCAGTAACTTCAACGCCCATACGGATGGATTCGAGGGTGCTGGAATCATAAAAACCACTAAATTCATCAATATTTTCATAATAACCCACGAAAGAATTAGTTGATTCCGAGTAAATTGTTTGATTAATTGATTGACTTTCAACTCTTGAGCTGAGTGGTAAATTTTGTGGCCTGGTTTTTTTTGTTTCATTAGCACTAACATCCTCCACTATCAGAAAGTCATTAGTTCTATCTACGTAAAACTTTTCATTAAGATCTGTTATTCTTTTATTTGCCATAATACTAAGCCTCTTCAATGGTTAATCCGCCGTATTCTCCTTTTATGTCACCTGCATCGAGACCCCTAGCGACGTATGATCCACTAGAGCCGTTTGGAACGATAATTTTTGTTAAGTTGGGACAGTTGTTAAATGCATCAACCCCCAATATTGGGGCGTCTACAGCTAAACTAATTAAGTTGGTTAAGGAAGCGGAGCCTCGGAATGCAGCAGCTCCGATGACCTCAACGCTATTAGGGATAGTGACGCTCGTAAGGCTATCGAGATTGCGAAATGCGGAAGCCCCGATGCTCGCGACGCTATTGCCAATGACGAGGCCCGTCAGACCAGTACAGTTTAAGAATGTGTTCTGCGCGATAATTTCAACGCTGTCGGGAATGATAATGTTCTCAAGACTACCACAGTTAGAAAACGTGTTATTCCCGATACTCTCGATGCTGTCGGGAATAATAATATCCTCTAAGTTGATACAATTAAAGAATAAAAAATTTGGCATTGTGACGAAATCAATATTATCTGGAAGTGTGATACCCGTTAGGGCAGTGCAGTTACCGAAAACTTGAGTCCCGATACCAGTGACGCTGTCTGGAATGGTAATGCTCGTCAGGCCATCGCAGTTTGCGAATGCTAGAGACCCGATGCTGGTGACGCTGTTGCCGATCTTCGCGCTCGTCAGACCAGTGCAGCCAGCGAATGCGTAACCCCCAATGCTGGTGACGCTGTTGCCGACGTTGATGCTGGCCAGGCTGCTGCAGTAATAGAATGCGGCACTCCCGATGCTGGTGACAGAATCTGGAATATTAATACCTTTGCATTTGTCTTGGTCAAAAAACGCTTCGTCTCCGATATTTGTTATGTTATTAGTTAGAGTGACATAACCACTTATTTTGTTAGTAAGACTTTCAAATGCAGCATCTTCAATTCCAGTTACATTAGTGCCTATATAGTAGTTATTTTTGGGGTCGTTTTCAAAGAAACCACTGGGTATAGAGGTGAGGTTTAATGCGTTAAATGGTTCAACATTAGACCCAACACCAAAAACAAATGGGAAGTTTGAATTTGCCTCAGATAAACTCAGCGGCATATTGTAAGACAAAAATTTATAATTTTGATTGGTAGCACTTCCAACGCTTAATAAAGAATCGTTGATTTTGTCAACTAATCCCAATTCTGTCAGTTGTGATATTTTTTTGTCTTCCATAGTGTATTTTTACACTAAATATGGAATTGCATGTTGTTTTCGGTCTGTTTTATTCTACTACTCCGTGTTCAAGTTCATACATTTCTTTTAGGTATTTAGTAATTAGATCTTCATATTCATCGTCAAAAATGTATTCATCGTCATCAATAGGGCCATGGTCTTCCTTTACACCACTTATGATTTTATCTAATTCTCGAATATGATATAATGAAAAAACATCAGAATCTTGAATAAGTGAGTCATAGCTTTCTAGGGCTGACTCATAAGATTCTTGAGTTTCTACCGTTTCTTGGTTGTTTTTTGTATATATTATATAATGCATAATTATTTGTATATTGACTGGCGTATTGTTTTGGCGGGTTTATCAGAAAACTGCTCTACATATTTTACACCCGCATAATATATATCAGTAGGACTTAGGTTATTTTTATAAAAGCCTTTTCGGGGAGGCCCTATTTTATTTACTATTTCGCATTTAATATATTTATCAAAAAACTCTAATTCTTTAAAAAAATGTATTTCAGCTACATCTGGAGTAACTTGCGCGTGACCCATGCCAAATTTTTTGTGGCAAACAATATATAATCCAGGATGAGTCTTGGATTCGTTGTGGGTGTTTATGGTTGGAAATCCTAACTTAGAGCTTAGACCCATGCCTTTGAAGACTTCACCAAATATGAGGTTTTTATTCATTTATAATGTATTTTTTAAAAACCCTCAAAGCTATAGACATTTTAATCATTTTATTTTTAAATGTGGGGACAAAACATATTGTCCACCTTCCTTGGGTTTTAGATGGATTATAAGTAGAGTGAGGCAAACCCACATTTAGCAAACTTGGAATATTTGTATTTGCTTCAAATACTATTTCAGAATCTTCTTCTTTAGCAATGCGAAATGGATTAACTGAGTAATCTCTAGTTTTTGAAAAATTATCTTTCAAGGACGAACTTGAATCTGTTAAATGATTTTCAGCTTTCGTAGTGTCAGACATGGGTGTGATTTTTTTGGTTTTCCACCATCTTGTAACTCCTCCCTCTGGCCCCCAAGTCATATTTATTTTAACATGGTCTGAATCCATATCATCGGTATGAATTGGTATTGATGCTAATGGAGGCGTATAAAAACACTCTACACAACCAATACCGCATCCCAGTCCTTTCAACCAAGATATAACAACTTCATTTGAATGTTCATCTTCTAAAAGGTTTTTTTGTTGCGGCGTATCAAATGTTTTTCCAAAATATAAAGGTTTTGAAATTTCAAATGGTAAATTTAAATATCTGTGGTAGATGTTTTCCATTGTTTTATCTTTCGTTTTAGCACTGGATATGATAGTTTATTTTTATCTAAAGAGAACTCTATACTAAACAAACACCTCTCTCCTTCAAAATTATAAACGGCGTGTGGAATTTGGTTGTTGAATAAGTAAAATTTATTTATTTCATAATCTAATTTTTCAAAATTAGCATAATGCGTAGGTGGCTTTCCATCTTTACCTAGTTGGTTTTGGAGAACCTCCTCAGAAAACAGAGTGACCGAGTTCGTATGGCTCAATAACACGTTTATACAGACACCTCGGCTGACATCTTTGTGAAAATTATACAATAGATTGGGCGACATTTTAATAATGCCACATTTAAATGGCACTAGCTCATAAAGCCAACAGAGGAATGGATTATCTTTAACGAATTGCTCTTCGCTTTCTTTTTCAAAGGGGTAAACATAAAACCCGTTATGGTTATACGAATCGGATTCAATATTGAGATTAGATAGATTTATATCTTGGTCGCAAATTTTAAAATAATAATTATCAGCAGTTTCCATCTAAAAATTCCTTTTTAATTTTGTTTTTCAATCTTTCGTAGGTTAAAAGAGGGTAATTTAACTCAAATTCCACACTAAATAAAAGTCTTTCTTTTTCAAAATTATAAACAGAGTGAGCTTTGGTTGTGTTAAATAAGTAAACTTCGTTTAATTCGTATGTAAAAGGTACGATGTCGGTTTGAAATTCTTCCCCGCCATGAGACATTAAATTGTTTAAATTGTCAGTAAACAAAACAAATGATGGTGACGGAGTTACTAGAGCATTTATACAAACACCACGATTTGTTTTCGTTTTGCCCACATCAATATGCCAATCGTAAACTTTATTGGGTTCCATTTTAATCAAACCACAAGAAAACTTATAATTTTCAGCCAACCATTCGAAGAAAGGATTACCTTTAATAAATTTTTCTACATTGATTTTTTTTAAATAAAAATGGTAGTAGAGATGCTCTGCTCCGCTTTCTAGCGGAATATCTAGTAAAGATAAAGGTTGAGAGGGTATTTTCCAAGCATATTTTTCATCTATTGGATAATTCATTATTTATCTACATTTAATCCTATTGATATTCTGTTCGTTTGGGAGCCTACGCAATGCCAAAACGGTTTGTCTTTAGATACTGTAAATTTTCTGTGTTGCCAACCTTTTTTGTCCCAATCTGTAATTATTTCGCCAGTTTCTGGGTCTCTATATCTAAAGAAACTTTTGTTGTCTTCTGCTGCCCATGCAAAATAAATCCTTTCTCCTTCGCAATTGCTGTTTGTATGCCAACCGCAAAAAGCATCTGGAGGATACCAGAAAAACCCAGAATATTTTCTTTTTGTCCCCGTTTCCTCTTTTACCATTTCTTTCAGTTTTAGTTGGTAAAATATAGAATTATTTAATATAATTCGATTATCATTATTGTCTATCGCATTAGCTTTTGATAGGTCCCCATTCATCATGATATTGTTTAGCACCTCCTCAGAAAGAGTATACTCCATATCATATTTATTTGGCAAAAACTTATTTGTTTGGTTTATTTTTTGAAATTCTTCTAGAATTTTATCTAATTTTTTGTATATATGTTTCATATATGAAAAATAACCTTTACTGGGTCTCCCATTTCTGCTGTTATATTATAATATCTATGTAAAAATTTTAAATACCTTTCTGGATCTTTTCTATCGATTATGGTATGTATTTCATTGAATCCTAGTTTTTTCATATCATCAAAGCCATCAAATGAACCTTTGAACGTGGAGCGACATAATTTAAAATCTTCTGATTTAAATATGAAGGGATTGTAACAAATTCCATCTTTTATTCTAAAGCAATAAAATCCCCAAATTCTTTTTGTCTCGTCATCTATACCTATAACATTATGCTGACAGGATTCTACGAGTTCTTTTGTTCGGGCTTTAAAGAACTCAATTTTTTGACTAAATGTTTTTAAATGATTCGATTCTGCGAAATATTTTGTGCCAACTTTGTTGTGAAATTTCAAAAGCTCGCGAGCCAGTTCATCTAAATATTGAGAGTTAAACTCTACTTTTTTATAGTTTTTACATGTTTTCATTTTAAAAATTCTACATAAACATTACCAAATGCATCTTTACTCATCACATTTGCTTTGAACACCCTTTTTACAAAATTTAAATATTTATCGAATCTATCTCTTTGGCCTAAAGCCGCGAAAATTCGCTTATTGGGAAATTCTTTTTTCATGACTAATAAAATTAAAAATTTTAATAATTTATTAAATGGTATTTTTTCATCTTTAAAAACCAAAATAAGATCAATATGCCCCTCTATGATTACACTTTCATTAAAACAAGCGTATGCTATTATATCGCCGTTTTCTTTATTTACTCCGACGTAGTTATATTTGTGTTTTGTGGTTAGGCTTTTTAGCTCTCCAGCTAAATAGGGTAGCGAAAACAATAGTTGTTGATCCTTGCTTATGCTATGATAATATCTGATTTTAGCTTTAGCTTGAAATTCCACGAAAATCTTAAAAACTTTTTCAAAATCTGAGTGTTTATATTTTCTATATGAAATGTTTTCGACGTTCATTTTAATTTATTAGTTTTCAGTGTAATATATAGCATGGCTAATGGAATAAATCAGGATTTTGCGAGGGCTATTTTGGATGTAGAACCTACGGCTTTATTAGAGTTGTATACATTATACTACGACTACCAGAATGATTCTCAAGCGCAAATTAATTTTCATGCAGGGACTAATGGTCTTGGGGGACCAATCGTGTTTGATGGGCAAGAATATTTACCCATACCTGTTGAATCTGAAGGGTTTGATTTATTGGGAGATCAAAGGTTGCCGAGGCCAATACTAAAAGTATCTAATGCTGGGTTATATATTTCATCTCTTTTAAGAAGGTATGAAAACCTGAATGGAGCAAAAATAGTGAGAAAAAGAACTTTTTTAAAGTTTATAGACGACTCAAATTTCTCAAATAACCAAAACCCTTGGGGGGCTGCTAATCCAAGCGCTAGAATGCCAGACGATAAGTTTTTTATATCAAGAAAAATATCTGAAAATAAAATGGCTGTAGAATTTGAACTCGTTTCGAGTTTAGAGTTGGAAAATATTGAAATCCCAGCAAGAAAAATCTCTTCTAGGTATTGCTCTTGGATATATAGAGGGTTTGGGTGTAGGTATGGGTATAATAAAACCACAGCAAAAGCCGATAGACCTATCGGGACTGCCGACGATTTAACCTTTGTAACTGGAGCTGGTACAGCATTTAGACTAAATAGTGATTTAATACCTGGATCACATCCACAAAGAACTAGTGTTGATGCATGCATAACAGCCGAGGGTCTTTGGGAAACGGGTAAATCTTATACCGTGGGGGATTATGTTTTTAAATTAAGCGATAGAGTGAATGAGGGTCAGGGGCTAACTTCTAATTATTACCAACAACACCCAGTTTATTATATTTGTAAAAAGGACCACACCTCGGTTAGTGGTCTAAGTCCAGACAAAAACCAAGATTCTTGGGTAAAAGACGAGTGTTCTAAAAAATTATTTGGGTGCAAATTAAGGTTTGCTAATGATGATTTTGGTGGGGTAAATAACAACAAAAATCTACCATACGGCGGATTTCCAGGAACAGAGAAATATTCCTACTAATGAGCATAAAAAGAAAAATAGAATTAGAATGCGAAAAAGACACAACACAAGAACGTTGTGGGTTTATAATTTATAATGATGGGGAACTAGACTTGGTCATGTGCGAAAACCGTGCGGAAGATAAAAAAAATCAATTCTATATCCCAGCAAAAGAGTTTCTATATATGAAAAACAAATCAGATATAGTCGCTATATATCATTCTCATAACGATGGGACAGAAAAGCCTTCTCCTTTTGATTTGAAATCTTCGGATATCACTTGTTATCCATTTTTGATTTATTGCACAGTTAATAACAAATTTAGCATATCTGTGCCAGAGTTTTGTGACGCAGGTGACAAACAGTTAGATATGTTAAAAAAGGAGGTGTTATGACAGAAATAAGATTACACGGTTTAGTCGCTAAAAAATTTAAACCCGTACACAAGATAGCGAACATAAAAAAACCAACGGATGCTATTTTAGCTGTTGATGCTAATTATGATGGTTTTAAAAATTTCTTTTTAAAAGAGGCCGAAAGAAACAATTTCTATCAGATTGTAGTGAACGGGGATTTGGTTGAAAACGCAAACCAAGCTTTAGAAAAAAAAGAAATAAAAACAATTGATATTGTCCCTTACATCGGTGGGTCTGCCCCCTTTATCGTGCCTTTTCTGATCACTATGGCTATAGGCTTGGTTATGGCTGGAATACAGTACTTGATGACCCCGATACCAGAAAACGAACCAAAGGTTGCTGTGGCTCAAGTGGGGGGTAAGTCTTTTTGGTTCTCTTCTAAGGGGAACTCTTCGTCTCAATTTAGCTCTGTCCCAGTAGGGTACGGAGAATTGAGGGTGGGGTCGAAAACGATAGAAACTGAAATTGAAGCTATTGATAGAAATTCAGAAAACTCAAATCCGAACGGGTTAAAATCGACAGAAGGTTCAAGATATTAATAATGAAAACAAAAATAAAACTTTACGGTAAATTAAAAAAAATATATGGGGAATCTTTTGAATTTGCCAATATTAAAACACCTATGGATGTGGTCAAAGCAATGAATACATTATTTCCAGGTTTTAGAGATTATGTTGTCAGCGAAGCTAAAGCTGGCGGGCATTATGAAATAATAGTAGATGGCGAATCAAAAAATGTACTTGAATTAAACCAAAAATCTCCCAAAATACAAGAAGTACAAATAACTCCCTGTTTGATTGGTAATGGTTTTGCAGCTATTGTTATAGCTATAGGTGTTGTGGCTGTTGGTGTAGGGTTAGCTGTAGCCAGTACTGCTTTGGCGGCTTTTTTTATTACTCTTGGTGTAGGTTTGATTATCGCTGGTATTATGTATCTTTTGACGCCTATACCAGAAAACGAACCCCAAGAGCAGAACATAAAAGCTTCAATAAAAAATTCATCATTTCTTTTCCAAAACCCAAGAAATGTATCAACACAGGGCAGGGCTATACCAATTATTTATGGGAGATTAAAAGTTGGATCTTATGTTGTGGGTACGTCTGTGGTAAATTATCCACTACATCTTGATTTGCAGCTACAAAGACGGTTTATAGCTAATAGAGCGAATGCGTTATTGAAAATTCAAGAGTCTTTTGGATCATCTTTTTCTGAGTTATATAAAATATAATAATGAAAGATTATATAATAAAAAAATACAAAAGATATAACGAATTTTCTGTATTTGGCGCTGGCGACGAATTAAAAGATTATTATAAGAGTCTACAGGCAAACGCTGATAGATTAGTGGGTGTATTTACAAGACTGACCCCGCCGTACGCTTCTCAATTAAAACTTTCAACAGCTAATTTAAATGCTATTGATTTAGTGTCTGAAGGGCCAATTGAGGGTTTTGTAAATTCAAAAGGTTTATCTTGTAATATTTTAGAGGCGACATATCTAGATAATACTGTTGTGGCCGAACCACAGTTATCGAAAACGACAGCCAATAATTTAACTACTAGTCTTTTGAAAGGGATCGTCTATGATTTTAAACCTTTTGTAAAAGAGAGGTTAGATAACTATATGATAGAACTACAGAATCGTTTTATTCATAAAGAAGAGCCTTGGTATCAATGGTTAGCTCAATCGGGTGGATATGCGCCGAAGAATAATAAAGTCTTGAATGGTCGTTATGCTGGCATAATTCCATCATCAATCGGTACAGTAACTAATATCCTTAATTGCACCTCATTCGGTACTCTAAATGGCAGATATTCGGGCGGTCTTACGAATTTATCATTGCTAGCTAATGTTGGAGCGTATTGGGGTAAATATTATAGATCATTTAATCAAAATGATTGGTATTTGGGGCTTAGGTATACTAATGGTACCCAACCTGCTGCGGACTGCGACCTCTCCTTTCAAAAGTGTGGACACGGTTACAGGAAAAGCCCGTACTCTGGTAGAAAGATTTACCATCCCGATGAAGTATGGCCAGAAAGGACGATGTCGGTCCCTTCGACTCTTGCGTTCCAATTTGACCCTAGATATCCAATAGTATATAAAGGGTCTTATTCTAGAGGAAACGGGATTACACAAAAGGGAAGAGTAGACCGCCCTTTTAGTGCTAGAGCGTTTTTCTCTTTCCCGTCGTCACCCACAGCATATGGACCCGATCCAGTGTCAAACAGTAGTGGTAGAAGTTGGTATTTATGGGTAATCACTGCTTTGAGATTAGCGAGTTATAAGCCAACTACATGGACCTTTCCAAACGGCCACCCAGTTCACTATAGAAATTTTTATACCGAAAGCACTTATCCAGAAGGTTTAAAAGAACCAATTATAAACAATATCGCAAAAAAAATAAATGAAATGGGCGAGGATTATTGGAAGCCTCATAAATTTTATAATTCGGACCCATCAATAATTGACCCTCCAGTGGTTATGGCTGATGCGTGGCCAAATACTCTTTATAACAACTGGTTGCAACCAGGCTCCTCAACCCACGTAGCTTTAGGTAAAACGCAGATAGGTGGTTTATGGGCAGACACGTTTACTGTAACCACAAATAACGCAACAGCCATCAATATAACGAAACAAGACGGTGGAGACGCGGACGCTGCATTAAATCGTCCATTTGATTCTGGCACAAGATACAGGTTTACTGGAAAAATCTACATACCATCTAACCAGGGAATAGATATGGTTCGGTTGCGGTTTCTGGACTCTTACTACGGCACCAACAACCAAACAGCAGACAACAAATGGGTCGATATATCTGGGGGGACAGCAGAATGTCCATTTAACCAGTGGAATAATTTTGACATTACATTGAGGACGTGGCCAGATCGAAAATCACGTTTTATGATTCAAGGATATAGCGGGACGACTAATAACCCAGCCAACGCAAACGGCGCATACTGGGCTTTGAATAATCTAACTGCTCTTGAAGAAACAAAGGGCGTAGAAGACGCTATCCCAAATACTGGAAGTTTTGCATATATGACTTTCGACGCTCAGGACTTTTTTGGCACAACAAATTTTAAAAAAAACTACGAACTAACATACTCTGTTGGTGGTGGTAGGCTCGAACTCAATGACCCAAATGGGTTACAATACTCTTACCCAGAGGTAACGGGTTTTGATTTATCGCAAAAAAGTTTCAAAGAATCTATAATTTGGAAGAACCCTATTGCAGCGACAACGTGTGACAAAAGAAATCGCACTCCTTATCAATATCCCACTATTACGGGAGCAACGCCTGCGGTTAATTATGGAATTTCTTTAGAAGAGTCTGAATCAAATAAATTCAAGGGTGCTTTTTTATACCCAGTGTATCTCGGGGAAGATTTCGTACCACTACAGATAAATGGGGAAGTTAATACTGGGAAGATATTAATCTCCACGTCAGATTCTGCGGCGATAAGTGGAGCGAAAGTTGCTAGTGGAGTTTCTAACAATTATGATGTATTTTCTCTCGTAGGCCAAAATATCTCTTACGTTCACGTAGCTAATCCGAATATTAAAGTACCAGATGTAGAGGTGTTAAATAAACCCATATCACTGAGATTGGTTGAAAAGGAGCCGACTCTTTTTAATTTTACAAATTTCGATGCAGAATTTAATTTGGGTGAAGAGGATCAACCACCACTAAATAAAGAAAGCATCTCGTCAATTGATTACAATAAAGCTTTGTATGGGCCAAATAATCCAAATCAACCTTTCGACGACACCATATATACGGGCGCTTCTGATTCTAGTGATTCTCCAATTCTAATAAAAGGTGGGGCGAGCTATAGCGCTCTTGCGGGTAATTCTAGCGTGGATGTTCAGTCAGATGGAACGCAAGATTTCCAGTCCGATTGGATGGCGAACTTACCTTTAGACAGAGACGGTATTGATATAACCCACAGAGTCGAAAGAAAAGATGTAGATTCTGTCATAATAACATTTGTTATAGAGCAGTTATACCAAGAAATACTTTCAGAGCAAGACCTTTTGGGGGTTTCTGTAAAATCGAACCCATTGGCGATAAACTTTTCTGTATTTTGTGGTTTTGATGGAGTACCAGAATATGAAGAAGAAGAAACAAAAATAAGCTACTTCGGCATGGTTTCATCTTTTTATGCGGTAGATACAGAACAAATTGTTTTACCTTCGTACGACGAGATAAAGAGTATTTTTCCAAACGAAGATACGCGCAGTTTATCTGCAAGATTCCCGAGAACGGTAAGAATTGTTAAAAACGATTACGAAACAAGCTCAACTAGAATGGGCAGATCGGCTAGGCTATTCCAAGTTAAAGAAATTATCAAAGAGGCTTTTTCATACCCATTTTCAGCTGTTATAAAAACAAAAATAGACGCCAGAACTTTTACAGATCCGCCCAATAAACAATTCAACCTTAGGCTTAAAAAAGTTAAAATACCTTCTAATTATTTCCCATTAGATTTGAGGGGCAAAGATAAAAGGTTTGTTGAAAATGCCGAAGACTTAGGAACAAGGGTTATTTATGATGGAGACTGGGACGGAACATTTAAAATTGGATGGACTGATAATCCCGCTTGGATTCTCTACGATCTTCTAACTAGCCAAAGATACGGAATAGGTAATACTATAGATAATTTAGAAGATATTAATATATTTAATTTATACAAAATAGGTAGATATTGCGATGCGGTTGACGGAAATGGTAATTTCGTTGGACTCTCTAATGGTTTGTTGGGGTTAGAGCCTCGATATTCTTGCAATATTATGCTTGATGTATCGGCTAACGCATTTGACTCAATTAAAGATATAAGCTCTGTATTTAATGGTATGGCGTTCTGGGCAAATGGGGCCTTAGATTTTTTTACAGATCAACCTAAAGAACCCATGATGTTTTTTAGTAATGGAAATGTTTTTGACGGTATGTTTAATTATCAATCGACCAATAAATCTTCCCTTTTCAATGTCGCCGATGTCGCTTATGCAGATAAGAGGGATAACTTTGCTGTTAAAACAGAAAGCGTAATTGATGAAGAGGGTATGAGGAAAAACGGCCTACAAAGGAGGGTGGTGACCGCGAAGGGGGCGACAAGTAGGTCTCAAGCAAGAAGATTAGGCAAATACATCTTATATTCAAATAAGTTAGAAAGAGAAATAGTGAATTTCAAGACATCGGCTGAAGCTTTAATGGTTTCTATTGGTGATATTATTGAGATACAAGATGAATTGAAGAATTTTAATATAAGTTATGCAAAAGCTATAGAAATTGGGACAAACTACATTACTTTAGAAAATGGGCCAAGCGCAAGTTCAATACTTAATAATAATAGCGGTATTTCTGTTATTGTTCCAACTGGACAGGACACATTAAATGAACTGCATGATTATACTTTAAGTGGTGGTCTTATAGGAGAACAAGAGTTGCATGAATTTTATACACCTCAAGTAAAAAAATTAAAAATAACTGGGGTTTTAGACTTAGATGATAAGATCAAAATACAAATAGAAGACCCTTCTGGCTATCTTCCGTATGTGCAAACTGGATCTTTTGTTAATCTCGATTTAGAGAATAGAAATATAAAACAATACAGAGTATTAACACTAACGCCAGAGCAAGATAATCTTTATTCAATTTCTGCGACAGAACATAATAAAGAAAAATTTAATTTAATAGAAGCAGAAGATAATTTTACTTTGGATGAGGTTGAACCGTTTAACATTGGAATTTTAGATAATGAAATTAAAACATTAACTGAGCCAGAGGGTTTTTCTACTTCTATAATTAATACTACATATAATACGCAAAAAATAAACTTCACAGTGTCTGGAAACTTAACAGGTAACGAAAATGCATACGAAGTTACTTTAATTCACCCAAACGGTAAGATAGACAATAAAAAAATAGCCAAACAAGCAAATGTAGAAGCTGGTTATTTCAAAACAACTGGGACGTTCCACGATGTGATTACTTATGGTAATCATATATTTAAAGCAAAATCAATAAATAGACATGATTAGACACACAGTAATGATTTTACCCCCCGTTAAAAGGGATATACAGATTTCGACGATATTATCTAATGACTCAGTTGTGTCAGAATTTAATAGAGTTAAAAGGTTTGCCAAAATTAAAAATAACTCAGGGAAACTATACATCAAATTTTTCATAATGGATATGAAAACGATGCATAATGTTGGCGTTGATTACCCTAATTTATATCTAGATAGTCATTTGTATGACGAATCAACTAAAGATTATACAAGAAAACATTTAAAATTTAAAAAAGATAGCGTTATTATAGACACAAAGTTGTTTAAGACTAAAAAAATAAAATTTAGGGTATCATTAATAGACCGAGGTCAAGTAATTGACCAATGTTTTATCGATATAGTGTAATATAACTAGGATGAGGGATTATAAAAAATATTTAAAGGATAAATTAAGCCAACCAAAAGCAGTAATAGGTTCAGCTATCTTAAACCCACCTGCTGGGGGTCAGTTAGGGTTACAATCTTCAGCCTCTATGGCTGTTTTAGATTTGGTTTCTGAGGGGCCTATTTATGGTTTAGTTGACGGCAACGGCAAGAAAACAAACAATATGAGTGTATTGGAGTCTTTGTATTTGAACGATACCGCTGTTTTGGGTAAGAGTGTAAGTGAGGCGCAGATAAGAAATTTAAATTACAGCCAAATACAATCAGTCAATAGACTTAATTCTCAAAATATAGAAACAGCTTTTAACAATATATCTGGTGAGCTGAGCGCTCACGCGTCGCTCAACTTGAACAACCCAAGCTTTGCTGAGATTAAAATAAATCAATTAAAGCAGGAAAAGGAAACACTTAAAGAATTTATAGACGAAAACCCTTCATTACAAAGGTTTGGGTTTGCTCAATTTAAATTGTCTGGAATTTTCCCAACTGGGGACGAAATATATTCAAGGGTACAAAGTACTCAGTTTGAAGTTAATCAAAACTTCACCGATACTTATAATGCGACCACTTTTGATTTGAATGTCTATAATGGAACAAACCTTTCTAAAAGAACCATAAAAAACGAAGAAAACGAAAGTATTGAAATACCAGGTTCTTTTGTCTATGGTTATCAATCATTTAATGATTCTATATATGGCGGTTACGCTTCAGCCCCAAATACTCTTCAGGTGGATCAAGATGGCAAAGTCGGATTGAAATATTTGATAGATGGGTTTGCTGGCGGAGGAATGTTTTTTTTCGAGATGGGTGATGCGCCGAGTGCGGCAATTTCGCGTTTCTTTGTAGACAAAACCGACGCCAATTTAACTGGTAAATTGCAAAGCGGTAAAACTTATGGTTATGATGTTTTTGTTTATGATACCACAGGGATTTCATTAGAAAAAGCATCCCCAAACCAATCCAACCCAAGTGCTGGTGAGGTAAACGGAAAAAACATTGGACTAGGTTACATTAGCGATTCGGATTTTAAATACAATTATGGTAATATAGATTTTGAATTTAGAAACGGTCACGAGTTCCAATCAGTTATGGACGGGCATTCTGATGGTACTCTGGATTTTAATATAAGAAAAAAATTATATGGACCCTTGCAGTATGGTGGTAGTGCAACGTCTGAAGACGGATATTCAGACCCAAGAGAGGGTGGAGACTTCTCCGATTGGATGCTTAATCCGCCGCTAGAGTCGGACTCTTATCCATACACCCACACAATAAAAAGAAATGAAGTAAAGAAATGTTTCCCCACAATAGCTATTGAGGCGCTGAGTGATGTGATTTCCGATGGCGAAGACGCTGGTGTCCAAAGAGCAGAAACTCTTTCGTTAGCACTGGTTTATGGTTTTGAAGGCGGGGTAACTGGAAGTGTCGGGGAGCTTTTGTCTGGAGGTAATTCTCTTCAAGAGGTAGCTCTAGGTTTGTATGAAACTACTGAAAATATTCAGTATAATGGGATAGTGGTATCAAACTATCTTGATACGTATTCTGGTATTGGGGATTTGCCAAAAAATAAAATTTTAAAAGATTTAAAAGTAAATGCCACTGATGTTCCTGGATTAACCTCATCGCTAATAACTCAATTTGGTTATAATTCCGAAGATTATATATTTCCTGGGGAAGATTGGAAAGTGGCGAATAGGTTTTTAAGAATAGAAAAGTTAAGTTATGAAACAGATTCCACGCTAATTAGCAGAGACTGCTCTCTCAGTTATGTAACAGAAACAATTGGAGACAACTTCAGTTACCCACTTGTCGCTTTAGCGGGTACAATCTTTGACGCTAGAAATTTCGCAGCCCAGCCAGAAAGAGACTACGAAGTAAGGGGGAAGTTGATCTCAATTCCATCTAATTATGAACCGTTAAACGAAGATGGATCTGACAAAAGATTTGTAACAAATTCTAATCAATATGGGTTAAGAGATGTGGTGAAGTTTGGCGTAAATAGTAGAGCAAGCATTCTTGATGCAATTTCTATAGGAACTGACAATTTTGAAATTTCTTTTAAATTTAAATGTGACACATTAAGAACCACTGATTTTGGAAATTACATTTTCTCAAATGGCCCTCAGTCAAGCGATGACTTCCTGACATTTTTTCAACTCAAAGGTGAATTTGTACTTGCAGGTAATTCTCCTGGAATAGAAAACGATATTTGGATTCCTTTTACTTATTCAGAAATCGGAGCTACTGCTGATAATATTTTCGAAGTTTCTATCAAGTGTGTAGATAAAAAATACACTATGGATATAATGATTAACGGTGTATTAAAAGGATCTAAATCAAGTTCTTACAATAATGCTCGGCGCAGTTTTACTTGGGATGATTTTACAATATGCGCTTATAATTCAGTAACTAGTGTAGAGATAGCTGATTTTAAGATCAAAAAGAATAACCAATTATTACATTTTTTTGATGGCACAGTTATAGACACAACAAGAAGCGGCCCGTGTTTAAAAGATAAATTTGGAGGATCACACGCCAAATTGCAAGTCATATCTGGCATAGGGAATGGGACGTATTCTACTGTAAAAGATTCGACATTTAAATTTGGCAAAAATAAAGCCGCAATTTATAACGGAGCGTGGGACGGAACATTTAAACTTGGTTGGAGCGATAACCCAGCTTGGATTTTATATGATCTAATGATTAACCCTATCTATGGAGTTGGAAATAATTTAGATAATAGAGAAGACATCAATATATTTAATTTATATCAAATAGCTAGATATTGTGACGCGGTTGATGACGAGGGGTATTTTGATGGTTTACCAGATTCAACTAGGGGTTTAGAGCCGAGATTTTCCTGTAACCTAAGAATATATGAGTCAAAAAATGCTTTTGAGGTTATTGGTAATATAGCTTCTATATTTAGAGGTTTTACTTACTGGGATGGAGTTGGTTTGAATTTTGCCCTAGATAGACCCAAAGAGGTTAGTGCTATTTTTAATAACAATAACGTATTTGACGGAAACTTTAATTACGCAGATATAACATCTTCAGCAAGATTTACAAAAGTAGAAGTGATGTATGCTGATGCGAGAGATGTATACCAAACAAAAGTAGAATATGTTGAAGATGAAGAAGCTATCAGAAAATATGGTATTATAAACCAAAGGCTAAATGGGATTGGTTGCACATCTAAATCTCAAGCTAGGAGATTGGGTCAATATGTTTTATTAAGCAACAAACTAGAAACAGAAATAACTCAATTTAAAGCTGGAGGCGAGTGTCTTTTTCTGGAGCCTGGAGATATAATTAGAATTGATGACGAATTAAAGAATTTTGAGATAAACTATGGAAAGGTTTTGGAGGTTAGTGATAGTACTCCTAACCCATATGTATCGGTGGAAAATTCTATAAACATAAGTTCTATCAAAACTGGACAGGGCGGTAATATAGAATCTGACTTATATCTATATACAAATAGAAAACAAAATGAATTAGAAAATTTATACGAAATAATTAAATACAAGACAACTTATCAATTTGGAGAAGATTCGGATGTTTATAGTGGTGTCGTTGATTCTGAATTTATAAATGAACAAAGTTTATCGGAAATTTCCAAAATAAATGTTACTGGAGCTGTGTCTGCTGGAAACAAGACAATACTGTATTTAGATACTGGAGACTCAAACTTCGAGTACTTAAGCGGGGTTCAGAGTGGTTCTTTCTTTAATTTAGAATTAAAAAGCGATGTCAATGAATATTTTAAAATAGTAAAAAAGACTCAGGTCGAAAACAATTTATTTGAAATAGAAGCGATGGAATATAGTTTTGATAAATTCGAAAAAATAGAAAACGAAGATTATGACGACGAGGTTAATACACACAATATAGGTGTATTATCTAATGTTATTAATAGGCCGATTGCTCCAACTGTTGTTTCTCAGATTACCCTGGCTAATAATTTGTCTTATAAGGTGGCTGGTACAATCACCGCAGCACCAAATAGTAACGAAACTTCATATAGGGTAGTTCTTTATAGAACAAACCTATCTGGGCCATATATTGAAAAAGAATTTTTAAGAGAGTCTGATGATACAACCAGTTTCGAAATTAACGGGTTAATAGATGGTTTTTACACTATATCTGTGGCTGCTTTAAGAAACCCAGAATCCAGTAATAATCACACAGAATCTTTTGTTATTGATGCTTTACCATTGGTATATATGCATCCATTGATAAAAACAATAGATATTGCCGATTCGGCTGAAGTTAATTATGAAAGAATTAGTGGAAGCGGTTTTGGATCTGGAGTTTCAAACTACGAAGACCCTGAATATAGATTTATAACTGTTGATCAAAGAGATGTTGTTTTTAGTTTAACTCAATTAGATTTTACTTTAGATATTTATGCAGAAAAAAGTGGCGAGTACGTTTTAGTGAAACAGGATCACGAAAACGATATGTTCGTTTTTAATGATGTAGACAACGCTTCTATTTTTGGTTCGGTTGTTTCTAATTTCAATCTTAAATTTGATCTAAAAAAAGACGGAACCGTTGTAGATTCCGCCTTTTTTGAGACTACTTTAAATTAGTTTTAACAATTTACGACATTCTTTTGCTGGAATATCTTTGTAGTTTTTCCAAGTCTTGATAACTTCTGGATCATTCTCATATTTACCGTCCGCGTAAAGCTTGCGTAGCTTAGTTAAAAAAGAACTGAAGTCTGTACCTGCTTTCTCTTTTAAAATGCCTTGTGGGCTAATATCCTTCGCTCCAGAGCTAGGTGCGACAACAATTGGAGCTTTGTTTCTTGAGGTATCAATTTCATCTGCTCCGACAATATGAATACCCAAGAAATTGCGGACAGTACGAACGAATGCGCGATTTTCCGCAATACACTCTAAGAACTTAGCAGCAAACCCGTTTGTGTTGTGGACTGTGGCGTTAGCGATGGAGGAAAAACTAAGACCTTCTGCATCTGGGTTTTCATAATTAGGAATGAAATTAATAACACAACGAACCACTGAACGCTCATCAGAGCTTTCTTCTACGTTATACCCAACACTCTTGATGCCACGGAGCTTTGCTAGTTCTTTGATCCCACCCAACTTAATAAAAAGCTGGTTATCCTCTAGCCCTTCCGTGGATTCTGGAACTGGCATCTTGCGCATTTCAAAATGATCCTTGTTTGGGTATAGATGTTCTGGACTAATCATGGCTCGCCAATTGACGGAACCATCTTTATTGAATACATATGAAACAGACTCAAGGAGTCCATGTTCGTCGCGCTTCCAGATATCTGGGCCAAATAATTTATTCTTCGTCATATAGGTATAAGTTTTCTAATTCTTTAGATGAGGCTTCATCATAGACAAAATTGTTCGACCTGTCAAGTCTATTTGCAGAAGATTCTGAATTAAATGCCTCCGCATTTGTAATAAACTTTTTATTTGATAAAAACTTGCATTGTTTTTGTTTGTTTTCTAAGGTTTGTGGGGGTTCTTTTGCAGCCACGATAAAATCAAAATATTTTAACCTAACTGATGATATAGCTCCCTCATCTTCCACAACAATTACTAGATTTACGTTTTTCTTTTTTAACTTTTTAAAAAATTTAGTTAAATCCGATAACTCGTGTTTTTTGCTGTAGTAAAAAATTATTTGTTTTAGATTGGTGCAGGCTTTTAACATTTTCTCATCCAACTCTTGGTCTGTATGTAGATTAACCTTGCAAAATCTGCACCAATTAATAATATTTTTTTCATCAAAATGTAGGTCGCTTTTAATATTCACAAAATGACCAGATAACTCTTTATATGGTTCAAAGAAATTAGGAACAATATCAACGGTTTGGGAATTAAATCTTGAGCCAATTCGGATTGTTTTAAATCTGATTTTTATTGAAATACCTAATTGATCTAAAATATTTTGAGCAATCGTCTCTGGTTTAATCTCGTTAATTCTAGAGCAGTTGGTGGAAAAAGAAGGTTTTATTTCAGAAAAATCTGGAGAAATATTTATACACTTGTTCTTAATATGCCAAATTGGTTTTGAATTTTCTATATATGAATTAAAATGCAATACAATAGAGGGTATATCATAAACAGATGCTACGTGTCCTGAGAAGCTTTCGCATCCGACGTGCGTTGATGAATTTCTTACAATATAATTTGTTTGTTTGTAGCTACAACCTAAAAAAGATAAATCTACACCTTTGATTTGTTTGTCTTTGAACCCACCTATTTGTATAACTTTTATACCTTGTTTTTTTAAATAAGGATTAATTAGATTCAAAACAATGTCCCAGTACAGGTATTCTGAAGACGGGATATTGTCATAAGAATGCAGTGTTATGTATTTTTCTGGCAGACCTGGTACGAAATGTTCTGTAATGTGTGGGCGACCGATCTTAACTCCAAGATCTTTTGCGTAAACTTCAATTATATGACTCATATGATTTTTTCTCTTTAATGTAAGAATTAAGTAAAATATTTATTTTGTTTTTAGGTTAGAGATTTTTTGTTTTTTAATTTTCATATAATTCTAATTGAGTTTTATCTATCCCATTGTGGTGAAAATTGTGGAAACGTTGAGTTCCATAGTGGGGGAGAAACGCCATTTCAAATAAACCTTTGTGGTTACCCTTACCCTCTAGCAGGTGAAGGTTTTCTATTTCTTGAGAATATGGAATAACTTTATAAACAGAGGGATGGTCTTCGATATAATCAAAAAATTCAGGTTTCGTAAATACATAAATATCATGATTAGGATAAAGAGAATTAAGATTATCTACGAGTGAATTTAACCATAATACATCTACCGCCGATTCAGGCATAACAACAGCTATGCGGCTTCCGTCGTCAACAATATCCTCCAAATTTTTAACTTTGCTTTTTTCATCTAGGACGGGTTCGTAGTTAGCTGACTCCATTGAGTCTATGATTGCTTCTAGTCTCTTACCCACGGATTCTGTCGAATAGTTTTCAATAGTCCATTCTTTGGCTTTTTTGCCCATTTGGGTTTTTTTATTAGCATCCATTCGCCAAACCTTTTTGAGCTGTTTTGCTATACTAGATGGATAGGTTGAGGCTTTAATAAACTGAGTTCCAGGTTCCCTGTATTCAGACCAATCTAAAGGAAAGCTTCCGCACTCTTGGCTAGAGGAATCTTCTCCACAAGAGTAGTTGGTTACAAGGGTGATGAGTTCCGTCATTTTAGCTTCAAATATAGGTATTTCCATACCCCCACTAGTAAATGGGTGACAATAAACATCCATTAAATTATAAATTTCGTTTAATTGTTCTTCATCAACGCCATGTTGAATATTTGTTGTATTGAGTGTTTTTTCTGAGGCACAAAATCTACAAGTTTCCTCTTGTTTTGTAAAAACTCTTATTTCATATTTATTGCATGAAGAGCAAAAATATGTTGTAAGTATATCTTGTGGATCAATCTCTTTTTCTTGAATGAGTCTGGGGATATCCCAACCTTCTGACCAGTGTGTATGCAACAACAATTTGGCTTTGGGACAGTCCTTTTTGAATATTTTAAAACCCTCAAGTAGGTTGGGTACACTTTTTCTTAATTGATTTCTAAACACAAATCCTACTATAAACTCATCAGAAAGACCAAACTGACTTCTCAGTTTTTTTCTATCTATATCATTGAATCTATAAAAATCATCTGTGTTGACTGTTCCTTGTAGGGTTTTAACGTGTTTTTGTCCCAAATCATTTAAATCTTTTTCCGCGAAAGATGACCAAACATAAAAATTCTTTGTTTTCTTTGCGGCTTCAATTGCTTGAGGGAGGATTGGTTGACTATCTAAAGTAGTCCAAATCATAGAGTTTGTTTGGTTCCACCAAGGCTTGTCCCAGTAATCTGTAAAAGCCCAGATATCTTCGATCCCAATATATACATCTGGCTTGTATTTTTTAATTGCTTCGTCAATCATTTCTGCTCCGTACCCAGCTTTTCTAGCTTTTTGCGGATCAGAGCTTATTTGGCGCAAAACCTCTTGATTGTCTGGTAAGCTCCCTTGCGCTTTCCAGGGTCTGAGCTTCAAGCTGGCGTCACTCCAGGATGCTCCATTAGCAAACTCAATTATTTCATATTTATTGGTAGACTGAAGATACCTTAAAATGTTTTTAGCGTGTTTCCCAAAGCCAGTGAAAGCTTTTGCATTATTAGAGTTGATTAAGACTTTTTTTTTCATTAGTCTTGATATTCAAACAACTTTATCAGATACAGCTCCAAGAGAGCTTTAAGTGTTCTAGCCTCCCCAAGTTCAATACCTATTCCAAATTTAAGGGTTGAATTTTTAATGACCCCAAGAGACCAAGCGTTTGTGCCATTATTTTTTTGATATGGCTTCAATGAAATTGTTGTCTTATCATCATTATAAGTATGAAAGGCGGAAAAGTCACTATATTTTTCTATAGCATTTAAAATGGCTCCGACTTCGTTTTCATTGATTTTGCAATAAATATTTTTTTCTGGGTCTTTCGCGTTAGCACTAAAAGATCCTATTTTCTTATTTGCATTCCAACTGGCTTGTTTGATAGATTGAATCAAGAAAGTAGGTTTAGTGTTTTGACCATCTTTGTCTTTTGTTATTATTTTGAAAGAGAAAGCGCATCCAGTATTCTTTGTGTTGGGTTTATAAAGATTGTATTGCATATGGGATATTATATATCCTATACGCTATAATTCTACTATAATTTAGTTGATTATAAATCTTTAATGTTGGGGCAAAACATTTCATCTAACATATCCATACTTTCTGAAAATTCATCTAAAACAGAATCCCTGATTAGAGCATAATTTTGGAATAACATTATTGCTGCACCTGATCTTCGTTCTTCAAGACATACCGCATGAAAATAAGAACAAACTAATTTATAAAGCATTATTTTATATACCATTTGTTTAAAATAGATATAACTATACTCGTCTTCCTTTAAAAAAGATTCTGCATGATAAGCTTCTAAGAATTTTTTTTCCATAATAGGGTGTTGGTCTAGTTCTAGTTTGTATGATATAAACGCCAAATCCCAAGCAGGGTGAATAACAAAGGATTGATAAAAATTACATATTTTCATTTTGCCTTCTCTATTTAAAATAGAGGAGAGGTGAATATCTGTATGGCAAAGACACGAGCAAACTTCCACCAACTGTGTTTTTTGAATATTTATTGATTCTTTAATATCATCCAATAAAAACAAGCATTTTTTAAAATATTTTGTTTCCATTAATGATTCATAAGACTCTGGGTTCATAACCTCCTCAAAAGATCCGAAAGAAAGAATAGAATCTACAAAATATTCCATTTGGTTGTCCTCTTGTTTTGTCGCGTTGTGTATTTTAGCTAATGTAGATGCGAAAACATCAATATTTTCATAAAGGTGGGATAGCCCAAGCTCTTTCGAGGACATTGAATTTTCGTAAGAACTTAAAAAATACGAATAATTTTCTGTAGAGCTTGTATTAAAAAATAATGGGGATAAATTTAATCCTTTTAAGGATTCTAATGCATCACGCTCATTCTTAAAAATGAACGATTCTGACCCTTCTTCTATTTTTATAGCATAACTTAAATTGTCGTATGAAAATTTATAGATGTCATAAAAAAAATTATTATCTAACAGTTTAATGCTATTTGTAATTTGTTCAATTTCGGGGAATTTTTCATTTAAATAGAAATCCTCTTGAAAAATACTTAAAATATATTCTTTTTCAATAGCAGACATAGTTAACCTCTTGGTTTCGCTTGCTACCCTATTAACTAGTAATTGAGAAATATTTAGTTGTGAACCTTCTTCCATAGATTATTATACAAAAAAAAGGCGGTATTTCTACCGCCTTTTGATTTAGATCTTAGTCTTACCCATTGAGAGCGTTTTAAGGCTCGTCTTGGCAAACTTTCGAATCTCCTTGGCGTTTCGATCTCGAACTACCACATAATTGGGAGTCTCGCGCACAAATTGTGCGTTGAGTGTTTCACCTTGTTGAGTAGTGAGGCCGAAAAAACGGCCACCACTAGCGCTAATTGCTTTTACAATACGGTTTGTCTTATTCATTTTATTTATTTTGTTTATCTGTTAAAAACCTATTCTGCCAGAAGATGGCACATTTTTATTTTCTTTGATGTTTTCCTTCGAAGTATTTAACTTATGAGCAAATATATCATATATTGTATCCATGTCAACATTAAAAGTTTTATTTTTCAAACTTTCTCCCCATTTTTCTAAGATTTTTACATACTTCCCGTGGAATTTATCATAGTCGGTGTTTTTTTGAAAATCTAAGTCTACGAGTTGTTCTTCCATGTCTTTTGCTTTTTGTGGGCGAACCATGTTTACTTTTTTTGTTTTAGCTCCTGATTCATCTATAATGTCAAAAGCTTTATCTGGGAATTTTTTATTACTTAAATAAATATCACATAGCTCTACAATTTTTGCTAACAGTTCTTCGCTATATTCTACTTGGTGAAATTTTTCATAAGATTTCTTAGCCACCTTTAAAAGCTCAAAAGTTTCTTCTTTGGTGGGTTCATTTACATTGATTAATTCAAATCTACGACTTAGCGCTGCGTCATTTTTAAAAAAACGGTTATACTCGTCTTTGGTTGTCGCCCCAATGCAAGATATGTTTCCTCTTGATAAGGCTGGCTTTAGTATATTGGCGAAATCTAAGCTACCTTCTGAGCTACCAGCACCGACTATAGTATGAATTTCGTCGATAAATAAAATATAATGATCTTCCGCTGATAGGTGTTCTAATATTTTTTTAAGTTTTTCTTCCATCTGGCCCCTATAAATAGTTCCAGACATTACAGAAGTTAGGTCTAACGAGAGTATATTTTTATGCAATAAAAGATCTGGACATTCTCTCTTTAAGATTTTCTCAGCCATACCTTCGACGATTGCAGTCTTCCCAACTCCAGCTTCCCCCACTAATATAACGTTGCTTTTGTTTTTGCGCAATAGTATTTCAAAAATTCTTTCAATCTCATCATCTCTACCAAAAATTTCAAAGTCACCTTTATTGGCTATTTTTTCGTTAAGGTTTTCACACCATCCCTCTATTTCGGATGAGGGGTTTTCTTGTTGCGCTTTGTTTGTGCCAATGGTTAATGCAACTTTTTCTTTCGGAATGCCATTTTTTATTATTTTTTTTAAATCATCAATTAATTTAATTAAGTCTATATTTAAATGAATTAAAAATTCAGCAATTTCTTCTCTTGTGCTAAGTATAGAAACTAAGATATGGTCTATACCAATAAACTCATCTTTGAGCCTAGATGCTAATTTTTGAGAGTTGTTTAAAATTTCTAATATCTCTGGTGCATATATTTTTTTCTTTCTTTTGGGTTCTTTGTAATTTTCTACAGCGTATTCTATGCCTTGGATAATCCCGTCCTTAATTAAGTTATTAGACGTTATAGCAAAATCTATACTATTATGATCCAACCTAAGTATAGATAACAAAAGATGCAAATCAATGACTTTAAGATGCTCAAATTCTTCAGCTACAGATATTGAGTCTTTGATCGCTTTTTGCGCGGAAGGTGTGAAGTTAAAGTTGGATAGATCCATTATTTGATTTCAGATAGTTTTGTGTAAATTTTTTCATCGAGAATGGTAATGCTATCACCAAATATAATATCTTCCCCTTTGCTGCCATAAATAAACACAATTTGTTCTTCTTTGGGTTTTTTACCTCCATTGTTTAAATAATTATCTAACGTGGCGGAGCGTCTATTATTCATAAGCATAAAATCAATTGTACCAAAGTCATCTTGTATTTCTACTCTCATATATTTATTTCCTGCCGCACTTGTTCTGGAGATACAATCAGTCACGACCCCTACTAGTTTTACCCTGTCGTTGTTATTGACAGACTTTAATTGAATAGTATCGCATAGATCGCCAGAATTTTCAAAGACATCTTTAATCTGTGTTGAGTGGCTATAGCCAAGATATTTGCGCTCAAAAAACCAATTAGCAAACTTTAAATGATCTTTGTTCTTTTCGTAAATCTTTTTGTATCCGTCGTATTTCTTTTTAAATGTGTTAAATCTAGAATCTTTCATTAACGGTTTGCCATCGTCGGCTACTAGGGAGTCTTTCACGACAGAATGGATGGATTTTAATACATCGTAATCAAACCTCTTTCCTAATTCTACAAAATTACGCTTTTCTCTATCCGTTAGAATATTAAACGCCTGAGCTTCTAGCACTAAGCGACAACGGTTTGGGATGGCTGCCTTTGAGTCACAAAAAGAATCCATCATTCCCCCTTGGACTAATCCAGATAGCACACCAATATTTAAACCAGACTGCTTGGCTGTGAGGAATACGTCATACTTATTCTGACTGGTGTCTTGAGACTTACGAAATTCGACTAAGCTTTCTAGGGTTTTTTCAGAAACTCCCTTGATGCTGTTGACACCGAACCTGATGTCGCGACCTTCAATCTCAAACATGATGTCGGATTTAGATAAATCAGGTGGCAAGAGTTTCATATTAAAAAGACATAGCTCTTGATTAATTAATGAAATTTCAGCATGAGAATCTGGTTCATGTTTTGTCATCCTTAACAAACTCAAGAAAAACTCCTGTGGGTGTTTGAATTTAAGGTAAGTTGTGATTGCCGCCAAAATAGCATAACTAATTGAGTGGGATTTATTGAACGAGTAATTAGCTGAGTCTTCTGCAACCTTCCACAAGACTTCGCCTACCTGTTCATCTAAATTGTTTTCCTGAATCTTGGCCGCAATCTTATCTTTCCATTTAGACATTTGTTCCACCTTCTTCTTGCCGACTATTCGTCTCAGCTGCTCAGACTCATCTAAGGTGAAGCCAACCTTAACAGCCATCTTCATTAGCTGCTCTTGGTATAGTGGAATACCTCCAGTATAGGAAAGAATCTCGTCAAAGTGTTCGTTCACTGATTGAAACTCTCCTGTGCTAACATATTCGCTGTATACATCCAAGTAATCAAGCGCACCAGGACGAGCGATAGCCACAACCGCAGATAGTTCTTCTAGATTTCTTGGTGAAACTTTCTTACAAACTTTGAAGTTGGTATTAGCTTCGATTTGGAACAATCCTTTAGGGGCTTCAATATTCTTGAAGTTTTCATAAATCTCTGGAAGCTCTACATCAATATCTTCCATTTTGATGCCAAGCTGTTTGCACGTTTCATGCACAACAGAAAGAGTGCGCAAGCCCAAAATATCAAACTTAACCATCAAAGCTGCAACATCATTCATATCATAAGCTGAAATAAGATCGCCGTCACCAGTTCTCTGCATAGGCATAATTTCTTCAACATTATAAAAGCTGATTGCAATGCCAGATGGGTGGACTCCTGTATTTTTATTTAGACCTTCTAATTTTTTAGCTATTCTGTATACTTTTGCGTTTTTATCCGCAAATTCTTTAAACTTTTCACTCTCTTCGTAGGCTACATCTAGTTTAGCTACCTTGCCAAACTGTTTAGGTATAATAGAGCTAACACTATTTACATCATCTTCAGATAATTCTCCAACAATTTTACCGCACTCTTTAACGCATAGCTTACTACTTAAAGTATTTAGTGTTAAAATTTTACAAGTTCTTCCTTTGTGTTTTGTTTCAATATATTTAATCACTTCTTGGCGGCGATCATAAGAAATATCATTATCAACATCAGCTAGGAGCGAACCATCAAGATAGGTAATACCATCAACAATTGTTTGTTTGGCTCGGCTCTTCGAAACAAATCTTTCAAAGAAAAGATCATATTTGATTGAGTCAACATTTGTAACTCTTAACAAGTATAATACCAAAGATCCTGCGGCAGATCCTCGTCCTGGACCCGTGGGTATTCCATTTTCGTGACAATAATTAAGAACATCCCAATTCAATAATATATATTCAACGAAACCAAGCTCTTCTAAAACAGAAAGCTCCATTTTTACTCGATCATAGTATTTTTGCTTATTATCTAATAAGTCAATACCTCTATCTTTTACGCCTTTCAAGCATAGCTTTCTCAACAAGTCAAAGTTAGATGTTCCTTTCGGGATGCCTAACTCTTTATAGTGCTTGTCATCTACTTCAATCTCGGGGAGTCTTACCCCAACTGGCATAGGTTGCTTGTATGGTTTTAATTGTAACATATACCGTATTATAGGTATAGTTTTACAAATAGCAAGTTAAAAAAGGTAATAAAATGGAACAAAAACACCTAACAGCGCTTTTTTAAATTTTGGAAATTTATTAGTCAATTTAGATACTAACCACATTATCGGGCGAGCATAGCAATTTATATAAATTTTAATAAATTTATTACATAAAAAGTGTTGTTTGTGTTGGCGTTTATTAATGAAACATTCTTGGGTATCGCTTTGGTCTGTTTTTCTATCTATATTATCTGATTTGGTGCATTTAACACATTTAGACTTAACTAAGAACCCGTTAATAAACGAAAGCTCAAACAGAACATACCAATCTTTATTTGAAAAATCTATATAAGTGTCTGAAAAAATATTAATTTTACCAGAAAAGCATTCATCAATCCAGTACTCACCCTTTGTTTTTATGGCGCTCCTGATTGGTTTATCGTTATCGCACACGTACTCATACTCCTCAAAGTATTGAGACTTAAGACTGCCCTCAAAAGACACCATATAATCGCTCGCAGAGCTATCAAGATCCCTAGTCCTAAAGCTATTATTTGTTTTTATTAAGCAAATAACTTCATTGGGGACTTCTGTTTTGCCCCAATCAATGTTTTGAATAAATTTTTCTACGCTTTCAAACAAAACTGTGTCGGACATATCCATAAACTATGTTACACGTTTATACGTCCAATTCCCACAGCTGTTTTTGAAATATTTCAAAATTCTTTTCGATGTCATATAAAGCATCATGCAACTGATTCTCATCAAAAGGAATCTCATAATGCTGCAATAAGAACTTCTGGTTAGTCTTTAAGCCTCTTTCTCTGTAGTTTAGATACCTAAGCTGCCAAGTTAACATATCGTCCTTGTCTGGAGTCTTATTGCCTTTAGCGAGAGCTGTGGCAATGACCTTGGTGTCGAGAATGCGGCTAATGAAAGAGTAATCAATCTCAATACCAAGATTTCGGGCGATAACTCCTAGCATATATATATCATATCCTAACAAATTTTGGCCAACGATTATAACATCCTCATCCATAATTAGGTCAATAAACTCTTTATAAACCTTTTCAGGGTCTTCTGCCTTGCTTAAATATTCTTTTTTATTAAACCCTGTAATTCTAGCCGCATCATCCGATACGTTTAAGTCATCCCACTTAAGAAAGCGGTTTTGCTTTTTTACTATTTTTTTACCCTTAGCTTCAATCCAAGCTAATTGCCAAGGTTTTGATGATACAAGGTTTAAGCCTTCGGTCTCGGTATCAAAGATAATATATTTTTGATCGAATTTAAATCTTAATAGATCTTCCATTATTTTTCCTCCTTCCAAGATTCAACACAAAAACTATCAGACCCGAAATGATCTAAACGAGGATTACTTATACTCGCTTGTCGCCCAGGCTGGCGATTACAAATACACTTATATGTTTGGAATGCCTCAACATCTTCTTTGTTTTCATAATATATGGATTTAGCTTTTATCATTTTTTTGTTCGGTTCGTTTGCAATATACTGCTCAATCTTTTGTTTAAGTAGGAAATCAAAGGGAAGGTTATTGTTTTCGACAATAAAACTCATTTCGTCTGGCAGTGATGGCATACAATTAGCAAACGTTGTAAGGTTTTTATGTAAAAATGAATCATAAAAGGGGACAACGAACTTTAAGTTTTTAAAACTTTCCCAAGGTGTCTTTAATTTTTCGCCAGAACTCTGAGTACATAGACTATATAACTCTTTGCAGCCCTCGTCCCCATCTGCGAAGGCTATAATTTTGCTTTCTGATTCGGGGTTTTCATCTTTGTTAAAGATGGGTAGACGCAAACCGAAGCGCATTCTATCCCCAAAAAGCCTGAAAGCTGCTGGAAAACCAGTCATAGAGTCTTCTACAAAATAAACCTCTTCGAGATTATTGTCTGTAGCTATTCTATCTACGTCGTCGAGTCGGAGTATACTGTTACCGATTGAGAAGTGAGTTTTAAATAAAGGAATCATTCAGGTATTAAACAATACTAACCTCGTTTTGTCAAGTGTTTTGGACAACCTTCGTAATATTTTATTTCATAGCTACCTTCTTCTGGAACCATTTCTGCATTAAAATCTTCTTGAAAGCAGGACGAAACAAATTCACCATCCTTGTTTTTTATTTCAGCATAAAAGAAATCAAACTTATATGGGCAATGCCACATTACAGTTCCATCTTTTTTGAGTTGGCCCTTCTCTTTGGCAAAGCCGCATTGAAGTTTACCGCCGAAAGAGCCGTCTGACGGAAACCCTTTATCTGCTGCAAAGTTTGCTACTGCGTCATTTTCGTTGAAATTTTCTAAATAATCTTGGACAGATGCCAGTTGAAGTTCAAAGCCCTCCAAGTCATCTTCTTCGATAGGGTCCATCTTCATTAACCCGTTTTTATTTAAATCAAATTTTAAAAATAAGAATTCCGAAGTTCTGTTGACATATTCTGGAAATAAATGTTTTACCGCCAAACAATACATATAGTCTTGGAGGTTGTCTTCTTTTTCCTTACCTTCAAACATTTTCTTACTAGTCTTATAATCTCGGATGATG